>Ga0307313_10000020_pt1 | contig 21452 bp, 22 predicted proteins | sample ER_DNA_203_FD_194510 | JGI IMG/M metagenome (GOLD analysis project Ga0307313, IMG submission 194510) | Bulk soil microbial communities from the East River watershed near Crested Butte, Colorado, United States - ER_DNA_203 | ecosystem: Environmental > Terrestrial > Soil > Floodplain | place...
CCGTGCATAGCGAAGTGCCTCCCAGAGCAGGTCGATCGTCGCCGTCAGGCTGCGGACTTCATCCGTCATGCCGGAGCGCCAGAGGTCCTGCCTTTGCTCGACGCACGACTCGATGGCGGTCGTGATGGACGCAACGTCGTCGCCGCAGCCGCCGAGCAGATGATCGGCCCACACTGTTCGGAGTCGAGCGGCGTCGGTCGTCTCGGCGATGAATCCGCAGACCGGGCACGCGATGCTTTCCATCGCTTGCATGGTAGGTGCCGCGTCCGGCCGTACGGCGATTACGGATCGAACGCGTCGAGCTCGGCCGCGGCGTCGTCTGCTTCCCGCCTGCTCTTGTCTGCGGCCCTTCGTGCCTTGCCGGCTTCGGTCTCGGCGCGTTCGGCTTTCTTTGCGTCCTCGTTGGCACGGGCGGTCAGCTCGCGGGCGCGCCTCTCGAGCTCCCGCCGTTTGGACTCGCGTTCGTCCTTCTTGCGCCGCCGCTCGGCGAGCTCGTCGTCCCTGGCCGGGGCGCTTCGCCGGCTCGCCTTCGCCGGAAGCTCGACCCCCGCAAAGACGTCGAAGCCCGAGGGCTTCACTTCTCCCGTCAGACGTCCAGCCTTCAGGGCTGCACGGCCGGCTTCGTCGACGGCAGCTGCGCGCAACGTCGACGAGATCTTGTCGCGGATCGTGCTGCTCGCAGAACGTCCCGAGCGCTCGAGAATCGCCTGGGCCTCCTGAGTGAGCTCGCGCAGGGCCTTTCGTTCGTCGGCTTGCGCGCGCCGTAATGCATCTCCCGTGCCGCCGCTCTTAAGCGCGTTCTCCTGCGCTTTCCTCAGTCTTGCAGCCGACTCGAGCAGCAACTTGACTGCGCCCTGCTGTTCCCGCGCGAGTTGATTGATGGCCCAGGTGGCGACACTCGGCTTGGTGAGCTGCTTGACGTCAGCGGCCGCAGAAGCATTTCCGTCGTCTTTCAACCGGCGTGCCAGCTCATTGCGCGCGGCGGTGAACTCCTCGGGTGGAAGCTCGAAGAGGCGATCGACTTCCTGCTTACTCATCGGTCCTTAGGGGCGAGGCGCGTAGCACTGAACCGACCGGCCGTTGCTCTCGGTCGTGCTCGACCGCTGGAAGTTCCAGACCTTCAGGAGCGGGAGAGGGATCGTCGGCGGGCAGATGTCGCCGCCGGTGTCGCCGAGATCGCGCCAGACACCGGCGTTTGGCCGTCTGAAGACTTCCGGCTGGTCCTGCGTGCCGAAGCGTGGGATCGAGAAGACCGCGACCGCGTACTCGCGGCCCTGGTAGCTGCCGTAATAGGTACGTCCGCGCAGAGGCCCCCGGATCGAGCGCGCCGTCAGGTTGGAGTGTGTTCGGATGAAGGCTGCGCGCAGGGCGGCCTTTACCTTGGGAGTCGCAGCGAGGTTGCGTGCGCCGCCTGCACTCCACGCGGCCGGCACCGCGACGGACGCGAGTACGGCAACGACTGCGATCAGGCTCGAGGTTCTCACCTTGATCCATTCTCGCGTACCGGTGTGCCAGGGCCGCGTTACGCCAGGTGCTGCCGCAGGAACTCGACCGTGCGCGTGTAGGCGAGCTCCGTGGCCGCGGCGTCGTACTCGGGTCGATCGTTCTCCATGAACCAGTGCTTCATGCCGGGGTAGACGTGGGCCTCGCCGCGAACGGTAGCGGCCTGCAGTTCGGCCTCGGAGTTGACGAACTCGTCGTTCTCGGCGAAATGGCCGAGGTAGGCAACGCCCTCAGGCCCTTCGAAGACATCGCCGTAGATGGAGACGAGGGCAGTGACCTCCGGCCGCGCCTCGGCCACTTGCCTTGCATACCAAGCGCCAAAGCTGAGAGCGACGATTGCGGCGTGCTCCCCACGCGCATTCGGGTCGGCGAGCAGGTCATCGAGCGCCGATCCGACGAGCCCGAGGATCCGCTCGTACTCGCTGTCCATCTTCTGGCCGTGCGCATCTGCGTCCTCGATCGTCGTCAGGACGGTTCCGTCGAAGAGGTCGGGAGCCAGGACCGTGAACCCGTCGCCCGCGAGGCGGTCGGCGAGGTCCTTGATCGGCTGGTTGAGCCCCCACCAGGTATGCAGCAGCAGGACCGGTGTGCCCGTTCCCGTCGGCGGTGAGGCGACGTATCCAGGAGCGTCGTTGGTCATCCAGCCGGATTACATACCAATTCGCCGACGGGGCGGCACAGGAGTAGCCCCAAATGCGAGTAAATTTCGGTCATGCAGGACTTCGAGGTGATCGCTCAGGAACTGAGTGCGCTCGGCCATAAGCTCGATGAGCTCGACAGGCGTCTGGCCGCCGTCGAGAAGGTGAACTCGCGACTGGAAGAGGCTGCACTAACCACGGCTCGCGCGCTTGGAGAGATTTCCGGTCATTGGGACGCCGTCTATGAGGCGATGCGCCGAAGGGACGAATCTCAAGAAGCCGGCGAGCGCTGAATTCCGCCTAACCGCGAGGCGGACCCTTGCGCGCAAGCGCCGGACTGAGCCGCGCGACCATCGATAGCTCGATCTGAAGCTGAGCTCTCGTCAGACCCGAACGCGTCGCGAAGCCCGGTGATTTGTCGAGTCCACTCGGCCTGAGCGCCCGGATGCTCTGCAACACAACCGCGAAGACAAGGACAGCGGTTCCGGTGAGGACACCAAGGGTCGCGACCGAGACCGCGAAACTGAGTGCCTGTGAGGCCCCCACGCCCGAGGCGATCAGGGCCGCAGCGCCGGCCCCGACCTGCGTGGCCGCGCCGGCCGGACCGATCGGCAGCGCCGCGGCTGCAGCGCCGGCGCAAAGGAAGACGAGGGCTAGTGAGAACGAGTAGCCGATCCCGAGCGCGCCCAGGAGCAAGAAGACCGCACCCGCACGGACGAGCCAGCAGGCGAGCACGAGAGACCACGCTTGCGACGCACTCCGTAGCGAGGTCGTGCGCGGGGTCAGCCAGCGGCCGAGCCGGAAGCGCAGACAGTGCCTGCTTGCGATCAGGCGTGGCAGCGCGACGATTACTGCGGCGGCCGCGACACCGGCGACCGCAACGACGGCGAGTCCTGCGCGCACGGCGTTTCCCGCGTCTCCGGAGACGGCAGCAGCAAGAGCAAGCGGCGCCAGGGCGACGCTGTCGATCAGGCCGAGCATGACGAGCGAGAGGCAGAGCACGCGCACGCCGGTAGGGCAGGGTCTGTAGCGGCGGACGACGGCGATTCGCATCGCGTCGTCGAAGCGGCCGGGAAGCGCAACGCCGACCAGGGCGGCGCCGCCGTTGGCGGCCGCGAGCGCGAGGGGCTTTGGACGCTCGTCCTTTGTGAACAGTCGTCCCCAGCCGTACGCCTTGAGCCACTGCGCAAGGACAAGAAGAAGCCCTACGGCGACCAGCAAGGCCGGATGTCCGGTCGAAAGCGGCCAGGAAGTCGTCGCGAAGTGACGAGCCGCCAGCAACACCAGGACAATCACAACTGCGCCCGACCCCGCTGCGAGTGCCCACTGGACCCGACGCGAACGATGCATTCGCACCAGCGCTGCGACTAGCAAGCGATACCTACCGTCGACGACGGTCGGTGCGGCCGCTCCGTCGCTGCGTGACGCTCTCACTGCTGCTTCAACCTCCGCACGAAAGCGGGAGGACGCAGGAGCGTCACCGAGTTCGCCTAGCTATCCGCATACTAGCAGTCAAACCGCGAAACGGCCTGCTGGGCGATTTGCGTTCCGCGCTAGTCGGGCAGCGGACGGTGTCGTCGCGCGCGTGCTAACCAGCCGACCAAGGCACCGAGGAGCAATCCGGCCTCCGGCGCAAAGGGAACGTCAGTAGTCACGCTGACGAGGATTCCGAGCGCCAGACCAACGACCGCCCCGACGACGACAAACCACGTCTTCGTTCGATCGCGTCTAACGGCCATTGAGGACAACGCTCATGCAGGCGTCCCAGTTGCGATTGTCCGCGGCGTTAGTGAGGCGCGCGTCTCGCCACTCTCCTGACGCTTCAGGACAGTTCGTCATTATCGACGCCGGCGTTTCGATTGGTGCCGCGTGGCGCGCTCGGTGGGATTCACTCGTCCTCTTCACTCCCGCGCCGCTATGACAGCCTTCCCGGACTGCCTTTTCCGGGCGACCCCGAGGGCTACCCGACCCGCGACGACGACAGCCACGTCGTAACTCTCGCTAGATCGCTCGGTCGCCATCATGAGACCGAGACCGGTGGCGCTGAGGGTACGTCCTCCGCTTCGTCAAGCTTGGCTTCGGCGTTCAGCTGGGGCATCCATTCGAGCCAACGGGGGAGGTACCAGTTCCACTCACCGAGCAGCTTCATCGCTGCCGGCAGCAGTACGCCCCTGATCAGGGTCGCGTCGAGAAACACCGCGACTGCGAGTCCGACGCCGAGCTGTTTGATGTCGAGTGCGCTCAACGTGGCGAAGACCGCGAAGACGGCGATCATCACGGCCGCGGCGCTCGTGACCGTGGATGCGGTGGAACGGATGCCGCGTTCGACGGCCTGGTCGGTCGGGATGCCCTGGTCGACGAGTTCCTTGACGCGGCTGAGGATGAAGACGTGGTAGTCCATCGAGAGCCCGAAGAGGACTGTGAACAGGAACAGCGGTAACCAGGTGACGACAGCCCCGCTGGAGTGGAATCCGAGCAGTCCTTGCAAGTGGCCGTACTGGAAGATCCACACGAGCACCCCGTAGGCGGCGCCGACGGAAAGCAGGTTGAGGATGATCGCCTTGATCGGGATCACGATCGAGCGGAAGGTCACGAGCAGTAGCAGGAAGGCGAAACCGAGCACGAACGCGAACACGATCGGCGCGCGTGACTTCATTGTCTTGTTGAAGTCGACATTGGCTGCGGTGGCGCCGGTAACAGCCTGCTCGGTTTCGACTGGAAGCGTCGCGAGCACGGGCGGGATCACCTCGGTGCGAAGAGTCGCAAGTGCCCGCACAGCCGTTGCGTCCTGCCCTTCGCCAGCGAGCGGGAAGTCAACACGTGCCACGGTCTTCGCGTCGTTGACGGCAACTCGAATCGGTTGCTGGATCACACCGGTTGCGAGCGCGCGTTTCTTGAACTCGGCGTATGCCTTTGCGAACTGCGGTGTCGTCACATCGTTGGCCCTGACGACAAGGTGTGCTGGATCCTGGGAGCCGGGGAAGGATGCCTGGATCGTGTTGTAGGTCTTCACGATGCTCAGGCTCTTCGGTAGGTCGGTGAAGCTCGACTGCTTGGTATGCAGATTCAGGACTGGCAGCGCAAGCACGACCAAGAGCCCCACCGACACACCTACTGCGATCAGGGGACGGCGCATCGACTTCGTGATCACGAAGCCCCAGAGCCTCGACTCCTGTCGGTTGCCCTTGAGGCGTTGCAGCACAGTCGGTGTTTCACGCAGCCAGACGAGCCACTTGGGTTGTGTCTTGAACGGCCGCAAGAGACGAAGTGCTGTCGCCGCGAGCACCTGTCGCACGCCGCGCTCGATGTAGCGGTCGAATTTGCCCAGTAGCGCGGGTAGCACGGTCAGTGATCCGACCAGCGAGCTGAAGACGACGAGCATGGCGCCGATGCCGATCGACGTGAAGATCTTGGTACCGGCGAAGAGCATCCCCGCCATTGCGACCAGCACGGTGAAACCGGAGATGAGGACCGCCTGGCCGGAGGTTGCGGCGGCACGGAAGAGCGCGTCATGCCCTTGATGGCCGGCGGCACGCTCCTCGCGCTCTCGCTTCAGATAGAAGAGCGAGTAGTCGACGCCTACGGCCATCCCCATCAACAGGATCACCGACTGGGTCGCATCGGAGGCATGGAACACGTGACTCGCCAGCGCCGACAGCCCCACCGAAGCTAGCACCGCAGAGAAGGCAAGCAAGACCGGGACGCCCGCGGCGACGAAAGCACCGAAAGCGATCAGCAAGATCAGGAAGGTGATCGGTACGGAGAGCTTCTCCGCCTTCACGAAGTCCTTGTCGATCGTCTTGCTCAACTCATGGGTCGCGCTCGCAAATCCGAACTCCGCGACGGTGAAGGAAGGGTTCGCCTTCTGAAGTCCTGCGACAGCGTCCAGCAGCGGTTGCACCCGCGCGTCCGCTGTGTCGAACTTTCCCTTCATGTCGAACTCGATCAGCTGCGCATGCTGGTCTTGCGAGATCTGACCGCCGGCTCCGGTGCGCAATTTGGTCACCTGCGGCATCGTGCGCAGCTTCGCGAGCACGCTCTGTACGGTCGAGCGGAAGGCCGGGTCAGCGACTGTTTGCGCCTCGGAGCGAACGATGACGCTCTCTGCCGCAGGCGTATCGAATCCGGCGCTCGTCAGCAGCTGCTCCGCACGAGCCGATTCGCCCGTGGACTGCTCGGACGCGGTCAGCGTGTGCGTGCCGACCGTCATGCCGAGACCGATCGCGACTACAACGAACGCGACCCAGATGGCAACCGCGGTCTTCCAGTGACCCGCACTCCAACGTCCTGCACGGGCGGCAAAGTTGTAACGGGTCATGAGCGGCTCCCCCTCAGGTGTGGCCGCTGAGCCCTCAGGCAACTCGATAACGGCAGGTCGCAGTAGAATACACGATACTAATGTCGTGATTCTAGTTTCGCGGTTTATGAATCGTGCGTATGCACCAAATGACTGAGACACTAAGACAGAAGACAGAGAGCCAGCCACCGAGGACCTGGCTCTTCTTAACCAACCATGCGCACGTGCTTCTCTGCATCGCACGCGACCCGCAAGCGCGAACGCGAGACATCGCCGAGCAGGTTGGGATCACCGAACGGGCGGCCCAGCGGATCGTCGCCGAGTTGGTCGCCGAGAAGTACCTCACCCGCACCAAAGTCGGACGACGTAACCACTACACGATCAATCGCCGCGGCCGTCTCCGTCACCCGATCTTTCGCAATCTCGCGATCGGTCCGCTGCTCGAAGTGCTGAATACCGTGAGATAGCGGGGCAAGCGCCTTGGGCGGGACGATGTAAGAGGGTGGTCTTTCGGTCGGTATACGAATCGCGTTTTAGGGGGCTACAATGCCCCTCGCCGGTCGAGGGGTCGACCGGGTTCCAGTTGTCACTTAGAGGGGAGAGACACTTGAAGGCATTTCTAGCTGCGCTTGCAGTCGGCGTGTTTGCGCTGATCGCGGGTGCATCGACGGCGACATCAGCGCCGTCGCGTGAGCACTTGCTCGTCGGGTACAACCACGCCCCGACGGCGGCCGACCGCGCCGCAATCGCGAGCGTGGGAGGCAAGATCCGGCGTGAGTTCGCCTCGATAGGGGCGCTCGCCGTTGACCTGCCGTCGGGCAAGGCTGCGAGCATTCGCAGCCAGTCCGGCGTCAGCTACGTCGAGACGGACGGAGTTCGCACACCGCTGTCGCTGTCGGGGACGTTGCCGACCATGCAGCTCGTCCCGAGCCTCGACAACGGGCTGTACGGCCTCGTGACGACGCACACGGTCGAGGCGCAGGCCGCGGGCAACATTGGCAGTGGCGTCACGGCGTGCGTCGCCGACACCGGCCTCGATACGAACCACCCCGATATCGCGCCGAACCTCGTCGACACGTATGACGTGTTCAGCGGCACGTCGGGTCTCCACGCGACCGACGTCTACGCCCTTGGCGTTCAGAGAACGGAGACGCACGCGACTCACGTTTCGGGCATCGTGCTCGGCGCCAACAATGGCCTCGGCATCGTGGGCGTCGCGCCCGGCGCGAAGCTCAAGGAAGCACGCGTCCTCGAGACGCACGCGGACGGCACCGTGAGCGGCGAGACGAGCGAAGTCATGGCGGGTGTGCAGTGGCTGGCGGAGCACGGCTGCCAGGTCATCAACATGAGCCTCGGCGGCGGCGACAGGTCGCAGGCCGAGGCGGCGCTCTACAACCACATCCGCAACGACCTGCACGTGCTGATCGTCGTCGCGTCGGGCAACGACGCCTCGAAGAAGGTCTCGTTCCCCGGCGGGTATCAGAGCGTTCTCACGGTCGGCGCGGTCGACTCGAGCAACCAGCTCGCGTCGTTCTCGAACACCGGTGCGCAGCTCGACGTCGTCGCCCCTGGCGTCGACAATCTGTCGTCGTTCCCGGTGACTGAGGGCCGCGACGCTTTCGCCACGATCGGCAGCACCACGTACGCGGCGCTGCCGATGGAGTTCGCCGGCGCGACGCCGGCCAGTGGCGTCACCAGCACGCTCGTCAACTGCGGTCTCGGCCAGAACGCGGCCGCTTGCGGAGCGAGCCCACCTGCCGGCTTCGTCGCGCTGATCCAGCGGGGCGCGGTCAGCTTCGCGCAGAAGGTCGACAGTGCGATGCAGGCCGGCGCTGCCGCCGCGATCGTCTACAACAACGCGGCGAACGGCCCGGGCAACTTCAGCGGGACGCTCGGCACCGTCGATGACAATGGCACGCCGTGGATCCCCGCCATCTCGCTGTCGCAGACCGACGGCGAGGCGATCGCCGCCGCGCATCCGGCGACCGCGAGCGCGTTCAACGTCGTGATGGCATGGAACTACGACAGTGGCACGTCGATGGCCACGCCGCACGTGACCGGTCTCGCCGCGTTGATCCTCGGGAAGGACCCGAAGCTCACGCCGGATCAGGTGGAGACGATCATCGAGCGGCACACCACCGACCTCGGCGTCCCGAACTACGACACGAAGTTCGGGTGGGGCCTCATCAACTCGAACGCCGCGCTCGCAGCGACGCCGTAACACGCAGCATGGATTGGAACGAGGGGCCCGCACCTGCGGGCCCCTCGTCGTTCACGGCACTGCTCTCCACGCACCAAAGTGGCAGGTTCGAGATCTGCCCGGTCTGAATTGCACGAGCAATCGGCCGTTCCGTTATCTGCGCGTGAAACTGCAGGTGTTCCGCTTGACACGGTCGGCTGGTCGTCGGACATGCGCGTTTCGTTGGCAAAAGACAGCGAGATTCACCACTCGCCCGGGAGGAGGACGGCCGAGACGCCTGGAACTCTTTTGGCGTGAGGTGGGGCAGCACCAGAGGTGACCAGGCGGGCAGGCCGAACTTCTTTGCGAGAGCGACGCACGTTCTAATCGGGCTCGGTCTGCTGTCGCTTGCGGCTCCGGACATCGGCGTGTCCGCCACGGGCGCCGGAGAGATTCGCGCGTGCGTGAATAGGGTCAGCGGCATCGCACGGATCGTGCGCGCCGGTGATGACTCCTGTCGCGCCAGTGAGTACTCAGTTTCGTGGTCGACCGGCGTCGGCCCTGGCCCGACGCGGATCTTCGCCTGCGTGAATAAACGCACACGCCGAGTCCGCATAGTTCCGTCGCAGCGGCGCTGCCGACGGTCGGAGTACCGCGTTTCGTGGCTGCGCGTTCCCGAAGGGCCGACCGGTCCGGCGGGGCCCACGGGCGCCACTGGCCCGGCGGGGCCGAGCGGAGGCGGCGGCGGAACTCCGGGTCCCCCAGGTCCCGCCGGCCCTGCGGGCACACCGGGTGGACCCGGTCCGGCCGGGCCAGAAGGGCCGACCGGCGTGGCAGGGCCGACCGGTGCGACCGGTGCCACGGGTGCATCGGGTGCCGTGGGGACAACCGGAGCGACTGGCCCCGCAGGCCCGCAGGGACCGACTGGTGTGACGGGTGCAACAGGGGCGGCGGGTTCGACCGGTGCCACGGGGACGACAGGTGCAACTGGCGCGACTGGCGATACGGGTGCAACGGGTGCAACTGGCGTAACAGGCGCGATCGGAGCAACCGGTTCGACAGGAGCGACCGGTTCGAGCGGAGCGACGGGCGCAACGGGCGCGACAGGTCCCGCGGGCCCGCAGGGGCCGACTGGTGCGACGGGTGCAACCGGGGCGACCGGTTCGACCGGTGCCACGGGCGCAACAGGTGCAACTGGAGATACGGGTGCGACCGGTGCAACCGGCGCAACCGGCGGGACGGGAGCGACCGGAGCGACCGGTGATGCAGGTGCGACGGGTGCAACCGGGGCGACCGGTTCGACCGGCGCAACAGGTGCAACTGGAGATACGGGTGCGACCGGTGCAACCGGCGCAACCGGCGGGACGGGAGCGACCGGAGCGACCGGTGATGCAGGTGCGACGGGTGCAACCGGGGCGACCGGTTCGACCGGCGCCACGGGCGCAACAGGTGCAACTGGCGCGACTGGCGATACGGGCGCCACGGGAGCTACCGGTGCAACAGGGGCAACGGGACCGGCAGGTCCGCAGGGACCGACCGGTGCGACCGGTGCAACAGGTGCAACAGGCGATACGGGCGCAACGGGCGCGACTGGCGATACAGGTGCATCGGGCGCGACGGGTGCGACGGGCGGAACGGGAGCGACCGGAGCGACCGGCGATACCGGTGCGACAGGCGCAACGGGAGCTACTGGTGCAGCGGGGGCAACGGGTACGACAGGTTTGCAGGGGCCGACCGGTGCGACCGGTGCGACCGGTGCAACAGGTGCGACTGGCGCGACTGGTGATGCAGGTGCAACTGGTGCGACCGGTCCGGCTGGTCCGCAGGGACCGACCGGTGCAACCGGAGCGACCGGCTCGACCGGTAGCACGGGCGCAACAGGTGCATCCGGCGCGACTGGCGCGACTGGCTCAGCAGGCACGACGGGTCCGGCGGGTCCACAGGGTCCGACGGGCGCAACGGGTGCGACGGGGTCGACAGGCGCAGCGGGCGCGACCGGGCCGGCAGGCCCACAGGGGGCGACCGGTGCGGCGGGAGCAACCGGCGCGACCGGCTCTCAGGGGCCTACGGGCCCGGCCGGCGCTACAGGCCCAGCAGGCACGGCAGGCGTCTACGTCAAGAGCGCAACGGTCAACATGACCGGCGCCGGGACGAACGTTCTCTGCAACAGCGCGACCGATAAGGCACTCGGAGCCGGATTTGCTCCGACCTTGACCGGAGCGAACGGCAGCACGCTGGCCATCAGACCTGTCGATTCCGGTGGGAACATTATCGCCAGCGGCACACCGAACGGGTGGAAGTTCTCATCGTCTGATGCCGGAAATAGCGCGGTGCTCGTCTACATCACGTGCGCGCCCTAGCGTTCAACAGCGATCTTCGTCCCGGCTGACGACGAGTGGTCCCAAGCCGTACTCGGGGCCGCCGCTTCCCGGTGCGAACATACTGCGTGAATACCGGAGCTCGACATCGTGGACACCCGCGGCCAACGTCGCGGTCCCCAACCGTGTGTATTGACCGGAGTTGTTGAGCTGGTCGGTCTGCGCGCCGATCTCTCGGCCGTCGACCAGTGCAGCGAGACGGTTCCGGAAGGATCCGCCGACCCACACGGAATAGCGTCCGGTCGCCGGCAACCCAATCTGCGCTCGAACGACTCCGGGGCGGGTCGGGTATACAAGCTGCCCGCCGGCGGCAGCGGGCCAGGTCGCGGGATGATCGACGCGAGAAAGTGCGAGCACGGCCTCCGCGTTCCCTGACCGAGACCGGTTGAGACTGCTGAGCGCGCGCGAGGCATCACAACCTCGAGCACCGGCGCCGACAGACTCTTGCGTCCGCCGCCAGACGTCATAGAAGCGTCCACGCCATGCGAGCTGATAGATCGTAGGCGGCCGGCTCGCAAGCGGGGACCGCCGCAGGATCAAAGTTCTGTAGATCCCGACCGCGCTCTGCTGGAACTCGGCAAGATCGGCGTACGCGCCCTTCTCGAGCATCGCACCGTTGCGAAGCGGAATTTGACGCCGCCGGAGTTCCGATGCTCCTTCAGCGTCGACCGCACGAAGGAAGTGCCGGACCCCGTACGGCTGGTACTCGGTCATGAGCGCAGGCCCCTGCCCGGCGAAGCGGTGACCGATCCGTTCGAGCTCGGCCAGTTGTGCACGTGGAGCGAGGTTGACGCCGTGATACGCCAGCACGTTCGACCACAGGACGCCTCCGGCAACGACCGTCAAGGCGAGGATCCCCTCGGTCGTACGCCGATGCGAGATGAGTCCGGCGCAGCCCACGACCGCGGCGAAGAGGAACGCGGGCGAGGCGATTGTGTACGCCTTCGCGACGACCCACGGAGAGCCGAGCGTGCCGATGAGGACGCAGCCGATGATCGCGCTCCCGGTGTAGAGCAGCGGAGGCCAACTCCGCTCCCGCAAGAGAAACACGCAGCCGGTCAGCGCTGCAACGGCGACCACGGCCAGGAGGACTCGCGTTGCCGCAAGATCCTGCGGGTCGAGCCTGAAGTCGCTCGTCGGCCACACCCCGAGAACCTGGAGGCTGCTCAACGGGTGGACGAGATTGCCCAGCACGGTGCCGCTCCGCACCGCCTCCTCGGTGGCAGCGCTGAGGAACGACCGAGCGTCCAGCAGAGTCGGAATCGAGAGGAGCACGATTGCACCTAGGAAGCCGCCGATCTGGGCCACCTTGCGGCGACCACGAGCCGCAAGCACCAACAGCACAGCCGCCGGCACGAGCAGCCACACCGCACCGCCGACGCTCAGGACGCCGAGAACGGCGGCGATCGCGACCGCCGCCGGAACGACACGCCGCGGACGCGAGAGCTCCTCTACGGATGTCGGCGCAACGGCTGCGACGAGCGCGACGAGCGGTGCTGCTGCGAGTTCCTTGATTCCTCCCCAGAGCGCGAAGCCGTAGAGCAATGCCGGCTGGGCAGCAACGCCCGCGGCGACGGCGCGAAGGCGCACCGATTGCAACGCGCGCGCCGCGAGTGCGTAGAGGACGAGAGCAAGCATTGCTGCGAGGAACGCGAGGTAGGGCTGATACACCCATGCGCCGTCCACACCGGTGAGCTCCTTTGCGATCCCGAACGGAAGGAGCGCGCCGACGGGGTAGCCGTGAGCGAGGTTGACCCAGAGCGTTGCCTCGTACGACGACGGTGCGAGGCCCGCGAGGCTGTGGCCGTGCTCCATCACGCGGTCGGTCAACGCGAGGAATGTCGCGGTGTCGTCGAGCTTGATGTACCCGGCGAACGTGGCCTCGCCGGACATCACGACGGGCGCGGCATAAGCGCAGAAGACGACTCCTGCAGCGGTGAGCGGCGGGAGTGCCCGGTGCGGCTTGCCTCTTCCGACTCCACTCGCGAGTCCTGCGGCGGCGAGAGCCACGACAACCGGAACCGTCAACGTCGCGGTCGTCGCGCTCAGAGTCGTGACGCCTGCGACCACCACGATCACCGCTAGCCCCACGGGGGCGAGGAGCGCGACTGACATTCTCGCGCCGGTCGCCCGTTCGAGCAGCAGCCCGCAGCCAAGCGCGAGCGCTCCGAGCACTGCCGGAAACAGCAACCACGGCGCGAGAAGGCTCACGGACCGAGGTCCCCGGCACGGGGCTCGAGCCCACCGGCCGTTGCCGGCCGGTCAAGGGTCATTTGATCGGGACGATCCGTCCGGAGGCGACGAGGTTTCGCGCGGTGCGCCCATTGGGGTCGAACACCTCGACCTGCACCTTCGAATCGGGGTACGCGAAGTAGACGCTCGTCGGCCTCGCCGAGTCGTAGACCGCGATGCCGCCTCCCCTCAGCCTGACGACCACAGCGCCGGCTCGTTTGCCGGCAGTCCTGGTCCGGGCGAACGCATCCGGCACGGGGTACGTGCCGATCGCGAGAAACGCGGGGCGGGGGTCGCCGGCCCGGGCGTTCGGCGGGAGGTAGCGGATAAAGATGTTGCCCGCAGCAGTCCTGGTCAACTCGTAACCCATCCTGGGCCGCGTGCCGGCCCAGAAGAGCGGATGGCCGAGCGTGGCGGCCAGCCCGCGCAGCCGCCCGGTTGGCACGACTGTCGCGACTGCCGGAGTGGGCGACGCCTGTAGTGCCGGTTTGCTCGTGGTGTCGCTCCGGAGCAGGAGCCAGGCGACGAACCCCGCGACGAGAGCGACGGCCAGCACCGCGCCGATGCGCAGTCGCGGCGGCGTCCATGTCTTGGCGGCAATCGTCGAGTCGTCGAGCACCGGATCAGCTTAGAACCCGGCCAGGTCGGCAAACCCTCGCCAGGACGACCGGCTTAACGGAGCGGCACAGGAGTCGAACCTGCCTAGCGTCGGGCTACGACGCCGTACTGGTTTTGAAGACCAATTGGGGCACCGGCCCCAGCCGCTCCGAACGGGACAGTAACTAGACAGGAAGCCCGTCCTCGACCCAGCCGCGTGTCAGGTAAAGCCAGAACGCGAGCCCGGCCCACTCGCCGTAGCGTTCGAAGCGGCGCTCGATCGTCGCGTCTTTCAGCGCGCCGCGTGCGCCGGAGAGCTTGACGTACGTCGGTCGGGTCCACGAGTCGAGCACCAAACGGGAGTAGCGGCCCAGCGATGTCAGCATCACGTGTGCCGCCGCGTATGGGCAGACGCCGGGAAGCTCGAGCAGGCGTGCGGCGATTTCATCGTCCGCCAGTTCCGAGTCGTTCAGCGCTTCGAGATCGAGCGTCCCCTCAGCGACGTCGGTCGCGAGCTTCTTCAGGTACGGACCGCGGTAGCCGGCGCGAATGACGTCCTTGTAGAACTGCTCGTCGGCGGCTGCCATCGCCGCGGGAGTCGGGAACGTCCGTCTGCCGCCCGGCGCTTCGCTGCCGAGGTTGTCGACGAGCGCGGCCGTCATCTTGCGCGTGCCGGACCACGCCGTGTTCGTCGTGCAGATCGTCTTCACGACGTCTTCGAACAGTGTCGGCGCGCGCAGCATGCGTCCTGCGCCGAGCGCGCACCACGAAAGCTCGTCCTCGCGCACGAGTGCGTAGAAGGCGGAAAGATCCTCGTCGAGTCGAAACATGTGCCGGGCCATGCTCGTGAGGCCAGCTCGTGTTCGCTCGCCGACCGTGCCGGCGACCACCTCGATGCGGAGTTTGCCCGCGCTCTCCGTCAGCCGCACCGTGCGCGCGCCGCGCCTCACGGTCAGCGTTGTCTCCAGCATGCGCCCGTCGAGGTCGAGACGGTTGGGCGGAAGCTCGGCGACGCCGTGCGACACGATCGTCCGCGCGAAGTCGACCGGCTCGTCGCCCGCACCGACGAGCGGGATCTCAGCGACGAGTGTCATCGCTTGTCTTACATGGCCCGAGGCTGGCGTGCGGCCGCCACGGCTAGGGCGGTCTCATACTCGTTAGCGGTGACCCGAACGATGCCCGCCTCGAAGTCGGCCCTGGCGTTCTCTGCCGGGTCGATCTGCGACAGCACGGTACTCATCGGTACCGGCGGATCCCACTCCTCGACCTCAGCCAGCAACACACCGCCACGGGAATCGCCCGGGTACACCTGCGCCTCAAACGGTGTCCAATCATGAACCGCTGAGGCTAGCTCGGCTTGGCCGATGAACTTCCGCTCGGGTGCGCCCAGAAAGACAAGGATGAGGTCGCCGGCGGCAAGCGCCTTGCGGTGCGGCTCATCTGCGTCGATGCCCCACATCCTGACTCGCAGGAGTTCAGTGGCCTGCTCACGCAGCGCTGGCCGTGACGCTGCCTCCCCCCTTACGAAGTTGAAAAGGTAGTGCGCCAACCCAAGGAGCGTACCCTGGACATCGCCGAGTGTCCGCTTGCCGTTCCGACGAGTTGCAGCGTCGTCTGGACCAGCGTCCGTAAATGTCCCTGACGAGTGCGAGCTTGCCACCGTGAACACGGTGCAAGAGGATGCAGTCATGGCTGGGGCGTCTGGCACGCAGAAGGCGGCGGCGGCTGATGGGCGGACGCTGACGATCGCCGAGTGGGGCGACCCGGATGGGTTCCCGGTCTTCTTCCTTCATGGCACGCCGGGCTCGCGTTTTGTCGGGCAGGCCTTCTCGGGCGCGTATGCAAGTGTGGGAGCGCGCGTGATCACCTACGACCGGCCCGGCTACGGCGGCTCCGATCGCTTCCGCGGCAGGCGGGTGGTGAACAGCGTCGCTGACGTTTCCGCGATCGCAGACAGCCTCGGTATCGAGCGGTTCGCCGTGAGCGGCGGCTCCTGGGGCGGCCCGCACAGCCTGGCGGTTGCCGCACGTCTGCCCGAGCGGGTGACGAGAGCCGCCTGTAGAGCGGGGGTCGCGCCGTTCGACATGCCTGGCTTCGACTGGTTCGCGGACATGGACGCGGCCAACATCGACGAGATCGGCTGGGCACTGGGGGGGCGAAGACGTCCTCGCCCGCGAAATCGAGCGAACGGCGGCTGGGATGCTCGAACGGGTAGCCGACGATCCTTCCAAGGTGATCAGCGACAACGTGGAGCTCTCTGAGGCTGACCGTGCCGTGATGGCGAGTCCCGAGCAGCACGAGGCGATTCGGCGGGACATCAATGAGGCGTTCCGTCGCGGCGTCTGGGGCTATGTCGACGACATCTTCTGTTTGATCCAACCTTGGGGCTTCGATGTGACCGAGATCGGTGTTCCGACCCGCGTCCTTTACGGCCTGACCGACGTGCTCGTGCCGCGCCAGCATGGCGAGTGGCTCGCTCACAACGTGCCCAACGCCGAGGTCGTCATCGATGAACAGGGCGGCCACATGCCTGATCCCAACCTTGTCACGGAACGATTCGGCTGGCTCGTCCAGCCGGTCTGACGCTCTTTACGCAACGCCACTCAAGATGACCAAGGCTGCTTCCGCGGCTCACGACGGGCGTGGGCCAGCGTTGCGGAATGCCATGAAGGAGGAAGCGAAGGGACTCATCAGGCACACGAATGAGACGAGACCGAGTGCGTTCGGGGCGCTTTCGCGCTACCCAGTTGTGTTCTCGATCTCGTAACGGAGGTAGGGTTGCCCGTATCTCTGGATCTGCTCGACCTTCTTCAGCCCTGTTTTCTCGGCGACACGGGCTGAGGCGCGGTTGCCGGGTCGAACCAGACTTACGAGCCGCGGTAACTGGAGGGTGGTGAACGCGTAGTCGCGGACAGCGCACGCTGCCTCCGTGGCGTACCCCTGATTCCAACAATCGCTGCGAAAGTCGTAGCCGAGTTCCGCAACTTGCTCGTCGGCGACCTTCATCAACTCGAGCCCGCAATCACCGATCAAGCGACCGTCGCCCTTCAGACACGCCGCGAAGAGACCGAAGCCGTGCCGGCGCTGGTGAGCAAGGTTGCGCTCGAGCCAGCTGTACATCTGGTCCTGCTCGAAAGGCGCCTCGCCGAAGGCGGCCATCACAAGCGGATCACCGAAGATCCCCAACAACTCGTCTACGTCGTCGGCGACCATCGGCCGCAAGACGAGCCGCTGCGTCTCGAGCTCGGCCACCGCACCGAGTGTAAAGCGACTCGATTACTCGCCTTGCGCGAGTGTGTTCTTACTAGATCCTCATAGGCGCGATTTGTGGTGTAAGGCTGTATGAGCGTGCAGATCGTCTTGACGACGTCCTCGAACACTGTCGGCGCGCGCAGCATCGGTCCCGCGCCGGTAGCGCACCAGGACAGGTCACCGTCGGCGCTGACCACCGCGTAGAAGCCGGACAGTTCCTCGTCGAGCCTGAACATTTGGCGACGATCGCCGCCAGTGCGTCTCGCGACTTCACGCCGACCCGTCCCGAGACGACATCGATACGCAGCTTCCTGCCCGACTCGGTCACCCGAACCGTACGCGCACCCCCGGCACGAGCAGCGTCGTCTCGAAGGAGCGTCCCGCGAGGTCGACGTGGTTCGGCGGCAGCTCGGCGACCCGTGGGAGACGATGGTGCGGGCGAAGTCAACCGGTTCGCCCCCAGCGCCACGGAGTGGAAGGGCACCGATGCGAGTCAAGTCATTCGAGTATCTCGAACGCCAGATCGCGGGCGACCAAAGACGCGCTAGCCGAACATTGCGGCCGCGGCGTCGGCAATCTCCTCAGCCGGGACATCGCGCAAGTGCTGTGCAAGGCCCCAGCGGTGGCCGAAGGGGTCGGTGATTTGACCGTAGCGCTCACCCCAGAACACGTCCTGGAGCGGCTGCCGCACGTCCGCGCCGGCGTCGACCGCGTGTTTCCAGAGCGCATCGACGTCGTTCGTGTAAAGGTGCAGGACGGTGGCCGTGCCGCCAACGCTGAGCGGCGACAGGACGCCCAGCTCGGGGAACTCGTCCGCCAACATCACCGCTGAGTCCCCGAGCCACAGCTCGACCTGCATGAGTTTCCCCCCGGGAACCTCGATGCGACTCCGCTCCTCGGCACCCAGTACCTGCTTGTACCAGTCGGTGGCGGCTGCGGCGTCGCTGACGACGATGTGCGGCGTGATCGTGTGCATTCCTTCGGGTGCCTTTGCGATTGACTCGGTCATACCTCGATGTCCTCGTAGAGCCGCTCGCCCCGGTGCAGCCGGCGGGCGATCTCGAAGGTCTGTCGCTGTGAGCGCGACGTGGCAGCGTGCGCGGCGAGGTAGCGCGCAGCGGCGATCAGCGGTAGCCCGGCGGCCTCGCCGGGGGCCGACAGCTCGTGCTGGCGCACGGCTGCCTCGACGCACTGGATTGTGTGAAAGTTGCGGTCCTCGCGGACCAGCGCAGCGCCGAGCGAGGCCACGAGTCTGCCCGGGTCGCCACCGGCGGCCAGGAACGAGGCGACTAGCTGGCCCGCTTCGACGACCTGTTGCTGACGGTCGAGTAGGCGGGGGAGATCCCCTAAAAGCAAGTCTGGGTCGGCCTCGGGGTCAGGCTCGGGCAGCCTTGTGGCCGGCACGTTCAGGAAGCGGTCGAGGTGGATGCTCATCGCCGCGTCGAATACACCGCGGACGAGTTCCTGTGACGGCGACCGCCGGAGTCCCTGCTCGACGGCGTTCGCGAACGTAAAGGTGTGCAGAGCCGTGTCCCAATCGCCGAATTCGTTGCTCGTCGGGAAGCGGGCGATCCGGAGGACAGCAGCGGAGGAGACGGCGGACGCAAGCTCCACCTCACTCGCACCGTCGCCAAGAGCCGCGATGAGCGCCTCGATGCTCGCCGTCGGATCCTCACCGAGGACCGTCTCAACGACTGCGTTACGCCCCGACCAGCCGTCGACGTGCGCGCCCGCTGAAAGCGCGCTCGGTATTCGCGCGAACGCCTCGTCCAGAAGCGCCACGAGATCGATGGGATTCCGCCAGGCGTTCGCCTCCTCCATTCGCTGCGCGCCCGCGAGTTGGGTCGGCAGCGACGCGAGCACCACCTCGGCGCGCTCCCAGCCGGCGAGATCGAGCGCTTCCAGCGCCTTGTTGACGAAATCGAGTGTGTGTCCGCCGTCGAGGTAGCGGTGGTCGGTCGCGGCTGCGAAGAGCATGTCGGCGAGTTCTCCAGACGACGCACCCGCTCGCGCGGCAGACACGAGCGCGCGCTCCGCACCTTCGGCGTCGCGCACCTCGATGAAGTCGCGGAACCAACGCGCAAGCTGTGAATGGTCTGCCGGACCGGGGAGCGGGTCGAGTCGAAAACGTGGGGGCTCGCCGGCCGAGTCGGCCGCGACGTCGGCCAGCCCGTGATAAAGCGCGGCGGCACGATCCGCCTCCTCGAGCCTGGGCAGAAGGTTCATCACGCAGGTGAGGGTCGTCAGCCCTCGAAACCACCCGCCTCCGCGCCGCGCGACGCCGAAGTCCAGCCCGTCTGAGAAGGTCTCGACGCCGGCTGGATCCACCTGCATGAGCGCAAGCGTTGCTTTCGCAAGCACCAGCGGGATGTCCCGCTGGAGCCCGTCGCGCAGTCGCCGGCGCTGGTGACCGACCATGTCTTCGAGCGGGCTGAAGTCGACGAGGACGTCGTCGCCGCGAACTTCGACGGGGAAGCGGCGCAGGTCGTCGGCCCATTGGTCGAACGTGCCGCCGGTTGAGAGGTCGAAGCGGGCATGGTGCCAGTGGCACGTGAGGATCCCGTCGCAGAGCGTGCCGCGGTGGAGCGGAAAGCCCATGTGCGGGCAGCGATTGTCGACGGCATAGACCTGATCGCCGTCAGCGAAGAGACACAGCGTGTGTCGGTCGAGGTGGACCACAAGCCGCCCCGACGCACGCAGCTCGGCAAGCGACGCGGCCCGGACCAGCGGTTCGGTGACGACGGCGGCGGTCATCTGCTCCTCCTTGATCGCGGCAACGCCGGACAGCCTAGAACCTCAACTATGGTTTAAGTCAAGCACGATGCCCAATGAGCTCACGATCGGCGAGGTCGCCTCCCGCAGTGGGGTAGCGCCGTCAGCACTCCGCTTCTACGAGGAGGAAGGCCTGATCGTCTCGCGCCGAACGACGGGGAACCAACGCCGATACGAGAGGGCCGTGCTTCGGCGGGTCGCGCTGATTCAAGCCGGCCGCGCCGCGGGAATTCCCCTCGAACGGATTCGTGCAGCCCTTGTGACCCTTCCGGCGCACCGCACCCCGACCCGCCGCGACTGGGAGCGTCTGTCGCGCGGCTGGCGCGAGGACATTGACCGCCGAATTGCGACGCTGGAGGCGCTCCGCAACCGGCTCACGACTTGCATCGGCTGCGGTTGCCTTTCGATCGACGCCTGCGAGCTTCTGAACCCCGACGACGAGGCGGCTGAAGGCGGTTCTGGTGCGCACTACCTCCAACGGGACAGCCAACGCGCTCACTCACCCGAGTAGACCGGAGCGTGGGCCAGGCGGACTTCGTGTTGGTCGCCGTGTCGGTCAGGCGTTTGTGGGGCCGCGCGGTGCGGTTGTTTCGGCCGCAAGCGCCAGGATCGTCGCATGTAGGCGCTCGGGAACTTCGCTCTTCTCTATGTACGCGTCTGTCCCCCGCTCATGTGGGTGAGGTCGCCTGTCTTCGAAGATCGAGCCGCTGATCAAAATCACGCGCACCATCGGGTAGCGCTCCTGCAGCAGGTGCGCGCATTCGATCCCGCTCATCGCCGGCATGAGCACGTCGATGACGGCCACGTCCGGTTCGGCCCGCGTAGCTGCCCTGAGCGCCTCAGCTCCGCTTCCCGCCGTGCCCACGATCTCCAATTCTGGTGCGTCCGTGAGTAGAACCTCAAGCGAGCGCAGGAAGGACAGATCGTCATCGACGAGCAGTACCCGGATCGGTCGATCTTCGATCGCTTCTGACCCCACCCGGCTTGAGGCTACCTCCAGGCCAGGAGTTTGACCCGAAAACTTCCTGCAGATTGCGAGAGTTTGGGATCCCGCACCGCTGCTTGTGAGCGCTGATCGCGAGGACACAGCTCTAGAGCCCGTAGTTCGCAAATGGGTCGCCTTGGGATTTCGTGGCAAGAGGAATTCGCGCGAGGATTCGTATGGACGTTCACTTCGTCTTGACGACATCTTCGAAGACCGTTGGCGCGCGCAGCATCCGTCCCGCTCCGAGCCCGCGCCAGGAGAGTTCACCGTCGGCGGCGACGAGGGCATAGAAAGCCGACAGGTCCTCGTCCAGACGGAACATGTGGGAGACGCTCGCCGTGAGCGCGTCACGCACTCGTGTGCCGGCGCTCCCCGCGACCGCTTCGAGGCGAAGCTTCCCGCCGACCGCTGTCAGCCTGACCGTGCGCGCACCGCCCGGCACCGGCAACGTCGTCTCGAGCGTTCGCGCCTCGAGATCGACGCGGTTCGGCGGGAGTTCGGCGACGCCGTGCGAGACGATCGTGCGCGCAAAGTCGACCGGCTCGCCGCCCGCCCCTCGAAGTGGAAGGTCTGCCACTCGCATCTCGTCAGTCTTCCGCAAGGTCGCCGCCAGGCAAAG
>Ga0307313_10000040_pt1 | contig 17084 bp, 16 predicted proteins | sample ER_DNA_203_FD_194510 | JGI IMG/M metagenome (GOLD analysis project Ga0307313, IMG submission 194510) | Bulk soil microbial communities from the East River watershed near Crested Butte, Colorado, United States - ER_DNA_203 | ecosystem: Environmental > Terrestrial > Soil > Floodplain | place...
TCGGCGTCGGCGTCCTGCTTGGTCTTGGCCGACTGGTCGACGTTCTGACTCTGGCCGTTACCACCACATCCCGAGTAGCAGCTTGAGCTGCCGCCCGTCTGTGTGGGGGTTGCGGTCTGGGTCGTGTTGCTCGTGTTGTCAGCGGTGGAGTCGGCGGTGTTCGTGGCCGTCTGGTTGGCCGCGCTCGAGCCGCCGAGCACGTTCCCGCCCGCGATTGCGATGGGGACGTTCGCGTTGACAGCGTTCTGCTTAGCCAGTGCATCTGCATCGGCGTCCTGCGTCGTCTTTGCCGACTGATCGATGTTCTGGCTTTGCCCCGCACCACCACAGCCGGCCGTGCAGCTGGAGCTGCCGCCGGTCTGCGTCGGGGTCGCGGTCTGCGCGGTCGTGCTCGTGTTCGACGCGTCAGCGGTCCCAGTGTTCGTGGCCGTCTGATTCGCCGCGCTCGAGCCCGGGCTCGGTGCGAGAATCGTGCCGCCGTAGGCGTAACCGGTCGGCAAGCTCGCATCCGACGCCGTCTGCCCCGCCGTGCCCGCTGCCGGGGCACCTTGCAGCGTCCCGGCCAGTTGGCCGACAAGCTGGTCAGCGCCCGGCGGAGGATCACCGGCGGCGGCCGAAGCCGTCCCCACCCACGCGGCCAGGGCAATCAATGCGATGCCCACCGCAATGAGATGGCGTTTCATGGTTTCGAATGTCTCCTTTTCTTGTCGTCGTTGCGATCCGTTTTTGCCGGGGCGCACCGGAGCACCACGGCAAGGTCCGACGGGACGAAGCTGTCCGTCGGACTCGCCGGGGCTACCCCGGGCGCTCGAGTCGCAAGACGACGCTCAGCAGCCGCCGGAAGGCCGCCGAGCGATGGCGACGAGCCCACCAAGGGGCCGTCAAGAGGAACGGAACAAGCAAAGCTGCGAACGCCCAGAGTGAGACTCCCGGCGCGCCGTTTCCGGGTGCGCCGAGCATGGACGACTCCTGCGGTGCGGGCTCACGCGGATCTTGTGGCGCGCGCCGGGCGTCGCGCACGTCACGTCGTCCACTCTCCGAGCGGATCGACCCGGACTCGACCGGACTGCCACTCGATGCCGGGAGCCAGGCAGTGTGGGCATTCCCGCGAGACACGGCGAGCGAGGTCGCGCGGCTCTTGTCGCACGAGTGCCTGCCGGCGTCCTGGTCGACGACCTGCACCTGGCTGCCTTCGCCGACCTGGACCTGCACTGCACTCTGCGAGATTGCACTCGAGCCGCTGTTCGTCGAGCTCGAGGACGAGTGGCTCTCGCCTGAACCTCCGGTCGACTCCGCGTTCACCCACTGGGTGGTCGGAGCTTCCTGGCGGATCACCTGGACCTGACTTCCCCCGACTCCGCCGTGCTGGATCTGAGTGGCCGACTGCGTGACCTCACTCACGTTCGACGCCTGCGCGGCCGCAGACGAGATCGAGGTGGGACCGGTGCCCCCCTGAATGGAGGTGGCCTGTGCGTTTGCAGACTGCGTCGTGGGTGCGCTCTGTTCGAGTACCTGTGTCTGGGTGCCTCCCCCCACCTGGGTGGGGCCCGACGACGGGCGTCCGCCGGCGTCCTGCTGTTGAACGGCCGACTGCGTCACGTGGTTCGCGTTGCCGGCGGATGCCGTCGCGGTCGAGCTGTTTGCCCCCACGACCTCGCCGGCTGCGGGGGAGCTCGCCGGCGAGGTGTCGGGGTCGTTGGGAATCCAGACCTGAATCAGCGTTCCGATCGCCCCCGAACCGTTCGGATCGGGTGCGGCGGGGTCGATCGTCACACTGGTGTTCGTCGGAGCACCCTGTAGCGAGGTTGCCGTCGCGCCGGCCGTCTGAACGGTCGGCGCGCTCTGCGTAGCACCTTGCGACTGGCCGCTCCCCGCACCGCCGGCGCCTTCAAGCTGGCTCGCTGCCTGATCCACCGCGTTCGAGTTCGCGGCTCCCGCCGTCGAGTGCACAGAGTTCGTCTGGGTGACCGGCCCTTCGTCGCCAGGGCTCTTGTTCCGGATCACGATGTTGGCGTTCAGCGGGTTGACCTGCGTCGAGGTCGCCGTCGACTGGGAGCTCTGCGTCGTCGGCGCGGCCTGACTCGACGTCTGAGACTGGCCTGCAGCCGATCCCGCGCCGTTCTGGGATTGACCGGATCCCTGCGAGAGGCTGTTCGTGTTTCCGGCATCAGCGTTTGCCTCTGAGCTGTTCGTCTGAGCCACCGGGCCGTCGTTCCCGGGGGAGTCGAGCCGGATCACCACGTTGACGTTCGTCGGTGCGACCTGCGTCGAGTTTGCGCTCGCGTTCGCAGCCTGGTCTGTCGGCGCGCTCTGCTGGGCCGACTGCGACTGGCCGCCTGCCGACTGCGGCGCGCCGGCCTGCTGGGTCTGGGCGCTCTGTTGGGTCGTGTTGTTGGTGTTGGCGGCCGTGCTCGAGGCCGCGGCGTGATTGTCCTGGCCGGGGGAGCCCCCAGTCGAAGCGTTGGTCGAATTCTGCTGAGAGACCGAGTCCGCGGTAGCCGTTTGCTCGGTCGGTGCGCTCTGAGTGACCGTCTGCGACTGCCCGGCATCGGTGCCGGTCTGGGTCTCCGTGCTGGTCTGACTCGTGTTGCTGACGTTTTGCGCGGTTGCGGTCGCGCCGTTCGAGCTCGTCTGTGCGCCGGAACCCGCATCCTCACCCGCTGCGGCGGCGTTGGCGGCGTGCAGGCCCGCTCCAGCGAGCACGACGCACGCCAGTAGCGCGAAGCGGAACCGCCCCCTCCCCATGCGCTTCACGATGGGCTTTCCGCCCGTCCATCGCTAGACCCCGGGTGGCGGGTCTTCCATCCCCCCGATGAGGTGGGTCTACCATCACCGGTATGGCCCCTCGCGTTCTCGTGGTCCAGCCGAACCGGATCGTCCGGCGCGGAATCTGCGCGGAACTGGTGGCGAGCGGCGCAAGCGTGGTCGCCGAGGCGGAGAGCGGGACGGAGGCTGTTGCCACGGCAGTCGAGCTTCGGCCGGACGTCGTGCTGCTGGACTCCAGGCTCCCCGATGGCTCCGGGGCCGAGCTCTGTGCGGCGATCCTGAAACGACAGCCGGGAACCGCGGTCATCGTCCTCTCGGCGGAGCGCGACGAGAGAGCTGTCGAAGCGGCGCTCGACGCCGGTGCACGCGGCTTCCTCGTCACGGATGCAGAGGACCTCGATCTGGGGCGTGCGATCAAGCGGGTGCTTGCAGGCGAAAGCGTGATCGATCCACGCGCTGCGGCGCTGCTGATCGATGCGGGCAGAACAGAGGAGCCGAAGCTGAGCGGCCAGGAGCTGAGCGTTGTTCGGCTCGTCGCCGAGGGTCTGACGAATCCTGAGGTCGGCGAGCGCCTGCACCTCAGCAGGCACACCGTGAAGGAGTACCTCAGTCATGCGATGCGGAAGCTCAACGCCGGCAACCGCATCGAGGCTGTCCGGAAGGCTGCTGCGCTCGGTCTGATCGACGGAGCCGGTCCCTCACCGGCGGATCCCACGTCGAGCCCAGACACGGTCGTCTACAACGACGAGAGCGCACCGATTCTCAGCTCCGAGCTGAGGGTCACGCCCTTCAAGGTCGACAAGCTCGAAAGATCCCGGGAACCGCAAGACGGCTCGACTAATCGCGATACCTGATCGCGTCCGACGACTCGTCCTTCGACGCTGCGCGCTTGCTGCCCGCCGCCCGCGAGAAGCCCTTGCTCCGCAGGCGCGCCGTGAGCTCGAGGGCGACCGCCGGCACCCACAGTGTCAGCGAACCGGCCGCCGAGAGACCGACGGCCGCGGCGCCGGCCAGCAGCACCGCGAAGACGAGGAGCCAGGCATCGCCGAGACCCCCTGGACCACGTGAAGAGACCGGAACGTTCGCCACGTTGCCGAGCGGCGGCGCCAGTGCGAGACGGAACTCCCGCGGCTTTACGGAAGTGACCGCTGATGGCTCAGCGCGGAAGGGAACATCGCCGCGTGGCGCCGGGTCGGGCCGAGTCACGGCAGCCGGCCGAGACGTGGACGGGGACGTGGAAGCCGCAGCCGCAGCCGGGTCCGCCGCAAGGCTCGTGCTCACCTGCGACCAACCCTCTGTGTCGCCGCCTGCTTCCTGTTTGGCCTTCGTGAGCGGGGATTCAGCGCGACCGTCAGTACCGCCACGGGGCCGCGCGACCGCCGGTGCTGTCGTCGGCTGCTCAGCAGGCTGGGGTTGGTTCGGCGAAACGTCTGCAGGCACCGGTGCAGTGGTCGAGACCGGAGGGGAGACCGCCGGCGTAACGGCACCGACTGCAGCGCAGCCGGTGTCGACCGGAGCCGGCTCACACGTCGGGTCGCTTTGATACTGCCCGTCTGCTTGCTGATACTGGCCTGCGCTCGGTGTGGAAACGACGCATTCAGGTAGCGCCGGGAGTGTCTCGACCGGCGGGATCTCGGTGCTGCAGTACGCGATCCACTCACAATTCCAATCGCTGTTATGAGCACCACCTTCGGGGCAGATTGGCGCACTATCTGTGGACACATCCGCGCAATTCGCTCCGTAATTGGAACCGTTGCCGGTGCTCTCACCGTTCGTCTCCTCAGGGCTGTCGGGCGCGGGAGGTGAGACGGGCGGTCCGGCTTCGGAGGGCGCCACGCGGTCGACTGGCGCGCGGCGCTCGGGCGATGGCTGATACTGCGGTGCGACGCCGTGATACTGCCTCGGCGTTCTCCGTGAGAGCCCCGGATTAGAGGACGCGCGAGGCCCGTGCGGTTGCACGACCGCAGGGAGTGATATCGCTCCCGTCGGCGTCGTAGCTTCCTCCGGCGCAACTGCGTCGTCCCCCGAGGCCATCTCCTGGGAGACCTCATTTGCAGGTGTTTCCATGGTCACCGACTCCGGAGCCGCAGCGGTCGGCGCTGCGGTAGCGGACGCCGGAACGATCACGTCCGGCACCGCTGCCGCATCGACTTCGGCAACGACCACGGCTGCCGATCGATCGATCCGCAGCGGCGGTGTCGAGCTCGTCTGGAGGTTCTCGTCGGCACGCGCAGGCGCAGTAAAGGCAATCGCAGCAAGCGCAGCGACGAGAAGCAGGGCGAGCAGTCCCCAGCTTCTCGTTGGCCCTCGCGAGTGTTGCCTTCCTCCCACCAGTCCTCCGTGCGAAAACGAGACCACCGGAGAAACAACTACCCAATGCTCATTGCGTTCACCCGCGCGATTTGAAAATGCATTTGGAAATGTCTACAGTGTCGATGAGAGAAATGACGATCGTTGCGGCGGAACGGTTGGCTCGCTCGTGCAACTCGTCACCGGAGTTGCTGCGCGCGTATCGGGAGGAGGGGGACCTCTCCGCTCGAGAACGCCTGATCGAGGCGTACATCCCGTTGGTCGTGTCGATCGCCCGCCCGTATGCGTACCGCGGCGAAAGTCTCGAGGATCTCGTGCAGGTCGGGTCGATCGGCCTCATCAAGGCGGTCGATCGTTTCGAGCCCGACCGAGAAGTCCAGTTCGCCGCGTTCGCGATCCCGAACATCCTCGGGGAGATCAAGCGGCACCTGCGCGATCGCTGCGGCGCAATCCGGATACCACGGCGTTATCAGGAGGCGAGCGTCCGCGTGCGCACGTCTCGTAGCCAACTCACCGCCGACTTGCGCCGAGACCCGACCTCGTCGGAGCTGGCAGCTGCGGCGGAGCTCGACGAGAAGGAACTTGCCGAAACACTGCGTGCGGAACAGGCACGGGCGCCGCTCACGCTTGCGGACGCATCGAATGCCGCCCGGCCGCAAGACGACTTCGACGCCACCGATGATCGTCTCGCGATCGAGAGCGGCCTGCGCTCGCTCGACCCCCGTGAACGGCAGGCGTTGGGCTTTCGCTACTTCGGCGATCTCCAGCAAAGCGAGATCGCGGCGCGGCTCGGTGTCTCGCAAACGCACGCATCAAGGCTGATTGCGTCCGGGCTGGCCAAGCTCCACGACGATTTCGAGGGAGAATTGCGTTGTGCGGGCCGTGAGAAGCCCCTAAACTCGTGGCATGGCGACTCCAGAAGCCGTCGGGGAAGCGCCGCAGGAAGACGCCGCCGCCAAGCCGCGTCAGCGGTCGGGGAGAAATAGCGGACGCCTGCTGCTACGCATGCCCGCCGGCCTCCACGAAGAGCTCGCGCGTGCGGCGGACCGCAGCGGCATCAGCCTCAACCAGTTCATCACCAATGTGCTCGCCGGCGCCGTGGGCTGGGGACGACCGGCAAGCGCAGGTGCCGGGCCTTCGAAACGGCGACCTCAGACGCTGACGATCCTGCTCGCCCTGAACCTGCTGCTCGTTGCGGCGGCAGCCGCGGCTGCGATTGCGTTCCTCGTCGCGGCCTGGCTGAACTGAAGCTCGAGCGGACTAGCGCCGACGCCGCCAGAACCCGGCTCGCGATTCGTCCGAGCCATCCTCACCCAGTGCCCGGGCAGCGGCAACCAAGTCCTCCCCGCGAAGCGTCATCAGCTCCGACCGCTCCAGATCTGCGAGCTCACCGCCCTGCACGCCGGCCAGCCGTAGCGCCTGCGCATTGAGCGCCTGCTCGAACAACGTGCGGGCAAAGCGCGCGTTTCCGAAGCCTTCGCCGCGCGCGGCGCGGCCGAGAATCTGTCGCAGCGCCTCGACGGCCTCCTCGTCGAGCGAATACTCGTACTCCTCGCCGAGCTTCCTCGTGATCTCCACGAGATCGTCGGTCGAGTAGTCGGGAAACGTGATCTCGCGGGAGAAGCGTGAGCGCAGCCCGGGGTTCGACTGCAGAAAGCGATGCATCAGCCGGGGATAACCGGCGACGATCACGACGAGGCGGTGCCGGTAATCCTCCATCCGCTTGAGCAGCGTCTCGATCGCCTCCGGCCCGAAGTCCTGGCGTTCGTCTCCCGGCGCGAGCGCGTACGCCTCGTCGATGAAGAGAACGCCGTCGAGCGCGCGCCGGATCACCCGGTCGGTCTTGATCGCCGTCATGCCGACGTACTGCCCGACGAGCCCGGCCCGGTCGACTTCGACGAGATGGCCGCGGCTCAGCAATCCCATCGCTCGATACATCTCGGCGAGCAGCCGCGCGACCGTGGTCTTGCCCGTCCCCGGATTCCCGAGGAAGACGAGATGCTGCGACGTCGCAACCTCCGGGAGCCCGTGCCGCTGACGCTCGGCCTGCACCTGGAGAAAGGCGACGAGCGCCCGCACCTGCTCCTTCACCGTCTCGAGCCCGACGAGGGCGTCGAGCTCGGCCTGGAGCTCGGGCATCGTCCGCGCAGGCTCCGGCCGCCGGAGCTGATCCGAGATCCATTCCGCCGGATCGCCGGCGCCCGTCGTCTGGGACAGCCGCTCTCCCAGCACCTTCAGCCCCCGGGCGACGTCCTCGAGTGGTTTTCGTGCCACACGCTGATTCTGCCCATACACATCGGCCTCAAGCCCTGGGGGAACCTAGGTTCCCCCAAACCCCCTCCCTGGTCCGCTTCGCGGACAGGCCGCGCTGCGGCCCTCAATGGGGGGATTACGCCTCAAGTCCGCGGGAGGTCGACCCGATTAGTTAACCTAGTTAACGAAATGCCAGCCGTCGCGTCCGATCCAACAGTCCTCGCAAACCGCCTTCGCCCGGTTCTCCTGCACCTGAACCGGCAGCTCCGGCGGGAGATCCACTCGCTCGGGGTCACCGGCGGCCAGGTCTCGCTTCTCGTTCAGATCAAGTTCCGTCCGGGAATTGGGGTGCGCGAGCTCGCCGCCCTCGAGCGCATGTCCGTGCCCGGGATGTCGAAGTTCGTCGCCCGGCTCGAGGAAGCAGGGCTCGTCGGCCGCGCGCCCGTCGAGGGCGATCAGCGCCGCGTCGGACTGACGCTGACGGCCGCAGGCCACAAGGTGCTCCGCTCGGTGAAGTCGAAGCGCACGGCGTGGCTGTCGGCGCGGCTGCGCTCGCTCGATCCGGACGAGCTCGAGGCGATCGACGCCGCGATCGAGCCGCTCACGCACCTGCTGACGGAAGACGAAGCTTGACCGCAGCCATTCTCAGGGCAGGCGCCCGCACGTTCTCAAGCGTCCGCAAGCACCGCAACTACCGCCTCTTCTTCGCCGGCCAGGTCATCTCCAACACCGGGACCTGGATGCAGCGCGTCGCGCAGGCATGGCTCATCCTCTCCCTGACCCACTCCCCGGTCGCGGTCGGGATCCTGGCGCTCTGCCAGTTCATGCCGTTCACGCTCTTCAGCCTGGTCGCGGGAGTCATCGTCGACCGGCTCGACTCGTGGCGGACGGTGATCGGGACTCAGGTCACTCAGATGGTGCTCGCCTCCACGATGGCGGTCGTCGCCCTCACCGGAGTCGTGCAGCCGTGGCAGGTCTACATCATCGCCGCGCTGATGGGCCTCGTCCAAGTACTCGACGCTCCTTCCCGCCAGTCGCTGACCTTCCGAATGGTCGGCCCGGCTGAGCTGCCGAACGCGATCAGTCTCAACTCGGGGCTCTTCAACGGCGCACGCATCTTCGGCCCGGCCCTTGCAGGCGTCCTGATCGCGACGACCGGCACGGGTATCTGCTTCGCGCTCAACGCGGTCAGCTACGTGGCCGTGATCACCGGGCTGCTGCTGATGCGGCCCGCGGAGTTCCACGCGGTCGAGCGCCGTGAGCGGCCCAGGACGCTCCTCACGGGCCTGAAGGAAGGCATCTCCTATGCACGGCACGAGGAGCAGATCGCGCTCATCCTCGTCCTCGTCTTCGTGATGAGCACCTTCTGCCTGAACTTCAACGTGCTGCTACCGGTGCTGGCGAAACACACGCTCCACGCGGGCCCCCAGACCTTCGGCGTTCTGTCCGCCGTCTTCGGAGTAGGCGCGCTGATCGGCGCGCTCGTGTCTGCGCACGTGAGCCGTGCCACCGTCGGAACGACCGCGCTCGGCAGCGGTGGCTTCGCCCTCAGCGAGCTCTTGATCGCACCTATGCGCTCCACCGTCGTGATCGCGCTACTCCTCTTCGTCGGGGGAATCTGCTTCACGACCTGGTCGTCGAACTCGAACTCGCTCATCCAGCTCGCATCGCCCGACCACCTTCGCGGCCGGTTGATCGGCATCTACTTCTTCGCCTTCGCCGGCACCGGCACTCTGGGCGGAATCCTCTCCGGCTGGCTCGCAGCAGCCGGCGGGACGGAGCTCGCGTTCACGGTTGCCGGCGTCGCCGGGTTGTCCGTCTCGTTGTTCGTGTGGCTTCGCTCTCGCGGCGGGGTCCTCGTCCACGAGCGGGCGGTCGAAGAGCGGCTCGCTGCTTAACGAAATCCTTGCGGGAGCGATACCGCTCCCACACACCCAGCGGGAATAACGGGAGCACTGGCTTCGCAACAGGGGGAATAGCGATGAAACGCAGGCTCGGACTCGCGATCGCGGCTTCGCTGGCGCTCGCCGCAGGAATCGCCGTTGGTGCCCAGCACCATGGAAGCACTGCACAGGCGGCCGCAGCTCCACAGCGGCCGAACGTCCTCGTCCTGGAAACTGACGACCAGACTCTCGCGGAGATGGCCGTGCTTCCGAACGTCCGTCGCCTGATCGGTGATCAGGGTGTGACGTTCGACAACAACTTCGATTCGTTCTCGCTCTGCTGCCCGTCGCGCGCGACGTTCCTGACGGGTCAGTACTCGCACAACAACAACGTCCGCGGAAATGCACCGCCACAGGGTGGTTACCAGGCGCTCGACAAGTCGAACACGCTTGCGGTCTGGCTGCAGCGGGGTGGGTACTACACCGTCCACCTCGGCAAGTTCCTGAACGGCTACGGCCGCCAGAACCCAACGGAGATCCCACCGGGTTGGAGCGAATGGCACGGGTCCGTCGACCCGACGACCTACCGGTACTACAACTACACGCTGAACGAAGGCGGAACGCTGCACACGTTCTGCGCCACCCCGCAGCCGTCGTGCTACCAGACCGACGTCTACCGGGACAAGGCAAACGAGATCATCAAGCGCCGGGCGACTCAGGGACCGTTCTTCCTCTGGGTCGCGTTCCTCGGAGATCACTCAGGGACGCCCCGCGAGCCCGACGATCCGCCCCAGCTCGGCACCCCCGTTCCGGCACCGCGCCACCACGACGCGTTGAAGGGGACACCGCTGCCACGGCCGCCGAGCTTCAACGAGGCCGACGTCTCCGACAAGCCGCAGGTCATCAGGCGCCGGCCGCTGCTGAACGCGCGCCGGATCGCGGCGATCCAGGAGAACTGGCAGCAGCGCCGCGAGACGCTGATGTCGGTGGACGAAGCGATCTCGTCGATCGTCGAGACGCTCCGGCAGACCGGCGAGCTCGACAACACGTTGATTCTCTTCACCTCCGACAACGGCTTCTTCCACGGGGAGCACCGCGTCGCGAACGGCAAGGTGCTCTGGTACGAGCCGTCGATCCACCTGCCGCTCCTGATGCGCTGGACGGCGAACAAGTCGCTGCCACGCGGCGTCCATCGCAGCCAGCTGACGATGAACGTCGACGACGCCGAGACGATCCTCGACGCCGCAAACGTGCAGGCGGGTCGTACCGAGGACGGCGTGTCACTCCTCCCCTTTTGGCACGATCGGGGCAAGGAGATCGGCCGCGACGTCCTACTCGACAACTCACCGGGCGCGGGCCACTTCGACGGGATCCGGACGCAGCACTACAAGTACGCGGAGTACGCGAACGGCGACCGTGAGCTCTACGACCTGCGCAAGGATCCGGACGAGCTTCAGAGTGAGCATGCCAACCCCGCTTACGACGCCCTGAAGGCGTCGCTCGCGGCGCGGCTGCACAACCTGGTCTCGTGCGCGGGCGCAAGCTGCCGGGCGCGGCCGGCCGTGGGCTTCAGCGCCGCTCGTCGGGGCCGCTGCGGCGTCGTAACGGCAACGGCCTCCGGGCCGGGCGTCCAATCTGCGACGTTCCTCGTGAATGGCCGGCAGGTGCTGGCGGACAGCCGGTCGCCGTTCCGCGCACGGCTGCACATAAAGCAGCGCTCCACGATCCGTGTCCGCGTGAGCGTCGCCTTCGACCGGTTCGTGACGCTCGACCGCACGGTACGCGCCTGCGGCTAGCCAAGTTCGGTCCGGAGGGGGCCGAAGACGGAGCCCGTCGTCTCCCGGCGGGCTCCGTCACTTCTAGGCCGGCAGGTCCCGAACGGCAAGGGTCTGACCCCAGGTCAGCCGCGGACGACGAGCTCGTGCCAGAGCAGTCCGCCCGTTGCCGACGCGTCCACCTGGGGCCACTGCGCCTCCGTGCCCCCGTCGTAGGTCGCGGCCTCCTCGAAGGGGGACGCGGCGATTGCCTCCGCCCAGGTCGCGGGCGTCCAGGCCGTCATCTCGTGCACCTCCTCGACGACCTCGCCGGTGCGAGGGCCGGACAGCACCTCGATCCGCGACCGCTGGCGCGAGCTGCCCTGCACGACGTCGAGCTCCTCGTCGACCCAGTCGACCCGAAGAGTAGTGCTGCCGCGACTCGCCTCCCAGTGCGAGCCTGCGAACGGCTCCTGTTCCGCTTCGACGAGCCCGACCTGTACGAGATACCGCGCACGCGGCTGGAGGTGGCGCGCCATCCGATGGAGATGCCGGCCGAGCTCAGCGCTGCTCAGATGAAGCAGCGTGTTGATCGGGCAGACGGCACCGTCGAACGTCGTCCCCAGATCGAAGTCAGTCATGTCGGCCTCGAACACATCGGCCCTCGTGCCCAATCGCCTGCGGGCGATCTCCACCATCCGCGCCGAGCGGTCGATTCCTGCCACCTTGCAGCCTCGGTCCGCGAGTGCCTCGAGCATCCGGCCGCCGCCGCACCCGGGCTCGAGCACCGTGGTCGCCTCTAACCGGGCAATGAGCCAGTCCGCCTCTTCGGAGATGTCCCAGTCGAACGCGATGTCGTAGAGCTCGGCGTCGTCGGTGTAGAGCCTGGTCACGCCAGGATCCTAGAGCTGGCGCTCAGCGAACGCTGTGAGCGTTTCTGCGGGTAAGCGTTGTTGCGTTTGAACGATGCGCGTACGCGAAGGGATGGCGGTACACCTCGCTCGCCTCCCCGCTGCTGACCGGGATGGCCACTTCTTCGCTCGTCAACACGTCGTAGGCGAACACGACCAGGCTCTTTGCATCGCGATCCCAGATCAACGCAACTTCGATCCCGCCACCGCTTCGGGTAGCAATGTCGACCAGGTCCGCCATGTGACAACCATTGCGGCCGGCGCCCTACCGCGTACTGGACCGGTGGAGTGTCCTACCCAGACCCTTGGAGAGTGCAGAAGCCGGCTAGTGGCTGTTCATGCGAGCGCTCGCAGATGCAGCGGGTGTCGCCCGGTCGGCCTCCGTCCGGGACAGCCGTCGATCTAAACGCGGCCAGGAATTGCAAGGAGATCGCTAGGCTCCGAGGCCCAGTGGAAGCCGAGCGACAGCACTACAACGTGACGCTCGCGATCCTCACGCTGGCCGGGATCGCGTTCGCGCTGCAACAGACGATGGTCATCCCTGCTCTGCCGACCCTGCAGCGGGACCTGCACACGACGACGACCTGGGTCACCTGGGTCTTGACGGTCTTCCTGCTCGTCGCGTCGGTTGCAACGCCGATCCTCGGCAAGCTCGGCGACCAGTACGGCAAGGAACGCCTGCTCGTGATCTCGCTCGCGATCTTCTTCGTCGGTTCGGTCGGCGCGGCTGCCGCGTGGAACATCTGGTCGCTGATCGCCTGGCGCGCCGTGCAGGGCGCCGGCGCAGCGGTCTTTCCCCTGAGCTACGGGATCATCCGCGACGAATTCCCGCGTGAGAAGGTCGGCGTTGCGATCGGGCTCGTCTCGGCCGTCTTCGGGATCGGCGGAGGCTTCGGCATCGTGCTCTCCGGCGTGATCGTGGACAACGTCTCGTGGCGGTGGCTCTTCATCATCGGCGCCGTCGGGATCGGCATCGCGATGGTGCTCGTGTACCGCTTCGTGCCCGAGTCACCGGTGAAGACACCGTCGCGCGTCGACTACGTCGGCGCAGCGCTCCTGTCCGGCGGGTTGATCTCGCTGCTGGTTGCGCTGACGGAAGGAGAGAGCTGGGGCTGGACGTCCGGCCGCACGCTGGGCCTCGGCGCCGCGGCGCTCGTCTTCCTCGTCGCCTGGGGTTATGCGGAGCTCCACGTCGGGGAACCGATGGTCGACATGCGGATGCTCGGCCGCCGGGAGATCCTGTTCACGAACATCACGGCCCTCATCGCCGGCTTCGCCATGTTCGGGACATTCGTGCTCGTGCCAAACTTCGTCGAGACGGCGCACGGTCTCTCGGCAGCGTTACAGCGGACGGTCGACTACGGCTTCGACGCGAGCGCGACGAAGGCGGGTCTCTATCTCCTGCCGAGTTCGTTCGCACTGCTCTTCGCCGGGCCGATCGCCGGGCTGATCGGACGGCGGACCGGATTCAAATGGCCGCTCGCCGTGGGGATGCTCCTCGTCTCCATCTCCGCAGCGTGGCTCGCCGAGTGGCATGACAGGCCGTGGCAGATCCTCGTCACGATGCTCGTCCTCGGTGTCGGCGTCGGATTCGCCTTCGCGGCGATGGCGACGCTCATCACCGAGGCCGTGCGACCAACTGAGACCGGAGTCGCGACGGGGATGAACACCGTCGCGCGCACCGTCGGCGGCGTCGTCGGCGGCCAGGTCGGTGCAGCCCTCCTCACGGCGCACACGATCCCTGGAACGAACGTTCCCTCGGTCGACGGCTACACCATCGCCTTCGCGCTCGCAGCGGTCGTCGCTCTGGTCGGTGCGGTGGTCGCCGTGTTCATCACACCGCCGGTGCGACGCCGCGAACGACTGGTGGTCACGGCGTCGGAGGCCGGGGACGCTGCCGAAGTCTCACTGACTTCTTAGATCCGTCTTGGGCTGCTCTTAAGAGCCGAGAGTTCCATGGAGGAACACCACGACCGAAAGGAGGTCACACGTGTTCCGACCCAAGCACGCCGCTTTGCTCGCCACCGCCACGGCGCTGGCCCTAGGCGGCACGGGCGTAGCAATCGCCGCAAGCGGCGGAAGCTCGAGCTCCAAGTCGTCTGGCGCCGCAACGACGGCCACGACGACAACCCCACAGTCGAGCTCCTCGCATTGCGATCACGACAACACGAACAACAACAGCAACAACACGTGAGCGAGCGACAAGACAGCCGGCGCCGCAATTCGTGGCGCCGGCTGTCACCGACTCGCTAGTCCATCATCTGGACGGCGACCTCGTAGAACTCGACACCAGTCCGTGCGCCGCCACCCGAGGGAGACATCGCATTCAGCGCCTCGTCGCCACGCTTCATTGCGTCTTCGCTATCGAACAGCGTGATCCCCATCGTCTTCCCGCTCGAGCGGTCGACGAGCATCATCATCCCCTTTGCATCTTCGAGACCGGGCGGGCGGTTGTCGTTCTGGACATCGTTCCGAACCTGATTGATCGTCTCGTCGAGCCCTTCCTCCATGTTGAAGCTTGCAACGCGTGCGTACATGCTGCCTCCTCTAGCTAGTCGCTACCCCGGCTGACTGCATTTCGTCCTCGGACATGTCACGGACGTGCGTCCCGAAGTACCACTCGTGTCCCTCCGGGTCGTGCGCGAGGTAGTTCCGGTCGCCGTAGAACTGGTCCTCGGGCTCTCGCGCGATCGTCGCGCCGGCCTGCTTCGCGTGCTCATAGTGGGCATCGACGTCGTCGACGTACACGTAGATGTTTCCCGTCGTTCCTCCGAGCTCGTTGGGATTCTTGTAGTCGCCCTCCGGCGTGCCGAACATGATCACTCCGTCGCCGATGCTCACCTCGGCGTGGTTGATGCGGCCATCGTCGCCGGTCAGGCGCATCTTCTCGGTGAAGCCGAACGCGCTCACGAGAAACTCGAGCGCAGCGTCCGAATCCTCGTACAGCAGATACGGCATCACGCGCGGATATCCCTCTGGTGGGTTCTGCGGCATGTCTCCCCTCTCTGTTTGCTCGCTTTACAGCTTCCCAGGGCAGGCCGAAAGGGTCAACCCACAGGTGGACCCCGCGACTAAGCCAGGCGCAGCGAGGTCAGTGCGAACACGCCGTGCTGCGGCGCGGCGAACGTGACGACCCCGGCAGCGTCAGACGTGACGATCTTCGACGGGCCGACAACCCCGTCGCCGGCCTCGTTCCAGACTGCGAGGTAGAACTTGTGGGACGGTGGGAAGCCTCCGAGCGTGTAGGAGACCGGCGTGCCTGAGGGCGCATTGAGCTGCGCGCCGGCCGTATCGAGCCCGACGATCGTGTGCTCGCCCTTCTTGCCGACATAGGCCGCAAGGAGCCGCGACGTATCGGGGACGCCGTCGACGTTGACCGTGCGCCAATCGCGCTTCACCGTCGACGTCAGCAGGTGGACGAAGTTATAGAGCGGATAGAGCGGCCAGCCGTTCGCCGGGCTGCCGATCATGAAGTACGCCTGGGTTCCGTTGTCGTATTTCCCGAAGTACGAGTCCCACTTGCTCGTCCCCATGTAGCCGAGTCGCGCGGCAAGGATGTCGAACCACGCATGCTGGAAGGCGCTGACGTTCGTCTGCGTGATCGGCGTGCCGTCCTGCCAGACACCGGGATCGCCCGCGGGAAGACCGTTGAACGTGCGCAGGCCACGAACGCCGTACTCGGCGACGTAGAGCGGCTTCCGGCCCGACACTGGCAGCGCATCGACGATCGCGCGAACCTCGGTGAGCCGGTCGACGAGCTTCTGCGTGTCCCAGTAGTCCCAGAAGACGTGGATCGAGTAGGCGTCGAGGATGTCGGACATGTTCGTCGCCATGTACTGGAACCAGGCGTCCTGATCCGGCGCACCGACGTCGGGACCGCGGACGAGATCGCCGCCCATGTACTTGACCTGGCCGCGGATGCTCTGGATGTACGGGTCGAGAGCTCGGTACTGAGCCTCGTAGGCCTGCTTCGTGATCTTGGTGCGGTTGGGCTCGTTCTGGAGCGTGAGCCAGCGCAGGTTGGTGATGCCGCGGTTGCGAACGAGGTCGATCAGGACGTTCGCGAACCTCGGAATCGTCCCGTTCGCGACGTTCAGCGTCCCGCCCTGCCAGGTGATGTTGATCTGCGTCCCGGTGCTCTGGGCGAGTTGAACGGTGCGGATGAAGGACTGCATCCGGTCGGCATCGTTGAATGCGGCCCCAGTGAAGAAGATGCGGGAGAACTCCGGATGGAGCGCGCGCATCTTTCGCTCCATGTCGCCAACGTTGTCGTCGGTCACGCCAACCGACCGGGAGATCGCCGCGTAGACATGGTGGTTGAACTGGCCGCCGTAGCCGGCGAAGCTCTGTACGAGCGTCGCAGACTCCTGCAGCCTGAACTCGGTCGTCTCGACGCTCGTGCGGCGCGTGTTGTTCTTGAGGGTCGTCTCGACGGGGGCCGAGGGCGTGACGGTGACCGTGAGCCGGATCCGGCCGAGCTCGGTCAGCGAGACCGGGACCTGCACCACCACTCGGCGACGAGCGGCAACCGTCACCTCTTGCGTGGCCAGCGCAGAACCGCCGGCCGAGACGGTGACTATTGCGGTGAGCCCGACATCCTTGGTGCGCTCCCGGACGATCGCGACGACGAAGAAGGGGCGTCCGAGGAGGACGGAGCGGGCGGTGGAGGCGCGCGTGAGCACGAGGTCGGGCTTGAGGAGCGTCTTCGCGTGGCCGGCGAGGCTGATCTCCGCACCGAACGAGACCGTGGCCTGGACACGCCGGAGCCGCGGAACTCGACCGATGTTCACGGTGGCCACGCCGCCGGGCGATGGAACGTCACCAAAGGCGAGAGTCTTCGCGGGCGCGCCTTTGAAAGGCAGGAGCGTGACCCGCGCGCTCAGGGACGCCGGAAGCTCACAGTCCGGGACCTTCGCAGTGATCCGAAGGACCAGATCCGCGCGCGGCGGTCCCGTCAGGGACTGGAGCGCCAGCAAGTACGACGAGGCGTCACAGGTCGGCGCGACCTGAGCCTGCGCGCCGGTGGGCTGGATGCCGAGGAGGCCCGCAGCCACCGCCACGGCGCACGCGCCGACCCAGAATCTGCCTCTCAATGCCATGACCCCACCTTCGTCGCAACCGCTAACCGGCCTCTAATCGGGACAAGGCTTGCGGCACACGGCGCATGTGTCAAGGTTTCAAGGCTTGATCATGCGACGATGCGGGGG
>Ga0307313_10000042_pt1 | contig 17039 bp, 15 predicted proteins | sample ER_DNA_203_FD_194510 | JGI IMG/M metagenome (GOLD analysis project Ga0307313, IMG submission 194510) | Bulk soil microbial communities from the East River watershed near Crested Butte, Colorado, United States - ER_DNA_203 | ecosystem: Environmental > Terrestrial > Soil > Floodplain | place...
GCGCGCTGAAGCCGGCAGCGCAAGCGCAGCCTAGGCAGGCGCCTCTGCCGCAGCCTGGAGCTCCCGCCGCAGGTCCTTGATCTCGTCGCGCAGTTTCGCTGCGTACTCGAACCGGAGCTCCTCGGCCGCGGCGAACATCTCCTCCTCGAGCGTGACGACGAGCCGCTCGAGCTCCCCGGGTGACAGTCCCTCGACGTCCTTGCGCCCCTTGCGCCGTCGACCCGGAACCGTGGGCGACTCGAGCGACAGGAACTCGGCGATGTCGGAGACGCCCTTGATGATCGACTCGGGGGTGATCCCGTGCTCCTCGTTGTACGCGACCTGCTTCACGCGCCGGCGGTCGGTCTCGTCGAGCGCGTACTTGATCGCCTCGGTGTGCTTGTCCGCGTACATCAGCACCTTGCCGTTGATGTGGCGCGCAGCGCGGCCGATCGTCTGGATCAGCGCCGTCTGGCCGCGCAGGAAGCCTTCCTTGTCCGCGTCGAGGATCGCGACGAGCGAGACCTCGGGCAGGTCGAGCCCCTCTCGTAGCAGGTTGACGCCGACCAGCACGTCGTATTCACCGAGCCGCAGCTCGCGGATGATCTGGATGCGCTCGAGGGTGTCGATCTCGGAGTGCAGGTATCGGGCCTTCACCCCGGACTCGAGCAGGTAGTCGGTCAGGTCCTCGGCCATCTTCTTCGTCAGGGTCGTCACCAGCGTCCGCTCACCCACTTCCTCCCGGCGGCGGATCTCGTTCAGGAGGTCGTCGATCTGGTTCTTCGTCGGACGCAGCTCGACGTCGGGGTCGACGATCCCGGTCGGCCGGACGAGCTGCTCGGCCACCCGCGTCGAGTGGCGAAGCTCGAACGGCCCCGGCGTGGCCGAGACGAATACGAGCTGCGGCACCTTCTCGAGGAACTCGTCGAAGCGGAGCGGCCGGTTGTCCAGCGCCGAGGGCAGCCGGAAGCCGTGGTCGACCAGCGTCTCCTTGCGCGAGCGGTCGCCCTCGTACATGCCTCCGAGCTGCGGCACGGTCTGGTGCGACTCGTCCACCATCACGACGAAGTCCGACGGGAAGAAATCGATCAGCGTGTGCGGCGCCGAGCCCGGGGGGCGGCCGTCCAGGTGCCGTGAGTAGTTCTCGATCCCGTTGCAGAAACCGAGCTCCTTCATCATCTCGAGGTCGTACTCGGTGCGCTGCCGCAGGCGGTGTGCCTCGAGCATCTTTCCTTCCGACTCGAAGCGCTTGACCTGCTCGTCGAGCTCGTGCCGGATCTGCTCGTAGGCGCGGTCGATCGTCGGCTTCGAGGTCACATACTGCGTCGCCGGGAAAAGCGCGAGGTGGTCGAGCTTGCCGTAGACCTCGCCGGTGAGCGGGTCGAAGTGCGTGATCTGCTCGACGTCGTCGCCGAAGAACGAGACGCGGTAGGCCGATTCCATGTGGGCCGGCTGCACCTCGACCACGTCTCCCTTGACCCGGAACTTGCCTCGGCCGAGCAGGGTGTCGTTGCGGACGTACTGGATGTCGATCAGCTTGCGCAGGACGAGGTCGCGGTCATGCTCCTCGCCCTGATTCAGCAGCACCACCCGCTTCTCGTACTCCTCGGGTGAGCCGAGGCCGTAGATCGCCGAGACCGAGGCGACGATGATCACATCGCGGCGCGAGAGCAGCGCGGCGGTGGCGGCGTGCCGGAGGCGGTCGATGTCGTCGTTCCGCGAGGAGTCCTTCTCGATGTAGAGATCGGCCTGCGGGACGTACGCCTCGGGCTGGTAGTAGTCGTAGTAGGAGACGAAGTACTCGACCGCGTTGTCGGGGAAGAACTCGCGCAGCTCGTTGCAGAGCTGAGCCGCCAGTGTCTTGTTGTGGGCGATCAGCAGCGTCGGCCGCTGGACCTGCTCGATGATCCAGGCCATCGTCGCCGTCTTGCCGGTGCCGGTGGCGCCGAGCAGGGTCTGATAGCGCTCGCCGGCCTCGACCCCCTCGGAGAGCTCGGCGATCGCCTTCGGCTGGTCGGCCATGGGCGAGTACGCGTCGGATGTTTTGAACTCCGCCACGGAGCTAAGGCTAGCGAGGATGACCCCTCATTCCGACCGCCCGCCCTACGGCTCCTACGCCGGAATCGTCGGGGCTTTTGCCGGGCTGCTGGCGACTGCCGGCGCGCTCGGCAAGCTGCTCGACCGCGACCCGCAATGCCAGTCCGCGCTCGACTTCGCGGTGCTCGGGGCGGCGACCTTCAAGGCGGCCAGGACACTCGCGCGTGACGACGTGACGAGCTTCATTCGGCGGCCGTTCGTCTACGGGGAGCCGACCAAGGTCGACGACGAGCAACCCGTCGAGGGCGGCTACCAGCAGGCGATCGGCGAGCTGGTCACGTGCACCCGCTGCGTCGGCACCTGGGCCGCGGCGGGGCTCGCATCCGCGCAGATCCTGGCGCCGCGTTTCGGGCGGTTGCTGACCTGGTCGCTGGGCGCGGCCGCCGCGAACGACTTCCTGCAGGCGGGGTTCGCCGCCCTCACCGAGAAGGCGAACGAGCTCAGCTAGGCCGTCGCCGGCTCCAGCCTGCGCCGCCCGAGCTCGCGCGCGGCGGCGAATGCGACCACCGCCATCGAGACGGTCTGCACCGCCGCGAAGCCGATCAGCACCGGCGTCGTCCCGTACGCGTCGAGCACCGGGCCGGTCACGAACAGCGCGAGCGGATTCACCACGGCCCACCCCACCATCTGGGTCGTGAAGACATTGGGCCGCAGCGGCGGCGGGACGCGCAGCGTCGTGATCGCGTGCAGGCTCGGATTGACCAGCCCATTCGCGACTCCGGAGGCGACGATCAGCGCGGAGAGCCCGATCGCCGGGAGCGGCAGCCAGAGCAGCCAGAGCGGCAACGCCTGCCCCAACGCGCACACCGAGATCACGGCGAGGCCCTCGAAGCGTCGCGTCAGGAAGCGGAACGAGATCCCGTTGCCGATCACCGCGCCGATGCCGAACGACGCGACCAGCGCGCCCGCGATCAGGGGCTTGTGCCCGAACCGTGCCAGAACGAGCACCGGAACGGTGATGAAGAACGCCGTCCAGGCGGCGTCGCCCACGGCGAAGGTCGGCCACCAGACCCGGAGCAGCCGATCGTGCTTGATGAAGCGAAGTCCCGCGCGCAGGCTGCGGTGCTCGGCTTCCTGCACGATCGGGAGCCGGTGCGGGACGAAGCCGGCGACCAGAGCGAGCGAGACGAGGTAGGTCGCGGCATCGACCAGAAGAACCGAGGTAGCTCCGATCAGCCCGATCAGCACCCCGGCGAGCGCGGGCCCTGCGAGCAAGGTCGTCCGTGTCGCCGCCTGGAAGAGCGCGTTGGCCTCAGTGATCTGGTGCTCGTCCTCGCCCAGCAACTCGGGCACGATCACCTTCTGCGCCGCAAAGCTCGGGGCGGTCAGCGCTCCCAGGCCGAACGCAACGGCGAGCAGCACAGGGAACGAGAGACCCCCGGTCCAGTGCAGCACCGGGATCACCGTCATCAGCGGTGCCCGCGCCCCGTCGCAGAACATCATCGTGCGGCGCGCGCCGATCCGGCCGAGCAGCCGGCCGCCGGGAAGGCCGAGCAGCGCGAGCCCGATCACCTCTGCCGCTACGACGTACGTCGTCTGCGTGGCGGAGTGGGTCGTGACGAGCACGAACCACGGCAGCGCGAGCCAGGTCATCTGCGCGCCCGTGGTCGAGATCACCTCGGCCGCGAGCAACGCGACGAGCGAGCGCTGGCGCAGAAGGGCTCTCCGGCTCACGCGCGCACCACCCGAACGTCGCCGCTCATCGCCGTCACCTGCAGCTCGACCAGTGGGCCGTCGTCGCCGGGCGCGTCGTCGCCGACCTCGAGCTCGGACGAGACGTCGCCGCTCATCGAGCGTGCGTCCACCCAGAGCCGAGAGCCGCGCTTGATGCCGACGAGGATGTCGCCCGACGCGGACGAGAGCTCGACCTTCCCGCCGGCGACACTGCGAACCTGCTGGTCGCCCGAGGCCGTGCGCATGACGACTCCGCTGCCTGCTTCGCCCAGGTCGACGTCGCCTGAGGCGCTGTCGATGTGGGCGTCGCCATCCATACGCTTCACCTTCAGGTCGCCGCTCGCAAGCTTGACGTCGAGCTCGCCGACGGAGTCGAGCTTCACGTCGCCGGAAGCGCTCTTCACCTCCGTGTCACCGAGCCTGCCACGAGCGGTCAGGTCGCCGGAGGCCGTCTTTGCCCGGAGCGCCGAGCCCTCCGGCACGCGGGCGCGGACCCGCACCTCGGCATGCTGCTGGTCGACCTTCACGATCAACTCGTCGCCCCGCAGCTCGACTCGTGCCTCCTCGACGACGCTCTCGCCGCCTCGCAGCGCCTTCAGCTCCACACGAGCCTCTTCCGTCGGCGCTGCATCCACCTCGATCTCGCCTGCTGGCAGCGAGATGTCGAGGCGCACCGGGCCCGAGACGACGAACGTCTCGCGCCTCATCGCTTCGGCCTCGGCCGGCGGGGCGGCCGCTGGTCGATCTTGACTTCGAGGTGCCCAAACGGGCCTGTGAAGAACGTCATCGGAACTCCTCTCTCTCTAGCTCTTGCCGAAGCCGGTCAGGCGGTTGCCCGACTGGCGCCGTGGCGGAGTGGAAACGCTTCGTGCGAGGGCCCGGACGAGCCACGCGTTGACCGAGACGCCCTCGCGGGCGGCCGCGGCCTCGATGCTCCCCTTCAGCTGCTCGGGCAGGCGCAGGGTGATCCGGGAGCTGAGCCCGTCCTCCACAGCGGGTGCGGCGGCAGCCTCGGGGGACTCGACGTAGAGGAGGTTCGGCTCCTGCCCGGCCAGGCGAACTTCCACATGGCCCGACGGAAGCTGGCTCGAGAGCTCGAGCGCGGCCTCCGAGAGAACGTCGAGGAAGCGCAGGCCGGCGGCGGAGCGAAGCGCCCCGCTCAGACGCGCGGCTGCGGCCTGCGACTCCTCGTCGCCGATCGCGGCGAGCGACACAAGCTCGGCCTCCAGCGCGTCGATGAAGCGTTCCAGTTGCACGGTGACGTCATTATGACATCACTTCGGCGCCTGTCAAGTGTCATCTTGATGCGTAGAGCTGCGACCGGTACCCGCGCCGGTAGAGCACCTTCAGATGCTCGACCCGCTTGACGTAGTGCCGGGTCTCCGCGAAGGCGATCCCCTTCCCCTCGGCGCGCCAGTGGTCGACGTTGTCCTGGCCCGCGTTGTAGGCGGCGAGGGCGGCGCGCTCGTCGTGGTACTTGTCGAGCAGGTGCCGCAGGTACCAGGAGCCGTAGCGGACGTTGATCTCGGGGTCGTCGAGGTCGGAGACGCGGAACCGGGAGCCCCCCGTGTGGACGGCGATCCCCTTCGCGGTGTCGGGAAGCAGCTGCATCAGCCCAATCGCGCCCGAGCTCGAGCGCGCGTTCGCGCGGAACTTGCTCTCCTGGTAGATCACGCCCGCCAGCAGCGCAGGGTCGAGACGGTAGTTGCGCGCGTGGCCGCGCACGATCGCGTCGTAGTGGAGCGGGTAGCGGATGCGCACGTACCACCCGGGCTCGGTCGAGTTGACGTACGCGAGCCCCCCGCCGAGGGCGGCGCCGAGCAGCAGGACGGCGAGAAGCTTCTTCATCCGCCTTCCGCGGTCAGCTCCTCCATCACCTCGCCGACGAAGGCGTCGAGCTCCTCGAGCGAGCCGTCGTTGACGTACGCGAAGTCCGCCTGAGCAACCTTGACCGTATCCGGGAGCAGCCGCGGCTCGCGCTCTTCCGCGTCGACCTCCGTGCGGTCGGCCCGAACCTTCGGCGGGGCCGTCACGACGACGACCGCGTCGAAGCGCTCCTGGCCGCCCACCTCGTAGAGCAGCGGCACCTCGGTCGCCGTCAGCGGCGGTGGGTTCGGCAGGGCCGCGAGCTGCTCGCGCCACTCCAGGTACTCCTGCACGACCAGCGGATGGAGCAGCGATTCGAGCCACTCGAGCGCCTCGCGGTCGGCAAAGACGATCTCCGCGATCGCCGAGCGGTCGATCTGCCCGGCCTCGTCGAGGATCCGGTCGCCGAAGCGCTCGACCAGCGTCTTCCCTATCACCGGGTCATCGCGCAGCAGCCGATGGACGATCTCGTCGCTGGAGACGGTGGCCGCGCCATGGCGTCTGAACGAGGCGAGCGCCTCGCTCTTCCCGGCTCCGATGCCGCCGGTGATGGCGACGGCGATCGGTCTGGCCAAGGCTAGTCGGGAGGCGCGGGAGGCGCGCCCTCGGAGTCGCCCGGGCCCTGCTCCTCAGGCGAGGCGCGGTCGGCCTCGATGCTCGCGTCCAGTTCTTCCGCAGCGGGCTCCTCCGCCTCCGCCACTTCCTCAGCCGGCACCTGCTCTGCGGGAGCCTCGTCTGCGGCGGGAGCCTCGTCTGCGGCGGGAGCCTCGTCCTGCGGCTCTGCAGCCGGGACCTCGGGAGCCTCGTCCGCCTCGGCCTGCCGCTCCGGCGCACCCTCGGGGAAGACCTCCTCCGAGAGACCGAGGTTCGGCGTGCCCTCGACGGCCTCCGCGTCGTCGGCATGCTCCGTCACGCCACCGCCCTCGACTCGCTTCAGCGAGAGCGAGAGGCGTCGCCGCTCGGCATCCACCTCGATGATCCTCGCCTTGACGAGATCGCCCTGCGAGACCACCTCGCGTGGGTTCTCGACGTGGTGCTGAGCCAGTTCCGAGATGTGAACGAGCCCCTCGACGCCGGGCATGATCTCGACGAAGGCGCCGAACGTGACGACCTTCGTGACCTTGCCCTCGACCTCGTCGGCCTCGTGGTAGGTCTCTAGCACCTGCTGCCAGGGATCGGACTGCGTCTGCTTGAGCCCGAGCGAGATGCGCTGCCGCTCGCGGTCGATGTCGAGCACCTTGACCTTCACGTCCTGGCCGATCTCGAGCACCTCGGACGGATGGTTGACGTGGCTCCAGGAGAGCTCGGAGATATGAATCAGGCCGTCCATGCCGTCCAGGTCGACGAATGCGCCGAAATCGACGATGTTGGAGATCTGCCCGTCGACGACGTCGCCCGGGTTGAGCCGGTCGAGAATCGCCTGGCGCATCTCCTTGCGCTCGTCCTCGAGGACGGCGCGGCGCGAAAGCACGACGTTGTTGCGGGAGCGGTTGAGCTCGATCACCTTGCAGCGGAGCTCCTGCCCGAGGAACTCGTCAAGGTCCTGCACGCGCCGGATGTCCACCAGCGAGGCCGGCAGGAAGCCGCGTACGCCGAGGTCGAGGATCAGGCCGCCCTTGACGACCTCGATCACCCTGCCGTCGACCGGCTCGCCCGATTCGGCGGCGCGCTCGATCGCCTTCCAGGCCAGCTCGAAGCGCGCGCGCTTCTTCGACAGGATCAGCCGGCCCTCGGCGTCCTCCTTGGTAAGCACGAGCGCGTCGATCTCGTCACCGAGGCTGACCTCGTCTGCTGGATTGACGGAGCGCCGGATAGACAGCTCCGCGACAGGGATCACGCCCTCGGACTTGTAGCCGATGTCCACGAGCACTTCGTCCTTGTCCACGCGCACGACGGTGCCGTGCACGACCTCGCCCTCGTTGATCGTCGGGAAGGTCGCGTCGTAGTCCGGAACGCGCTCGCCGTCCTCCGTCGTCGTCCAGACGCCGGCCTCGTCGAGCTGCTCGCTCGGTCTGTCCACTGTTTCGCTGGCCATCAGAAGGCGGTCAGTATAGCCACGAAGCCTTTGTTTCCCTGAGGCGTGAGCTAATGCGGCGACGGCTCGGATCGACAGGCGAAAACGGTGAAAGTCGTCATGGTCGGCGGAGCGGACCGGACTTTCACCGTTTCGCGTCGTTCCAGTCGTCGCCCGTTCCGATGTCCACGCCGAGCGGCGGGTCGAGCGGGAATGCGTTGCTCATCTCCTGCCGCACGAGGTCCTTCACCGCCGAGACCTCGGCCTCGGGGACCTCGAGCAGGAGCTCGTCGTGCACCTGGAGCACGAGGCGCGCAGAGCGCCCTTCGTCGCGCAGGCGCCGGTGGATCGCGACCATCGCCTTCTTGATCACGTCGGCCGCGGTGCCCTGCATGACCGAGTTGACGGCGAGCCGCTCGCCGAGGGAGCGCGTCTGGCGGTTCGACGCCCGGATCTCGGGCACCGGGCGCCGACGGCCGAACAGCGTCGTCACGTAGCCGTCACGGGCGGCCTGCTCGATCGTGCGCTGGATGAAGTCCTGGACGTGCGGGAACCGGGCGAGGTAGGCGTCGATGTACGTCTGCGCCTCTTCCCGCGGGATCTCGAGGTTCTCGGAGAGCCCAAAGGCGGAGATGCCGTAGATGATCCCGAAGTTGACCATCTTGGCGACGTTGCGCTCGTCCTTCGTCAGCGTGGCCGGGTCCTTGCCGAGCACCTCGGCCGCGGTTGCGGTGTGGACGTCTTCCCCGCGCTCGAACGCCTCCTTCAGCTTGGGCTCGCCGGAGACGTGGGCGAGGATCCGCAGCTCGACCTGCGAGTAGTCCGCCGAAAGCAGCTTGTGGCCCACCTCCGCGACGAAGGCGGAGCGGATCTCGCGACCGAGCTCGGTGCGGATCGGGATCGCCTGCAGGTTGGGGCTCGTGGTCGAGAGCCGGCCGGTAGCGGCGACGGTCTGGTTGAAGGTCGTGTGCAGCCGGCCGTCCTCACCGATCAGCGTTGGCAGGGGGCCGAGGTAGGTGTTGAGCAGCTTCGAGTACTCGCGCCACTCCTCGATCACCGGGACGATCTCGTGCTCGGAGCGGATCGAGCGCAGCACCCGCGTGTCCGTCGAGTAGCCGGTTTTGCCTTTGCGTCCGGGCGTGAGGCCGAGCGTCTCGAAGAGGATCTTCGCCACCTGCTGGGTCGAGCCGAGCATGAACTCCTCGCCCGCCAGCTCGTAGGCCTTTGCCTCGAGCTCCTCGACGCGGTCGGCCAGGCGGGCGGTGATCTCGCCCATGCGGTAGGTGTCGACCTTGACCCCGGCGGCCTCCATCGCGGCGAGCACCTCGGTCAGCGGGAGCTCGATCTCGCGGTAGAGCGCCTCGGCGCCGCGCTCCCGGACGCGCTCGAGCAAGGGCTCGCGGAGGCGCAGGGCCGCCGCCGCGTGGCGCACGAGCGCAGCCGTCTCCTCCTCCGCCTCGGGAACCGGCTGCAGCTCGACCCCGTACTCCGCCGCGAGGTCGTCGAGCTCGTAGTCGGCCCGGCCCGGCTCGATCAGGTACGCGAGGATCATCGTGTCGTCGACGGCGTCGACGCGAAGCGACTTCGCATCGTGGGCGATCAGCTCACCCTCGACCCGCGGCGGGCGCGGCGAGACGACGACCTCGCCTCCGGCGGCGGCGGCAATGCGCCCATTGTCACCCGAGACTGCAACGGGACCGCCGCCAAGTAACAGACTGTTACTTGGCTCTTCGCGCCAGGGGACCTCGACGCCCGTCGGCGTGAGCGCGGCCGCCGGCAGCGCCTCGTCGAGCTCGTCGACGCGGTTCAGGAGGTTGCGGAACTCGAAGCGCCTGAACATCTCCTTGAGCTTCGAGCGGTCGGGCGGCGAGAGCACGAGCTCCGCGGGATCGCAGTCGAGCTCGAGGTCGCGGCGCATCGTCGCGAGCGCCTTCGCCGCCAGCGCCTGCTCGGCGTGCTCGCGGATCGCCTTGGAGCGAGCGGGCGTCAGCTCGTCCACGTGCTCGAGCACCGACTCCAGCGAGCCGTACTGGGCGATCAGCTGGCCGGCGGTCTTGTCGCCGATCCCCGGAACCCCGGGGATGTTGTCGGAGGTGTCACCTTTGAGCCCGATGAAGTCCGGCACCTGCTCGGGCTTGATCCCGAGCCGGAGCTCGACCCGCTCCGGCGTGTACACGTGCACGTCCGAGACCCCGCGCGGCGTCATCATCAGCGCGACGTTGTCGCTCACGAGCTGGAAGGCGTCCCGGTCGGTGGAGACCACGGTCGTCTTCACGCCCGCGTCGTCGGCGCGATGGGCCAGCGTCGCGATCACGTCGTCCGCCTCCCAGCCCTCGAACTCGAGGTTGCGATACCCGAAGGCCTCGACGATCGGCCTGAAGTACGGGAACTGCTCGCGCAGCAGGTCCGGCATCGGCTTGCGCTCGCTTTTGTAGGTTTCGAGTGCCTCGTGACGGTGGACCGGCCGCGTGTCCCAGGCGACCGCGACACCCTTCGGCTTGTAGTCGGCGAGAAGCTTGAAGAGCATGTTGGCGAAGCCGAGCAGCGCGTTGGTGGAAAAGCCCTCGCTCGTCGCGAGCTCTTCGGGCAGCGCGTAGAAGGCCCGGTACGCGAGGTTGTTGCCGTCCACCAGGAATAGCTCGGAGTCGCGCGCAGGGGCGTCGTCGAGCTGGAGCTCGTCTCCAGTGAGCGTCTTCGGAGACATCTCTGCGAGTCTACGTCCCGTGGCCAGGCCCGAGGTCGTCCCGTTTTCCGACGCGCATCTCGACGATGCCGCGAGGCTGCTCGCGGCCCGTCAGGCCCGCCACCGCGAGGCCGAGCTGGCCCTGCCGGAGCGCTTCGAGGATCCGGCTGCCGCTCGCGAGGAGGTCGAGGAAGCCTGGCGCACGGAGGGTGCTTCCGGCACCGTGGCGCTGCGCGAAGGACGAGTTGTCGGCTACCTGATCGGCACTCCGCGCGACGTCAAGGTCTGGGGCGAGAACGTGTGGGTGGAACTCGCGGGACACGCCGCCGAGGAGCCGGAGGACATCCGCGACCTCTATGGCCATGCCGCCGCGCGCTGGGTCGAGGAGGGGCGAACGCGCCAGTACGCGCTCGTGCCTACGAATGACCCGGATCTCGTGGAGGCTTGGTATCGCCTCAGCTTCGGCCAGCAACACGCGCACGGCCTGCAGGAGGTCGCGGCTCGCGAGGTCGCGCTGCCACCGGGGGTCGAGATCCGCGAGCCGCGCGCGGAGGACGTCGAGGAACTGATCGAGGTCGACCTCGCGCTGCCGACCCACCAAACCCTCTCGCCGGTCTTCTCCACGATCGGGCCGCCCTCTCGAGAGGAGGAGCGGGAGGAGTGGGCCAAGACGCTGGCCGACGACGAGGAGCACGTGCTGGTGGCCTTCCAGGGCGACAAGCCGGTCGCGGTCTGGTCGGTGATGCCGGTTGAGGTCTCGAGCCAGCACCGGGGCGTGGGCAGGCCCGAGCGGGCGGCCTTCATCGGCTTCGCCTCGACCCTGCCGGACTTCCGCGGCTCGGGCCTTGGGCTCGCGCTCACGGACGCCTCGTTCAACTGGGCCGCCGAGAACGGCTACGACGTGATGGTGACCGACTGGCGCGTCACGAACCTGCTCTCGTCGCGCTTCTGGCCGAAGCGGGGCTTTCGCCCGGTGTTCCTGCGCCTCTATCGCTCGATTCCGTAGGGCTTCGTGCAGCAGCTTCCACTGCTCTTCGGCACCCGGGTTGTGATCGTCGACACGCCCGACGACGCGGTGATCCTCCGGCCGCCGCCGCCGGGCGAGCAAGTCGCCGACGTGCGCGCAGCGATCCGCGACGCGTTCCGCTTCCCGCTCGCGGGTGATCCGCTGGAGGCACTCGTCACGCGCGGTGGCCGTGCCACGATCGTGGTCGAGCCGCCGACCTTGCCGATCCCTGGGGCGCTGCACGACCCGCGGCAGGTGGCTCTCGCCGCCGCCTCGGCAGAGCTCGAGCGGGCGGGCGTGCCGATGGAGCGCCAGACCCTCCTGGTCGCCACGGGGCTCACGCGCAGGCCCAACCACCGTGAGCTGGAAGGCCTCGGCGTCGTCTCGCCCGGCTTCGCTCGACGGTTCCGCGGCAAGGTCGAGATCCACAACGCCGAAGATCCGGACCTGGTCGACCTGGAAGTGGCGGGGAACGTGCCGATCAGGGCCAACCGGGCCTTATTCGATGCCGATCTCGTTCTCACCGTGAGCGCCGCGGAGACCGTTCTCCACGGCGGCCCAGCCACCCTGCTCGGCGCGACGGGCCCGGATGCGCTGCGGGCGGCCGGGGCGCACTCCCTGCTCGAGACCGGCGCCTCCCAGGGGTGGCGGCTGGGCGTCCAGCTCGAGCGCCGCCTCTCGGACCGCGTGCCGGTGATCGGCGCATCGCTCGTGCTCAACCAGCCGCGTCTGCTCGGCGCAGCCCATGGTTACCCGTTCGAACCCGAGGCGACCGAGCGGATCGCCCGTTCCCCGCTCCGCCGGGGCTTCGCCCTCCTGCCCGGCTTCGCGCGCCACCGGATGATGAAGTCCATCCGATGCGAGCTCACCGCCGCGGCGGCCTACGCAGGCCCGCCGTCGGTTGCCCATGCCGAGGCGCTGCTGCGCGCCGTCGAGTCGCGCTCGGCCACGCTCGACGCTCCGCTCGACGCGATCGTGATCGGGATCCCGCGCACGACGCCCCACCTTCCGCGCGAGCGGCCGAACCCGCTGCTGGCGGCCTACCTCGGCCTGGGGCTCGCGCTTCGGCTCTGGCGCGACTCGTTCCCGCTCGTCGACGGGGGCACGGTGATCCTCCTGCACCGGTTTCACCGCCACTTCGCGCATCCAACACAGCAGCCGTACCGGGCGATCTTCCAGGCGGCGCGCTTCGGGAGAGAGCCGGACGAACTGGCAGAGGCCGAACGCGACGCCGCAGCCGACGAACGCGGGCTCGCCGCCTACCGCGCCGGCCGCTCGTGCCATCCGCTCTTGCCGTTCGCCGACTGGGCCGGCTGTGCCCCGGCGCTCGGACGAGTCGGGACGGTCATCGTCGCGGGCTGCCGAGATGCGGTCGCAGCCCGCCAGCTCGGCTTCGTCCCCGCGCGAGGGGTCGGCGCTGCGCTGGAGATGGTGCAGGGCCGCCACGGCCCCAACGCGCGCGTCGGCTACCTGCTCTCGCCGCCCTACTTCCCCCTGCGCGTGACTCAGTAGGCCCGACCGGTCATTTCAGACGGACGCACGGGCCAAGCCCGCACGTCCTGAAACGGGCACCGCAAGCGACGCCCTTTGGAGCCATTTCCGGCGGCAGCTTAAGTCTCGCCCAAGTACGTCTTGCGGACCTGCTCGTTCTCGCGCAGGTTCTTGGCGTCGTCCGCGAGCGCGACGTGGCCGGTCTCGAGCACGTAGCCGCGCTGCGCCGCGTCGAGCGCCATGAGCGCGTTTTGCTCGACCAGCAGGATCGTCGTTCCCTGATCGTTGATCTCCCGGATGATCTCGAAGATCTTTTCGACGAAGATCGGCGCGAGGCCCATCGACGGCTCGTCCAGCATCAGCAGCTCGGGCCTGGCCATCAGCGCGCGGCCGATCGCGCACATCTGCTGCTCCCCACCCGACATCGTCCCGGCCTTCTGGTGCTTCCGCTCGGCCAGGCGGGGAAAGAGGGAGTAGACGCGGTCGAGGTCCTCGCGGATCCCGGCTCGGTCTTTTCGCTGGAAGGCTCCCATCTCGAGGTTCTCGACGACCGACATGTGCGGGAACAGGCGCCGCCCCTCCGGCGACTGCGAGATGCCCATGCCGACGATCTCGTGCGGCGGGCGGCGCGTGATGTCCTTGCCGCGGAAGTTGATCGAGCCCTCGCGCGGCTGATTGAGGCCGTTGATCGAGCGCAGCGTGGTCGACTTGCCGGCTCCGTTCGCGCCGATCAGGGTCACGATCTCGCCCTCGCGCACCTCGATCGAGATGCCCTTGAGCGCCTCGATCGACCCGTAGAAGGTGTGGACATCCTCGACCTTGAGGATGACCTCGCCCGTGGTGGTTGCAGGGGTGCTCAATGCGTTGCCGCCTTCCCGAGGTAGGCCTCGATCACGCGCTCGTCCGTCTGGATCTCCCTCGGGGTGCCCTCGGCGATCTTCTCGCCGTAGTCGAGCACGGTCACGCGCTCCGAGATCCCCATCACCACCTTCATGTCGTGCTCGATCAGCAGGATCGCAAGCGGCCGTTGTTCCCTCAGCCTGGCAACGAACTCCATGAACGTCACGGTCTCCTGCGGGTTCATCCCGGCGGTCGGCTCGTCTAGGAGGAGGAGTTTGGGCTCGGTCGCGAGCGCGCGAGCCACCTCAAGCCGGCGCTGATCGCCGTAGGCGAGGCTTTCCGCCAGCTCGTCGTCGACCCGGCGGAGGCCGGCGAACTGCAGCAGCTCTCGCGCCTTGTCGCGCGCCTCGCGCTCCTCCCGCCGCACCCGCGGCAGCCCGAGAACGGAGCCGACGATGCCGCCCTTCAGGCGCGAGTGCATTCCGACGAGCACGTTCTCGATCGCGGTCATCTGCGGGAAGAGGCGGATGTTCTGGAAGGTGCGACCGACTCCGAGCTTGGTGATCGCGTGCGGGGGCTTGTCGGTGACGTCGTGGCCGTCGAAGAGGATCGTTCCGGAGGTCGCCCGGTACAGGCCGGTGAGCATGTTGAAGAAGGTGGTCTTGCCGGCCCCGTTCGGGCCGATCAGGCTCACGAGGGACCGCTCTGGAATCGTGAACTCGAGATCGTTGACCGCGATCAGGCCGCCGAACTCCTTCCGTACGTCGTCGGCGACGAGCAGGTTGCTATCGGGGGTGGTCGCGGGCTCGCTCATCCTCTCGGGCTAGGACCTCCCGGCGACCCCCGCTCACCTGCTCCAGGCTCGTCGGCGCCACGCATCTCGTACATCCCGTCGTCGAGCGTGCCGTGCCCGCCCTCCTCGAGCTCGCGCTTGCGCCGCCGCTCGGGGATCAGGCCCTGGGGACGGAACATCATCATCAGGACGATCACCACCCCATAGATCCCGAACTGGTACTTCGCCACCTCGATGTTGTGATTGCTCGGGAAGACGTTGTCGTTCAGCCAGGTGCCGATGTTGGCGAGCCCCTCGACGTTGAGCCACGAGAGGATCACCCCGGCGACCACGACTCCCCAGATCGAGCCCATCCCGCCGAGAATGACCATGCAGAGCAGGAAGACCGAGATGTTGAAGCTGAACTGGCTCGGGAAGGCGCCCGCGTTGAAGCTGGCGACGTACGCGCCGGCCGCCCCGCCGAAGAACGCGCCGATCGCGTAGGCCCAGGTCTTCGTCCGCATCAGCGGGATGCCCATCGCGCCGGCGGCGGTCTCGTCCTCGCGGATCGCGATCCAGGCGCGCCCGAGGCGAGAGTCGCGTAGGCGGATGCAACAGAAGATCGTCACCAGGAGGATCACGAGGGCGGTCCAGAAGAAGAGCCGGTCCGCGTTGAACGACTGCTGGTAGCTCACGGGCAGGCCGACCGCCCGGTGCACGGTGTTGCCGAACCCGGGCGAGTCGATCGGGCTGATGCCGAACGTGCCGTGTGTGAGGTCGAAGCCGTGCAGGCTGTCGGCGTTCCGCACGAACTGCGGAATGATCTCGCCGAACCCGAGCGTGACGATCGCCAGGTAATCGCCGCGCAGCCGCAGCGTCGGCAGACCGATCAGGATCCCGCCGATCGCAGTGAGCGCCGCCGCACACAGGAGCACGAGCCAGATCGAGATGTGGATCCCTCGAGCGTCGTGGGTGATCCCGACCGAGCCGAAGTGGAACCTGACCTGCTGGAACTGGCCCGAGGCGAGCCAGCCCCCGGTGTAGGCGCCGATCGCGTAGAAGGCGACGTAGCCGAGATCGAGCAGCCCGCAATAGCCGACGACGACGTTGAGACCCACCGCCATCGTCGTGAAGACGAGGATCGTGACGGCCGAGCGCACCGATGGGAAGGAGTAGATCAGCGGCACGTTCCCCGACGGCAGGCTTGCGAGGTAGAACGGGTAGGTCGTTGCGATCGCCAGCAGGGCGATCACCGGCGTGAACGTCCGCACGGGCCGGGGCAACCGGCGCCAATGGCCGGCCCCGGCGTCGAGGCGGCTAACCCGCACGGCCCGGTCGCGGTAGCCCCGGACGGACGTGCGCGCGCGATCGCGACGGCGGGCCACTACTATGCCCCCTCCGGCGTGCGTTCGCCCAGGAGCCCTTCGGGCCGGAAGACGAGGATTGCGATCAGGAGCCCGAAGACGATCGAGCGAGTCCAGTCGCTGCCGGGTGCGAACCAGGAGAGGCCTTCGTTGAAGGCCTGGATCAGACCGATCAGCACCGCGCCCAGCACCGCCCCCGTGAGGTTTCCGATCCCGCCGAGCACTGCGGCGGTGAACGCGATCAGGCCAAGCTCGAACCCGGTGTCGTAGCGGATGTTGAACTCGACCAGGAAGAGCACCGCGCCGATCCCGGCGAGCCCTCCGGCCAGCAGGAACGTGAAGGAGATCGTCCGGTTGACGTTGATCCCCATCATCGCCGACGCTTCCGGGTCTTGCGAGGTCGCGCGCATCGCCTTGCCCTGGCGCGTGTTCTTCACGAGCCAGCTCAGCACTACGAGCACGGGGGCCGTCACGAGGATGACGAAGAACGCCTGCCAGTTGTAGTGGACGCCGCCGATCGAGAAGACATTCGCGTCGGAGATCAGCGGCGGGACGCTGCGGAAGTTCACGTCGAAGACCGCTAGCGAGATGTTCTGGACGATGAACGACATCCCGACGGCGGTGATCAGCACGGCCAGGCGTGGCGCCGACCGGAGCCGGCGGTAGGCGACGAGCTCGATCGTCGCGTTGACCACCGCTCCGAAGATCATCGCGATCAAGAAGACCGCCGCCAGCCCGCCGAGGATCACGAGCGCGCCGGAGTTCTCGTCGAGGTTGAAGCGATTGGCGATCAACGAGCTTGCAAAGAGGCCGGTGAGCGCGAATACGTCGCCGTGGGCGAAGTTGATCAGCTGCAGGATCCCGTAGACCAGCGTGTAGCCGAGCGCGATCAGCGCGTAGACCGAGCCGGTCGTCAGTCCGATCAGGAAGACGTTGAAGAAATCCGTCGGCGTCTTGTAGAGGTTCACCCCCAACCAGGCAAGCAGGAGGGCAACGAAGCAGAGGCCGACAATCGAGAGCGCCGCAGGACGCTTCCTGCTTCGGAGCGAGGTCCGTGGCGAGGGTTGCTCAGTACGGGCTTCGACAGCGATCCGGGATTCTAGAACGACGAGGGAGGGCGTTTCAGCCCTCCCTCGCGTCGAAGCGTTGTCTCCGGTACGACTAGCCGGCCGCCTCCTTCCGCGCCGCGGCTACGAGTTTCGGATCAGGCGCGGTCGTCAGCAGCGTGTTCAGCTTGGTCGTCCCCTTGTAGA
>Ga0307313_10000052_pt1 | contig 16291 bp, 12 predicted proteins | sample ER_DNA_203_FD_194510 | JGI IMG/M metagenome (GOLD analysis project Ga0307313, IMG submission 194510) | Bulk soil microbial communities from the East River watershed near Crested Butte, Colorado, United States - ER_DNA_203 | ecosystem: Environmental > Terrestrial > Soil > Floodplain | place...
AGGGCGAGTTCGATCGCGGAGACTTCCTCCGGACGCACATCCTGCGGCCAACGTGGCATTTCGTGGCTGCTGAGGACGTCCGCTGGATCTTGAAGGTCACGGCGCCGCGGATTCAGAAGCTCAACCAGACGATCTACCGGCAGGAGAGTCTCGATCCGACTACTCTGGAGCGCGGCCTCGCACTGATCGTCGAGGAACTCAAGGACGGGCGGTATCGGACGCGGGCCGAGCTCGGCCACGCGTTGGCCGATCGGCGCCTGGCCAGTGAGCGCCTGGGGTTGGCCTACATTGTCATGAACGCCGAGCTCGAAGGCGTCATCTGCAGCGGGCCGATGCGCAGTGCGCAGCAGACCTACGCACTGCTGGATGAGCGGGTGCCACGCTCGGCAGACACGAGCACAAAAACCGGAGATATCGCCGAACTCGCACGCCGGTTCTTCCTGGGTCACGGTCCGGCAACCATCCACGACCTGGCCCGCTGGTCCTCCCTTACGGTCGGCCAATGTCGCGAGGCCGTGGAGGCGATCAAAGACCGGCTCGACAGTGTCACTGTCGAGGCAGTCGAGCTGTGGTTCGACCCGGATGCGCCACAGGTGGGTCCGTCGCCGAAGGCTCTGCTGCTACCGCTGTACGACGAGCTGACCCTGAGCTATCCGATGATCAACTTTCCGCAAGCGAACGGCCATCCGCATGCACCGGGCCAGGACCTGTTCGTAGGCTCCGTGATCATCGCAGAGACGAATGTCGGTACCTGGCGGCGTACCGTCCAGGGTCAGAAAATGATCATGGAGATTGCGCTGGCTCCCGGCGTAGTGGCACGTTCGCGGGTGCTGGTGGAGGCCGCGGCCGCTGACCTGGCAGCCTTTGCTGGAAAGGAGTTGGAGCTGACGATCGGGAGCTGAGCTTCTCTGCGAGCGTCGGTAGGCGCCCGCTGGTGACCGGAGGAACGATAGAGCGAAACACGCCCGTGAGCGGAGCGAGCAAATTCACTACCGTCGTATCGCGAAGAGCGACGACGGCACCAGCTTCCCGGGGCGCCGCGCGAGCAGAGACAAAAAAGGGGGAGCCGATAGGGTGACGTCCTATTCAGGCGAGGAGGAGTTCGTGACTGTGCGGTCGTCCGGCCATACCGTTTTGGCCTCGGCGGACAGCGACGTCTATGCCTCGCTTCGCAAGCGTCCCAGCTCGCGCGCGGAGCGATACGCAATGGGCCGGGCGTTGCGGCGCGAGGTGCCGCGCAAGAGCCTGGCCGGTTGGCGGGCATCGCCTGATCGTCCCGACCCGGTCCAGTTGATCATGGAGTCGCACCAGGGTCGCCTCGAGTGGCTGATTCCGGTCCGGGTGGCCCGCATGGTGATTTCGCCGTACGGGTTCCTGCGCGGTACGGCGATCGTGATGGCCGAAGACGTGGCCCGGCTCCCGGCGACTGGTATCACCCCTGTTGTCTGTGGAGACTCGCATCTGGGCAACTTCGGCTTTTACGCCTCCCCCGAGGGCGAACTGGTCATCGACCTGAACGACTTCGATGAAGCCCATCCAGGCAGCTGGGAGTGGGACCTGCGCAGGCTGGTCGCCAGCATCTGGGTGGCCGGCCGGGAGAATGGCTCGTCGGAGGATCAGTGCCGCTCGTCTGTCCAGGCGTGTGTGGCGGCGTACCGCAGTGAGGTCCGATTCCTGGCTGACCAGCCGCTGCTGATGCGCAGCTACAACCGTCTTGACGTCAGCCGGCTTCACGAGACGGCCACCGAGAAGTCGCTTCGCGATGAGATTGAGCGGTCCGCCAAGCGTGCGCGCTCGCGGACCAGCGACCGAGCCCTGCCGCGTTTTACTGCGGAGCGCGACGGCCAGCGGCACATTATCGAAGATCCGCCGTTGATCACTCGGCTGAGCGATCAGGAGTATGAGGCGGTCGCTGAGGCGCTGGACGACTACCTTCGCACCTTGGCGCCGCACTGGCAGCGTGCGCTCGGTGGCTACACGCTCATCGATGTAGTGCACAAGGTCGTTGGCGTCGGCAGTGTGGGTTTGCGGGCTTACGTGGCGCTGCTGGAGGGGAGCAGTCCGGAGGACGTGGTCTTTCTGCAGCTCAAGCAGGCGCGTCGCTCGGTGCTGGCGAAATATGTACACGGCGATTCCGCGTGGCATGCCCATCAGGGTCAGCGCGTCGTGGAGTACCAGCAGGCGCTGCAGACCGTTAGCGACCCGCTGCTCGGCTGGACCACGATCGACGGGCTGCAGTACTACGTACGGCAATTTCGCAATATGAAGGGGACCATTCCGTTGGACGCGATCGATGCGGCAGCGCTCACGGACTACGCCGGCATCGTCGGTCATCTGCTGGCCAAAGGCCACGCTCGAACGAGCGGGGCTTCCATGATTGCCGGTTACGCGGGGGCTAACGACAAGTTGGATCAGGCGCTCGCGAAGTTCGCTCGGGCCTACGCCGATCAGACTGAAGCTGACCACGCGGGACTGGTGAAGGCGGTGCGTCGCGGAGCGCTTCCCGTGGCAGAAGGTGCCCTGGAGCAAACGGGCTCAGCCTTTCGCCCGTGACGGCGGCGTCCACCGGACTAGGAACGCCGGGGTCGCCAGAGCACGCCTAGGCCGATCACAGCGAGGGCACCAACGAATAGTGCTCCGATTCCCGCGATGGCCAGCCCGCGAGTCAGGATCCGATCGGTGTTGGTGGATCTTTCCTCACGATCGGATGCGCCATCCAGCGGCGGTCTGGGTGCCCGGAGCAAGGGGGGTGCGACGCCGGTCGGCAGGTTGCCGCTGCACAACGTGGTGATGAGCCGGTTGACAGCCCGGTCACCCTGGCCGGCAATTCCCTCGATGGCGAAGATCACCCAGGTACTCCCGATCTCGGGGTCGAGACCACATGCATCCGGGTCACGCGAGGAGGCCACGACCTGTTCGCGGTAGACGGTGCCCTTGTAGACCCGGTCAACGGTGAAGCGGATGTCGACCCGCGCGTCACCAGCCCTGCCCACCTCCTCTTTGCTGCTGACCGTGCCGCGGAAGACTGCATCCGCCTCCCGCAGAGCTCGATTTGTTGAAATACCGGCACAACTGCAGGCGAACGCCTCTGTGGTATCTACGAGTGCGAGGCAGGTGCCGAGCAGCAGTGAGGCCGCCAGGGCCAGCAGGCGCAGCGTGAGCCTCCTCACTTGGCCAGTCTGGGTTGGGTTGGAGCCGAATACAAGATCGCTGCATGGCTACTGGTATGCAGCGGCCTGGATGCGGTAGAGGTCGGCGTACGGGCCAGCGCGCTGCATCAGCTCCTCGTGGCTGCCCACCTCGGCGAGCCGCGAGCCGTCGAGGACAACGATGAGATCGGCCATCCGCACGGTGCTGAATCGGTGGGAGACCAAGATCGTGATGCCGCCGACGTCACTGCTCGCCGACTCGCCGGCACGCGCCGCAGCTGCATAGCGTTCGAACAGCTCATGCTCGGTCTCGGCGTCCAGCGCCGCTGTCGGCTCGTCCAGCACCATCAGCAGCGGTAGAGCGCGCATGTAGCCGCGGGATAGCGCCAGCTTCTGCCACTGGCCGAAGCTCAGCTCCTGACCACCCGGCCATGTCGGGCCCAGCTGGCTGTGTAGGCCCTCTGGCAACCGCTCGACCACGTCACCGGCACCCGCTCTCCGCACCGCGTCAGTCACCGCCGACACATCGTCGAGCCGCGGCAGATCTCCGAGGCCAACGCTGTGCTGTGCGCTGAACTCGAACCGGAAGAAGTCCTGGAACGCGCCGGTGAGCCGGCTGCGCCACTCTGCCGCCGACATCCGTCGCAGCGGTTGGCCGTCGATCAAGATGTCACCCGAGGTTGGTTCGTACATCTTTGCGAGCAACTTGATCAGTGTGGACTTCCCTGCGCCGTTTTCGCCGACGACCGCAATCACCGCTCCGGGTGGCAGGTGCACCGTGATGTCCTGTAGCGCGAGACGGTCGGAACTGGGGTAGGCAAACGACACATGCTCGAGGCGGATGCCGTCGACCAGTCGGTCGGGCACCTTGATATCGGTGTTGGCACTCAACGCTGCTGTGTAGTTTTCCAGCCACACAAGCCGCCTCGATCCATCGAGCCAGATGCCGCGCAGGAACCCGATCTCACCGATCGTGCCACCGACGTAGCCCGACAGCCGCGCGCCGGCGGCCAAGATCAGCAACACCGACCCGACGGAGGCGTGGAGCCCGACGACAACGAACACGACAGCGCCGACGTAGCCAAACCCGAAGATTGCCCACGCGAGCGAATGTGAGATGGCCGTGCCCCAGCGGGCCCGCGCCACCGGCGCGAACCAGCGTTGCCACTCCGTACGACGCCGGTCAGCCAGATCGTCACCGATCCCAGTGACCCGCACCTCCTTGGCGGCGGCGGCACTCGTCGCCGTGGTGAACAGGTGCTCAGCAAGCCGGTTGTGCTGGGCAAATCGTTCCTCCACCTGCCGCTCCACTCCCGGTCGCCACGCCGAACTCACTACGGTCGGCACTGCGAAGACCACCAGCAGTGCAAGCAGCGGGTCGATGCTGGTCAGCAATACGATCGTGATGATCACGCGTACGGTCCAGCCGATCGTGTTGAGCACCGACGCATACATGTGGTCCAGAACGAAGACCTGGTTGCGGAGGACGGCAAGTCGGTCGAGATAGTCCTGTCGCTCTTGGAGTTCCAGCCCCGAGACCGACGCCTGGAGGGTCGCGACGTGTGTCTCGAGCGCGATCGTGACCCGGTCGCGGAACCGACGGGTCAGGCGGGTGGCAAGCACGCGGAGCAGCCAGGTCAGAGTCGCCGAGGCCGCCATCGCCGCCAGTGTGGCGAACAGTACGGCCGAATTGCCCGCCATGAGCGCATCAGCCATCAGCTTCAGCCAGAGAGCGAACAGTGCGTCAGGCACCGCCTGCAGCAGGGTGAGTGTGACCACCAAGACGACCAGCCTCGGCTCGTGCGTGTAGCCGAGCTTGCACAGCCGCCACATTGATGACAGCGCCGGCGGTAGGTCGTCTCTAGGAGAGGACATCGAACACGACGCCTTCCTCATCCATGCTGGCCTCGAACCTCTTGGCTTGGAGTTGGAACATCGTCTTGTAGCGGCCGCCCAGCGCCATCAGCTCGTCATGGCTACCTAGCTCCACCACGCGGCCGTGCTCGAGGACGCAGATCCGGTCCGCGTGCCGCACGGTGGAGAAACGGTGCGAGATCAAGATGGTCGTGACGTCGCGGGTCGCCTGCAGCACCCTCTCGAACACCTCTGCCTCGCCTCGGACATCCAGCTGCGCAGTCGGCTCGTCGAGCAGCACCAGCCCTGCACCGCGTCGTACGGCACACAACGCGCGAGCGAGTGCAATCCGCTGCCATTGACCACCTGACAGGTCGATGCCGTTGGGGTATCCCTTGGCCAAGGGCGTGTCGAGCTCGGCAAGGGTCTCGGCGCCAGCGTCGACGAGTGCGGCCCGAATGTCGCTGTCGCTCGCCTCGGCGGCGGGGTCGACGTTCCGCGCAGCGAGAGCTCGAAACGGACAAAGTCCTGAAAAACTGCGGCGAGCCGGCGCCGCCAACCGGCTCGCTCGAGGCTGCGCAGGTCAACTCCGTCTACCGTGATCGCCCCATTGGTCGGGTCATAGAGACGGCAGAGCAATTTGGCGAGGGTGGTCTTGCCGGCGCCGTTCTGGCCGACGATCGCCAGTGACGTGCCAGCCGGAACGGTGAGCTCGAGCCCGGAAAGGACGGCGCGCTTACTGCCTGGGTAGGAGAACGAGACGTCGTGGAAGGAGATTTCCCGACTCGGCATGCCGGTGGCAGGCTCGTGCCCGACAGTCAGGGCCCCGAGGGGTGCCATCGCCGGACCGAGCCGAGCGACGGCTGCGACCGGTGCCGCGGCCCCGTCCAACACCCAGTTGAGACCGCCAAACGCGATGAGACTGACCCCGAAGGCTACCTGGGCGTACACGACGAGCCGATCCAGCGGGATGCCTTCGGAGAGGGCACCGAGGCCGAGGGCAGCGAAGACCGCCGCGTTGGCCGCGATCACGATGATCATGCACCAGATCACCGACTTCTCACGCAGCCGAGTTGCACGGTACTGCAACTCGAACAGCCGTTTGCGGCGAGCGATGAAGCGCTCCACGGTCCAGCCGGCGATACCAAAGAGTCGCAGCTCCTTTGCCGGCTGCGGATCGACAGCGAGTCGGTAGGCATAGTCGGCATGGCGCTGGGCCGAGCGCACCTCGGGAGTGTTGCGGTCGCGCCAGACCCCGCTTTCGCGCAGCAGCCAGTGTGTCGATCCCCAAGCCGCAACCAGAATCAACGCTGCCCACCACGCGAACCCGACGAGGACGACAGCCGAAGCGACACCGCCCACGGCGCTGACCAGATTCGTGGCGAGGAAGTCGACATTGAGGTACATCGGGGGACCTGTCATGCCGCGGTCGAACTCGCGCGCGGTCGTCAGATCTTCAGCAAGATCGGGATCCTCCAGGTGTCCGATGCCGGGTGGTTGCACGCAGGCGCGAATTAGCGCCTCGTTGAGCCAAGCAGACACCTTGTTGCCAAGGTTCATGCTGACCGCGGTCTGGATCGGATTCAAGATCAGCATGAGCACGAACACCAGACCGGTCAGGGCGAGCGGGCCGCCGACCGGCCGAGCCTGCTGGACCGCGCCGACTGTAACGCCGATGGCGACCGCGAAGATCGCGGGCATCGCTCCATTGAGCATCAGTAGCACCCACCAGACGGTGGCCAGCACGGGGTCGGCCTTGGGCAGCACGGCAAAGAAGTGCCACTCCTGCCTCCCGCGTAGCCGCTTCAGCACGGATACGACTTTGCCACTCGCCTGCGACATTCCTTCTCGGGCACCTCTAGTGGTTGCCACGCTCGATGATCAGCGCGCACCGCAGCGTGTGGTCTACATGGTTTGCTGACGGTCTGCATACTTTGCAACCTGTGCAGACCGACCGAGAACTACGCAAACGGAGGTTTCGGCAGCACAGCCGGGGGGAGGGGCTGGCGGGGAAAGCGGTACGGATGATGGCGGCTGGCCCGTAGGATCGGATGTCGCTCCACTCACGGACGCAGCTCGCCGCTGGGGCTGGAGGTCGCTCCGCTCCCGCGCATGTTTTGGAAAGGATGCAGCTCGTGATGCGCACCCACGGCGCCGGCACTCTGCGTGCCGAGCAAGCCGGAACCACAGTGACTCTGGCCGGCTGGGTAGCTCGCCGCCGCGATCACGGTGGGGTCGCCTTTCTTGATCTTCGGGATACATCTGGTGTCGCTCAGGTCGTGGTGCGTGATGAGATGTTGGTCGCATCAGGCGCCCATGAGCTGCGTAACGAGTACTGCATTTTGGTCACCGGTGAGGTTGCGCTGCGACCCGAGGGCAACGCCAATACTGCGCTGCCAACGGGTGAGATCGAGGTCGTCGCCGCCGAGTTGGAAGTGCTGAGCGCCTCCGCACCACTGCCCTTCCAGATTGATGAGCGCGTGAACGTGGGCGAGGAGACGAGGCTCAAATACCGCTACCTTGACCTGCGGCGCCCAGGGCCTGCCGCGGCGATCCGGTTGCGGAGTGACGTCAATCGCGTGGCTCGTACGCTGCTCGCCGAGCGCGGCTTCGTCGAGATCGAGACACCGACCTTGACTCGTTCCACCCCCGAAGGCGCGCGCGACTTTTTGGTTCCGGCGCGGCTCAAGCCGGGCTGCTGGTACGCGCTGCCGCAGAGCCCGCAACTCTTCAAGCAGCTGCTCATGGTGGCCGGCATGGAGCGCTACTTCCAGATCGCCCGGTGCTACCGCGACGAGGACTTCCGAGCAGATCGGCAACCCGAATTCACCCAGCTCGATGTCGAGATGAGCTTCGTCGGCCAGGACGACGTGATTGAGCTCACCGAGGCGTTGATCACCGCCATCTGGCGGCTGATCGGTGTAGAGGTCGCCACCCCCTTGCTACGCCTGACCTACGCCGATGCGATGAACCGTTTCGGCACCGATAAGCCGGACCTGCGGTTCGGACAGGAACTCGTCGAGTTGACGGACTACTTCGCTGAGACACCCTTCCGGGTGTTCCAGGCCGAGTACGTCGGTGCAGTAGTGATGCCGGCTGGAGCGAGCCAGCCGCGTAAGCAGTTGGACGCGTGGCAAGAGTTTGCCCGACAGCGCGGGCACCGTGGCCTCGCGTACGTGTTGGTCGGCGAGGATGGGGAGCTTGGCGGGCCGGTGGCCAAGAACCTCTCGGAGTCTGAGCGTTCTGGCCTGGCCGCGAAGGCGGGGGCGGCGCCAGGGGACTGCATTTTCTTTGCGGCCGGTCTGCGAGCACCGGCACAGGCGCTGCTCGGAGCCACCCGGCTGGAGATCGGGCGGCGGGTGGGGCTCATCGACGAGAACGCCTGGGCGTTCTGCTGGGTGGTCGACGCACCTTTATTTGAGCCGGCCAGTGTCGCGATGGCAGCGGGCGACGTCACGGTCGGAGCAGGCGCGTGGACTGCCGTACACCATGCATTCACGGCGCCGCAGGATCTGGAAACCTTCGACACCGATCCCGGCTCGGCGCTCGCCTACGCGTACGACATCGTCTGCAATGGCAACGAGATCGGCGGCGGCTCCATCCGTATTCATCGCCGAGATATCCAAGAGCGGGTATTCGCCGTGATGGGCTTGTCGAAGGAGGAGGCGCAGGAGAAGTTCGGCTTCTTGCTCGACGCCTTTAACTACGGCCCGCCGCCGCATGGGGGAATCGCCTTCGGGTGGGACCGGATCTGCGCTCTGCTGTCCGGAACCGACTCGATCCGCGACGTGATCGCGTTCCCGAAGACCGGTGGTGGCGTGGATCCATTGACCGACGCTCCCGCACCCATCACCGCCGCGCAGCGCAATGAGGCTGGAATCGACGTCCAGCCAGATGTCTGAGGTCCGTCTGGACTCTTGGAGCACTTTTCTGAGCGGTAATTTCAACGGTGTCGAGTAAATTCAGGCCAGGGCCCTAACCGCTGTTCAAAGGAGAGTAGGCATGGCCGCGGACTTCGTGACAAAGCAGGACGCCAACTGGGACCTGGAACGTGGGGCCTTTAATATTTTGATCGACCAGGAACCGGCCGGCATCGCGATCCCGCGTAGCGCAGACGACGTAAGCGATGTGGTCCGTTCCGCGGCCGCCGACGGTAAGCGAGTCGCCGCCCAGTGCACCGGACACCTAGCAGCACCCCTCGGCTCTCTTGCCGATACCGTGCTGCTACGCACGGCTGGCCTTGACGGCGTTGTTCAGATCGACAGCGCTGCGGGCAGTGCCCGAGTCGGCGCCGGCGCCCTCTGGGGCGACGTGGTGCCTAGGGCATCCGAGCTGGGCCTCGCCGCCTTGCACGGCTCGGCCCCAGGCGTCGGCATCGCCGGCTACACGCTTGGCGGCGGCCTGAGCTTCTACGCTCGCAAGCACGGCCTTGCCTGTAACCGGGTAACCGCGATCGAGCTTGTCACGGCCGACGGCGAGCAGGTCCGTGTCGACGCCGACAACGAGCCCGATTTGTTCTGGGCATTGCGCGGCGGCGGTGGGAGCTTCGGCGTGGTCACGGCGCTTGAGTTTGAGCTGCTGCCCTTGTCGCAGATTTATGCTGGCGCCCTCTTCTTCCCTGCCGACCAGTCGAGCGATGTTCTCCGCAGCTGGCAGGAGTGGATCGCCGACGTGCCCGAGGAAATGACCTCCGTCTGGCGAATCTTGAACTTTCCACCCGTTCCTGAGATACCCGAGCCTTTCCGCGGCAACTCGTACACAGCGATCGAGGCGATCTATTGCGGCGACGCGGCCGATGGGGAGGGGTTGGTGGCTCCGCTCCGCGAGGCCGGGACTGTCGGCATGGACACGATGGCGGTCCAGCCACCGCAGGGGATCGCTGAGCTGCACATGGATCCGCCGGACCCTCTGCCGTACTTGGGTGATTCCCTTGTGATCGGCGACCTGTCGCCTGCGGCGATCGATTCCCTGCTGAAGGCGATTGGGCCTGGTTCCGGCTCCCAGTTGATCTCGGTCGAGCTGCGGCATTGCGGCGGTGCCCTCTCGCGGACGCCGGAGGGTGCTGGCGCGCTCGCCACATTCCCGGGCTCTTTCCTCGCCTTCGGGGTCAACTTCGTCCCAATGCCGGAGATGATGGCCCCAACCCGTGCCTGGCTGGGCGCTTTCAAGGCCGCACTACAGCCCTACGACGCCGGCATCTATCTCAACTTTGCCGAGGAGCGCTTCGAGATGACCAAGGCGTTCCTGCCGGAGACCGTGGACCGCCTCTGCGAGGTCAAGCAGCGCTACGACCCCGACGATCTCTTCCGATCAAACCACCCGGTCACGGGCTAGCGTCGGCGACGGCCTGCAGCTCCCGAGTCATTTCCTCCACCAGGCCGGGGCGGCCGTGGAATTGAGCAGGAGTGTTTTGGAACAGCACAATCCTCCACTCGCCGCCCTGCTTGTCAGCGACGACTGTCTGGTGAGAGTTCGTCTCCGGGTTGATCGCAGTCCGGCCAGGCGGGACCAGTCCAACAATGGCTCTCAAGATCATGGCCTGAGCCCCTAGCGGCCGAACGGAGTGCACCTTGACGGCATAACGACCGGTTTCGTGATCGGCAAAGATGTTCGACATTTCGGTACCGATCGTCTCCTTGCCGGAGCTCACGCTGCCGTCGAATCCAATGACAACTCCGTCTGCGGCGAATGGCTCAGCCATCGCGACTCCATCGTGATCGTTCCACGCCGCGATCAGCCTGTCGTACAGAGTCCTCACGTCGTTCTCACCCATGGTGCGCATCATCCTCCTTGACGTTGGGGCGGTGTCCGTAGGATCGCTGGCGATGAGCGAGGATCTCTTCGGCGGCACCGTCGGCGGTCAGACGGCCATACCCAGTGGCAGCTTGGCCGACACCGACCGTGCTGGCCTGCCACTCGCCGTACGGATGCGACCGCGCACGTTGGAAGAAATCGTCGGTCAAGATCACTTGATGGCGCCCGGATCCCCACTCCGGCGGCTTGCCGCGGGCGAGCCCATGTCGGTCATCCTCTGGGGACCACCGGGCGTCGGCAAGACCACCATCGCAGCGGTCGTCTCGCGTCAGAGCGACTCGAGATTCGTTGAGCTCTCCGCGGTCACCGCCGGCGTCAAGGAGGTCCGGGCGGTGCTCGACCAGGCCCGCCGAGATCTGCGTACGGCCCGGGAAACCGTGCTGTTCATCGACGAGGTGCATCGCTTTTCCAAGACTCAGCAGGACGTATTGCTCCCAGCAGTGGAGAATCGGCTGGTCACTCTGATCGCCGCGACCACTGAGAACCCCAGCTTTTCGGTCATCTCACCGCTGCTGTCACGATCGTTACTGCTGACCCTGAAGCCGCTGACCGATGACGACATCTCGAATCTGCTGGATCGGGCACTGACTGAGGACCGTGGATTGGCTGGGGCCTACGAGCTTGAGCCTGACGCCCGCGCCATGATCGTGCGTCTTGCTGGATCCGATGCACGGCGCGCGCTGACGTTCCTGGAGGAGTCGGCTGCGGGCGCATCCGCTGTTGACCAGACCATGATCACGACTGACATGGTCGAGCGTGCCGTGGACAAGGCAGCGGTCCGCTATGACCGTGCCGGCGACCAGCACTACGACGTGATCAGCGCATTCATCAAGTCGATCCGAGGCTCGGATGTGCAGGCTGCGCTGCACTACCTTGCCCGGATGATCGCAGCAGGGGAGGATCCGCGCTTCATTGCCCGGCGGCTGGTGATCTTGGCCTCGGAGGACATCGGTCTGGCCGACCCAACGGCGCTGCAAACAGCAGTCGCGGCCGCGCATGCCGTCGAGTTCATCGGGATGCCCGAGGGGCGGATCAACCTGGCCCAAGCGGTCATTGCGCTTGCCCTGGCGCCGAAGTCAAATGCGGTGATCACGGCGGTTGACGCTGCCCTCGCCGACGTCAACGCCGGCCGAATCGGACTGGTGCCGCGCCATCTGCGGGATGCTCACTACACAGGCGCCAAGCGGCTCGGACACGGGCAGGACTACGCCTATGCCCACGACGAGCCGCACGGTATCGCGGCTCAGCAGTACCTGCCGGACGAGCTGGCCGATGCCCACTACTACGTCCCGACCGAGCACGGCGCTGAGGCAGCCATGGCAGCGAGGCTGGCACGCATTGAGGAACTCCTCGGTCGATCATGGATTGAAGACGCCGGTCACGGAGATCATCCCGGATGAATTGCCTCGGCCCGGATCGGCCTCGACTGGTCCGTCTGTTTTGACGTCTGATTCCCAGCGGCGCCGAACCGAGCCGCAGGGTAAGGTCGCATAGTCACGCCGAGCGGCGCGCGTCCGCACTGTCCACAACTAGAAGGAAATTCGATGTCCGTAGGGGAGATCGCAGGCCTGATCGCCGCCATTGCATTCGTTGCCTTGGTGGCGCTGACGGCCGTGCCGTTACTCAAGCTCGGGCGTGTGCTCGAGGAGGTTCGGCTTGCCGTGCGTGACATCGGCCATGAGTCGGTCCCGATCCTCACCGAGCTGCAAGGCACGGTCCGCGCGACCAATGACGAGCTCGTCAAGCTGAGCGTGGTGACCGAGGACGCCGCCAAGGTCAGTCGCAACGCGACCGTCGTCAGCGAGAACGCCGCACAGATGACCACTTTGTTCTCTGCGACGCTCGGCGGACCGTTGGTCAAGACGGCGGCGTTCAGTTATGGCATCCGAAAGGCGATTCGTGGCAACGGCTCGAGCCGCCGTAAGGCGAAGCGGAGTGCGTGATGGTCCGACGCTTGTTCTGGTTCGCTATTGGCGCGGGCGTCGCCGTCTTTGTGATCATGAAAATCAGGTCATATCTGAAGAAGGCGCGCCCGGATGCGATCGGTCATCGTGTTGCCGAGTCCGCGAGCGGCATCAGCGAGTCGGCCCGCGGGTTCGTCGATCGGGTACGAGCCGGAATGGCCGAGCGTGAAACAGAGCTCCGCGAAACGCTCGGCCTGCCCGATGATCAAGCTTGACGCTAGCCTGTTCTCAATTCATCACCCGAGGAACACGTCATGAAAACCGCCGAGATTCGGCGCCGCTTCCTGGATTTCTTCGCATCGCGTGATCACGAAGTCGTGCCGTCAGCACCGCTGCTGTACAACGATCCAACCCTGTTGTTCGTCAACGCCGGCATGGTGCCCTTCAAGAAATACTTCACTGGGGCCGAGACGCCGCCCTTCAACCGTGCGGCGAGCGTGCAAAAGTGCGTCCGCACCCTCGATATTGACGAGGTCGGCAAGACGACCCGCCATGCCACGTTCTTTCAGATGAACGGAAACTTCTCCTTCGGCGACTACTTCAAGGCTGAAGCCATTCGCTACGCGTGGGAGCTTGTGACCGGCTCACAAGCCGGCGGCGGATACGGGTTTGACCCCGGCAAGATCTGGGTCACCGTCTTGCATACCGACGACGAGGCCGCGGCGCTGTGGGCGAGCATCGCCGGCTTGCCAGCTGAGCGGATTCAGCGGCGCGGGGTGCTCGACAACTACTGGCACATGGGCGTCCCGGGACCCGGTGGTCCGTGCAGCGAGATCTACGTCGACCGCGGCTCCGAGTATGGCCCGGATGGCGGGCCGGTGGTGGACGAGGATCGTTTCCTGGAGATTTGGAACCTGGTCTTCATGCAGGAAGAGCTGTCTAGCGTTCGGAGAAAGGACGACTTCGACATCGCTCGCGACCTGCCGCGGAAGAACATCGACACCGGCATGGGCCTGGAGCGCGTCGCCTACCTGTTGCAGGGCGTGGACAACCTTTATGAGATTGATCAGGTCTACCCGGTAATCGACCACGCCGCACAGCTCGCAGGCAGGCACTACGGCGACCAGCACGATGACGACGTACGGCTCCGGGTGGTCGGCGACCATGTCCGATCGGGGCTGATGTTGATCACTGACGGCGTCACACCAGGCAACGAGGCGCGGGGGTATGTGCTGCGCCGGCTGCTTCGTCGGGTGGTACGCGCTATGCGCTTGCTCGGAGTGACCGAGCCAGTGCTGCCGGAGCTGCTGCCGATCAGCCGCGATCTGATGGCTGAGTCTTATCCGGAAGTCGCCTCCGATTGGCCACGCATCTCCCAGATCGCGTACGCCGAAGAGGACGCTTTCCGCCGGACTCTGGCCACCGGCACCCAGATCTTCGACCTAGCCGTTGCCGACGCCAAGCGGGACGACGAAACAGTGCTCAGCAGCGGGCGGGCCTTCCAACTGCACGACACGTACGGTTTCCCGATCGAACTCACCCTGGAGATGGCCGCCGAGCAAGGGCTGAGCGTGGACGAGCCGGGCTTCCGACGGTTGATGCAGGAGCAGAAGGATCGTGCCAAGGCCGACGCCAAGTCCAAGAAGGCAGGCGCTCAGGCGGTAGAGATCTACCGCGAGCTGCGAGCTCTCGGAGCCACGCCATTCACCGGCTACACCGAGCTCAGCAGCGAGTCGAAGGTTCGGGGCATCGTCGTGGACGGCGAGCTCGCCGAGGCTGCCGAGGAGGGCGACCTCGTCGAGGTTGTGCTGGAACAGACGCCGTTCTATGCAGAGTCCGGCGGCCAGGATTCCGACTCTGGTCGGATCATCGGCGATGGTGTCGAACTCGAGGTGGTCGATGTCCAGCGTCCGGTGAAAGGCCTGATCGTGCATCGCGTTCGGGTCAAGCAGGGCGAACTGCTCAGCGGCGCTCAGGTGCTGGCTGCGGTTGATGGTGAGTGGCGGCTTGGAGCCTGCCAGGCGCACTCGGGCACTCACGTGATGCATGCGGCGCTGCGGCAGGTGCTGGGCCCGACTGCGCTGCAAAGCGGCTCGTACAACAAGCCGGGATACCTCCGCCTGGACTTCGCGTGGCAGAGCGGCCTCAGCAAGCAGGTGCGATCAGACGTGGAGGAGGCGGCCAACCAGGCGATCCGCAAAGACCTGAACGTCTCCGCGAACATCATGCCGCTGGCCAAGGCTCGCGAGATTGGTGCGCTGGCGCTCTTCGGCGAGACTTACGACGAACAGGTCCGGGTCGTCGAGATGGGTGGTCCCTGGTCCCGGGAGCTGTGCGGCGGCACCCATGTCCAACACACCGCCCAGATCGGATTGGTGACGATCACCGGCGAGTCCAGTGTCGGATCGGGAGTTCGGCGCGTTGAGGCGTTTGTCGGCATCGAGGCGTTCCGCTACCTCGCGAAGGAACGGTCGCTGGTGCTGGAGCTCAGCGAAGCACTCAAGGTGCAGCCCGAGCAACTCCCCGACCGGGTCAACAAGCTCGTTGCGCAGCTCAAAGAGGCCGAGAAGCGGGTCGCGGATCTGCGGAGCCAAACGGTGCTGTCCGATGTCGGCAGCATCGTTGCCAAGAGCCACGACATGTGGGGCGTCGGCTACATCGCCCACCTCGCTGACGGCGTGTCCGGCAATGATCTGCGGACCCTCGCGTTCGAGATTCGCAACCGCGTCCAAGACACTGCGTCCGTCGTTGCGGTGGTTGGCGGAGCAGGCGACAAGCCGAGCGTGGTCATCGTCACGACCCAAGGCGCCCGTGACCGCGGCCTCGATGCGGGCGAGCTGGTCCGTGCCGCCAGCGAAACCCTCGGAGGTCGCGGTGGGGGCAAGCCCGACATCGCCCAGGGCGGCGGCACCGACGGAAGCCGCGCGGCCGAGGCGCTGAAAGCCGTGGAGTACGCCATCGGGCACACGCTGCAGTCATGACGGTCGCGCGTTCTGTTGGGTGCTTCGGCGAGGGGCTCGGCGGCGGGCCGGCGAAACGTGGTGGTTGGGTTTGGTTGGCGAGCGGACTTTGCTGCCCGGGTTTCATGCATCTTAGGTTTTCGCCGTCCCGCCGCCGAGCCCCTCGCCTCCGACCGGGGTCGCGCGGCCGTCATGAGCGGTGTGCTTCGATGGCTGGCTTGCGGCGTAGGGTCGCCGGCGAACGCGCGGCTCTCCCGAGCCGCCTGAGCCCATGGGCTTACGGCAGCGTTCACGACCGCGTCTGCGCCGGCCCGCGAGCGTGAGCTTCCGCCGCGGCGTACGGCTGGCAATCGACTGGGGGGACGCGCGCATTGGGGTGGCGGCGTGTGATCCGGAGGGGACGCTGGCGTATCCGCTCACGACGGTTCGGGCAGGCGCGTCCGAGATCGCCGAGTTGGTCGCGGTCGTGGCTGAGTACGAGCCGATCGAGATCATCGTGGGGCTTCCGCTGAGCTTGCGTGGCGGTGAGGGTCCGGCGGCGGCGAAGGCCAGGGAGCGGGCCGCGCGGCTGGCCGGTGCGATCCAGGTACTTGTACGGCTGGTGGACGAG
>Ga0307313_10000053_pt1 | contig 16235 bp, 17 predicted proteins | sample ER_DNA_203_FD_194510 | JGI IMG/M metagenome (GOLD analysis project Ga0307313, IMG submission 194510) | Bulk soil microbial communities from the East River watershed near Crested Butte, Colorado, United States - ER_DNA_203 | ecosystem: Environmental > Terrestrial > Soil > Floodplain | place...
GCGACGACGCGGATCGAGTGCCGCTTCGCCCAGCGCACCGTGCGCCAGACGTCCTGCGTCGTCTCGCAGAAGACGATTGCCCCTGGGCGGACGGAGTCGTAGCGAGGACTGTAGAGCCGGCGGGCAGAGTCGTACGCGGAATCAGCGGATGTGACCACCGTGCCCTGCACCAACTGTGCGAGCTCCAGGACCCGAGGGTCGACCGTCGAACGCGAGCCAGCCATGACCCAGCCCGGAAGCGCCACAACGGCGGCTCCGCCCAGAGCGACGCGACCGCCGCGAGCGAGGAACTCGCGCCGGTCCAGCCTGTCCGTGCCAGAGCCCCTGGTGTCCGACACCGTGTCGTAAGTGTGCCTTACGCCAGTTCGAGGAGCGAAACGGATTCCACGTGCGGCGTGTGCGGGAACATGTCCACCGGCTTCACGCGCCGGAGGTCGTAGCCGTACTCCGACCGGAGCCGCTTCACGTCGCCGGCGAGCGTCGTGGGATTGCAGCTCACGTAGACGATCCTCCGCGCGCCGATCTCCCCGAGGCGTTTCAACGCTTTGCCCGCGAGGCCCGCACGCGGCGGGTCGACGACGACGACGTCGGGGTCGCCGCTACGGGTGTGCAAGTCCTCGAGCGTCTGGCCGACGTTGCCGGCGAAGTAGGCCGCGTTGTGGATCTCGTTCAGGTCTGCGTTCTCGAGAGCGCACGCGATCGACTCCTCCGACACGTCGAGACCCCAGACGGTCAGCGCATCGCGCGCCAGCACGAGACCGATCGTGCCGATGCCGCAGTAGAGGTCGTACACCGTCTCGTTGCCCGTCGGCCCGGCGAACTCGCGGGCGATCCCGTACAGCTTCTCCGCCATGCCGGTGTTGGTCTGCAGGAACGCATTCGGCCTGACACGGAAGCGCAGCCCGCAGAGCTCCTCCTCGATCGCCTCCTCACCCCACAGCAGCTCACTCGGAAGATTCGTCGTCACCTCCGCAAGCCCGTCGTTCACCGCCCAGTGGATCGACCGGACCTCGGGGAACTGGCGCAGCACGTCGACGAAGCCCCCGCGGTCGAACTTCTCGCCCGGACTGGTCACGAGCTGAACGAGCATCTGTCCGGTGTTCCGTCCCTCGCGCACGACGAGATGCCGGAGATAGCCGGTGTGCTCGGTCTGGTCGTATGCCACGAGCCTGTCGCCGCGCGCCCACTCCCGCACCGCATTGCGAACGGCATTGCCGACGTCGGTCGTCAGCCAGCACTCATCGATCTGGAGCACCTCGTCCCAGCGACCCGCCTTGTGAAAGCCGAGCGTCGGGCCGTCCTCTAGCTGCGTGAACGAGTACTCGAGCTTGTTGCGGTAATGGAAGATCTCGTCCGCCGGTAGGAGCTCCTCGAGCGGCGGCTCCGCGAATCCGCCGATCCGGCGCAGCGCATCGGCGACCTGATCGTGCTTCGACTGTGCCTGCGCCTCGTAGGCGAGATCCTGGAAGCGGCAGCCACCACAGACCGGAAAGTGCTTGCACGGCGCCTCGACGCGCAGCGGGCTCGGCTGCAGAACTTCGGTGACGAGCGCCTCCGCGTGGCGCCGCTGCACCTTCGTGACACGCGCGCGCACCGTGTCGCCGGGCAGACCGCGTCGCACGAAGACGACGAACCCGTTCAGGCGTGCGACACCGTTTCCGCCGTAGGCGAGGCGGTCGATCGTGAGCTCGAGCTCTTGGTCTCTGGTAACAGGAGCGGCCACTCGTTGAGCGTAGCCGCTCCTGTCTTCGACTCAGTGAAGGTCGGTCTGAGGGTGCGGATTGAACAACAGGGGCCGACGCGGCTTCTGCGTGAAGTTGAAGTCGCGAACGAGCGTGCCGAGGATCGGCTCGTTCTCGCGGACGTCAGGCCGTGGATCCGGACGACCGTCGTTCGCTGGGTTCAGCCGCTGCCCGCCCAGGAAATCGTCTTCGATGAACTTCGCGTAGGCGTCGAAGCTCAAGGTCTGGTGGTCGATGAAACCCTTCCGCGCATACGCGCTGATCACAAGCCCAGGGACGCGCAGGCCGTAGCCGTTCTGGTCGACGCTCGGTGGCCTGACGTGATCGTAGAAGCCGCCCCAGTCGTCCCAGGCGACGAAGATCGCGGTGGACTTCCAGTCCGGTCCGCGCATCGCGGCATTCACGAGCCTCGTCACGTAGGTCTGCCCCGCAGTGATGAGGGCCGGCGGATGCTCGCTGACCGAGCCGGTCGGGTTGATCCACGAAACCGCAGGCAGCTTGCCGTCCTTCGCAGCCTTGAAGTAGTTCGAAAGGCTCGTGACATTCTGCGTCTGCCCGTTCTGCTTGACGGTGTCGAAGTACGGCAACGGGTTCCAGATGCCCGGTGTCTTCGCGCCTTGCTTGACGGATTGACAGATCATCGCATCGTCCTCACAGTCCGGCTCGGTGCCGCTGAAGACGTAGTAACGCCAGCTGACGCGATGCTTGTGCAGCAGATAGGTGAGATCGGTCCACGCGTAGTTCGGGGCGACACCGTGGCTTCCGCGCCAATCGGGTGGTGCACCGGGGTTCTGCAGCGCGTTGACGCAGCTCATCGGATCGTTCGCGCGCGAGCAACGAGCCGACCACTCGGAGACCAGAAACAGATGAGCAGGAAGACTCCAGGAAGCGTTTGGCTCGTAAAGGTGGTCCTGCAGGACGAAGTTCCGGGCATACGCCCAGTAGTTCGGGATGTCGCGCCCATCGTGGTAGCCCATGACGTCGGGGTTCACCGAGCGCTGGGAGCAGATCGGGTCGTTGGGATTCTTCTTGCATCCCCTGCGCCTCGCGACCTCCGCCTGTGCGACGAAGCCGTTCATCTTGCCCCCGTTGACGTCGGCGACCGCATTCGCGGCGCCGTGAGGGCCGCCGGCGTTGAGATCGTTCGTGTCGTGAAACGGCTTCTGGCAAGCACCCTTCAGCGGATCGGGAACGCACACCGCGAAGTCGCCGTTCGCCTCGCGTGGGATACCGTCGGCCCCGGGATACGTGCCGAAGTACTGATCGAAGGACCGGTTCTCTTGCATGATCACGATGACGTGCTTGATCTTGTGGATCGCAACCGGCGCCTTTGGCGGCGTGCGTTGCGTCCCTGCATCGAGCGCCGAGGCCGCGAGCACCGCGGCGAGCCCGGCCCCCAAGAGCGCGATCGCGACGAGCGAGTTTCCCATGACCTTCATTGCCTCGACCGACGCGTTCTAGCGGCGCGCCTTTAAAGCACGGTTAGCGCCGCGTTAAGAGATCACCTTGGTCGCCGATCAGGCCGCCTTGCGGAGGTTCGGCGCCACGACCCGGATCGGATGATTCGACCGGAAGAGGTCGTGCGGATCCACCTGCGCCTTCACGGTCTGCAGGCGTCTGTACGTCGAGGCGCCGAAGAGCCGTTCGCCGCGCTCGCGCCGCTCCGTGAAGTTGAGGTAGTCGCGCCCGGCATCCCAAGGGGCGAGAGCCGCCTGGACGACCTCGATGTGCGCCCGCACTGCAGCGCCCATTTCGGGCGTCATCGAGATCCCGACCGCGAACATCGCGAACCCGGCCTCGATCGTCGCGAGAGCGCCGTGGCCCGGCTGCATGCGACCGAGCGCGCCGCCGAGGTGTCGCACCTCGACCGAGAGCAGGGGTGAGCCCGAGCCGGCCCCGGCTGCGGCGACGACGGCCTCGATCGCCTCATCCGTGAAGTCGCCGAGCAGCATCCCGTCACCCGCGCCCGGCACCGGATGCTCGGGATCCATGTGCACGTGCTTCAGCCTCTCGACCGGATCGTCGCGAAGGTGTCCATGGCAGGCCCGAGCGCGCGCAGCGGGCGCAGGAGGTCGTCGGTCGCGTGCTCGCCCAGAAGGGACGTTGCTTCGACGACGACGAACGATCCGCCGCGCAGCGGCTCGGGGATGTCGGGGATCGGCGGGAACTGCAGGAACCGGCCGACCGACGTGACCTCTTCCGGCACGTCTTCGATCCAGCGCCTCCAGGCTCGCAAGACCTCGGCTCCACGCTCGAGCGGGAAGAACAAGACACCGGCGTACACCTCGGAAATGGGATAGAGCGTGAACTCGAGCGCCGTCACGACGCCGAACGAGCCACCGCCACCGCGAAGCGCCCAGTAGAGCTCCGGCTCGTTCTCTGCGTCTGCGCGCACGAGCTCGCCCTCCGCGTTCACGAGTTCCACAGCGATGACGCTGTTGGCCGCGAGCCCGTGCTTGCGCGCGAACCAGCTGATGCCTCCACCGAGGGAGTAGCCGACGACACCGACGTCGGGTGACGATCCGGCGAGCGCGGCCAGCCCATGCTCGGCGGCGGCCTCACTGACCTCCGCCCACAGCACTCCGGCCTCGACTCGCGCGCTGCGAGCCACAGGATCGATTGTCACGCCGCGCATGCGCTCGGTCTTCACGAGCACCGTGTGCGCGAGCGAGCCCATCGCAGCGGCGTTGTGTCCAGTCCCCTGCGGGGCGACTCTCAGGCCCCGGCTCCGGGCCCAGCGCACGACGGCGGCGACATCCTCGGGTGATTCGGGCAGCGCGACCGCGGCCGGCTGCTGGTCGACGGCAAGGTTCCAGGCGAGGCGGGCTTCGTTCCAACCCGGTTCGTGCGGTAGCACCAGAGCATCGGTCTTCATCACTGCCTCCTAGGCGATCCGTGTTCGTGCCTAGGACGTTGGCAGCACGACGAGCGCTGGGGTATGTGGTGCGCCGGTGTCTTGCGGTGCGGTAATCCGTACGCCCGTGCTCGCCGGGCTCTAGCTCAGTGCTGTGACGTAGACCTTGCGGTCGCGCGGGCCGTCGAACTCGCAGAAGAAGATCCCCTGCCACTGGCCGAGTGCGAGCTTGCCGCCGTCGAGCGGCACGAGCACGTGCGGGCTGATCAACGACGCCCTAATGTGCGACGGCGCGTTCGGCCCGTCCGGGTCTTCTACGTGCTTCCAATCCCAGCCGTCGTCGACGACCTTTTCCAGCGCCGACTCGAGGTCCTGGGCGACCGCCGGATCGGCGCCTTCGTTGATCGTGATCGCCGCCGTGGTATGCGGGACGTAGACCAGTGCCGCCGCCGCACCGTTGGGCGAGCCGATCGCTTCTTGCACCTGCCGAGTGATGTCCACAAGCTGGGTGCGGCGCTCGGTCTTGATACGGATCTCCTGCACTGCTACGTATCCTACGAGACAATGCCTCTCGCTCCACCCTCTGACCGGGAGCTGGACGCCTATCGCGAACAGGCGGACCGGTTCATCGCCGAGCTCGACGAGGAGTTCTACCTCCACTACGCCGGGCTGAAGGAGACGTTCGACCTGGCGCCGATCTACGAGCGCCACAAGAACCTGACAGAGCTCGACGAGGTCAAATCGATCGGCCTGGCAGTGAACGGCGGCGCACGGGTGCGTGAGCTGTGGCGCTTCGCCTGCGAGGGGTACTTCGGCGACCTCACGCGCGACCACGCAGAGAAGCTCGCCCAGCTCGAATCGGAGCTGTCGGTGAGGGTGAGCGGAGAGGACATCCCCTACCGCATGGTTCGTCCGGCCCTTGCGAACGAGCCGGACCGCAACAAGCGGCGAGAGCTCGATGCCCAGGCGAACGCGGTTCTCGACGAGCAGATGAACCCGCTCCACCTCGACGCCGCCCAGGTCGTGCAGCGTGGCGCGCGCGACCTCGAGTATGCGAACTACCTCGAGCTCTACCGCCGCGCGCTGCCGTCGTCGGCACTCGACGATCTCGCAGAACAGTGCCGGACCTTCCTCAGCTCAACGGAGAGTCTCTACGAGGAATGGGCCGACAAGCTGTTCCGTACGCGCGTCGGCGTGTCACTGGGCGAAGCGGAGCGCTGGGACGTGCCGCGCCTCTTCCGCGCACCCGAATGGGATCCGATCTTCCCCGCGGACCGGATGGTGCCAGCGCTCGAAAGCACGCTAGAAGACCTCGGCATCGACCTGAGCGCCCAGGAGAACGTCACCCTCGATCTCGACGAGCGGCCGAACAAGAGCCCGCGGGCATTTTGCGCACCGATCGAGGTCCCCGACCGTGTCGTCCTCGTCATCCAGCCGATCGGCGGCCCGGACGACTGGCGCGCGCTCTTCCACGAGGGCGGACATACCGAGCACTTCGCGCACACGTCACGCAACCTCTCCATGGAGGAGAAGCGGCTGGGTGACAACGCCGTCACCGAAGGCTGGGCGATGCTTCTGCAGCACCTCACCGACGAGCCCGAATGGCTGACGCGGCGCCTCGACTTCCCACGACCGAACGAGTACGCGATCGAAGGCGCGACAGGCCTCCTCTACTTCGTGCGCCGCTACGCGGCCAAGATCCTCTACGAGCTCGAGTTCCACGCGGCAGAGGACGTGACGACGATGCGAGGCCGCTACGAGGAGCTGCTTTCGGACGCGCTGAAGATCGACGTCACGCCGGCGAACTACCTCGCCGACATCGACTCGGGCTTCTACGTCTCCTCCTACCTGCGCTCCTGGGCGTTCGAGGCGCAGCTGCGGGCCTTCCTGAAGGAGAAGTTCGGCTCGAAGTGGTTCGCGAGCCGCGAGGCAGGATCGCTCCTCCGCGAGCTCTGGGGCGAGGGCCAGAAGATGCGTGCCGAGGAGATGCTCAAGGAGGTCACGGGCTATACCCTCGAGATGGAGTCCGTAGCCGACCGGGTTCGCGAGGTTCTGCGCTGAGCGAAAGCTGCGCTTTCGCTCAGAGTCAGGTACAGCGCTTCGCGCGAAACGTACGCGGGCGGAGCCCACGCACTCTCATTTGTGGATCCGGCGGGCGGTTGTTCCCTTCCGTGCCGGCACGGGCGCTGACGCGGCCGCGCCCGCATCAGTTCGCCTACAGCTAAGCCCGGCTTCGCCTGGTCTTAGCCTCGGGCGTTCTTGGCTCTGCCGGAAGGGCGCTTCAGGCCGAATCCACGACCTCTCCCACGGGATCCGACTCAATGAATAGGCTTTATGCATGGCCAGGACGCGAGTGCTGATCGCCGGCGCTGCCGGACGCGACTTCCACAACTTCAACCTCGTCTACCGGGACCGGCCCGAATGCGAGGTGGTCGCCTTCACCGCGACGCAGATCCCGAACATCGACGGGCGCAAGTATCCGCCCGAACTCGCGGGGTCCCTCTATCCCGAAGGGATTCCGATCCTGCCCGAGTCAGCCCTCGAGCAACTCGTCCGCGAGCATGAGATCGACGACGTCGTCTTCGCCTACTCGGACGTGACGCACGAGCACGTGATGCACATCGGCTCGCGTGCGCTCGCGGCCGGCGCTTCGTACCGCCTGATCTCGCCGCGCGAGACGATGCTCGCTTCGAGCAAGCCGGCCGTTGCGATCTGTGCGGTCCGCACCGGATCCGGCAAGAGCCAGACGACCAGGCGCGTCGCCGAGTTGCTCCGCGAGGCCGGCAAGAAGGTCGCCGTCCTCCGGCATCCGATGCCGTACGGAGATCTAGCGAAACAGGCCGTGCAGCGTTTCGAGCACTACGAGGACCTCGAAGCCGCCGATGCGACGATCGAGGAGCGTGAGGAGTACGAGCCGCATCTCGCCGAGGGAAACCTCGTCTTTGCCGGCGTCGACTACGAGAAGATCCTGCGCGCGGCGGAACAGGAAGCCGACGTGATCCTGTGGGACGGCGGCAACAACGACACGCCGTTCGTCAAGCCCGACATCCACATCGTCGTCGTCGATCCCCACCGTCCAGGACATGAGCTGCGCTACCACCCGGGTGAGACGAACCTCCGCATGGCGGACGTCTGCGTCGTCAACAAGATGGACAGCGCGACGCAGGAAGGAATCGATGCGGTCCTCGAATCGATCCGCGCGAATGCGCCGCGCGCGCAGGTGGTGCTCGCCGACTCACCGTTCCACATCGAGGGCGACTCAGCCGAGGTCGCGGGCAAGCGCGTGCTCGCCGTCGAAGACGGTCCGACGTTGACGCACGGCGAGATGACGTACGGGGCGGCCGTCCTGGCGGCCGAGCAATTCGGCGCGGCGGCGCTCGTCGACCCCCGCCCCTTCGCGGTTCGCTCGATCGCGAAGACGTTCGAGGACTATCCGAAGGTCGGGACCCTCCTGCCGGCGATGGGCTATGGGCGCGAGCAGATGGAAGACCTCCGCGAGACGATCGAGCGTTCCGACGCAGACCTCGTGTTGATCGGGACCCCGATCGACCTGCGCAAGCTGATCGACATCGACAAGCCGGCCCTGCGCGTGACCTACAAACTCCAGGAGCGGGGCGAGCCCACGTTGAAGGACGTACTCGCCGAGAAGGGACTGCTGGAAACAGCACTGGTGTGAGTACGGTCGTAGCTCTCGGCGGGAACGCGCTCATGCGTCCCGGCGAGCGAGGGACTGCGGCCGAGCAACTGGCAAACCTGCGCCGCGCGGTCTCAGCCTTGCAGCCGTTGCTCGACGAACGTGCGCTCGTGATCACGCACGGCAACGGGCCGCAGGTCGGCAACGAGCTGTTGCGCCAGGAGCGCGCCGCAGACGAGGCACCGGCTCTACCTTTGTGGCTGGCCGTTGCCCAGACGCAGGCGGAAATCGGTGCGCTGATAATCGCGGAGCTCCACCCTGCGCTGACCGGCCGGCCCACCGCCTGTGTGCTAACGCATGTTCGCGTGGCCGCCGAGGATCCCGCTTTCGATCGTCCGACGAAGCCGATCGGGCCCTTCTACTCCGCCGAACAGGGTGAACAACTCGAACGCGAGCGAGGCTGGGCGATGGTCTCGGACGCGAACAGGGGTCACCGACGGGTCGTCCCGTCGCCCGACCCACTCGAGATCGTGGAGCTCGAAGTCATTCGCACGCTTGCCGAGCAGGACACCGTCGTGATCGCGTGCGGCGGTGGCGGCATCCCCGTCGTTCGCCGGGGCAACCGCCTGGCGGGCATCGACGCGGTGATCGACAAGGACCGGGCTTCAGCCCTGCTCGCACGCGGGCTCGAGGCGGAACGGCTCCTGATCCTGACGGAAGTATCCGCGGTGTACCGGCGCTTCGGCGAGCCCGGTCAGGAGGAGATCCGCGAACTGTCGGGCGCAGAGGCCGAGACGCTTCTGCCGGAGCTCGCCGAAGGGTCGATGCGCCCCAAGGTCGAGGCGGCGCTCAGCTTCGGCGGCGAAACGCTGATCACCAGCATCGACGCACTCGAGGCCACTCTCGCCGGCAACGCCGGAACGCGGATCCACTTATAGGCTTCACAGCCGGAATGGTCGCCGTCGCCGACAGCCTCAAAGGGCGCTCGTTCACCCGCGTAGCGGATTGGAGCCGCGAGGAGCTGCTCGAGGTGCTCGACCTCGCGGACGAGCTCAAGCGACTTCAACGGGCCGGCGAGGAGCACCACCTGTTGCCCGGTCGCACGCTCGGGATGATCTTCCAGAAGCCGTCGACTCGGACGCGGGTCTCGTTCGAGGTCGGGATCTACCAACTCGGCGGCACCGGGCTCTACCTCTCCGCAGGCGACCTCCAACTCGGCCGCGGCGAGACGATCAGGGACACCGCCGTCGTGCTCTCGCGCTACCTCGACGCGATCATGATCCGCACATTCGCGCAGTCCGATGTCGAAGAGCTCGCCGAGAACGCGACGATCCCGGTGATCAACGGGCTGACCGACAGCTCCCACCCGTGCCAGGCACTTGCCGACGTGATGACGATCCGCGAGCGCTTCGGCCGCCTCGAGGGACTGAAGGTCGTCTACCTCGGCGACGGCAACAACGTCTGCGCCTCACTGATGGTCGCGTCGGCCAAGCTCGGCATGGATTTCGTGGCTGCGACGCCCCCGGGATACCGCCCGGACGACGAGGTGGTAAAGATCGCGCGCGCTGCCGGAGGCTCCGTCGAGCTCGTCGATGATCCGGCCGGTGCGGTGGAGGGGGCAGACGTCCTCTACACGGACGTCTGGACTTCGATGGGCCAGGAGGACGAGCGGAAGCAGCGGCTGCGAGATCTGGCCGGCTTCGGCATCGATGGTGAGCTGGTCACTCGAGCGGCCCCGGAGGCAATCGTCCTGCACTGCCTCCCTGCCCACTACGGCGAGGAGATCACGGAAGATGTCCTCTACGGTCCGCAGTCGGCCGTGTGGGACGAGGCCGAGAACCGCCTTCACGCGCAGAAGGCGCTGATGGCTCTCGTGATTCGGTAAGACTCCACGCCCCATGCTGCCGCTGAAAGACAACGTCCCCACAAGGGCGTTTCCGATCGTGACGGTGGGCATCATCACCGTCAACGCGATCGTGTGGGTCTGGGAGTTTACCGGCACATCGGTCGACACCGACGTCATCCACTACGGCTACTACCCGTGCAAGGTCGACGGCCCTTGCATTGGGCCTGCCCTGCACGCAGCGATCCCGTGGTACGAAGAGGCGTTCACCTCGATGTTCATGCACGGGGGCTGGGAGCACATCATCTTCAACATGCTGTTCCTGTGGATCTTCGGGAACAACGTCGAGGACGCGCTCGGGAGGGTGCGCTTCCTTCTCTGGTACATCGCGGGCGGCCTCGTCGCTACCGCGGTACAGACCATCGTGACGCTCCACTGGGGCTCGGTGCCGGACGCGAGCATCCCGAACATCGGCGCGAGCGGCGCGATTGCCGCGGTGCTCGGGGCCTACCTGGTGCTGCTGCCGAACGCTCGCGTCCTGACGGCGATCTTCTTCATCCTCATCTTCTTCCAGGAGCTGCCGGCGGTGATCTTCCTCGGGTTCTGGTTCCTGTTCCAGCTCTGGCAGGGCGGCTTCTCACTCGTCCAGCCGGAGGCCGGGGGAGGCGTCGCGTTCTTCGCACACATCGGCGGGTTCCTCTTCGGCGTATTGACCGTCCGGCTCGTTGCGGTGCGTAAGCCGCTCATGCCGGCCTACTAGTGATGGACTTCGAGGGACACGTCCAGGTGGCCCTCGACGCGCTCCCGCCGGACCTCGCCGCCGGGCTGAAGAATGTCGCGGTGGTCATCGAGGAGGAGAACCTGGACGAGCCCGACATCTTCGGGCTCTTCGAGGAGGTCCCGTACCTACCGGCCAAGGTCACGGTCTACCGCCGGCCGCTCGAGGAGGACTTCGGAGACGACCCGGAGGAGCTCGAGCGGCAGATCCTGATCACCGTCCTCCACGAGCTGGCCCACTACTTCGGGATCGACGAGGAGCGGCTCGAGGAGCTCGGCTACCGGTGATCTCCGTGCTCAACGCCGTGGCGGTCGGAGCCGCCGTTCTGGGCTTCCTCGTTCTGGTCTTCTTCTTCCTCGGCCCCCGGGAATGAGACCAGGGCGAAGAGCGTTTTCATAAACATGACGCTGATCGAAATTCACGAAGAGATCCAGCAGGCCAGCGAGCGTCGGACGGAGCTGTGGAACATCCTCTCCCGAGGACATGACCCGGCTGCCGCTGCAGAGCTCAAGAGCCTGAGCGAGCGCCTCGAGCGCCTCTGGGACGAGGACCGGACACTGAAGGCGGAGCTCCGCTTCGGTGACCGCGACCACATCGTCGCCAGGGCGCGCGTCGAAGAGCGACTCGAGCGCGCGGCCTAACACCTTCCCTCCGACACCCCGCGCGATTCGTCGGCCCCGGACGAGGGATTCTCCCCTCTCACCCCGGGGCCGACATCCTTGTTCGAGGACTTGTGGCGGTCACTGCTGCGACCACAACGACAAAGGAGCAGTGATGCCGGGTTCGCACGCCGAGGAGATCGTCGGGGACTACTACGAGTCGGACGACTGGGCCGAGTCCTTCGCGGAGGACGCCGAGTCCGAGCCGGATCTCGACCTGCCGCCACTGCCTCCACTTCGTCCCGAAGCGGCCTGAGACGGGCTCAGTGCTTCTTCGTCTTTAGCCTTTCTCGCGTCGTCATGTAGTGGTCGGTGGAGCCTTCGCCACGCGCCAAGTCGAGCCGTAGTCATTCCGCGATTCCTTGGTCCGGAGCGCCCGTGAAACCCTGGCCGTCACGAGTTGGCGAGAACGGTGATGGGCATCCCGACTTCGGCAAAGTCATAGGTCGAGTGGGCGACGGAAAACGCCTGGCGGACGCAACCGTGTGAGGCGGGATACGCCGGAACCACCGGATATTCGTGAAAGGCGATTCCGCCGACGAACGGTACGGCCCACGGCAGCCACTCACGGAACGGCGTCGACCACCAGCGCTGGATCTTGGCGTAAACGCGGTAATGTCCCGGCGGCGTCGGTGTCGAGGGCTTCCCCGTCGAGACGGAGATCGCCCGTACGACGCGATTGCCGGTGATCAGCAATGCAACCTGGCGGTCGAGCAGGACCTCGGCGCGCCTTGCGGCCGAGACTCGCGTGACCGGCGCTGGACGGAGAGCGGTCGCCAGACGCGCTTCGGTCGGCTTGTCGAGCAGCCCCGTCCGGCTCAGTCGCTCCCACTTCTGAAACGCGAGCACGGCGTTCGTCGTCGCCGGCCCGAGGCGGCCGTCTGCATCGCCCGTGACCAGGTAGCCCAGCTCGATCAGGCGTAGTTGCACCTTCTTGACGTGTGGATCGACGCTCCCGCGCTTACGCTCGGGCGGCTTCGGCAGGCCCCTGTTGGGGGTCTGGAGGTACGCGAACGTGACCGGCCTGTCCGCTGGAACGCCCGGGAAGACGCCGGTCGTGACCTTGCCATTGATGAGCAGTTGCACCGCCTTCGTGCCCTGAAGCCCGGTCAGCGTCCGGACGACCTCGGACAGGCGCGCGAGCAGGCTCCCCGGATTGTTGCTGGCCACGAAGCGTGAATCGAAATCAACGGTGGCGATTCGGTTGACGACGCGCACGCCGAGCAGCTTTGTCTTGGGCGGCACGTAGCTCCGGAATCCCAGCGCGCGCTCGGCTTGCGTGGGACCGGCGATCAGGTCGCGCAAAGCAACCGCCGGCGACGTACCCGCTCGCGGTACCTGCGCGAGCTGTTCGCCTCGGAGAAAGAAGACACGGCCAGGCTGTCCCGGTGCGGCGGCGACAGCGGCCGACGCGAGCACTGCGCCTGCCGCGAGCAAGGCGGCGACTACAACGCGCAGCATCGCGCCTACGAGCTCGCGATCGCCCGCTCGAGCGCGGCCAGCAACGTCTCGGCGTCGTACGAGTCGTCGTGCCTTCTGCCGTTGACATAGAAGGTCGGCGTCCCGTTCACACCGCTCCGAACGCCGCTCATGAAGTCCTCGCGCACACGATGCTCGTGCACGTGTTCCGCGAGCTCGCTGTCGAACCTGTCGACGTCGAGGCCGAGCTCCTCCGCGTAGTGATGGAGGTCCGGATCCGTCAGCCGCCGCTGATGTTCATAGAGGTGATCGTGCATCTCCCAGAAACGTCCCTGAGCCGCTGCAGCCTCGGCTGCCTCGGCGGCCTGTTCGGCGTGAGGATGTGAGGTCGTGATCGGAAAGTTGCGAAACACGAAGCGCAATGTGTCCCCCATCCGAGCCTGCACCTCTTTGACGATCGGGTATGCGGCGCCGCAGTAGGGGCACTCGTAGTCGCCGTACTCGACGAGCGTGACAGGTGCAGCTGCCGGACCCTCAATGTGGTCGCGCTCCTCGCTGATCGGTAGTACGAGCTCAGCGGACCATTCCGTTCGGGTCATGGGGCAGCTCCGCTTTCCAGCTCCTCGAGCGCCCGAAGAATCCCGTCGGCGCCGGGGTTGACCCCGACCGGCGACACGTAGCTCCAGTGAACGATCCCGTCGGCGTCGATGACATACAACGCCCGCTCGCTCGTCCCGTCGGATGAGCGGTAGACCTCGTACCTCCGCGAGACCTCGCCTTTCGGCTCGAAATCAGCCAGGAGCGGGAAGTGGAGGTTCCGGTCCTTCGCAAAAGCGAGGTGCGACCAGATCCCGTCGACCGAGATGCCGACCAGCTCGGCGTTCAACCGCTGGAATTCCGGCAACAACTCCTGGTAGAGCGCCAACTGATCCGAACAGACCGGGCTCCAGTCCTCGGGGTAGAAGACGAGGACCACGGGCTGCCCCCGGAACTCCGAAAGCGAGACGCTCTGATCCGGGGTCGAAGGGAGCGTGAAGTCCGGTGCCTCGGTGCCAGGCGCGAGCGCTGTTGCTCTAACCGAGCGTGAAGACATACGCCTCGGCGCCCGGCGAGGGGAACGTGATCTCGAACGTGCGGTCCATGGCTAGCCCCTCATCGCGGCGGGCGCGCGATCGAGGGCGGCCGCCGCCGTGAGGATCAGGTCGGCCACAACGGTCCACGCCGGCTGAGACTGCCAGGCGAGCCGGCCGGTTCCGAGACAGCGGTGGTCTGGCGAGACAGCGGACAAGGTGGTTCCGATGAAGTTGGGAGAACAGCCGTAGACCGCTCTTGACTCTACTATGCGGGTACGGGGCGTTAGCTCAGCTGGGAGAGCGCCGGCTTTGCAAGCCGGAGGTCACCGGTTCGATCCCGGTACGCTCCACCTCGGAAAGCCCTGGTAGCGGGGCTTTTCATTTTCCAGCTGGTAGGCAAGGTGGCGTGACTGCAAGCGGTTCTGCAAGCGGACTCGGTCGAGCTATTGCTTCGTGACGTTGAAGTTGGGTCGTTCGACGAGGCCGTCCTGCCGCCGTGGCCGGTCACATCAGGGGGCTCCTAAGGTCTACGGCATGACCTCTTCCCAAAGGTTCTCCCCTCGACTGGCACTAAGGCCGGTGAGGCTGCGCAGGCAGTCGGGTGCAGCCGTGACTTCTTCGATGAGCACATCGCGCCGGAGCTGCGCTGGATCAGGCGTGGTCGGCTGAAGTTCGTCGCTATCGCCGAGCTTGAAGACTGGTTGCGACGGAGCGCCGCAGTCCAGGAGCTCATACGATCTCATCGGGTCGGGAGCCGTTGAGCTCGCGCCGCCAGCCGAGCAGAATCTTGTGGACCGTGGCCGCGCCGACGATAGGCGTGCCGGGGACCGCAAGGTCCGCCGGATGAAGGACGAACGGTCGGGTCTGCGGGCCGCCGAGCCCACCGTGGAACGAGATCAGCTCCTCGAACGCACAACCGGTCTCGAGCGCGGGATCGTAGAAGCTGCCGATCATGATGTCGGCGACGTGGGTGAAGCGGTCGGTGCGGCGCAGGTGCTCTGCCGCGTTGGGTGAGAAGCTCGCGAGCGGGTCGTCGCCCTCGACCCTGCCCTCGGCGAGATAGTGCGTCCCGGCGGCGCCGAGTGCGAGGGGCCCGTGTTCCGATGACCGGACGAGCAGCCAGCCAACATGGGGGTGATTACGAAGAGCCGGGATCAGGTCGGGGTGGCGCTCGCTCATCTCCTCGAGGGTCAGGCGGCGACGCTCCTCCATCAGGTAGACGAGACCGAGGTTGCCTGACCCCATCACCACGACGTCCCTACCGGAGACGTCGTTCTTCTTGCGCTTCTCGTCGGGCTTGCGGCCGGTCGCCTCGCCGAAAGCATGCCCGACCATGGATCCCTGCTCGTCACCGCCAGCGACGCCGGTGACGCTGCCGCGCGCGAGTGAGCGCTCGACGAGCTCGTCGAGCCCGTAACCGTTGCGCTGCTTGAACGTCGCCCCCTGGGTCTGGCCGTGATCGGAGAGAATGACGATGACATACGGCCGCGCGGCATAGCGGCGCGCTAGTTCGATCCGGCCGAACTGCTGATCGAGCTTGCGCAACGCCTCGAGCGTGTCGGCACGCTCGAGGCCCGAGTGGTGCGCGACTTCGTCGTAGCTCGAGAATGTCGCATAGATCGCAGGCCGCCCTTTCATCATGTCCTGCAGCACGCCGTAGACGATGAGGTCTCGAACGAAGACGCAGAGTGCCCCGCGCAGGAACGGGTAGTAGCCCCCGCGATGTCCACGAGGGCGCACGTCGCGACGCTTCGCGCGGCTCGACGCCGAAAGTTCGAGCACGACCTCCCAGAAGAAGAGGACGAAGAGGCGGGTCACGTTGAAGCCGTTCGCGAGGAATCCCCTGTAGCCGGGATTCGCCTTCTTCTCCACGTCCATTCGGCTGACCGTCAGGATCATGTGGTCAGCCTCACCCGAGAGAAGGTTGCCGCGGCTCGCGCCACCGTCGACAAGCAGTCCGTTGCCGGCGTGGCGGCGCTCGATCTCCGCGCAATCCTTCGGCGCAGAGCACGTCATCATTGTCGCCGTCTCCTTCTCCACCCAGCGGAACGCCGGAACGTCGTCGTTCGAGCCGAGCAGGATGCCTGCCTGCGACGCGCCTGTCTGTGACGACAGATCGGTCTCCCACTCCGTCAGCTCATAGCCCTCGTCGGCGAGCCAGCGCGCCATGTTCGGCGCGTTGCCGTCACGCATGGCACGTTGCAGCACCGGCAGCGCGAGCCCGTCGATCTCC
>Ga0307313_10000083_pt1 | contig 13951 bp, 10 predicted proteins | sample ER_DNA_203_FD_194510 | JGI IMG/M metagenome (GOLD analysis project Ga0307313, IMG submission 194510) | Bulk soil microbial communities from the East River watershed near Crested Butte, Colorado, United States - ER_DNA_203 | ecosystem: Environmental > Terrestrial > Soil > Floodplain | place...
CAGCGGCCTATGGCGACGTGTTCGGCGGCCAACCCCTCGAACTGTGGCGCACGGTGCTGCGCCGTCAGCAGGGGGAAATCGCGTTCTTCTCAACTTGGCTGGAGAATCCAGAGCTCAACTGACAGCCAATCTGCCATAGGCAGCGCGGAACGTCGCCGGCTGCGACACCATGTCATTGCTGTGAAGCTAGTTTTCCAGGTGCATAGGATTACGTCGCAGGAGTCGCCTAGTGAGAAGGTCATCGCGGGTGTGCTCACCGAGACGTCGGTGTTCATATCGCACTGACGGAAGGGATACGGGTGTCTGAAACAACCAAGAGTGCAGGGCCGCACAGCCGGGTGCTGGTGGTTGACGACGACGCGGCGCTGGCCGAGATGCTGTCGATTGTGCTCCGGAATGAGGGGTTCGAGCCGATTTGGTGTGCGCATGGCGACAAGGCGTTCTCGGCATTCAAGGAGGCCAAGCCGGACCTGGTGCTGCTTGACTTGATGCTGCCGGGGCGCGACGGTGTGGATGTCTGTCGCGACATTCGCGCTGAGTCTGGAGTGCCCATTGTGATGCTGACAGCGAAGACCGACACCATCGATGTGGTTGAGGGGCTGGAAGCCGGAGCCGACGACTACGTCGCCAAACCTTTCAAAGCAAAGGAGCTCGTAGCCAGAATCAAAACTCGGCTGCGCCGGATGCCAGCTTCTGAGGAGGTCGACGTTGAGACCTTGCGGATCGGAGATCTCTCGATCAGTGTTGATGGGCATTCGGTGAAGCGAGATGGGGTCCAGATCCAGCTCACGCCTTTGGAGTTCGACCTCTTACTGGCCTTGGCCCGACGGCCTTGGCAGGTCTTCAGTCGCGAAGTATTGCTGGAGCAGGTGTGGGGCTACCGCCATGCCGCTGACACGCGGCTGGTCAACGTCCACGTGCAGCGGCTGCGTTCCAAGATCGAGAAGGATCCCGAGCATCCGGAGATCGTGGTGACCGTACGCGGAATCGGCTACAAGGCCGGCGAAACCGCCCAGGTCCGATAGCCGGTCCCGCTTTGAAGGCGGTCCAGAGGTGAACGTCGGCTTATGGTCTCCATCCTGAAAATCCTAAAATCCCGCTGGTGGCGGTTCCCCGTCACGTGGTGGTGGCGGTCCTTGCCGCTTCGGGTGGTCCTGACTGTCTTCGTTGCGTCGGTGCTGGTGCTGGTCCTTGGCGGCTTTCTGCTGATGCAGCAGGCCACAATCGGAGTGATCGACGGCAAGAAGGAGACTGCCAAGAACGACGCGCGGCAGGCGGTCAACACGGCGCAACAGCAGCTCAACGCGGCAGATCTCACCGGTGAAGTCAATGTCGACAAGCTGCTCCTCGACCTGGCTACCGGTTTCGCCAGTCGGGCCGAGCAGTTCGAGGTCATCATCATCGCCCGTGGCCAGATGATTACCGCCGGCAACGCGGTCGCTAACAGCATTCCGCTTGCGCTGCGAAAGCAAGTGGAACAGAGCAACGACCTGCTGATGACCTCAACACACATTAACTACCGCGACATGCGGCCCTCGGTGGCAGGGCTGGTAGCAGGCGCGACCCTGACCCTCCCGGGCACCGGTCGCTATCAGATCTATCTGATGTTCCCGCTCACTCAGGAAATCGCCACCCTGATGGTCCTCCGCTACGCAGTCGTGACGACGGGCGCGATGTTGGTGCTATTGCTGACCTTCATCGCAGCGCTGGTCAGCCGTCAGGTCGTCACTCCGGTACGCGCGGCCCGCCGGGCAGCCGAGAGCCTTGCGTCGGGCAACCTGCGTGATCGGATGAAGGTGCGGGGCCAAGACGACTTGGCCCGCATGGCGACGTCGATGAATTACATGGCCTCCGAGCTGGAGAAACAGATCAACACACTCGAGGAACTTTCTGCGGTCCAGCAGCGATTTGTCTCCGACGTCTCGCATGAGCTGCGTACGCCCTTGACCACCGTCCGGATGGCCGCTGAGGTCCTGCATGAGTCTCGGGAGGACTTTGATCCGGTTGCCGCCCGCTCCGCCGAGCTGCTACAAACCGAGCTGGATCGTTTTGAGTCGCTGCTCACCGACCTGCTGGAGATCTCCCGCTTCGATGCGGGGGCAGCCGTGCTCAACCTCGAGGAAGTCGATCTGCGCGATTTGGTGCGGCGCGTGGTCGAGACCAATGCTCGGCTCGCCGAGACGAATCACACCGAGATCGCCGTGCGCGCTAGCGGTGATGCGAAGGCCGAGGTTGACACTCGCCGAATCGAACGAATCCTGCGCAACCTTCTTGTTAATGCGATCGAGCACAGCGAGGGCCATCCGATCGACATCTTGATCGAAGGTGATGACGTCGCAGTCGCGATCGCGGTTCGTGACCATGGCGTGGGGTTCGAAGCCAGTCAGGCCAGGCAGGTCTTCCACCGTTTCTGGCGCGGCGACGCGGCGCGGGCACGGGCGGTCGGCGGAACTGGCCTCGGCCTGGCGATCGCCATGGAGGACGCGAACCTCCATGGCGGCTGGCTGACAGCATGGGGCCGCCCGGCCATGGGCGCTCAGTTCCGGCTCACCCTGCCGCGGAAAGCAGGGGCGATCCTCGAGACCTCACCGCTTCCGTTGGTGCCGCGCGACCTCGTCGGCCCTGGCGGCGCCAGGCTCGACGGCCTTGAGGCGCCGGCGCCCCTGGCTCTGACGTCGCCACCCTCCGGGCCACGACCATCGACCGCTGCGGAAACAACTGTGAGCCCATCGTGAAAAGCGCTCAACGTCATCTCGCGGCCATCTTCATCGTGGTAGCCAGCTTGCTGGGTGCGGCCAGCTGCGTGAGCGTCCCCAGCTCGGGACCAATAGAGAAGGTGGAGGGCCAGCAACCTCCTTGCCAGAACTGCGTGAACGTTGAAGTCGCGCCCCCGACCCCCGGCGACGAGCCTCGGCAGATTGTCGAGGGCTACCTCCGTGCGACCTCGAATTATCAGCCGAACTACTCCGTGGCCAAGCAGTTTCTGACCCGAATGGCTGCCGAGAAGTGGAGCCCCGAGGGGGGCGCGTCGATCTATCGAGGTTTGGTGACCGCGATGGGCAAAAACACCGTCGAGCTCGAGGGAGTACTCGTAGGCTCGCTTAGGCCGGATCGCACCTATAAGGCGGCCGACCAGCGGCTGAAGTGGAAGTTCGTATTGCGCCAAGAAAACGGTGAGTGGCGGATCGAGAACCCGCCTTCGGGGCTGATGGTCGCTGAGTTCTCCTTCAAGCCCTTCTACCAGGCCTACGATCTCTACTTCATCGGCAACGGAAGTTCGCTGGTTCCGGACCCGATCTACCTCCCGGCGTTGAGTAACCCGGCGAACGTCGCCTCAGCCCTGATGAAGGCGTTGCTCAATGGACCATCGACGTGGCTGAATTCCGCCGTTTCCAGTGCAATCCCGCCGAACACCAGCCTGAGCGTCGACTCAGTGACGATCACTGACGGCATTGCCGAGGTCCAGCTCAGTGACTCCGTGCTTGCCCTGCCGGATCCGCAGCGCAGCTTGCTCGCCGCGCAAATCGTGTACACGCTCCGGCAGGTCGGTGGTGTCAAGGGTGTCTTGATCAAGGTGAATCAACAGCCGTACCGGGTGCCGGGAAGCGACCCGAACAGCCTGGTGGTTTCGGTTGAGGCGATTCCCCGTGACATGGACCCGATCCCGTTTGTGGCGGGCGAGCAGCTGTACGCGGTCGATCACGGCGGAGCGGTCAAGCTGGTGACCACGACCAACGATTCCCCGACGGTCAGTCCGCTGTCCGGACCGTTGGGCGACGGGGAGTATGACGTCGATGCTTTAGCTGTCTCGGTCACGAACACCGATCTCGCTCTCACGACCGACAGCAAGACGACGCTCCTTCGTGCGCCAATTGCGACGGGTCAGCCGCGCACCCTGCTGAGAGAGGCGAAGGAGCTGCTCAGGCCACAGTTCACCAGATATGGCGAGATCTGGGATATCGGGCAGCAGGGCGGCAAGCAGCGGATGTGGATGTTCACCACCGATAAGAAGACCGATAAGAAGATCGAGGTCGTCTCACCAGTGCTGCGGGATGGGAATGTGACGGCGTTCAAGATCTCACCCGACGGCGCTCGGATGGCGTTGGTTCGAAATACTGCGACGGGGCCCGAGCTCGGGCTCGCGAGGATCACACGATCCGACAAGATCGTCGTTGACGGCTGGCAAGCCGTGGACACCACTCAGAGCAACCCTCCGGCGATCAACCGGATCGTCGATGTCGCATGGCTCGATGCCACTGAGCTGATGGTCGTGGGAGCCGCGAACACCGACACCGCCAACGCGCCGTTCCGCGTGGTGCAGGATGCGTCGCGGATCACCAAGGAGGGCGAGCCCGAGAACTGGGATGCCGTGGAAGTCACAGTACTTCCCCGGACGCAGACCGCAATCATCATCGGCCGTGGCGGTCAAACCTGGAAGGACAACGGCAGCCAGTGGGTGCCTTTCGTGGGTAAGGTCAGCACCATCGCCTATCCCGGTTAGATTGCGACGACTGTCCACAGATTGCGTAGCGACAGCCGATACTGAGGTCCGGACGCGACAAACTCAGTGTGTGAGCTTTGAGCACTGGCTGGCCGCAGCTGGTGACCTATTGCTCGGCGCCAGATGCCATGGCTGCGGGCAGCCCTGGTGGGGCATCTGCCCGGGCTGTCGTCTGCAGCTGGCCAGCCGACGTCCCTTTTTCACAGCTCCAGTTCCTTGCCCCGACGAATTCCCGGTCACGGTGACGTCGTCGGTATATGACCCGATCCTGCGCAGGGTGATCAACGCGCACAAGGAGCGGCAAGCGCTGACGCTAACCAGTTTCATCGCCGAGCGGCTGGCACTAAGCGTGCATGTGTTGCTGGCGAGCGAGCCGTACGCCGCCAGCAGGATCATCCTTGTGCCAATCCCTTCAGCAGCGCGAACGGTCCGTCGGAGGGGGTTCGATGCCACCGCCTCGATGGCCCGGCTTGCCGCCCGCCAGCTTCGGGTGCGCTACCCCATGTCGGTTCGATCGGCGCTGACTCAGGCGCGGTGGGTTGCTGATCAGGCCGGCCTGCGCGCAGCCGCCCGCCAGGAGAACCTCGCCGGCGCCTACCGGCTGCGGAGGCCGATCGCGACCGGCGCAGCTGTGCTCGTCGACGATCTGGTGACAACCGGCAGCAGCCTGACCGAGGCCGCGCGTGTGCTCCGAGCGGCCAGAATCCCGGTTCTGGGCGCAGCAACAGTGGCGGCCACCGCACGTGTACGCCCCCCGAGGTCGCCTCAGATCGACGACTCTGAGGGCCCAATGTTCACGGACTGAGAACTCATTGAGGATCCCCAGGAAGCGGTAGAAATACCAGATGACAAGGATTAGCGTCTGGTACATGGCGCTTGCGCACCAGGGGGATCTCAGGCCAGGCCGGAATCAGGGTGCGTTAAGTGCCTTCGGCATTTCTGGATCGTTTCCGCAGCGCGGCCCACAGTCGCGACCGAACGCCGGGCGCATGTTCGCCTGATCGTGCCGTTCGAAATTACCCACTCCTCAATGGAGGTAGACATGGATGTTGTCGTCAAGTCCCGACATTGCAATGTGTCGGATGAGTTCCGCTCCTACGTGGAGGAGAAGATCACTCGACTGGAGAAACTCAACGACCGGGCGATTCGCGTCGAGGTAGAGGTATCGGCAGAGCGGAACAGGCGACAACATGATCAGGCGAGCCGTATCGAGATCACGCTTCTGACCAAGGGCCCCGTGATACGGGCAGAGGCGGCGGCCGAGGACAAGCCGGCGGCTTTTGATCTGGCGTTGGACAAGCTCATGGCGCAGCTACGCAAGGCAGCCGACCGCAAGCGGGTGCATCGTGGCCAGCACTCGCCACGCTCGCTGCATGACGCGGCGGCTGAACTGCCGCTGATCGAGAGCGGCGCAGCAGAGACAAACGGGTCTTCGGTGCAAAGAATCGCCGGGATAGAGGTCCACGGCGACGGTCCCATGGTGGTACGCGAAAAAGTCCACCCTGCGATGCCCATGAGTCTGGATCAGGCGCTGCTCGAGATGGAGCTGGTCGGGCACGACTTCTTCCTGTACATCGACTCTGAGTACCTGGCGCCTAGTGTCGTGTATCGCCGCAGGGCCTACGACTATGGCGTGATCCGTCTCGACATGGCCTACGCCCTGGTCTCCTGATCCCACGCCAGCCAGGCTGTTTCCACGCTTGGGCCGCTGACACCGGGAGGCGTCCGGGACCGCTAGGCAAACGTGCACCTCAGTTTGTACGTCGGCGTGGGTCGCTGCCTGGTTGGGATTCAAGCATCTTAGGTTTCCGTAGCGGCCCCGTACGCCTCCCGGCGTCAGCGGTGCGGCTGGCACAACCGTGGCCCTCGGCCTTAGTCATCAGGAGTCTGCGTTCGCAGGGTTCAGGCATCTTAGGTTTGCTACGCCCGCCGGTACGCCTCCCCACTGTCAGAGGACCCCACTAGCGTCTGATTGTGCGACGGGAACGGCTGAGCAAGGCCGAGGCGAGACGGATCGCGCTGGCTGCGCAGGGCTTTGGGGTGCCCAAGCGGGAGCGGCCAGTCACGATGCGTGATGTGCAGGCGGTGACGAGTCGGCTGGCGCAGTTTCAGATCGACTCGATCAACGTCGCGACCCGAGCGCACTTCATGCCGCTGTTCTCGCGGCTCGGGCCGTACGATCCGGGGCTCCTGGAGCGGGCTGCTTATCGACCCCCGCGCCGGCTCTTTGAGTACTGGGGCCATGCGGCCAGCCTGATCGACGTCTCATTGCAACCATTGCTCCGGTTCCGCATGGAGCCGGGCTTCCGCGACATCTGGGCTGGAGTGGAGCGAGTCGCGCAGCAGAACGCCGATCTGATTCCGTTCGTGCGTGACGAGGTCGCTGCCCGCGGGCCGATCAGCGCACGAGACCTCGAGATTGTCGAGGAACGCGACCGCACCAACTGGGGCTGGAACTGGTCCCGCGTCAAGACCGTTCTGGAGTGGCTGTTCTATGTCGGCGAGGTCACGTCGGCCCGGCGTAACTCGCAATTCGAGAGGGTCTATGACCTCCCCGAGCGTGTCATTCCGGCTTCAGTCCTCAGCACACCGACTCCGACACCTCAGGAGTCAGTCACAGGTCTGGTCCGGCACGCTGCACGAGCGCTGGGGATAGCAAGCGAGTCCTGCTTGCGCGACTACTTCCGTACTCGACTGGTCATGACGCGGCAGGCGATCGCGACCTTGGTGGAAAGTGGCGAGCTCATCCAGGTGACGGTCCAGGGATCTGAGGGCCGGCCCTGGTACCTGTGGCACGAGGCACGGGTACCGCGTCGAATCGTCGGTCGCGCGCTGCTGAGTCCCTTCGACTCGATGATCTTCGAGCGGGCGCGGCTGGAGCGCTTGTTCGACTTCGCCTATCGGATCGAGATTTACGTGCCGGAGCCGAAGCGCATCTACGGCTATTACGTGTATCCGTTTCTGCTGGACGAGAAGTTCGTGGCACGAGTTGATCTCAAAGCGGACCGGACACATGGGGTACTGCGGGTCAATGCCGCCTGGATCGAGCTGGGTTATGACTCCTGCGACGTCGCGACCGAACTCGCATCCGAGCTCAAGATCATGGCCGAATGGCTGGGCCTGGAAGCTCTGGAGATTCTGCCACGAGGGGACCTCGCACGAGCCCTCGCCGCAGCCTGAGGTCCAGCTCGCAGGCTGCGAGCGTCGGGAATCGCGCGCCCGAAGAGCGGAGGAGCGATGAGCGAACACGCCCGCGAGCGGAGCGAGCAAATCCAATACTGTCGTTCGCGAAGAGTGACGACGACGTCGGATTCTCGATGTTCGCGCCGCCGATCTGCAGGGGGAGATGGCAGAACAACGCTTTTCCGTTACGCCAGATCCGACGAAGGCGGCGGCAACCCAGCGAACATCGCAGCGAGCGGAGCGAGCAATCAAACGCAGCGCGATGCGCGAGCAGCTAACCTCAAAAACGGGCCTGGCCTACGATGGGGGGCGCGCTGCGGCACTTCTACGATGGATGAAGTCTGGCGCTAAGCCGAGCGGCATGAGGGAACATCTCACCGCCACAGACCGTGCAGGTAAGTGAAAACGACGTAAGGGGAGCCAGTTTCCGTGGCTTTGATGGATAGGCTGCTGCGCTTCGGCGAAGGCAAACTTCTCAAGCAACTCTCGACCACCGCCAAGCAGGTGCACGCGATCGAGGATGATTTCGTCGCGATGAGCGACGAGGAGCTGCGTGGCCAGACTCCGGACTTCCGGTCACGCTTCGAAAGAGGTGAGTCGCTCGAGTCGCTGCTTCCGGAGGCTTTCGCGACCGTACGCGAGGCCAGCCGACGGGTCCTCGACAAGCGGCACTTCGACGTCCAGGTCATGGGTGGCGCTGCGCTGCACCTGGGCAACATCGCTGAGATGAAAACCGGCGAGGGCAAGACCCTGGTCGCGACCATGCCGTCGTACCTCAACGCTCTGACCGGACGCGGCGTTCACATCGTCACAGTCAATGACTACCTTGCCAAACGCGACTCGGAATGGATGGGACGAATCCACCACTTCCTCGGCATGGAGGTCGGCGCCATCCTCTCGCAGATGGACCCTGCGGAGCGGCGCAAGGCGTACCACGCCGACATCACCTATGGCACCAACAACGAGTTCGGCTTCGATTATCTGCGCGACAACATGGCGCTCAGCCTCGACGACTGCGTGCAGCGCGAGCACCACTACGCCATTGTCGACGAGGTCGACTCGATCCTGATCGACGAAGCCCGTACACCATTGATCATCTCCGGCCCGGCCGAGGACACGCACAAGTGGTATCCCGAATTCGCCAAGCTGGTAAACCGGCTGCGCCGCGATGAGCATTACGAGGTCGACGAGAAGAAACGGACCGTGGCGATCAATGAGGGCGGGATCGATGCCGTCGAGGATTGGCTCGGCATCGGCAATCTGTACGAGTCGGCGAACACTCCGCTCATTTCGTATCTCAACAACGCCATCAAGGCCAAGGAACTGTTCAAGCTGGACCGCGATTACGTGGTGATCGACGGCGAAGTACTGATTGTCGACGAGCACACCGGGCGCACCTTGATCGGTCGCCGCTATAACGAGGGTCTGCACCAAGCCATCGAAGCCAAAGAAGCGGTCCAGATCCGCGACGAATACCAGACGCTTGCCACGATCACCCTGCAGAACTACTTCCGGATGTACGAAAAGCTCGCCGGGATGACGGGCACCGCGCTCACCGAGGCCAGCGAGTTCCAGAAGATCTACGGTCTCGGCGTTGTGCCGATCCCCACCAATATGCCGATGATCCGCGGCGACCAGCGTGACCTCATCTACCGCACCGAAGAGGCCAAGTTCGATGCCATTGTCGAGGATGTGTCCGCACGGCACGAGAAGGGCCAGCCGGTGCTCATTGGCACCGCCTCGGTGGCCAAATCCGAAATTTTGTCCGGGTTGCTGAAACGGGCTGGTGTCAGGCATGAGGTGCTCAACGCTAAGCAGCACGAGCGTGAGGCGGCCATCATCGCCTTGGCGGGAGCCAAGGCCGCTGTGACGGTAGCCACCAACATGGCTGGCCGCGGGACCGACATCATCTTGGGTGGAAACGCTGAGTTTCTCGCCGACAAGAAGCTGCACGACTCCGGGATCGACGCGCTCGAGAACTCCGAGGAGTACGAAAGGCTCTACCCCGAACTCCTCGAGGACTTTGAGGAGGAAACCAGGACGGAGCACGACGAGGTCGTGGAGCTTGGTGGGCTCTACGTCGTCGGCTCAGAGCGGCACGAGTCACGCCGAATCGACAACCAGCTACGCGGCCGTTCCGGCCGCCAGGGCGATCCCGGGGAGAGCCGGTTCTACCTGTCGCTAGGTGACGATCTGATGCGGTTGTTCAAGTCCGACATCGTGGAGTGGGTCCTGCAGGCTCTCAAGATGCCAGACGACGTGCCCATCGAGAACAAGCGCGTCTCTGCCTCGATTGCCAGCGCCCAGAGCCAAGTCGAGGCACAGAACTTCGAGATCCGCAAAAACATTCTGAAGTACGACGACGTGATGAACCGGCAGCGGCATGCGGTCTACGGCGACCGCCGCAAGGTGCTCGAGGGCGCTGACGTCGAGTCGCGCCTGCGGGCAACCGTCGACACAGTTGTCGAGCAATACGTCATCGGAGCGACTGAAGGATTTGCCGAGGACTGGGACCTGGACCAGCTCTGGAGCAACATGAACACGCTCTATCCGGTGTCCTTGGTAGGCGCCGAGTACGAGGAGCGCGACGACCTCGACCGGCAGCTGTTGATCGATGACTTCAAGGCTGACGCCCAGGCGGCGTACGACAATCGCGAAGAAAGCCTTGGCTCGGACGTGATGCGTGAGCTGGAGCGTCGGGTGCTGCTGACGGTCCTGGACCGCAAGTGGCGCGAGCATCTGTACGAGATGGACTACCTCCGCGAGGGCATCGGCTTACGGGCGATGGCGCAGCGCGATCCGCTGGTGGAGTACCAGCGCGAGGGCGGCGACATGTTCAACGTCATGATGGAAGCCTTCATGGAAGAGGTCGTTGGCTACGTCTTCCACCTCGACGTCGAGGTCCAGGAAACTCCTCTGGTCGGCGTTGTCGCCGACTCGGACGGCCACCCGGTCACGATCGGCGCCGACCGGAGCGATGGCAGCAGCCGGAACGGTCACGACCGCGCCGGCCGCCATCTGGTTGAGTCAGGACCCGACCCAGACGGTCGAGGCGTGACGGTGCACCCAGTCGACGACGACGAATCCGAGCCGGCCGACCTCGTCGAGGAACCCGTGGCGGCCCGGCCGGAGGTGAAAGCCAAGGGCTTGGCCGGTCAGACCAGTTCGCGCACCCCGCTCAGCTACTCAGCCCCGGCCGAGGACGGCTCAGTGCAAAGAGCTGGCAAGACCGCAGACAAGGCCGACAGCCCCTACGCGAACGTGGGTCGCAACGCGCCGTGTCCGTGCGGCTCCGGAAAGAAGTTCAAGATGTGTCACGGACGGCCAGGCGCCGTCTAGTGATGCCGCGAAAGCGGCTGGACTATCACTCTGCGAGATCGCTGAGGTTACCTTCATGCCCCCTGTTTCATGAGCCGCTCGCGCATCGCGCTCATCGCCGCGGCCGTGGCTGCCGTCCTGGTCGCTGCCGGCATCGGCCTTGCGGCTGTGATCAGCGGTCGGGAATCCGACCCGGTCACGACCAGCTCTATCGCAGCTGAGTCGCCGACGCCCTCGCCGACGAGGACGACCACCACGCCCCAGAAAGCCACCGACCCGCTGACCGGCGGCGAGGTGAGCGATCATGGGGTGATCGCGGCCAAGGTGGAGAACATCGCAGCGGCCAGGCCCCAGGTGGGCCTGAGCCAGGCTGACATCACCTTCATCCAAGAGGTCGAGGGCGCCCAGACCCGACTCATCGCCGTCTACCACTCCAGGTTCCCCAAGCAGGTTGGACCGATCCGCAGTGCCCGCAGCACCGATGTACAGCTACTGCCGCTGTTCGGCAAACCAGGATTGGTCTATTCCGGCGCCAACTCCTCGGTCCAGCGCAAGATCAACAACGCCTCGATCGTGGCAATCCCACGCTCGACCCGCGACAGCCGGCGGGTGGCGCCGCACAATGTCTTCGTGAACCTGGCCAACGTTGCCAAGTCGACGAAGCTGGATGAGGCCACTTCTATTGGCTGGACTTTCAGCGAGGCTGTGCCGCCAGGTAGCACGACCAAAACCGTCAAGGTGCGCGTGGGACACGACACTTTTGACTTCGGATACAGCTCAGGCCGCTACACCGTGCGCTGGAACGGATCTCGGTACGCCGACGGAGACAGCGATGCAATCACCAAGGCCGACAATGTCGTGATCATGAAGGTTCGCAACCATCCAGACGGCAACCGTGATGTTCGGGGTGCGCTGTCGGTGCAGTCCGACACGGTGGGCAAGGGTGCAGTGACGATCTACCGGAACGGGCGGAAGATCGAGGGCCGGTGGAAACGAACGAAGGCCTCCGCATCCCTTCACTTCACCGACAAAACCGGCAAGCCGATCGCTCTCAAGCCCGGACAGACCTGGGTTGCGCTCGCCAGCTAAGTCTGACGGACACTAGGTGTACTAGGGCGGCGGCAACGTCACCCCGAAACCGGTCATGGCCAGACGGAGCAGCACCTGACCAGGCCGCAACAAGTCTGCGATCTTGGCAGCGGCGAGCACCTCGAGCTCAGCCAGCCGAGCGTTGTAGGCGGTGGTTCCTTCGAGTCGAGCTCGCTGCAGTTCGGCAACATTCAGCCACACCTTCTGTCGAGCCTCGCGAAGGAAACGGCGTGAGCTCAGCCGATTCGCCGGCGTAAGAATCCGATCAAGCAGGCTGCGCACGCCGCCGATCGCGTGATCCTCCGCCACCACCCGCCCGGCCAAGATCTGGTCGATGCGTTCATGATCACGACGACGCCGGGCGATCAGCGCAGGGTTTTCAAAATCATGGTCGGTGATCACCGAAAGGGTCGCTGGCGGCAGGTCGTAGTTGATGTGCGCATTCATGCCCAAGAGCAGATGGATGATGGTCGGCAGCTTCGGATCGGCCTGGAAGGCGAGCCGCCACGGTCGCGGCACGTGGCCGCCCACCTGATCAGCGTCATGCGCCACGATGAAGAGGTTCGCGAAGGCGACGTCCCAGCTCACCACCCAATCGGGATCTTCGAAGAAGGCCGCGTCCACCGCGTCCCCGACGGCACGTGTAGTCCGCTGATACGTCGTGATAAAGGTGCGCCGATGCGTCTGATCAGGGGGCAGCGCGTCGATTCGTTGCTGCAGCTCGTCGACGACTTGGCCGATCGTCGATGCCGGTTGGCGGGCGGGGCCAGCATGCATGGTGTCAGTCTTCCTGCACGCCGTCCGATCGAGAAGCATCGGGCCATGCCGGGGCGAGGGCGAGGAGAGTCTTGCTACAGCCTCGAAATAGATATCAACAGATTGGCTCTGAGGAGGTTACGCGACGGCGGTTGTACCAGGCACTCTGGTGGGCGCCCGAGCAAGGAGACTTCAATGTCAACAACCACAGCGTCGCCGCGTACGTCCTGCGTCCAGTGGGTGATCGAAAGCCGGCCGCCCAGCCTCACCTGGGCTCGGCCTTCGCCCCCTCAGCCCAATCAACCACCGCTGGACCTGACCGATCATCAACCCGACCATGCGGAGGGCGCAGCGCCAGATGATCGAGGCGTACGAATAAGCTGGCAAGGCGCGCTGGGCCGCACGGCAGCGAACCGGGTTGCCCGATGCCCGAGAGTGGAGCGCCACGCTTGCCCTCGCTGTGATCCAGACGTTGCTGAGGCAGCGTCCGGTCGCCCAAGCCATTCGCTGAAAATGTGCCCTAGCGACGGTCAGGACTAAATCGTGACCTGAACCTACAGCGACGGCCAAGTGATCTTGATCGGTAGCCGTCCCTCAGTGACTCCAGCCCAGGTATTTAGCTTCCGACCACCTTGGGTGCTGAGGGGGGATAGTTCGGCGTGGGTGAGGCGATCGTGGGCCCGGTGCTGCGGATCTGCCGGGCGCTGGACGGCATGCCGCTGGCGTTCGAGCTGGCCCCGCCCGGGTGCGCGCGCTCTTCCCGCAACAGATCGCAGCGCGGCTGGGCGACCGCTTCCGGCTGCTCGCCGGCTCGTGAGCGGGTACGCCGGCTCGCGTGGCTCGCTCGGCGGCGAAGATGCACCGCAGCGGCTGGCCCGGTCGCTGAATGCGTCGGGCTTCCGCCCGACGAGGACGCCGCAGGCGATGGTCACCTCACTCGTGGCATGGTGTTCACCCCGCCTCGCGGGCCGCCGCGGTCTGCAGGCCCAGGGGCCGGTCGCGAAGGCCTGGTCGCCATCGACCTCCCAGCAGACATTCACGCCGGCACAGCGAAGTCGGCGCTGTGGTACTCGCGACCGACGCCGGTCTCGTCATCCGCCGGGA
>Ga0307313_10000091_pt1 | contig 13483 bp, 10 predicted proteins | sample ER_DNA_203_FD_194510 | JGI IMG/M metagenome (GOLD analysis project Ga0307313, IMG submission 194510) | Bulk soil microbial communities from the East River watershed near Crested Butte, Colorado, United States - ER_DNA_203 | ecosystem: Environmental > Terrestrial > Soil > Floodplain | place...
GGACACGTCCGCGCTCGCGCCGGCTCCGGCGATGTCGGATACGACGAAGATGGTAGACTCGACGATGAAGCACGATTCGACGATGACGGATACGACCAAGGTCAAGACGACGACGAAGACGAAGACGACGACCACGACGACGAAGAAGCCGTAACCCGGCCTTGATCGTTATGACGAGAGGGCGCGACGGAAGACGTCGCGCCCTCTCGTGCTTCACGCCAGCCGAGCTACCCTTCGCGCTCTGCCTCGCCTAACGCGCTTGGACGCGAGCGACCGTCGCGCGTCAGCGGTTCGTCTTCCACCAGCGGAACGCGTCGGGAATGCCCGTCGTCGGCGCAACGACCGGCATCCAGCCAAGCTCTCGTTGCGCGAGCTCGCTCGAGAAAGGATTGTCCCGCGCGAGAAAGCCGAGCGACGCGTGCTGTAGCACAGCCGCTCCGGGAAGGTGCAGCCAACGCGCGATCCGCTTCGTCGTGCTGAGGCCGCGCTCCATGACGAACAGCGGAACCGGAAGACCGAGGACGCGCGTGCCCAGTCCCGCGGCGGCGAGGCGGACGAAGCGGCCGAGCGTCACGTCGCCCTCGTTCGTCACGTTGTACGCCTTTCCTCCGGCGACGTCGGCCGTCGCCGCGCGGATGGCACAGTCGGCGACGTTCGCGGCGTGGATGATCGCCAGCGTATTGTGGCCGCCGCCGGGCAGCGGCATCACATGAATGGTCGAGAAGATCTTCGCGAAGCGCGGCACGAACTGCCGGTCGCGGCGCCCGTAGATGACATCAGGTCGCACGACCGTCGCCCAGATCTCGCCGCGCTCATGCGCGCCCATCACGAGCTGCTCCGACTCGCGCTTCGAGCGCGCATAATACGCGCGCTCGGGCAGGGGCTCCAGCGGAATACTCTCGACCGTCGGCCCCTCCGGTCGAAAACGGCCTTTCGGTCCGTAGACGGCGACGCTGCTGACGTGCATCAGCCGCGCGCCGCTCGTGCGGGCGGCGTCGACCGCCATCCGCGTCCCCTCGACGTTGGTCGAGCGATACGACTCCCAGTCGCTCCGCGACGGGGTGATCGCCGCGGCGGTGTGGAAGATGATCTCGCACCCCATCGCCGCCGAGGTGAACGATGCTTCGTCGAGCACGTCGCCGCGCCTCAGCTCGGAGGCGCCAAGCTCACCGACCCACGCCGCCGCGCGTGTGTCGCGGACGAGGGCGCGAACGGACCAGCCGCTTCTGCCTAACCATTCCACGAGATGCGACCCGACGAGACCCGTGGCGCCGGTGACCAGCACGCGCCGCCCCGATCCCTGCACGAGGGCTCGCGAAGACGAGGTGAACCCGCTCACGTCGGGAAGGGAAGGCGAACGACGCGTGCCGCCCGCTCGCCTCCTTCCCATGTCGCCTTGAGCTCCGTGCCCGGCTCGATTTCGCGGCGCACCATCCCGAGCGCGACCGCGCCGATGCGCGGCGATCGTGCACCGCTCCGCACCTCGCCGACCGGCTTCCCGGCCAGGTCGGCGAGCGCAGCGCGCGGCGGCGCGGGATCGTCCGTCTCGAACACGAGACCGCGCAGATAGCGGTTGACGTGACCACGGAAATGAACGCGCGCCACGGTCTCCTGTCCGGTATAGCATCCCTTCGTGTACGAGATCGCGTGCATGTCGTCGAGGTTCGCTTCCTGCGCGATCGTAGTCTCGTCGATGTCCAGTCCCCACTCCGGCCGTCCGGTCTCGATACGCGCGATCTCCCACGCCTGCAGCCCGCCCGGCCGGGCGCCAGCGGCGAGAAGTCGCGTGCGCAACATGTCGTGCAATGCAGCCGGCACAAAACAGTCGAAGGCGTCGACGCCGACCTCCGGTGTGCGCGCGACGAGAATCGTCGCACCTTCGACCTCGACGGCGATGTGTCCATACGGCGGCAACGTACCGAGCGTGGTGCTCGGTGCGCCAAATGCCTCGGCGAGCACGAGGCGCGAGTTCGCTCCGGCGACACAGAGGTCGGACGTCGTCGCCGACTCGTCCTCGAACGGAGCGACGCGCGGATTCACGTACTTCTTCAGCATCGCCAGGAAGCCGGGGAAGGCCCGCGCCGGTGCGTCGATGAGCAACGCCGAGCCGTCGACGAAGACCCGTACGTCGGCGATGATCCTGCCCTTCGGTGTGAGGGCGGCGGCAAACACGCCGTGACCCGGTTCGAGCGCCAGGATGTCGTTGGTGACGAGCCCCGTGACCGTCTCCTTCGCCTTCTCGCCGCGCACGCGCAGCCGTCCACGAAGTGAACGGTCGACGAGCAGCGTTCCCGTGCGCAGTGCGGCATACTCAGCTTCGACGTCGCCGTAGTGCAGCACGACGGGACGTCCATCGACGTCGCCGAGCTCACCGACCGCTTCGTGGTTAGGCATGAAGGAACGCATCAAGTCACCGGATCTCCGCGGCCGCCGAGCGCATCGAGCGATTCGAGGGTAACACCTCGCAGTGTTGGAAGATAGCCGTCCGCATCGAGGGCGCGGAACGCGGGCATGTTTCCCACCGCGACACAAGGGATGCCGGCTCGGCGCGCGGCAACGATACCGGCGCGGCCATCCTCGAGCGCGATCGCGTCGCGCGCGCGCATCGCACGGCGTCGCGACAACCGCGCAAGAGCCGATTGGTGCGCCAGCGGCTCCGGCTTCTCCGCTCCCGGAACATCGTCCGAGCAGATGACGCAGTCGAACTCGAACTCCATGCCCGACATGGCGAGCATCGCATCAGTCTCGCGGCGCGAGGCTCGTGTGACGATGGCGAGCGCCGCCCCCGCCCGCAGCGCGACCATTGCCTCACGCGCGCCGTCGACGAGCGTCAAGCCCGTACCGACCGCGCGCATGAAGTTCGCCTCGGCGCGTACGGCCGCGAGATCGGTATCCGTTGCATCGAGCGTCGGTTCGAGCGCCCGTACCGTGATGGCGGCCGTGATCGCCGCTCGCACCGGCAAACCGTGACAGTGGTCGTCGAAGTCCACCGGTGACAACGCCGCCCCCATCTCGTCCAGCGCACGCACCAGGGCATCGCGCCGTAACGCATGCGTCTCGACGAGCACGCCTTCGAGCTCGATCAGTATGGCGCGCGGCGCGGTCATGCGGGCATCACGATTTCTGGCCACGCGCGCCTACCCCATACGATGAATCGAGGAGATCCACTGGATGCACGGCGCGCGCATTCACTCCGGCGCGACGCAACCCCGCGCCTATCTGCATCAGGCACCCCGGATTTCCAGTGGCGACGTACCGCGCACCGGTCCGCTCGATGCGCTCGAGCTTCGGCGCGAGCACAGCGGCCGACGTCTCCGGCTCGACCAGGCTGTAAATGCCCGCCGCGCCGCAGCACTGATCCGCATCCTCGAGCGGCACGAGCGTCAGGCCGTCGATCGCACCGAGCACGCTGAGGGGCGGCGTGACGATGCGCTGCGCGTGCATCAGGTGGCATGGCGCATCGTACGTGACGGTGAGCGGCAACGATCCACCGCGCGCCGGACCCGCGGCCACGAGGAGCTCGCTGATGTCGCGGACGCGTGCGCTGACGCGCGCCGCCGCCTCGGCGAATGGCGGATCGTCGGCGAGCAGGTGCGCGTACTCCTTCATCATCGCGCCACAGCCGGCCGAGTTGACGGCGATGACGTCGGTGCCCGCCGCGTCAAAGGCACGGACGTTCGCACGAGCGAGGGCACGAGCGCCCTCCATGTCGCCGGCATGCGCGTGCAGAGCGCCGCAGCACTGCTGTCCGGGCGTGTGGCGCAGGGAATAGCCGTTCCTGCGGAGTACGCGTTCCGTAGCACGGTTCGTCTCGGCGAAGAGTCCTTCCATCACGCAGCCGAGCAGCACCGCAGCCGAGCCGAGTCCGTGTAGTTCCGCCGGATCACCTCCAACTGCGGAACCCACAGGACGTGCTCCGTCGCGTGTCGCTGTGTGTCGGTTGCCGTCCAGCACCGCCTCGCGGCGCGTCGACGCCAGCATCGCCATCGCGAAGCCGAGCCGGCCGGGAAGGCGCGCGAGCAGCGACGGAATGCCGGTCGCGCGAAGCACGCGCGCGCCCGCGAGTACGGGCCGCAGCAGCCACTCCCGGCGGAACACGCCGAGCACCATGCGCGCGACGAATGGCTGCCGGTCATACTCGGCGAGCGTCGCACGCGTCGCCTCCAGAAGATGACCGTAAGGCACACCCGACGGACACGCGGTCTCGCAGGCCCTACAGCCGAGGCAGCGATCGATGTGCGTGCGCACGGCGTCGTCGGTGGGCGCGAGTGTGCCCTCGACGAGTCCGCGCATCAACAGTATGCGGCCACGCGGGCTGTCGTTCTCGTCCTCGAGCGCGAGGTACGTCGGACACGCCTGAAGGCAGAATCCGCAGTGAACGCAGGCGTCGATCCCCGCCTTCGCCGCATCGAGCGGCGAGCCGGGAAGCGCGCACGGGAGCGGCGTGGCGCGGTGCGCGCTCACGCGAGCTCACGCGACAACTCGCGCCTCATCCGAGCTCACCCAGAATCCCCCGGTTCAGCACACCGGCTGGATCGAACGCCTGACGAACACGAAGTGACAAAGGGTCGAGGACCGCGGAAGGCGCGACGTCGGACCAGCGCGACGCCGGCAGCTGCTCCCAGATGCGGGTCAGCTTTTGCCCGCCTGCGTCGGGAGCGTCGACCAGCGCTGGCGGCAGGCTGCCTAACGACCGCACCGGCAGGCTGCAGCGCAACACGCCGCGTGACGGGGTGGCCGAGACAAGCGCGTCCGGCGGTAGCGCGCCCGGCACGAACAGCGGCGCCGCCACGCGAGGCAATGCCGCGGGCAGACAGGAGAGCCGGACGACCGCGCCGTCCGCCGGGTCGGAGCCACGGTGCACCGACCAGATGCTGGCTTCGAGCGCGGTCGTCTCACCGAGGGTCGCCAACGAAGCTCGTTGCGCGGCTACCAACGCCGCGTTGCCGGCGAGTCGGGCGAGGAGCAGCGGGGAGTCGCCAGCGTCGAGCGCTTTCGCCATCGGCGCGCTGAGCACCTCGAGCGCCCATGCCGCAAGGGAAAGTGCGCGGATGGCGGCCAGCGCTCCCTCGAGCCCGCGCGCATCGCGGGGGAGCGTGACGGCGATCGTGAGGTCCGTCTCCGGCACTGCGCGCAGCCGCAGCGTCGCCTCGGTGATGACGCCGAGCGTACCCCACGCTCCGATCGCCAGACGCGTGAGGTCGAAGCCGGCGACGTTCTTGACGACGCGTCCCCCGCCGCGAGCGACCGCGCCGTCGCCCGTCACGAGCTCGACGCCCAGCACGTTGTCGCGCGGCGTCCCGAAGGCATGGGCGAGCGGCCCGTACGACGCCGTCGCCAGCGTCGCGCCTAACGTGCCGGTCGTGCTGCCGAACGGGTCGAGGGCCAGACACTGTCCCTCGGCACGTGTGATCGCGTCGAGCGAGGCGAGCGTGATTCCAGCGCGGGCGGTGATCGTGAGGTCCCCGGGCACATAATCGATCACCGCGTCGTCGCCGGCGAGAGATACCGTTCGTGTCGCATGAACCGGTCGCCCCGCTTCGAGCCACGTCCCGGCGCCGACGATGCGCAGACTTTCCTCCGCATCGCGGGCATCCATGACCGCTTCGCGCACGCGCACCGTACCCGCGTTCACGGGCGGAGCGGCCTCGCGCGGCGCGAGGCCGGTGTCCGCTGGTGCGCGCCGGCTCGGTGCTTCGACGCCGCCCGGATGGCGCACGCTCCGCGGCACGGCGGTCCACTCGCGACACGACGGAGTCGGCACGACCTTGCCCGGGTTCGCGCGGCGCTCGGGGTCGAAGACGTCGCGCAGCCGGCACATCGTCGCCAGCGAATCGCCGGAGAAAACCAGATCCATGTAGCCGAGCTTGTCGAGTCCCACGCCGTGCTCACCGGTGATCGTGCCGCCGGCGTCGATGCAGGCCCGCATGATCTCGCCCATCGCCAGCTCGACGCGAGCCGCTTCGTCGGCGTTCGACGCGTCGTAGGGAATGTTGGGGTGAAGATTCCCATCGCCGGCGTGGAAGACATTGCACACGATCACGCCGTGGCGCGCGCCGATCTCGCCGATCTGACGAAGGACGTCGGGCAACCGCGTGCGCGGAACGACCGCGTCCTGCACGACGAGGTGTGGTGCGATGCGGCCCATCGCGCCGAACGCCTTCTTGCGCCCCTGCCAGAGCCGTGCGCGCTCCGCCGCCTCGTGCGCCACGCGCACCTCGCGCGCGCCAGCGGCGCGGCAGATCTCCACAACGCGCGCGACATCGGCGCTGAGTCCGGCCTCGAGGCCATCGAGCTCGATCAGCAGCACGGCCGCGGCGTCGACCGGATAGCCGGCGGCGTAGATGCTCGCCTCGACGGCACGGATCGTCGGATTGTCCATCATCTCGAGTGCCGCCGGCACGATGCCGGCCGCGATGATGCCGGAGACAGCGCGCGCCGCGGCCTGAATATCCTGGAAGTCGGCGAGCAGCGTCCTAATGGCCTGCGCGTTAGGCGAGAGCCTGACGGTCGCGTCGAGCACGACGCCGAAGCAGCCCTCCGAGCCGACGAAGGCGCCGAGCAGGTCGTAGCCGTCGCTCTCACCTTCGCCGTTGCCAAGGTGCGCGATCTCGCCGCTCGGCAGGATGACGGTGAGGGCGAGCACGTGGTTGAGCGTGACGCCGTACTTGAGGCAATGCGGGCCGCCAGCATTCTCGGCCACGTTGCCGCCGATCGTGCAGGCAGCCTGGCTCGACGGATCGGGCGCGAAGTGCAGCCCGAACGGTGCCGCCGCGCGCGTGATCGACGCGTTCACGACCCCCGGCTCGACGACGGCTCGCCTGTTCTCTGCATCCACGCGCAGGATGCGCGTCAGTCTGTGAAGGCCGAGGAGCACGACGTCATCGGCGAGTGCGCCCCCGGAGAGTCCGGTCCCCGCTCCTCGCGCGACGAAGGGCGCCGACACGCTGGCGAGGGCGCGCACCACAGCGGTCAGCTCATCGCGCGTGCCGGGGAACACGGCGAGCGACGGCCGCTTGCGATAACCGGGCAAGCCGTCCGACGTGTAGGTGAACAGCTCGCTGCGATTGGCGAGCACGCGAGTCGCGCCGACGATCGATGCCAATCGCGCGGCGAGGTCGGCGACCTTCGCCGGGGGGGCGGTGCTAACGGCTTCCACCCTCGCAAGATAGAGCGGCGCGAGAGGGCATACCAGCAGTTTACCGGCGCTAGCTCACCGGATCCGTCGCTGGCACGACGAGAAGGAGAGCGTCACGCCGCAGACGGAACTCGAGCGGCGCACGCATCAAGGAGATCTCGCCGTCGGTGGCGACGTTGCCCTCCGGTCGCGGCAAGTCGACCGTGCATTGGTCGACGATGAACGAATCGACGTTGTCGATTCGGGCGTCGAGTCCGCGCACGATCGCGGCCAGTGCGATAGCGAACAACTTTGCGCGCGTGGATCCCTGGACGACGATCACATGCAGGCCACGGCGGCCATGAGGCTTCCGTGCGCCCAACTTGGGCGCCTCGAAATCGCGCTCGCCAACACCGACGAAGACGAGGCTTGCGCGATACGATCGCTTCTCTCCTTTCACCTCGAGGTGAACCTGAAATCGCGGAAGCCGGAAGAGAATGCGAACCGCCGCGAAGATGCTCGCGACCCGATAGGGAATCCTTTTCTGTTCCAGCCGCTCGCGCGTACGCACGAAGGTGACATACGCGCCGACCGAGCTCGTATTCAGAAAGAGCTTGCCATCCACCTCGGCGATGTCGATTCGCTCCGCGGTACCGGTCGCCGCGAGTGCGGCGGCTTCCTTTGCGTCGAGAGGAATGTCGTGATCGCGGCAAAGGTGGTTCAGCGTCCCGCCCGGGATGACCGCGAGCTCCACTTGCCCATCGGCGAGGACCGCTGCCGCGGCGGAGATCGTCCCGTCGCCACCGCTGACGGCGATGCGAGTCGCACCGGAGTCGACGAGCTCACGCAGCCGGCCGGGAATCTCATCCGGCTCGAGCTCTTCGAGCGCGAATCGCGCGTCGTTGCGCAGAGCCTCGAGAACCTTGTCGGCGCTTCCCCCACGCGGGTTGACGAGCGCGGGGATCGCGGCGGTTGTCGTGGCGTGCGGTGGGCTGGTCATGCGGCTTCCACAGTGGAAGCTCCATGCCGTGGCGCTGACCGGCCTAATCCTCGACGCGCTCGGCGATGAAGCGAGAGATGAGCTCGTCGAGCGTAGACAGCTCGAACGGCTTCTGCAGCACCGTACAGCGCGAGCGCTCAATGAAGCTCCGCACTTCGGACGCAGCCGTGTCGCCGGTCGAGAAGATGAATCTCTCGAGGATGTGCGGATGCGACGCCGCAAGCTTGTCATGCAGGTCGATGCCGGAAAGGCCCGGCATCTTGAGGTCCGACACGACCATCGCGTAGTCGGGCGCCCCTGCGGCGACCAGGCGCTCGAGGCCGGCCGCACCATCCTCAGCCTCGTCGACTGCCCATCCACGGCGCGAGAAGAAGCGCGAAAGGGCGAGCCGGATGCTTGGCTCGTCGTCGATCAGGAGCACGTGCCGGCGGTTTCCATTCACGACCACTGGCGCGCTTGGCGGCTCGTGCGTGACGATCGCGTCGGGTAACGCGGGAAGCGAAACGGTGAAGCGCGCCCCACGCCGGGAAATGTTCTCCGCGGTCAGCGTTCCGTTATGGCTCTCGATGATGCCGCGCGACACGGCGAGCCCGAGGCCGGTTCCCTGGCCGTGCGGCTTCGTCGTGAAAAACGGCTCGAACAGCCGCGACATCACTTCGCCGGAGATGCCGGGACCGGAGTCTTCGACGAGAATGTCGAGTCTTCCGCCGACGTTGCGTGTGCTCAGCCACACCGTTCCGCCAGTGCCCGCCGCCTGTGCCGCGTTGACAACGAGGTTGGTGAGCACCTGCGCGATCGCCACCGCGTCCACTTCGATGTCAGGCATCGGCGTGACGAGCGCGAGCTCCAGCTTGACGCCCAGATCCTCGACCTGCAGGTCGAGGCCGAGGGTGGTCCGCTCGATCAGCTGACGCGCGCTGGTACGCACGCGGTGCACGTCGCCACCGCGTGCCGAGGCGAGCAGGTCGCGTACGATCGTGCGCGACCGGCGCGCCTGATCGCGGATCTGCGTCAGCGCCTCCTCGTCCGTCGGCGTTCGCTCCTCCTGGAGGAGCGTTTCGACGAAGAGCAGGATTGCCGATAGCGGGTTGTTCAACTCGTGCGCGACGCCGGAAATGAGCTGTCCGATGGCCGCCAGCTTCTCCGACTGCCGCACCGCGTCGTGCGCGCGGCGCAGTGGCGTGACGTCCTCGACGAACCCCTCGAAGACCCGGAGCGCCCTGTTGCCTCCACGGACGAGCCGTGCCGTTAGGCGAACCCTGACCAGGCTGCCGTCGCGACGGCTCAGCTCGAGCTCGGTGCTCGTCGACGTGCCCGCACGGACCGCCGCCGCGAGGTTCGCGCGCTCCTCGGTATCATGGCAGATGCGGAACATGTTGAGACCGACCACGCCATCCGCCGACTCGTAGCCGAGAATGCGCGCGAGTGATTCGTTCGCGAAGACGAGAGTGCCGTCGAGCGCGGCACGAAGAAGCCCGAGCGGCGAGTTCTCGACGATCGAGCGAAAGCGCTCCTCGGACTCGCGGAGTGCGTCCTCGGTGGCGCGGCGCTCGGTGATGTCCGTGATGAGCACCAGGCGCGCAGGCCGACCGTCGAAGTCGATCGAGTGACTGGTGATCTCGACGGGAAAGACCGTACCGTCCTTGCGGCGATGGCGCCATTCGCCGGTTTGGTGATAGCCCTCTGGCAGGTTGCGCGTCACTTCGCGGAGTCGAACCGCATCTTCGCGCGGACGCACGTCGGCGAGCGTCATGGAGAGGAATTCTTCGCGCGTGAAGCCGTAGTTTCGGACCGCCGCGTCGTTGACGGCGAGGAAGCCGAGCGTCTTCGTATCGTACGCCCACATCGGTACCGGATTTCTCTCGAAGAGATGCCGGTATCGGTCAGCCGTGAGGCGCGCCTCCTCCAGGGAGGCGGCACTTGCGGCAAGGGGAGTGACGGGGGGCGTTGGGGTCATGGCGTCGCGGGGCGCGATGCGGCGCACCCTAACGAAGACAGACGAGCGGCCGGCATCTGGGTTTCCCCGATCAGCTAACGATCCCCGCCTGCCCGATCGGCAAACGATCATCGCCTAACACAAAGGGGCCCGGCGCACAGTCGCCGGGCCCCTCAGTCACGACGCAGCTACGTCGTCAGGCGACGTTCCAGAATCCAGCCAGGGCGCGCCCGTCTGGCGACTCGCGCAGCTTCTCGAACGCGCGCTCCCGAATCTGCCGGATACGTTCGCGCGTCACGCCCATCAACGCACCGATGCGCTCGAGCGTCATCGCCTCCGAGCCTTCCTCGAGCCCGTAGTAGAGATAGAGGATCTTCCGCTCGCGCGGCGTGAGATATTTGGTGAAGACGCGGTCGATGAACTCGCGCATCAACTTCGAGTCCGTCGTCTCCTCGATCTCGACGCCGTCCTTGCCGGCGAAGCGTTCGCCGAGCGTCGATGCCTCGCGGTCGGAGCGATCGACTGGCGCGTCGAGCGAGACTTCAGTGGCCGACATCTGCTTTGCCGACCGCACCTGCTCCGGGGTCTCGTCGAGCAGACGTCCGAGCTCGTGCTCCGTCGCATCGCGCTTGAGCACCTGGGCGAGCACCGTCTCGGCGCGTGCGAGACGAATCAGCTGCGAGTTCTGGTTGAGCGGGATGCGCACGGAGCGCGTCTGCTCGGCGAGTGCCTTGAGCACCGCCTGACGAACCCACCACACGGCGTACGAGATGAACTTGACGCCCTGGTCGGGATCGAACTTCCGGACCGCCTTCAGGAGCCCCTCGTTCCCGATCGCGACAAGCTCGCTCAGATCGAGGCCGTGCCCCTGGTACTTCTTCACGTAGGAGATGACGAATCGCAGGTTCGCGGTGACGAGACGCTCCGCAGCCTGAACATCACCCTTCTGTGCCTTTCGCGCGAGTCGCCGTTCTTCTTCGGCGCTTTCTATCAGTGGAAGCTTCTGTATGTCCTGGAGGTACTGGTCGAACGCTGAGGAGGGAGATGAGCGGAAATACCCCTTCGACCTGCTCTCGGTCACTGGCTCCATACACGCCCCTTACACCAGAGTGGACCTGACTTGCGAACACTCGCCTCTCGGCTAGCCCCGCAGGACCGGCACGATAACAGTCGGACGCGAGGCGGTCAACAGTTTTCGCGGGGCGGACGGCAGATCGACGCGTGCACAACGGATATGTGCGTGCGAGAAAATGATTTGCGTCGCTCGGATGAAGACTTTCGGCGCAGACGCTCGGTGCGGCGAGTAGTACCGCACCGAGCCTGTACGACGATGCCAGCCGCGCAGGTCAGCGCCGGCTATCGATCGGAACCGAAGTAGTCGCGATTAACGCGACGGCGGGACTTGCGGGTCGCGCGGCTTGGTGTGGTTCGTCGCCATCAGGATGCCGATCCCGATGAGAACCACCACCCCGACGAGAATCCATACTGCCGGCACGTTGAGCAGGTAGGCCGCGATGCCGAGACCGATAACGAGGATGAAAAAACCGATCAGATACGTGCTGAACGACGACATGGCTCTGTCCTTGGTGCGAGGTCGCGGTCCAAGCGGGCAAGGTTGGGGCCAGCACCGGCCGCTGACCCCTACCGGCTACGCTACCGGCCACCGACGACGGGCAGCTGCTTCCGGCGCGGAACGAGGACAGCTGTTCCCTGCACACGACCGAAGAGAACGGCCTCGGCGCATGTCGGAACCCAGACGTCGATGTGCGCACCCTTGATCAAGCGACCGGTATCGTCGACCAGGTAGCGCCCGAGGTACTTGCCCTCAGCGAAGAGCTCGACGTAGCGGCTCAGCGGGAAAACGCGCGGATCGGTGGCGATGATTCCGGGGCGTACATATCGGCCTCTTCGCGTCGTTCCGCTCAGGCAGTAGGCGGTCAGCTCAACGGGTACCGGCTGGCCGTCGCGCGCTCTCGCGATCCGATGCCGAGCCGCCTTGGGTGCGACCTTCTTCTTCGCCGGTTTGGGCGGGAGCGCCGGCTCCATGACCACTACGCCGGCTAGCCTGATCTCGCTCTCGACAACCACCGGTGCCATCGAGAGGGGGCTCTGATCGGCACCCGCTCGCATCGCCGTCAGAACGGCGACGCCGCCGAGCGTGAAGACAGCGGTAATGAGCGCGAGGCGCCTCATCGGCACACTGCTGGGACGAGGCGGTTTGAGAACCGGGCAGAGGGCATGGTGAGCATACCCTAGCGACGGACCGGACTCCCGTCGAGTCACGAAATGGCCAAGCGGACTCTACAGCACTACCCCAATACCGCCAGGACCTCGTTGTCGGCGACGGGAATGCTCCAGCCGGAGCCTTCGCCAGCCATCGCACCTATTCGCGAGGGAAGCGCGTACTCGACGGAACCTCGGCGTGCTTTCTTGTCGCCGCGGGTCGCGGCGAGGATTGCGCTCCGGTCCATGCCCGTGCGTGGGGCGTCCGGGAGTCCCGCCGCGCGAACGGCGCGCCTGATTCGCTCAGCGGTTCCGGGCGTGGCGACGCCAAGCCGCTCGGCGATCGCGGCTTCGAGGACCATTCCGATCGCGACCGCCTCTCCATGGAGAATCGTGAAGCCGCTCACCATCTCGATAGCATGGCCGAGCGTGTGTCCGAAGTTGAGGATCTTCCGCCGGCCGAGCTCACGCTCGTCGTCCGCGACGACCCTGGCCTTGATCGCGATGCTGCGAGCAACGACCAATCGCACGGCGTCGTCGTCGGCGCGCGCGGGATCGGCGAGGCCAGGAAGGCGGCGCAGGGTGTCGTCGAAGTATCCCTCATCGGATATGACGCCATGCTTGATTACTTCCGCTATACCGGCGCATAGATGTCGCGATGATAGCGTCAAAATCACTGTTGGATCGGCGATTACCGCTGCCGGTGAATGGAAAACGCCGACCAGATTCTTCCCTGCGGGTGTGTCCACCCCCGTCTTGCCACCGACCGACGCGTCGACCATCGCCAGAAGCGTCGTCGGAATCTGAACGACGGGTACGCCGCGCATGTAGGTCGCGGCCACGAAGCCGGCGAGGTCGCCAACGACGCCACCGCCCAGGGCCAGCACGGCCGTATCGCGGCCCGCGCCGCTGGCGAGCAGCTCATCGGTAAGACGTGCCCAACTCTCCCGCGTCTTGTGCCGCTCACCGGCCTCCAGGGTGTGCAGGCTGACGCGTGGAGCAGCGTCGCCAAACGATGCGCTCACTCGCGACGCGTAGATCGGGGCGACCGTACGGTCGCTGATCAGAGCGTAGCGGTAAGCCGGAGCGGCATCAGAGACGATTGTCCCAACCCGGTCGAGCGCGCCGTTGGCGACGGTGACACGGTATCCGGGAAGATCGATCTCTGTGACGCGACTCACGTCGCTCACCAAGTGACTTCCCCCGC
>Ga0307313_10000103_pt1 | contig 12914 bp, 13 predicted proteins | sample ER_DNA_203_FD_194510 | JGI IMG/M metagenome (GOLD analysis project Ga0307313, IMG submission 194510) | Bulk soil microbial communities from the East River watershed near Crested Butte, Colorado, United States - ER_DNA_203 | ecosystem: Environmental > Terrestrial > Soil > Floodplain | place...
CTCGCTCATCTCGGTGGCGTTGCCGCGCGCGGCCGTCCCTGCTCGTGCGTGAGCACGAGGAACTCCCAGAGGCGGCGGAGCTCGTGCTGGATGTCCAACGCGGCTGCGCGGTAGCCCTTCGAGTTCTTCGGATGGCCGGTGACGTCGAGCGGCTCGCCGAAGGCGACCGAGATCGGGTGGAAGTTCCCCGGTTTCCAGAACTGGCTCCCGTGGATGGCGCCGCAGACGACGGGTGCTCCTTCCTGCACCGCGATCATCGCGGCGCCGGGAAGCACGGGCCCGGGCTCCAGCTCTTGCCGTGTGCCTTCCGGGAACATGCCGAGTGCGTCGCCGCGGTGGACGATCTCGCGCATGAGCCGAACGGCCTCGCGGTCGGATTCCCCACGGCGGACGGAGATCGTTCCGAAGGCGCGGATGAGTTGTCCGATGAACGGCGTGTCGTGCGCCTCCTGCTTCGCGACGTAGTAGAGCGTGCGCGGGACCTGCGACCCCATCGCCCAGGGGTCGGCCCAGGAGAAGTGGTTGAAGCAAAGTACAACGGGGCCGTTCAGCGGAATTCGATCGCGGCCGTACACGCGGAACGGCGCGGCGATGCGCGTCAGGCCGTTGAAGAACGGTCGTCCGAACAGCTGGACGAACTGCGTGCGGTTCATGGCCTCGACGCGGCCAGGCGCTGCTGCACGAGCTCTTCGATGCGAGTGACGACGTCGTCGACCTGGAGGTCGGTCGTGTCGATCTGGTCCGCGTCGTCGGCCGGTCGCATCCGTGCGGCGTCGCTCTGGTCGCGCAGCCGCAGATCGGTCGCGAGCGCGTCGCCGCCGATGTCCGGACGCTCGACCTGTCGCCGCCGTGCGCGCACGGTCGGATCGGCGTTGAGGTAGATCTTCACCTCGGCGTCGGGAGCGACGACCGTGCCGATGTCTCGCCCCTCGATCACGACGTCTCCGTGGTGACCTAGCTCGCGTTGGCGCTCGCGCATCACCTCACGCACCGCCGGATGGCGGGCGACTGCGGGGACGTTCCGATCGATGTTCGACCTGCGGATCGAGGACGTCACGTCCGTGCCGGCGATCCAGACCCTCCCGCCCTCGTCGAAGGTCACGGGGTTCGAGCGCGCGAGGTCGCCGAGCGGCTCGCCGTCACCGAGCGGAAGGCTGCGCTGCATCGCGAGCCAGGTGAGCGCGCGGTACATCGCCCCGGTGTCGAGGTAGCGGAAGCCCAGCCGCTCGGCGAGGCGCCGTGCGACCGTGCTCTTGCCTGCCCCCGCGGGGCCGTCTATGGCGACAATCATCGTCTGGAGACTGAATCGAGGAGGTCGAAAAACCCGGGGAAGCTTATAGCGACCGCGTCGGCCCCCTCGACGTCCGTGCCCTCACGGGAGACGAGGCCTGCAACCGCGGCCAGGATCGCGATGCGATGGTCTCCGTTGGAGGGCATGCGGCCGCCGACGGGACGCGTGGGGACGCCTCTCACCTCGAAGCCATCGTCGCGCGCCTGGATTCGCACGCCGAGCGCCCGGAGCCCATTTGTCACGGTTTCGATGCGGTCCGTCTCCTTCAGGCGGAGCTCCTCCGCTCCGGTCAGGTGGCTGACACCACGGGCGCTGCCGGCGGCAAGGGCGAAGAGCGGCAGCTCGTCGACGAGGCGGGGCACCTCGCCGGGCCCGACATCCGTTGCGGTCAGCTCCGCGGAACGGACGTCGATGTCGCCGATCATCTCGCCGCCGAACTTGCTGCGGTTGAAGATGCTGATGCGCGCGCCCATGCGCTCGAGGACGTCGAGGAGCCCGGTTCTGCGTGGATTGAGCCCGACGCCGTGAATCGTCAGCTCGGACCCGGCGAGGAGCGTCGCCGCCACGATGAACGGCGCCGCGGAGGAGAAGTCGCCCGGGACAATGACCTCCGGGAGGCGCAGCGCGTCCGCGGGCTCGACCGAGACCGAGCCCGGCCTGCGGCGGACCTGCGCCCCGGCCGCCTCGAGCATGAGCTCGGTGTGGTCGCGCGTCGGCATCGGCTCGATGACGGTCGTCTGGCGCTTCGCGTTCAGTCCTGCCAGGAGGACGGCCGACTTCACCTGGGCGCTCGCGACGGGCAACGCGTATTCGATCCCCTTCAACTTGGCACTGCCGTGGATGACGACGGGCGGTAGCCCGTTCGTCGTCTCGATCTTCGCGCCCATCCGCTTGAGCGGCTCGGCGACGCGATCCATGGGCCGCGTTCGCAGCGACTCGTCACCGGTCACCTCGAAGCGGCCCGCTTGGCCGGCGAGGATCCCGGTCAAGAGTCGCATCAGCGTGCCGGCGTTCCCGGCGTCGATGGGCTCGTCGGGAGCCTGAAGGCCGCGCACCCCCATGCCGTGAACGACGAGTTCGTCGTCGGCGACATCGTCGACCTGAACCCCGAGCGCCCGCACGGCCTCGATGGTCGACTGCGTGTCGGCGGAGGGCCCGAAGCCGCGAACGTGCGTCTCGCCCTCGGCGAGTGCGCCGATGAGCACAGCGCGATGTGAGATCGACTTGTCGCCGGGCACGGCGAGGTGCCCGACGAACGACCCGGCCGGCTCCACACGAGTCACGTCTGCGTCACACCCAAGTCGTGGTGTCCGACACCGGTCTGGGGACGGAGCCTCGCGCCCCGATGCAGGGCCTTTGCCGGGTGCGGCACGTTTGCGTCACACCCACGACACCATGTCCGACACCGGGACACGTCACTCGAGGACAGGAGACACAACGACGTGGTACCCCTGCGCTTCGAGGATCTTCGCCGCTCGCTCCGCCTCGTCCGCGCCGCCGACCAGCAGCGTCAGCGTGCCGCCTCGCTCGCGGGACAGATGCTGCAGCTCGAAGTCTTCGATGTTGATGCGCTCGGCGCCCAGCGCTTGAGTGATCCCGGCGAGGACTCCCGGCCGGTCGGGCACGTGCACGCGCAGCCGTTGCAGCATTCCCGGCTGCTCGTACGCATCGGCGAGCATGCGCCGCCGGTTGTCGGACGCTTCGCCGATCCAGCGGGCGAGGAAGCCTGCGTCACCTGACGCGAGCGCCTGCTCGACCTGCTCGATCCGCCGCCGGTGCTCGGCGAGCGACGCCGCCAGGGCCTCCGCGTTGTCGAGGAAGATGTCGACCCAGATGCGTGGGTTCGCGCCTGCGACCCGCGTCATGTCCCGCAGCGAACCTCCCGCCGCGGCGAGCGGCTCGTGACCGTCGATCCGCGACGCGCCGGCCTGATTCAGGAGCACATTCGCAAGTGCGTGCGGCAGGTGGCTCGTCAGTGCGACGAGCCGGTCGTGCGCCTGCGGATCGACCGCGATCGGCACAGCGCCGAGGGAGGCGACGAACCCGTGCAGCGTCCGGTAGCGCTCCGGATCGGTCGTCGTGTCCGGTGTGAGGAACCACGTCGCCCCGCGAAAGAGACCGGCCGTGGCATGCGCGGGCCCGTGCGTCTCCGAGCCGCAGACGGGATGGCCGCCGATGAAGCGGCCGTCACTGACCGCGCGCGTAACCGGCGTCTTCGTCGAACCGACGTCCGTCACCGTCGTGCCATCACCCGTCGCGTCGAGCACTGCCGCGACCTGCCCCGGCAAAGCTGCAACGGGCGCCGCGACGATCACGAGCTCCGCGCCGGAGACCGCGTCGCCGAGCGATTCCGCCGCATCGAGAGCGCCGCGCTCGCCTGCGATGCCGAGCGCCTCGGCATCGATGTCCCAGCCGCGCACGCTCGCAACGCCCGCCTCGCGCGCGGCGAGCCCGACCGAAGCTCCGATCAGCCCCGTGCCGACGATCGCCAGTCGTTCGACCTTCACATCAACCGATCGTGCGGCCCATCAACTGGGCCAGCGCGCGGATCTCGTCCGCGAAGTCCGGAAAGTCGGCGACCGGAATCTGCTGTGGGCCGTCGCAGAGCGCTTCCTCGGGTCGCGGGTGCACCTCGACGATGATCCCGTCCGCGCCCGCCGCCACCGCGGCACGCGCAAGCGGCAAGACGAGCTCACGCCGGCCCGCGGCGTGCGACGGGTCGACGATCACCGGCAGATGCGTCTCCTGCTTGAGCACGGGAATAGCACTGATGTCGAGCGTGTACCGCGTCGCGCGCTCGAACGTCGTGATCCCCCGCTCGCACAGGATCACCTCGGAGTTCCCTTCCTTGACGATGTACTCGGCCGCCATCAGCAGCTCTTCGATCGACGCCGCCGGGCCGCGCTTCAAGAGCACCGGCTTGTCCGCCCGGCCGACCTCGGAGAGCAGGTTGAAGTTCTGCATGTTGCGCGCGCCGATCTGGATCACGTCCGCGTGCTCGAGAACAGCCTCGACGTCCCGGGGATCCATCAGCTCGGTCACGATCGGCAGCCCGGTTTCCTCACGCGCCTCGACGAGGATCGTCAACGCCTCCTCGCCGAGCCCGCTGAACGTGTACGGCGACGTCCGCGGCTTGAACGCCCCGCCGCGCAACATCGTCCCGCCGGCCTGCGCGACCGCACGGGCCGTCTCGAGCGTCTGCTCCCGGTACTCGACCGTGCACGGGCCCGCGATCAGCCCGAACGCGTCGTCGCCGATCCGCCTGCCGCGTACCTCGATCACCGTCGGATCCGGCGAAAGCTCCCGTGAGACGAGCTTGTACGGCTTCAGGATCGGCATGACCTGCTCGACCCCCGGATAGCCCTCGAGCGGCAGTGCAGCCAGCTCGTCCCGCTCGCCGATCGCGGCGATCACGGTCGCCTCACGCCCGGGTGTGACGTGCGCGTGGGCCCCCGCCTCGTCGAGCCGGGCCACGACGTGCTCGACCTCCTCAGCGGTCGCGCTGGCGCTCATCACGATGAGCAGCTCTGGAGATCCCGTCACGGCCATGGAACTCAGGATACTTTTGTGCGTCCAATGCGGATCTTCAGCGGCATCCAGCCCACCGGCGAGAAGCACCTCGGCAACTACATCGGGGCGATCAGGCAGTGGGTCGACTCCCAGGACGAAGGCGAGACCTTCATCTGCATCGTCGACCTCCACTCGATCACGGTGGCGTACGACCCCGAGGATCTTCGGGAGTCGACGCTCTCCCTGGCCGCTCTCCTCCTCGCCTCGGGGATCGATCCCGAGCGTTGCACCCTCTTCGTCCAGAGTCACAACCACGATCATCCGGAGGGCGCCTGGCTGCTGGCGAGCGCGACGAGCTACGGCGAGCTGCGGCGCATGACGCAGTTCAAGGACAAGTCCGAGCAGCAGGAGTTCATCTCCGTGGGCCTCTTCACCTATCCCGTGCTGCAGGCCGCGGACATCCTGCTCTACAACATCGATGCGGTGCCGGTCGGCGAGGACCAGCGCCAGCACGTCGAGCTGACGCGTGACGTCGCCGAACGCTTCAACTCCCGCTACGGCGAGACGCTCGTCGTACCGAAGGTCGTAACCCCGAAGCTCGGCGCGAAGATCATGGATCTCCAGGAGCCGACGAAGAAGATGTCGACTACCGGCGCCACCGCCCAGGGCACGGTCCAGATGCTCGACGAGCCGGCCGCCATCCGCAAGAAGATCAAGAGCGCCGTCACCGACTCCGGCCGCGAGGTCCGCCGCGGCGAGGGCAAGGAGGGGATCGAGAACCTGATCTCGATCATGGCGGTCGCGACGGGCCAGCAGCCCGACGCGATCGAGTCACGCTACGACGGTGCGGGCTACGGCGACTTCAAGTCGGACGTCGCCGAGTCGGTCGTCGAGCTGCTTGCACCGATTCAGGCTCGCTACCACGAGCTGCGCAGTGATCCGGCTGAGCTGCAACGCCTATTGAAAGTGGGAGCCGAGAAGGCTCACGCCGTCTCGGCTCCCACTCTTGCGCTCATGTACGAGCGTATGGGCTTCGTCGCCCGTCCGTAGTTACGGCTTCGCGACGATCCTGTTCAGTGCCGGTACGGGAACGCCGCCCGGCTCCAACGTGGCGAAGTACGCAACCCAGGCGTCGATGTCCTGAGCACCACCAAGAGAGTTGGTGCCTTCGTTGAACACCGTGAACCCGTCGCCACCGCTTGCGAGGAAGTTGTTCATCGTCACGCGGTAGCTCGACGCCGGAGTCACCTCGACGCCGTTAACCCACATTTTCCCAATGCGAGCATCACAGGCCGCTGCGGTGCCGACAGGTACCTCCTCGTACTTGAAGCTCGACGAGATCTGGAGGAACCGTCCGGCTGCCGGTGCAGTCCCTCCGTTGCAGCCCAGGAACTGCTGCTGCAGGAGCCGCCGGATCATGTCGCCCGTCATCGTCTTCGTGACGAGGCTGTTGCCGAACGGCTGAACGGAGAACGCGTCCCCGTACGTCACGGCCCCGCCCGGATTAGTCGCGAAGAACAGGTCCTGCCGGATGCCTCCCGGATTCATGAATGCGATAACCGCACCCCCGAGGCTCGCCGGCTGCGTTGCGAGGAGCTGACCGTCGGCGATTACGTCGCCAAGCGCGCTCTCGCCGTAAGGCGATGCCGCCCGCGTCAGGTCGCCCTGGATGTGGCCGATGATCTTGTTCGCCAGCGGCGCCGCTGCTGCGACGTACTGGTCCACCACCGCCTGCACCTCAGGATCCGCCTTCGCAGGATCCGGGTCGCGGACGGTGGTCGAGCTCGTGCGGAGGTTCTTCGCGTTGTCGATGAGGATGTTGTCGGCGCTTGCCGAGATGAGCTTGTCGTTCCTGTCGTCGATCGTCAGCGTGATGTCGCTGAGGACTCGGCCGAACGACGATGCGCTCGTGATCAGGCGCGTCACGCCGCCTGCCGTGATCGTGCAGCGGTACTCGGCATGCGTATGCGCCGACACGATGATCTTGATCGCGGGATCGAGCCGATTCGCGATCGCGGCGATGTCGCTCCCCGCGAGGGCACCCGCGCAACCGTTCACCGCGGACGGGAACCCGGTCTGGAAGCCGCCCTGGTGGATGACGAGGACGGGCACCTTCACGCCCTTCAGGGCGAGCTCGGCAACGGCGCGGTTCGCCGCGTCAGCCTCGTCCTGGAAGGTCAGACCCGCAACTCCTGTCGGCGTCACGATCGTGGGCGTCGACTGGAGCACCTCGCCGATGAAACCGACCTTGAAGCGCTTGTGGACGTCACTGTCGGAGGTGAACTCCTTGATCGCATACGCCGGGAAGAGCGGCTGCCCGGTCGAGTTCTTGATCACGTTGGCGGACAGGTACTTGAAGCTCGCACCCGGGTAGACGTTCGTCGACCCACCGCCCGGCAGCGCGTACGGGGCGCCCGTGCATCCGTCCGGATGACAGCCGCCGTTCTGGATGCGCAGCAATTCGGTCGCACCTTTGTCGAACTCGTGATTACCCACCGACGCGAAGTCGGTATGCATCAAGTTGGACGCGATGATGATCGGCTCCTCGTGGAAGAGCCCGTTCTGCAGCGGAGCAGCGCCAATGTTGTCACCGGCGAAGATCGTCGCCTCATGAGCGCCGTATTGCGCCTGCTTCGCCTTGACGGCCTTCGCGAGGAAGGCAGCGCCTCCCGCGAAGTGCCCGTAGAGGTTGTTCGTCCCCGGATCGAGCGTGCCGTGCAAGTCGTTGTACGCCAGCAGGTGCACGTCCGTGGTGCGATCTTTCGGCGGCGCCGCCGCGAACTTCACGACGATCTTGTCCGAAAGCGAACGCGCTCCGGAGATGATCGGGCCGCCCTGAGCTTTGTTCGGCGACGCCAGCGGCGCCGCAAGGACTACTGCAATCGCAATACCGGCGAGCGCAAGCTGCGCTCCCCAAATCCTGAGCCGTCTCCCCATGTGCCGTGCCCTCCCCTTGATCTCGTGACCTTGACGGCGCCTATGCTCTCAAACCGCGCCGGGCGATGCTTCGGCTTTTGGTGAACAGGGCGTTGCGAGGCGGTGTTAGGCTCGCCGCGCCATGGGCGGGGTCGGGGAGGATGTTGCCTTGAGCGAAACCGCCCACGTGGACGGACACCGGCGCGAAGCCCGCTGGGATCTGGGCATCGGCGTCGTCGTCGCGGTCATCGTGGCGGCTGCGGCTTTGCGCCCTCTGCTGCAGGACTTGCTGGACAGACCGGCGGTCGCTCATTGGGCCACGATCTTCGTGGCGATCACCGTCCAGGCGATGCCGTTCCTCGTACTCGGCATCACTGTCAGCGCAGCGATCGCGGCGTTCGTGCCGGACAACTTCCTTCCGCGCGTGTTGCCGGACCGACCCGCGCTGGCGGTACCTGTCGCCGCGGTTGCCGGTGCGGCATTGCCGGGGTGCGAATGCGGCTCGGTCCCCATCGCGGGGCGGCTGGTTCAGCGCGGAGCCCTGCCCGCAGCAGCTCTGACGTTTCTCCTTTCGGCGCCCGCGATCAACCCGGTCGTGCTCGTGTCGACCGCGGTTGCGTTTCCCGGTAACCCCGAGGTCGTCGCGGCCCGCGCGCTCGCGAGCCTGCTTGCCGCCACAGTCGTCGGGCTGATCTGGGCGCGGTTCGGCAACGACAAGTTCCTCGAACGCGCACGGCGACGGCACACGCATGACGGCCCGCCGCTTTCCGTCCTCGTGGAAACCGCTCAGCACGACCTGCTGCAAGCCGGCGGCTTCCTGATCATCGGCGCTGCGACGGCCGCGACACTTCAGACGGTGGTCCCACGGAGCATCCTCGACGGCGTCGCGAGCTCCGGCCTGGCGTCAGTGCTTGCACTTGCAGGTCTGGCGGTCGTGATGGCGATCTGCTCCGAAGCCGACGCATTCGTCGCGGCAAGCCTCACGCAGTTCTCGCTCACCGCGCGCCTCGCGTTCATGGTCGTCGGCCCGATGGTCGACGTGAAGCTGATCGCGTTGCAAACAGGCACGTTCGGCGGCCGCTTCGCGGTCCGGTTTGCGCCCCTGACGTTCGTCGTCGCCGTGAGCTCCGCGATCGTCGTGGGCTGGTGGCTGCTGTGAGCGCGGCCGGCGGGACGATCACCATGCTCATCGGGGCCGTTCTGCTCCGCTTGACGGTTACCGACACGTACCGCCGCTATGTCAAAGGCGGACTCGGCGTCTGGCTGACGATCGCCGGCATCGCGATCATCGTCCTCGGTCTCGTGACATTAGTGCGGGCGCTTCGACGCACCCCGGCGGATCACGGTCACGAGCACGACCATGGGATCGGCGTCGGCTGGCTCTTGCTCGCCCCGATCGCGGCCCTGCTACTCGTCGCGCCGCCGACGCTCGGCAGCTACGGCGTCGATCGTGCGGCCAACGTGAAGATCAAGGCGGGTGGCGGTGTCTTCAAGAAACTGAAGCGCGGCGCCCCGCCGCTCGAGATGAGCCTGCTCGAGTTCGGCCAGCGTGCCTACGACCACCATGGCACGAGCTTCAACGGCGCCCCGGTGAAGCTCGTGGGCTTCGTTGCCGGCGACGTCGACGGCGGGTTCGAGCTCGCTCGCTACCAGATCTCTTGTTGCGCAGCGGACGCCGAGCCGATCGTGATCCGCGTGCTCGGCACGTCGGGTGACCCGCCCTCGCGCGACCAGTGGGTGACGGTCACCGGGACGTTCAAGCCCGGCGGAGGCGACATCCCGGATCTGAACTCGACGAGTGTCGTCCAGATCCCCGCGCCGAACGATCCCTACGAGTAACTCCTGAGCTGCGTTACCTCGGTCGGGTCGAGCTCGCGCCAACGTCCCTGTTCGACATCGGCCACCGTCAAGCCGGCGTAACGGCTTCGGTGCAGGCGCCGCACGGGATGGCCCACCGCCGCGCACATTCGCTTGACCTGGTGTTTCCGGCCCTCGTGCAGCGTCAGCTCGATCTTCGACGGGGCGAGGCGCCGCACCTCTGCAGGAGCAGTGAGCCCGTCGTCGAGCTCGACCCCTTCGGCAAGTCGGCGGAGCGCGACGTCGTCGGGCTCGCCCTCGACGTCGACCTCGTACACCTTGTCGACGCCGTAGCGGGGGTGCGCGAGCCGGTGCGCGAGCGCGCCGTCGTTTGTCAGGAGCAGTGCGCCGGTCGTGTCGGCGTCGAGCCGTCCGACGGGGACGATTCGCTCGGGAACCTCGTCCACGAGCTGCACGACGGTCGGTCGTCCCTGCGGGTCGCTGGCCGTTGTCACGGTGCCCGCCGGCTTGTTCAGGAGGACGTAGGTGAGCTGCTGCGCCGCGACCGGCTCACCGTCGACCTCGACCCGGTCGCCGGCGTGAACATAGGTGTTGAGCTGGCCGGGCTCGTCGTTGACCTTCACGCGGCCCTCCTTGATCAGGTCGTCGGAGCCGCGCCGGGAGGCGATTCCGGCCCTCGCGAGATAGGCGTTCAGGCGCACGGCGTCATATATTCGCGGGATGGCGCACTACGTCACGCTCATGCGCTTCACGACCCAGGGATTCGCGGGTCTCCCGAAGTGGCGCGAGCGGATCGAGGAAGGCGAGCGGGTGATCACCGAGGCCGGCGGCAAGATGGTCGGCGTGTACGTCACGCTGGGACGTTATGACGTCGTGGAGATCTTCGAGGCGCCCGACGACGACGTCGCGATCGAGATCCTCATGAAGCTGAATCGGTACGGCGCGGAGCACACGGAGACGCTACGTGCCTTCACGCGCACCGAGGCGGAGGAGATCGTGCGCAAGCTGTGAGCGGGTACTCGTTCACCACCCTGGAGGAGCTCGGCGACGACTACGGCTTCAGGAAGGTGCGGCGTGCGCTCGGCGTGACGGCGTTCGGCGTAAACGCGGTCGTCATGCCGCCCGGATTCCCGGGTTTCCATCATTGGCACGACACTCAGGACGAGCTCTACTTCGTGCACCGCGGCCGCGCGCGCGTCGAGATCGGCGACGAGGTTCACGAGCTCGGCGAGGGCGGGCTGCTGCACGTCGAGTCGACGACGCGGCGGATCGTCTCGAACGCGAGCGATTCCGAAGACCTCGTGCTGCTCGTCGTCGGCGGCAAGGACGGGTACGTCGAGCGCGACGGGCATCTCGTCGATCCCGAGCGCGACCTGGCTCGAAGGCAGGCTTTTGGCAGCAGCTAGCGGCCCGTCGGTCGAAGATCTCGAGCACTCGCGGTACTTCCTGACGGAATGGATGCCGCCGCTCCTGCGGGAGACCGCCGAGCACTCGCCGCCGCGCGTCTTGGCAGATCTCGGCGCGGGCGACGGCGGGACGCTCTGGCCGCTCGACCGCGCAGGCCTTGTCGGCGACACGATCTACGCGGTCGACATCTCCGCGGAACACGTCGCACTCTGCGAGCGGCTCTCCCAGAAGGTAAAAGGCATCGTCTCCGACGTCGCGCACGTGGAGGCATTGCCGGACAAGTCCGTCGACGCGGTCATCTCGTCACAGGTGATCGAGCACCTCCCAGACGACCGCGTGCTGGCGCCGGAGATCGCGAGGCTGCTGCGACCGGGCGGCTGGTTCTACGTCGCAAGCGTGATCCGGGGGCCGCACGCGTTCTGGCTGTACAAGGGCAAGCCGCCGGCGCCGGAGCGGTGGCAGCTCGATCCGACCCACATGCGCGAGTACGAATCGGAGGAGCACTTCCGTTCGGTGCTCGCGCACCCGGAGCTCGAGCTCGACGTCGTGCGCTCGTCGCAGCTGAAGTTCCCGCTCAGCGACTTCGTGTTCCGCGTCGCCGCACTGGCGCGGCTAGTGCCGCGGGCGAAGCTGCCGGAGCTGTATCTGAACCTCCCGCCGTGGGTCGCAAAGGCGCGCCGCGCGGTGGGCGTGCCGATTCCCGGCTACCGCTGGGTCGAAGCGACAGGTCGCAGGCGCACGTCTTGAACCGACATGTGCCAGGGACAGTCCCTGGCACATGTCCCTCCGATGGGGGACTCGACGGCACAGGGCCCGAGCCATGATCAGTCGCGGTCGTCCGAGAAAGGGGTCAGCTTGGTTCTCCGCCGTTTCGTCCAGCTTCTGTTCATCGTGCTCGCCCTCGGACTCGTCTCGAGTGCCGGAGCTACATCCCTTGATGAACCGAGCATCGAGATCTACTCACCGAGCGCTGACGGCGTCTACTTCCCGGGGCGCGACACACCCGTCTACTACGTCTGCTCTTCCGCGGTGACATACATCGTCAGCTGCGACGGCGACCTTCCCTTGTTCGCACCGATCGATGTCTCGACGGCCGGACAGCACACCTTCACGGTCCGCGCCGTCGACTTCGAGGGCCGGACCGCGACCAAGACGGTGACCTACGAAGTCCTCGACCTCACTCCGCCCACGATCGACCTGCGAACTCCGGCCGACGGCGCAACGTACGACCTCGAGTCGAACCTCACGATTGACTACTCCTGCAGCGATCCAGGCGGCAGCGGTATCGGCTTTTGCCAGGGCGATCTCCCTAGCGGTGCACCTCTCGATACGAGCAACGCCGGCACGCACCGATTCAACGTTACGGCCGTCGACAACGCCGGCCACGTCACCCAGACGAACGCGACGTACACGATCGTCGACCGCCGGCCTCCGCGAATCGAGATTCAATCGCCGCTCGCTGACCATGAGTATCCGCAGGGCAGCTATCTGTCGGCGAACTACTACTGCTGGAGCCCCGGTGGCGTGAAGATCCTGTCGTGCGACGGAACGCTGCGGAACGGCGCGACGATCGACACGAGCGGCATCGGGCCGCAGACGTTTACGGTCACTGCTCTGGACAAGAACGGGAACTCGACGACGAAGAGCGCGGCCTACAAGGTGATCTACGACTTCCGAGGATTCGACGCGCCCGTCGACACCGGCGGCAACCTCTACGGCGTCAAGGCCGGTGACAACATCACCCTCAAGTTCACGCTCCACGGGAACCAGGGCCCCAACGTGATCATGGGTAGGACCTGGCAACAGGCATCCTGCGGGGACTGGACTCCGACGGGCGCACGCACTCCGACGGATGGGCGGCTGACCTACACACCCTCCATCGACCGCTACAAGGACATCGTCCCCTCGAGCTCCAGCTTCAAGGGAAGCTGTGGCCTTCTTCGGCTCGACTTCGCCGACGGCACGCTCCCGG
>Ga0307313_10000105_pt1 | contig 12846 bp, 12 predicted proteins | sample ER_DNA_203_FD_194510 | JGI IMG/M metagenome (GOLD analysis project Ga0307313, IMG submission 194510) | Bulk soil microbial communities from the East River watershed near Crested Butte, Colorado, United States - ER_DNA_203 | ecosystem: Environmental > Terrestrial > Soil > Floodplain | place...
ATGTGTGCGGGATGATGGCCGGGCCGACGACCCACGCCAACAGTGCCATTGGGCCAGTGACAGATGCCCAGATGGCCAAGATCTTGATCAACGAGTACTGCTTCGAGCTTGCCGGGACGTCTAGCTGCGCCGGCACCGACTGTGTGTTTGTCATGCCTTCAGCGTCGTGGTGAAGGTCAGTCCAAGACATCGACCGCGAGGATCGATATCGTCGCGCCTCGTACACCGTATGGACGAGGCTGTGTCCACCTGCAGGGTGATGTGCGGCGGTGTGAGTCGCCGTACGGTGTTCGCATGGTCAAGAACCCGGTGTTGTCTAGGCGCATCGTTGATGCCCTTATCGCGCTGGCGTTCCTGGCTGTCGGCTGGCTCACCACCGCCGCGGCGACGACAAGTGATCCGTTTTACCGATACACCCCTCGCGACTGGCTTTTCGTCCTGTTGCTGATCTTGAGTACAGTGCCGTACGCGTGGCGTCGGCGGTGGCCGAGTGTGGCTTTCTTGATCAGCATGCTGTCCGTGACGGTGCTGTGGCTGCTCGGTTATAACGCCGGTACGTTGCCGCTCTTGCTGATGTTCGGCGGCTACTTCGTTGCGGTCGCGCGCCCGATGTGGGAGGTGGTGCTCTGCTCTGCAGTGGCGCTTGGTTGCTTTGCGCTGCTGTGGTGGGGTGGCGGCGCGCCGTACGGTGCTCGCGATGCGCTCATCTCGGTGCTCGCGCTTGCGATCACTGTGGGCCTTGGTAGAGCGGGCCGACTTCGTGTTGACCTCGCGAATGCGCGCGCCCAGGCTGCCGAAGAGGCGGCGCGGCGACAGTCGAGCGAGGAGCGGCTGCGGATCGCTCGGGAGCTGCACGACATCATCGGCCATTCCCTGGGCACCATTGCGGTGCAGGCGGGCGTCGGCCGGCACCTGATGGACATCGAACCGGAGAAAGCCGCCGATGCACTGGACAGCATTGCCAAGATCAGCCGGGAGTCTTTGGACGAGGTGCGCTCCGTGGTTGGAGCCTTACGCGACGACGAACCGCCTTACCAACCGGCGCCCAGCCTGGCCGATCTACCGGATCTGATCGAGACCGCGCGCTCCACTGGTCTTGCCGTCGACCTCAGACTTCCTGATGATCTTGAGGCGATTCCTCGCCAGACTGGAGCGGCGGTATATCGCATCACCCGGGAGGCACTGACGAACATCGTTCGACATGCGCGTGCCTCCAAGGCAAACGTGCAGGTTGACCACCACGATGGACGCGTTGAGGTTGCGATTCGCGACAATGGCGCCGGAGCGGGCAATGGGCGTGCGCCAGATTCTGGGGGAGGCCATGGCATCGCAGGGATGCGCGAGCGAGCCGAAGCACTTGGAGGCAGTCTCTCTGCGGGTCCTGTTAGCGATGGCGGATTTCTAGTGACCGCCAGTCTGCCGGTGGTCTCGGATCGGTCGCGATGATCTCCGTCGTAGTTGTCGATGACGAGCAGCTCGTACGCTCTGGTTTTGCCGCCTTGCTGGCCTCAGATCCTGAAATCACCGTGGTCGGTACAGCGGGGGATGGGGATGCGGCCTTGGCGGTCATCCGGCGCGAGCGTCCCGATGTGGTTCTCATGGACATCCGGATGCCAGGTCGCGATGGAGTCAGCGCAACTGCCGCGATCACGGCGGATCCAGCGCTGAGCGGCACTCGCATCATCGTATTGACGACATTCGATTTGGACGAGTACGTCCATGCCGCCCTCCGCGCAGGAGCCAGCGGCTTCCTTCTCAAGGACGCCCAACCGGCCGACCTGCTGGCCGCCGTACACCTGGTCGCCCAGGGCGAGTCGGTACTCGCGCCGGCCTTGATCCGGCGACTCATCAAGGCGTATGTGCAGACGCCCGCTACCGTGTCGAAGCCAGCGTGGTTGAACTCGCTGACGCCGCGCGAGACCGAGGTGTTGGTTGCGGTCGGCCGCGGCCTCAGCAATGCCGAAATCGGCGCGGCGTTATACATGTCTGCCGCAACGGCCAAGACCCACGTCAGTCGCCTCCTCACCAAATTGGACGCGCGCGACCGTACCCACCTGGTGATCGCTGCGTACGAGGCTGGACTGACGGAGCGCGCCTAGAGCTCGGCGATCAGCTCGTCCAACTCGTCGTGGCTCAACGCCATGCCTTCGAATGCCGCCAGCGTCGCCATCGGCATCGTGCCGATGACCTTGATCAGTTCCGGATCCTGCAGGAGCCGAATGCCGCGCTTGGTGAGCAGCTCGCGACCGTGCTCGTCGGCCAGCCATTCGTGAAGGGTCGAGCCCGGCCCGAGAGGTAGGGACAGCCTTGGGGCATCAATGCTGATCGTTTCGGTGGCGACCAGGTGGCGCGACGAGTTGCCGACCGCGATCATGAACTCGCCTGGCTCGACCACCCAGCGCTGGAATCGTGCAGACCAGAACGCGAATGCTCGCTCGTCGAGCTGGCAGCTCACCTGCTGGGTTTCCCCCGGCTCGAGGAAGACCTTGGCGAACCCCTTTAGCTCGCGAAGCGGCCGAGATACCGAGGCCTCGACATCTCCCACGTAGACCTGGACGACCTCGGCCCCCGCCCGCTGCCCGGTGTTGGTAACCGACGCCGACACCGTCACCTGAAGATCGCCTGCCGCGACCGAGCCCGCGGCTGAGACGCCCACATCATCAATGTGGAAGCTCGTGTAGGACAAGCCAAACCCGAACGGATAGTTGACCTGCTGGATGAGCGTGTCATAGGCCCGGTAACCAATGAAGATCCGTTCGCCGTACCGGACGACGCCCTCTTCGCCGGGGAAGTTCAGGTGTGAGGAGTTGTCCTGCAGTCGCACCGGGATGGTTTCGGCGAGCTTGCCCGAGGGGTTGGCGACACCCAGCAGGAGATCGACCGCAGCACCGCCGGCGGCCTGGCCGGACAGCCAGCACTCCAAGATCGCGGAGACTCTGTCCTCCCAGCTGGAGATCCGGACCACGCCGCCGTTTGCCAAGATCACGATCAGTCGATCATGCACTTCCGCAAGGGCATACAACATCACCAGCTGGTTGGCAGGCAGATCGAGATGGGTCCGGTCGAATCCTTCCGACTCCTCCTCGGCGGGCAGGCCGAGGAAGACCACCACATGATCAGCTTCGCGAGCCAGGTCCACCGCCTCGCGGAGCAGCTGCTCGTCGTTGTCGGTGGTCCCAACGCCGAATCCAGCGGCGAACCGCACCTCGGCGCGTCCGGCGAGTGCGGACTGCAACTCATCCAGTGCCACATCGACGCGCGTGGGGTTGACCTGCGAGCTGCCGGCGCCCTGATACCGCGGTGTCCGAGCAAACTCACCGATCACCGCAACCATGCTGCCCATCTCCGGCTGCAGCGGCAGCAGATGCCCAGCGTTCTTCAACAACACGGCAGATTCCTGGGCGGCGCGCCGGGCCAGTGCGTGATGCTCGTCGAAATCGACTGAGACATCGTCGGCGAGCGCCGGCTGGGAACGGTCAACGAGGTGCAGCACCCGACGCGCAGTTTCGTCGAGGATCGATTCGTCAAGCGACCCGTCACGTATGGCAGCGACGACAGCCGCGTCGCTGACTCCGAGGTCAGGCGGCATTTCAAGATCAAGACCGGCACGCAACGCGGCAACCCGATCATGAGCGGCACCCCAGTCGGAGACGACGAGGCCCTCGAAACCCCACTCCTCGCGGAGCACCTCGGTGAGCAACCAGTGATGCTCCGAGGCGTAGCTGCCATTGATCTTGTTGTAAGCACACATGATCGTCCACGGCTGAGCGGACTTCACCACACGTTCGAACGCCGGCAGGTAGATCTCACGCAGCGTACGCTCATCGACCTCCGCGCTGACTCGGAGTCGATCATCTTCTTGATTGTTCGCTGCGTAGTGCTTCAGCGAGGTACCAACCCCATGATGCTGGGTGCCTTGCACCATAGCCGTCGCGAGTTCGCCAGCCAGCCATGGGTCTTCTGAGACGTACTCGAAATTCCGCCCGCACAACGGTGATCGTTTCATGTTGATCCCCGGACCGAGCACGACCGAGACACCTAGCTTGTTCGCCTCGAGCGCAAGGGCCTCTCCTACCGTTCCGAAGAGTTCCGGATTCCAGGACGAGCCCAACGCCGACGCCGTGGGAAAGCACGTTGCCGGCGCGCTGCCCATCAAACCCACATGATCAGCTTCGCCGAGCTGGGCACGCAGACCATGTGGACCGTCCGAGACCATGATCGCCGGGATTCCGAGTCGTTCCACGGGCGCCGTGTGCCAGAAGTCTGAGCCGAGGCACAGCGACGCCTTCTCCTCTAGCGTCAGCTCTGAGACTCGATTGATGAAGTTGGCAGCGACAGTGGACACGACGAACCCCTCTCAAGAGGATTGGAACCCGGATGTCCCCATCACATCATCGGAGCATCCGATGTCAGCGGCGGACCTTCCGCATTCCAATATTTTCGATCTTGGTAAGGATGGTGACCAGCGGCGTACGACCGGACTTCGCCTCCAGCCGCTCCCGCAGCATGTGTACCGCCATCGTCGCAACTGGCATCAAAATGGCGAAGATCAACCAGGACCTCAACCGCGAGGTGATGAATATCCACATATCTTTTGCTCCTCATCAGACGTGTAGCACTACTACCCGAGGGTTCGAGGAGACAAACGTGGTACGACTCGACACCTTGGCTTTGCCTGGCAGACTCAGCCCCCGTCTTGCGCCAGCTCGCGCCCTCGTTTGACCACCGCCCGCGGCCGGTCCTTTGATGGTGAGGACGTCACGAGGGCATTCACCCAGCTCGCCGGCACGGAATTGTCCAGCAGGACCGACTTGAGGAACAAGGTGGCGGGGATGGCCAACAGTGCGCCGAGGCTTCCGAGCACATACGCCCAGAAGATCAGCGAGGCGAAGGCGACAGTGGCGCTGATGCCTACGGCGTCGCCGGTGAAGCGGGGCTGGATGATCGTCTGCACGACGACGTTGATCACCGTGTAGACCGCTACCACCGCTATCGCGGCACCGACACCGCCATCGAGTAGCGCGATAAGTGCCGGTGGGATCACGCCGAGTATGAAGCCGATGTTGGGGATGTAGTTGGTGACGAAGGCCAGGACTCCCCAGGTGATGTACAGCGGGACGCCGATGATCACCAGGCCGATCACATCGAGAACCGCGACGATGAAGCCGAACACCGTTGTCACGATCCAGTACTTGCGCACCCGGCCGGCGAAGTTGATCAAGCCATCGGCAATGTGCGGCCGGGTCTCCCGGATCACTGCGAGCCGTTCCGACATGCTGCTGGCATCGAAGGCCAGGAAGATCACTAACGCAACGATCAGCAGCAGCAGCGACAAACCACCGCCGATGCCACTCAGTAAAGCCTGTGCCGGCCCGGCCAGATTGCTGAGCTGCACCGATCCGGCCAACCGCTCGAGCTGGTTCTGCCCGAAGCCCAACCGGGCGGCCAAACTAACCAAATAGTTGAAGATTTCCCGGAACGCGTTCGCGTAGTCGGGCAGCTTGTCGACCAGCCGCGCCACCGCGAATGCCACCGATCCCAAGATGATGGCCAGCAGCGCATAGATCGCCAGCAGCGACACCACGCTTGCCAGCCACGAGGGCCACTTGCGGCGGACCAGGAAGCCACGCAGCGGAGCCACGGTGATCACCAGCGTGATCACCAAGAAGACCGGACCAACGATGTTGGCGGTGGCTTGCAGACCAGCGCCGATGACGATCAGCCCGGCTACTACCAAGATCGCGAAAAACGGTGGTCCGGGCCGCTGCCCGGCCTGTGGCATCGGGTCCGGACGGGCCTGTGCCTCGACAGTCTTACCCGTCATCGCGACTCCTCCGATCCGCAGCCGAGCAGAACCACGGGGCTGGCGTACCCGCGAGGTATCGGCCGAAACATGGTGCGAAGCGTACGCAATGTCAAAGACGCGGGAGCCAGCCGCAGAAATCTAAGGAAGCTGCCGGCCGCTGCGCGACCCGACGACGGCCGTGGCAATTGCGAACGCCTCCGACCCTCGGTTAGAGGAAGTGCATCTCCAGCTCAGGCTCGTCCTCGACGAGACGATCACACGTCGGGCAATACCACCTAGCTTCCAGTGGAGTACCGCATGCCGGATGCACCGGGCCTTCAGCGGCGACTGCGTGTCGGGCACCCCACTGCGCAAGCAGGCGAAGCGCTCCCGCGAGTTCCATGCCCTCCGTGGTCAATTGATAGGCGGCACGGGTCGGTCGCTCGCTATACGGCCGTGAAACCAGTAGCGCATCGCGCTCGAGTCGCTTCAGGCGCTCGGACAAGATGCTCGCTGCGATCCCGGGAATCTCCTCCAGCAGTTCGTTGAACCGCCGAGCTCCCGGGAGCAGGGCCTGTACGACGAGCAGGGTCCAGCGATCTCCGACGCGCGCGAGGGCCTCGGCGAGGGGCGATGGCGCGCGATCACGCGTGGCGGATTCCCGTTCGGTCATGGACCAACCGTAGTCATGGGGATTGACGCTCCTGAACTAAGTAGTAAATTGCAAGTTACTACTAAGCGAGAGGGAGCGTCATGGGAGCACTCGACGGCATTCAAGAAGAAATCCAGCGCGTGGCCAATCAGGTCAGCAATGCGGTCGTCGGCATCGGGCAACGCTGGGGAGTCGGGTCGGGCATCGTGGTCGGGAAGGATCAGGTGCTGACCAATGCGCACAACGTGCGTGGCGAGGGGGTGGAGGTCACATTCTTCGGTGGGCGTACGGCAACTGGTCGGATCGCCGGAGCAGACATCGACGGCGACGTTGCTGTCGTTTCCGTTGACACGGGCGAGGTGCCAGGGATCGAATGGGCAACCGGCGGCCCGCCGCAGCTCGGCAGCCCGGTCTTCGCGCTGGCAAATCCCGGTGGCCGAGGACTGCGGGTCACGCTTGGCTTCATCACCGGCATTGAGCGCAGCTTCCGAGGACCTCGCGGCCACCGCATCACGGGAAGCGTGGAGCACGACGCTCCGCTGCTCCCCGGTTCATCGGGCGGTCCGATCGTGGACGGCGAAGGACGCCTCCTCGGGCTGAACACCAACCGTCTCGGTGAAGGCTTCTATCTGGCAATACCAGCTGACGAGGCACTCCGAGGCCAGGTTGAGGCCCTGGGGCGCGGCGAGTCCAAGGAGCGGGTGCGGCTTGGAATTGGCGTGGCGCCGACGAATGTTGCCCGACGGATGCGGCGCGCGGTCGGTTTGCCGGACGCTGACGGGCTGCTGGTTCGGATGGTGGATGAGGACAGCCCAGCGTCTCGGGCCGGACTTGCAGAGGGTGACTTGATCGTCCTGGCAGCTGGCAAGCCGGTTGGTGGGGTGGATGATCTGTTCGAGGCGCTCGGGGCGGCCGACAGCACTATCCAGTTGATCATTCTGCGCGGCACCGACGAGCGCGCGGTCGACGTACAGCTGGCCTCGTGATCACACCCTGCTACGCGCCGTAGCGGAGTCCGTGACCGAACCTGAAGATCGGATCGGCGGTATCGAAAGGAACATCGGAGCGGCTGGCTGCCACCGCAGCCATCGAGCGCGGCAGGTCGAACGGCAATGACCCCTCTGGCTGGGCGGCGCCGAATACCACATCGAGGAACGCCTCATCGCTGCTGCCGTAGCTGCCAAGGAGCGCGGCTGCGGCATCAGCCAGCTCGGTCAGTACGGCGGGACGATCAAGGTAGACATCGACGATCGTGGGCACCGCCGAGCAGATGGCTGCGTGATGATCACGTTCTTCGGCAGCGAACTCCAGTGACCCGGCGTGGAACATCGCTTCGAAACCGCCTGGACGTGGCTCGTACGGTGCCTTGAGCCGTAGCAGCGCGACGTCTGCGCCGGCGGGGTCGCCGACCACGTCACCATATCCTGCGGCAGCGTCTTCGGAGACGCCTTCCAGATAGATCCGACAGCCCTTCCGCAATGGAAGTATCTGATCATGATTGGTCAGCAGCGTGTACGCCCGACGCTGCGCTGCTGCGGCGGCGGTGACAAACTCCGCCCGCCCGACCGTGGCCGCTGCATGATCAGGATCGACGTACGGATCGTCGAAGAGCCCGAGTATGAACTTCTCGCGCAACAACCGGCGTACCGAAACGTCTAACCGTTCCTCGCTGATTCGATTTTGCTCCACGAGTTGCAGCACAAGTTCAGGCCGAGCCTCACCGCCGAGTTGATCACAGCCCGCATCCAAGATCATTTCCACGCGCGACGCCTCATCGAGGTGTTCTACACCCCAGGCGCGGGCTGGCATCGGCTGGCCGAGGATCGTCGTGTCGGTGATCAGGCCCCAGTCGGTGCAGACAATGCCGTCGAAGCCCAATGCACCCCGCAGCAGGTCGTTGACGATTGCTTTGTTGAAGCCGAAGGCCACTTCCTCGTAGTCAGTGCCGATCGGCATGCCGTAGTAGGGCATCATCTGGGCCGTCTCAGCAGCAATGGCTGCCCGGAACGGTTCCAGGTGATAGTCAAAGTTGCCGCCGGGGTAGACCTGTTCGCGGCCATAAGCAAAGTGTGGGTCCTCGCCGTCCAGCTGCGGACCGCCGCCAGGGAAGTGCTTGGTCATGGTTGACACCTACTGCGGTCCGAGCTTCTCACATTGGAAGCCGCGGATGTAGGCCTGCACCAGCTTGCTGGTGAGGTCGGCGTCCTCACCGAAGCCACCGCTGATCCGCGACCAACGCGGCTCCGTCGCAAGATCAATTTGAGGGTGCAGGGCCAGCCGGAGGCCGACTGCCAGGTACTCCTGGCGCGCGATGTCTGCGAAGCGCTCAACGAGCTCGGCGGACCCAATCGCGGCCAGCCCCAGCGTTTCCGGCCACTGTGAGAATGCGCCCGCCGTCGCGGCCGTACCGACGTTCTCGGTGAAGTGGTTTCGCGGATCGGTTGACAGCGTCACCGGAATGCTCAGCCTGGTCCCTGCCGCGAGCTGCTGCAGCCGGTTCTGCCATTCGGCCAATTCTCGTGCGTTGTCAGCGGTTCTAACCACGTTGAAGTGGGTCAGCAGCTGGTTCTTGATCATATGTTCGGCACTGTTGACTCTGAACGCCGAACTGGCTTCGGAGAGATCACCCGACCCGACAACGATCATGGTCTGGAACAGCAGGCCGGCCTTCTCCGCCACCGTCATCCGGCCGAGAAGATCTTCAACTCGTTCGGCAACACTCAGCTCAGGGTTTCGATAGTCGTGCTCAGCTTCTCCTGCACTATCTGCAGCCATTGACACAGCCTCCGTTGCCTTGTCCATAGATCAATAGCGCCACGCCGTACCCGAGTGCCGCGGCTGCGGTGCAGCTAATCAACATACCGAGACTATTGAGAGCTGCGGCGAGATACTGGCGATCCTCGAGCAGTCGGACGGTCTCAAAGCTCGCCGCACTGAAGGTGGTGTAGCCGCCGAGCAGGCCGGTGCCCATGATCAGCTGAAACGGCTGCTGCAGGAGCTGGGCGGCCGTCAGACCGGTGAGCAGCCCGAGCAGCAGGGAACCGGTGACGTTGATGATCGTAGTGCCGATCGGGTAGGTCGTTTTCAGACGTGTCCGAATCAAGCTGTCGAGCACCAGTCGCAGCGCGGCCCCGATCCCACCGGCAAGGCAGATCAGTAAGGCGGTGACAGCGCCACTCACGTCTTGCTCTGCTGATTGCTGAGCGTCGGCGGCAGCTGCCCGCGGGCTAGCCAGATACCTGCCATGGTGGCTGCTGCGCCGATGATCACGGTGCCGAGAGCGTACGCGATGGCGAGGAAGGGATGGGTGCTGCCAAGGGTGACGGTTTCAGTGGCGAGAGCACTGTAGGTGGTGAACCCGCCAAGGCAGCCGGTCCCGATGCCAAGCCGGATACGACGGCTCCAGCCGGTGTCTGGCCCGTGGCGGGCAAGCAGTTCCAGCACTACGCCGAGCAGAAACGCACCGGCAACGTTGATGCCAAACGTCGCTAGCGGGATTCCAGCCCACGTTGGCATGGACAGGGTGATCACGTAACGCAGTCCGGTGCCGACGGCGCCGCCGGCGGCAACGATTCCGATATTCGCCCTGGACTGGTGTGTGGTCACCAGTCGTACACAGTACCTACCTCGGACCAGCCAGGAGTGGAACGACCACCTCGTCAACGATGCTGACGATCACGGGGTCAGGCACGAGCGAGCCCTGGAAGAGGAAGTAGTAGCGCAGCATGGCCGGCCCGGCCCCGAGTCGAACCGGTGTGACGGCGTCCGCGCTGATCTCGCCACGTTCCACGGCGCGGCGGGCAATTTCTTCGAGAGTCCGGCGACCGACCTGGTGTGAGTGGTGACGCAGCTCCGCCGTACGCGCCGGGTCCGGCAAGACGTCTGCAAGCAGGCCGCGGAGGGCTTCGCCGGCAGGTCCGGCGAGCAGCTGGGCCATCTGCCGGAAAGTGGCGAGCAGATCCCCGCGCAGGCTTCCGGTGTCCACCGGCGAGCTCGGGTCAGGCATCAGGTAGTAGAAGACGTCCATGATCAGCTCGATGCGACTCGGCCAGCGACTATAGACAGACGCTTTGCTGGCTCGCGCTCGCGCTGCCACCCGCTCCATCGTCAGGTTCGCGTAGCCACCCTCGGCCAGCTCGGCAAGCGCCGCCTCGAGGATGGCCTCCTCGAGCACCCGCCCGCGCCGCCGTGGCAGCGTTCGGTGATCAGTGATCATCGGGAATTTGCTGGATGGTACGCGGCTCTTCGGCCGCCTCGGTCACGTACGCGGTCTCCCGGAGCGGCAGTACCGGCAGGGCCAGCACGAGTAGGAACGCCAGCCCTAGCAGGGGTGCCATCGATCCGATGATCACCGGCATGCGGGTTGCCAGCGTGTCGGATGCATTCGCTGCGCCACCGAGGAGCGCGGCGCCTATCGTGGCGACGCCCATGGATGCGCCGATCTGGCGTAGGAAGGTGACCGAGGAGGTCGCGACCCCGAGGTCGGCGTAGTCGGCAGCGTTCTGCGCCGCAAGGACCATCACTTGCATCACCAGTCCGATCCCTAGGCCGACGATGATCATGGCGGCGGCGATCGCCAGCGGTCGATGTTTGTTCAGCAAGATCGCCAGCAACAGCAGGCCGATTGCACCAGCCGCAGTGCCGATCACGGGATAGATCTTGTAGCGACCGGTACGCGTGATCAGCCGCCCGGAGGCGACGGTGCTGATCAAGACGCCCGCCATCAGCGCTGTTAGCACCAGACCGGCCGTGGTCGCCGTCAATCCGGAGGTCACTTGCAGGAAGGTCGGCAGGTAGGTGATCACGCCGAATAGCGCGAATCCGATCAAGAAGCTCACCGACACTGGAATCGCAAAGCCACGATCACGGAACAGCCGCAGCGGCAGCACCGGATCGGCAGCGACTCGGGCAGTCAGCAGCCATGCAACCAGGCCGACCACCGCCAAGCCGGCGAAGATCACATTCCGGGTCTGCCCGAACAGCACCACCCCGACGACTGCAGCTGCCAGGCTGAGCGCTCCCGCGTAATCGACCGGCAGCCGACTCTGTGGGCGCGGCAATCGCAGGGTGAATCCGAAAAGTGCGGCTGCCGCGAGCCCGAGCGGAAGGTAGATCACGAAGATGCCGCGCCAGCCCACTTGATCAATAAGGAAGCCGCCGAGCAACGGACCACCTACCGCGGCCACGACGTACGCCGCGCCGATGTAGCCGAGATACCGGCCGCGCTCGCGAGGACTGATGATCTCTCCAATGATGGCCTGAGTTCCGATCGAGAGGCCTCCGCCACCGAGTCCTTGCACTGCTCGGAACGCGGCAAGCTGCGCCATAGAGGAGGCGAAAATGCACATCGCCGCGCCTGCCGTGAACAAGCCGATCGAGGCAAGCATGATCGGCTTGCGGCCGAACCGGTCGCCGAGCTTGCCGTAGATCGGCATCATGACCGTCGCGGCGAGCAGGTAGCCGGTCACCACCAGTGGGATCTGATCAAGTCCGCCGAGGTCTTGTGCCACCGCCGGGAGGGCAGGCGCCATGATCGTCAGATCGATAGCGCCTAGAAACATCGCCAGGAGCAGTCCGGGAAGAACCGCGGACACCGAACGGCTCGTTGGCTGTGACATGCGCTGCCATTCCGAGTGACAACCTCTGGAGAGAACGTGGCGTACTCTATCACCTCCAGCGGATGCCGGCCGGACCTTTCTGCGTCAGGTTAGGTTCAACAGTTCGGCGTACCGGTCCGCGAACATGTCGCGCCCCTTGATCTGCGCGGTGATCTCCGGTCCGCCGAAATCGTCCTGGCCGGGCAGTTGCGACACTCCGCCAGTCGGGCCGAGCGGGAGCAAGATCAGCGGCGGCGCCGGCTGGTATGCGGCTAGATCGCCGCCTTCGATCAGGGCCCGAATGTTGCCGGCCGCGACCTCAGCGTGCCGGCCAGCGGCACCGCCGCGCTTGGCCTCGGGGATGGCCGTCAGGTCTCCGACGGCGAACACGGTCTCTTGGCCGGCGAGGCGCAGTTCTGGGCTCACGTCCAGGTGGCCATTGGCAAGTCGGGCTTGAGCCAGGTCCTCGCTCAGATAGTCCGAATTCGGCACGACGCCGTAACAGCGGAACCAGATGTCCGCGGTGATCTCCTCTCCGGAGGCGGTGGCAGCCGTAAAGGTGGAGGTCATTCCGGCTGGCGTGTGTGGTTCTTCGGTGAGGCTGGTGCCGAGAAGGAGATTAACGCCCAGGTCCTCGAGCTGCCGCCGGAGCTCCTTGCGCATCGCATCGCTGTACTGCCCCGAAAGAACGTCATCAATCGGATCGACGATCGTCACGGCCTTGTCCGGCCACGCGGCCTTGATTTCGCCGCTCAGCTCGAGGCCGACCGGGCCCGCGCCAAGCAGCAAGACCCGGTCGGCCTTGATCAACT
>Ga0307313_10000112_pt1 | contig 12661 bp, 10 predicted proteins | sample ER_DNA_203_FD_194510 | JGI IMG/M metagenome (GOLD analysis project Ga0307313, IMG submission 194510) | Bulk soil microbial communities from the East River watershed near Crested Butte, Colorado, United States - ER_DNA_203 | ecosystem: Environmental > Terrestrial > Soil > Floodplain | place...
GGCCTCCGTCGAGAGAGCGCGAGCCTCGAGCTCGATCGCCCCGGTGGCCATGACTGCGGTGCGCGAGTTCTCGAGCTCGTCGACCGCCTCGTCGTAGCGGTGCGCGTTCGCGAGCGCTTCGGCCCGTGCCAGCATCCCCTCGACGCGGCTCCGCTCGTCGGTGGAGACCCCGCGCTCGAGGAAGCCGGCGTCGGCGCCGAGCTTGGCAGCGAGCCACTCGATGGTCTCGCGCGTGGGACGGGTCTTCCCGCGCTCGATCTGGCTGACGTACTCCTTGGAGAAGCGCTCGCCGGCCAGGTCGGTCTGGGTCAGGCCTGCCGCCACACGCAGCTGACGCACGCGCTCACCCAGGCGGGCGCCGCCCGGTGAGGTCGTGCGAGTTCGGTCGCTGAGGGATACACGCGGCATGAGGACTACAGGCGCAGTGAAACGCATACTTGACTCCGGCGCAAGTGGCTGTTGTTCAATATCCCCCAAAAAGGGCATGGCCGTAGGAGAAATGCGGTCAACTTGGGAAACTCAAAATCACTTGATTTAGCTACTTGACTCTTCCTGGGGGCAGGTCTATAGTCCGTCCACCTTGCAGCCAGCCGGACGCCAGGCTTATGGAAGCAAGGGGCGCGCCAGAGTAAGGCGACAAGAACCCGGAGGTTGTGGCTGGGCCGCAGAGCCAAGGCCTCCGGGGAGTCGCCCTCTCAGGAAGGCGGGCACAAAATAGTGAAGCCCCCGGAGCCGCAGCCGGGGGCTTTCTTTTTGCTCGAGCGGCTGGAAGCGCGCTAACGCCCGGTCATCCAGGCCCGTCGCGAGGCGATGATGCGGTCGAACTCGTCGCCCACGAGGCCGGTCAGGCGGCGGTCGATCGTCGAGAGCAGGCCGAGCGAGATGAAGATCCACGCCTCTGCGTCGGCGTCGCGCTCCGGGACGATCCCGCCGGCCTTTTGGGCCCTCCGGATCACGTCTGCCACGAAGCTGTGCACCTCCCGCACCTGCTCCCGCAGGCCGCGGCGGATCTCGAGGTCGTCTGCGGCCTCTGTCAGCGCCTGGATCCAAAGGTCGATGAGGATGATCCGGTCGGCCGCTCGGCCCTGGAGATAGGTCTTACCGAGCGTCGCCAGCCACATCCCCGGATCCTCCTCGCGCTCGAGGGCCTTGTCCCAGAGCAGCCGTAGCTGGTCCCATGCGGCGGCCAGGCAGGCGAGGTAGAGCTCGCGCTTGGAAGCGAAGTGGCGGTAGAGCACGGGCTCGGTGACGCCGGTCTCGCGCGCGATCTGAGCGGTGGTCGAGCCGCGATAGCTGCTCTTTGCGAAGACGCGGCAGGCGGTCTCTACCACCGCGGTACGGCGCTCCTTAGCCGGGAGCCTGGTCCGCGGCTCGCTCACGCGGCGACCTCGGAAATCTGAACAGGCTCGTCCGCATGCTCCGGCTTGCGCAGGGTCACGACCGCCACGACGGCTGCGGTGAACGCGATCCCGGCCGCGACGAGCAGGGCGCGTTGGAACCCCTGCACGAACTCAGCGGGCGCCCGCGGGTCGGAGAGCGGGCTTTGGACGTACGAGGCGACGATCGCGCCCATGACGGCGATCCCGAGCGAGCCGCCCACCTGGCGCATGCTGTTCAGCACCGCAGAGCCGACGCCGGCCTTGTCGACCGGCACCGCGTGCATCGCGGTCGCCGTTGTAGGCGCCATCGACATGGCCATCCCGGCCCCGCCGATCAGGAGCGCCGGGAAGATGTCCCAGAAGTTCGAGGTCAGGTCGAGCCGGCCGAAGATCACGAGCGACAGGGCGACGAGAGCCATCCCGGAGGAGATCAGCCAGCGTGGCCCGTAGCGGTCGCTGATCCTCCCTGCGATGGGGGCGAGGAAGACGATGCAGAGCGTCATCGGCAGGAAGGTCGCGCCGGCCTGCGTGGGCGAGTAGTGCAGGATGTTCTGAACGTAGAGCGAGACGTAGAAGAAGACGCCGAACATCGCGAGCGCGACGAGCAGCATGATCCCGTTGGCGCCGGCGAAGGTCGGGTTGCGGAAGAGCGAGAGGTCGAGCATCGGCACGCGTTGCCGCAGCTCGAGCACGACGAACGCAGCGAGGCCGATCACCGCGATTGCGAAGCACGCCAGGATCCGCGCAGAGGTCCAGCCGTAGGTGTTCGCCTCGATGAGCGCATAGATCAGCGCGAACAGGCCGATCGCGGAGGTGAGGAGGCCGGGAAGGTCGAGGCGCTGCTCGGCGGAGTTGTCGCGGGATTCCCGGATCACGAGCCGGGCGACGACGATCGCGAGGATCCCGACCGGCACGTTGATGAAGAAGATCCAGTTCCAGCTGATGTGCTGCGTGATTACGCCTCCGACGAGCGGCCCGATCGCGAGCGCGAGCGCCGAGACGCCTGCCCAGACGCCGATCGCCATCCCGCGCTGCCGCGGCGGGAAGGTGGCGGTGATGATCGAGAGCGTGGCCGGGTTCATCAACGCCGAGCCCACGCCCTGAACGACACGCGCGCCGATCAGGAAGTTCGCATTAGGCGCGAGCCCGCAGGCGAGCGAGGCGCCGGTGAAGATCGCGAGGCCGACGATGAAGATGAAGCGCCGGCCGAAGAGGTCGGCGAGCTTGCCGCCCGTCAGCATCAGGACCGCGAAGGTGAGCGCGTAGCCGTTGACGACCCACTCGAGCTCCGAGATGCCGATCTTCAGGTCGCTCTGGATCGACGGCAGGGCGACGTTCACGATCGTGTTGTCCAGCATGATCATGAAGAGCCCGAACGAAACCGCGCCGAGCGTCCACCACTTCTTGTTCTCCTCCGCAAAGATCCGTGCTCGCACGCGTCCTTCTCCCTCTGTTGCAGTTAAGTTAGTCAACACTAGGTTAGCCAGCGCTAGCTACTGGGTCAAGCTCGTTAGGCTGGGCGCGCGTGGAACCGATCTGGACTCCTACCGACGAGGTGCGCGAGGGCTCCAACGCGCTCCGCTTGGCGCGCAAGCTGGGTTTCGACGACTACGCGGCGCTCGTGGGCTTCTCGCAGGAGGAGCCGGAGCGTTTCTGGCCGGCGGCGATCGAGGACATGGGCCTCGAGTTCTCGCAGCCCTGGGACGCGGTCGTGGACGAGTCGAACGGGCCAGAGTGGGCTACGTGGTTCGTCGGCGGCAAGCTGAACATCGCCTGGAACTGTGTCCACCGCTGGGCCGGCGGCGCCCGCGCCGACGAGGAGGCTGCGGTGTGGCAGAGCGAAGACGGGGAGCGGCGCGCGCTCACCTACAGCGAGCTCTCGGAGGCTGTCACCCGCTTCGCCGAGGCGCTGGCGGCGCTCGGCGTCGGCCCCGGCGACCGGGTCGCGCTCTTCCTGCCGATGTCGCCGGAGGTCGCGATTGCCTCACACGCGTGCGCCCACCTGGGCGCGATCCAGGTGCCGATCTTCTCGGGCTTCGCATCGCCCGCGATCGCAGGGCGGCTCCAGCACGCCGAGGCGAAGGTGGTCGTCACCGCCGACGGCTCGCTGCGCCGGGGTCGCGAGGTGCCGATGAAAGCGCTCGTCGACGAGGCGCTGGCGGACTCGCCCTCGGTCGAGCACGTGGTCGTCTGGCGAAGGCTCGGACACGACGAGGTCCCGATGCAGACGGGGCGCGATGTCTTCTGGGACGAGGCGGTCGCCGACACTCCGGGCGAGCTGGAGCCGCTCGCGGTCGATTCCGAGCACCCGTACCTCCTGACCTACACCTCGGGCACGACCGGCCCGCCGAAGGGCGTCCTGCACGTCCAGGGCGGATTCCTCGTCTCGATCACGCGCGAGGTGGCCTACCAGGCTGACGCGCGCCCTGGTGACGTGATCCATTTCGTCACCGACATGGGCTGGATCATGGGCCCGTGGGAGGTGGTCGGGGGCATGGCGCTCGGCTGCACCGTCGTCTTCGCCGAGGGAGCGCCGGACTGGCCGCAGCCCGACCGGCTCTGGGGCCTGGTCGAGAGCGAACGCGTCTCGATCCTCGGCCTCTCGCCCACGCTGACCCGTGCGCTGATTCCTCACGGGGCCGAGCTCGTCGAGCGTCACGACCTCTCGTCGTTGCGCGTGCTCGTGACGACGGGCGAGCCGTGGAACCCGGAGCCGTACCGCTGGCTGCACGAGCACGTCGGCGGCGAGCGCTGTCCGATCATCAACTGCTCGGGCGGCACCGAGGTCGGCGCGTGCTTCCTCTCGCCGACACCCGCGGCGCCGATCAAGTCGTGCTCCCTCGGCGGCCCCGCGCTGGGCATGGCGATGGATGTCGTGGACGCGGAGGGCCGCTCGGTGCGGGGCGAGGTCGGGGAGCTCGTCTGCCGGCGCCCGTTCCCGGGGATGACGCGCGGTTTTTGGCGCGACCCCAAGCGCTACCTCGACACCTACTGGCGGCGGTTGCCGGGGATCTGGGTGCACGGCGATTGGGCCTCGGTGGACGAGGACGGCTACTGGTTCCTGCACGGCCGCTCCGACGACACGCTGAACATCGCGGGCAAGCGCGTCGGCCCCGCGGAGCTCGAGTCCGCGCTCGTCGGTCACCCCGCCGTTGCCGAGGCGGCCGCGATCGGGGTGCCGCACGAGGTGAAGGGCGAGGTCGCCTGGGTCTTCTGCGCACTGGTGCCGGGCGTCGAGCCGAGCGAGGAGCTGGCCGCCGAGCTGCGTGCGTACGCGGCGAGCGACCTGGGCAAGGCGTTCACGCCCGAACGCGTGCTCTTCGTCTCGGCGCTCCCCAAGACCCGCAGTGCGAAGATCGTGCGGCGGGCCGTGCGCGCCAAGGCGCTGGGCTCGGATCCCGGTGATCTTTCGTCCTTGGAAAACCCGGAGACACTGGAGGAGATCGAGCGTGTCGCAGCCATCTGACCGACTTGACGGACAAATCGCCCTCGTGACCGGCGGTGGGCGTGGGATCGGGGCGAACATCGCGCGAGAGCTGGCCGCGGCGGGGGCCCGCGTTGCGGTCGCCGCGCGGACGCGCGAGCAGGTCGAGGAGGTCGCGCGGGAGATCGGCGGCCTCGCGCTCGAGGTGGACGTGACCGACCGGGAGGCGGTCGAGCGCATGGCGGCGGAGGTCGAGCGGGAGCTCGGGCCGATCGACCTGCTCGTCGCCAACGCCGGCGTGTCCAAGGGGTCGGGCCCACTCTCGGAGAGCGACCCGGACGAGTGGTGGGACGTGTTCGAGGTCAACGTGCTCGGCGTCTACCTCTGCTGCCGCACCGTCCTGCCGGGGATGCTCCAGCGCGGCCGCGGCCGGGTCGTGATCACCGGCAGCGGGGCCGGCTACCTCCCGGGCTCGACGAACACCGCCTACTCGGCTAGCAAGGCGGCGGTCAACCGGCTCGCCGAGACGCTGGCCAAGTCGTTGCGCGAGACGCCGGTGCGGGTGTTCCTGTTCAGCCCTGGTCTCGTGCAGACCGAAATGACGAGCGGCTTCTCCGACGACGCGCCCTGGACGCCTCCTGAGCTGGCGCCGCGCCTGGTGCACGTGCTCGCCTCCGGGCGGGCGGATGAGCTGGCGGGCCGCTACCTGCACGCCGAGCACGACGACATCGAGGAGCTGATCGGCCGCGCGGATGCGATAAGGCGCGACGATCTGAACGCGGTCCGGCTCCGCCGGTGAACGGTTTTCGACTGATAGGCTAAAACCTGGAATGAGACTCGCGCTCGCGCAGATCAACACCACCGTCGGAGACCTCGACGGCAACCGCGCGCGCATCATTGGGCGGCTCGAGGAGGCGAGGGCCGCAGGCGCCGACCTCGTCCTCTTCCCCGAGCTCGCCGTGACGGGCTACCCGCCCGAGGACCTCCTGCTGCGGCCGGGCTTCGTGCGCGCCGCGGAGGAGTCGCTCGCCGAGATCGCGCGCGCCACGCACGGGATCGTCGCGCTCGTCGGCTTCCCCCACTTCGACCGCGACCTCTACAACGCCTGCGCGGTGTGCACAGGGGGCGAGCTGAAGGCGATCTATCGCAAGCGCTTCCTGCCGAACTACGGCGTCTTCGACGAGGACCGCTACTTCGCGCCGGCGCGCGATCTGCTCCTGCTCGAGCACGGCGGCACCCTGATCGGCCCGACGATCTGCGAGGACATGTGGCAGCCGGGCGCGCCGGCGACCGACCTCGCCCTCGCGGGCGCCCAGCTTCTGACGAACATCTCGGCCTCCCCGTTCCACGTCGGCCGCGACCGGGAGCGGGAGGAGATGTTCGCCACGCGCGCGCGGGACAACTCGTGCTTCGTCGCCTTCTGCAACTGCGTCGGCGGCCAGGACGAGCTGATCTTCGACGGGCATTCGCTCGTGCTCGACGAAGAGGGGCACGTGCTGGCGCGGGCCCCCGGCTTCGAGGAGGCGTTGCTCGTGGTGGACATCGACCCGGCCGAGGCGGTGGGCCGGCGCCTTCGCGACGTGCGTCGCCGCGCCCTCGTGCGCGAGCGCGAGTCGATCCCCGAGGCGCCGGTCGTTCACATCGGCGTCCCCAAGAGCCACGGCGACCCCGTGGAGCCGCTCCTCGCGACGCCGCTCGAGGAGCTGGAGCAGATGCGGCTCGCGCTCGAGCTGGGGCTGCGCGACTACGTCGAGAAGAACGGCTTCCGCGAGGTGGTCGTCGGCGTCTCCGGTGGGATCGACTCGGCCGTGACCGCGGCGCTGGCCGTCGAGGCGCTGGGAGCCGAGCGCATTCACTGCGTCTCGATGCCCTCGCGCTACTCCTCCGAGGAAACCCGCCGCGACGCGCGCCTGCTGGCCGAGAGCCTGAGCACTGACTTCCGTGAGCTCCCAATCGGCGAGATCGTGCAGACCTTCGAAGGCGTCCTCGCCGAAAGCTTCGCCGGCCGGGAGCCCGATCTCGCCGAGGAGAACCTGCAGGCGCGGGTCAGGGGCGTGCTCCTGATGGCGCTCTCGAACAAGTTCGGCTGGCTCGTGGTCGCGACAGGGAACAAGTCCGAGCTCTCCGTCGGCTACGCGACGCTCTATGGCGACATGGCCGGCGGCTTCGCCCTGCTCAAGGACGTCTTCAAGACGGACGTGTTCCGGCTCGCGCGGCATCTGAACGAACAGGCAGGCCGCGAGCTGATCCCCGCCTCGATCATCGAGCGCGCCCCAAGCGCCGAACTGCGCCACAACCAGCTCGACGAGGACTCGCTGCCGCCCTACCCCGCCCTCGACCTCGTGCTCGAGGCCTATGTCGAGCAGGACCGCTCACGCGAGGAGCTTTCGGCCGATGGGTTCGACCGTGACGTGGTCGAGCGCGCGCTGGCGCTGATCGACCGGGCCGAGTACAAGCGCCGCCAGGCCCCGCCCGGAGTGCGATTGACTCCGAAGGCCTTCGGTCGCGACCGACGCACCCCCATCACTAACCGCTGGCGCGGCTGAGCTCGCTGAACCAGCGCAGGCGTTCTTCCCACGGCACGGCGGCGTTCGCCGGCGACGTGGACGGTAAGACGAACAGCCTCGTTTCGCCGAGCTGCCGCTCCTGCATCCCGAGAGCCGGACGCTCGCCGAACGCCCCGCGGTAGGCCTCCTTGCCGACGAAGGCGATCACGCCCGGTCTCAGCTCCCGCGCGAGCCGCTCGAGACGTTCGGCCGAGCCCTCGAAATCGGCGCGGCGGAGGTCGCCGGACCCTTTCGTCGTCCGATAGGCGGCGTTGGTCAGCCCGATCCCGAAGCCCAGCACCTCGAACTGCTCGTCCGGCTGCATGAGCCGAGGCGTAAAACCTGCTTCGTGCAGGAGCCGCCAGAAGTCGTTCCGGGGGTTGGCGAAGTGCGCGCCCGCTGCGTCGGAGACAAGACCCGGGTTGATCCCGCAGAAAACGACGTCCAGGCCCGGGCCGAGGACGTCCGGTACTGCACTAGCAGCGGTGGCGGCGCCGCGCGCGCGGCGCGCAGGGCCGCTCATGCCCGAGCGGCTTCGGCCGCCGGTGCCGAGCCCACGAGCGCCATGTGCCGCGAGTGCCGGAGCGGCTCCAACGAGTGCACGTCCTCACGCGGCGAGCCCCGCCTCGCGCGAGTCCAGCCGAACCTCGAAGAGCCTGCGCAATTCCTCACCCGTGATCCGGGCGAGGGCGAGTGGGCGTCGCGCCTCGATCTCGACAAGCCTCACCATCCCCTCGCCGGAGCCGTAGCAACGGAGGTAACACTCCTCCTCGCTCAGCGGTCGCAGGCGTCGCACGCCCGGAGCCTATGCGGGCCCTCGGACGGAACCACTAACCCGCCTTACTCGTACTGAAGCGCCTTGAGCACGTTCAGGCGGGCGGCCCTGCGAGCGGGAATCACCGCAGCGAGGATGCCCACGAGGATCGCCGCCACGATGAAGTACACGAGCTGGAGCCACGGCACCGCGAAGACGACGCCCTGCCCCGAGAGCGCCTGTGTCACGAGCGCCGCGAGGAAGACTCCGACGACCATCCCGAGCGCGGCTCCCATCAGCGCCGTGACGATGCTCTCGTACCGGATCATCATGCGCACCTGCCGCCGAGTCATGCCGACGGCGCGCAGCATCCCCAGCTCACGCGTACGCTCGAAGATCGTCAGGACGAGCGTGTTGATGATCCCGACCAGGCTGACGATCACCGACAACGCAAGCAGCGCGTAGAGCAGGTTGATGACCTTCTTGATCGGCTTGATGAAGTTCGCTTTGAACTCGTCGCGCGTCTGCACCTTCGCGTCGGCGAAGCGTGTTGATCAACACCATCTCGTCGCGCGGGCGTGGGATGTACTTGTCGAAGAGCGCTGTCGAGATCGTCGCCTCGCCGAACGGTGAACCGCCGTTTGGCTTCTCGTAGATCCCGAGCAAACGGACGTCAGCGTGCTTGCCGCTCGGGAACTCGAGATTCACCACCGAGCCAACGTGCAAGTGGTGGCTCTTGGCGAAGTCGTTGTCGGTGAAGAAGCTGTTGTTCCCGAGTCGTCTCGGAACGGAGGTATTGCCGGCCTTCCAGTCCAGCCGCACGCCGGTGGCGATGTTCGGCTCCACAGCGGTCAGGTTGTGGTCGCTGCCGAGGAAGCGGCTCGATCCGGCGCGGATGGGCGTCACGTCGCTTACTCCCGGCTTGCCGACGAGCGCCTTGCCGGCGGCGGCGTCGATCGGCGTGAAGGTGTTGGTCGCGGTGATCGCGTAGTCGGCGATGAAGAGCTGGTCGACGGCGCCCTCGAACGACTTGAAGGTACCGGCGCTGAAGATGGCGACGAAGGTGACGAGCGCGAGCCCGATCATCAGCGCGGAGGCCGTGGACGCCGTCCGCGCCGGGTTCCGTGTCGCGTTGTCGCGCGCCAGGATCCCGGGCGCGCCGCCGATCGAGCGCGCCGGCGCGCCGAGCACCGCCGCGAGCGGCCGCACGACCCGCGCCGCGTTCATCGAGACGCCGAAGAAGAGCAGGAGCACCCCCACTCCGAGCAGCAGCAGGCGCGGCCCGGTCGCGATGCCGCTGGCCAGCGTCCCGAGCGCGACTAGCACGATCGCAGCGGCGAGGATCCCGAGCGCAGTCACCGGTCCGTACCTCGCAAAACGCGAGACAGGCAGCACCGAGCCTTCGCGCACGGCAGCGATCGGCGGTACGCGGGTCGCGCGTCGCGCCGGACGGATGCTCGCCACCAGCGTGACGACGGTGCCCACGACCAGCGAGACGATGACGGTCCGGGTCGCGAAGACGGTTTGGCCCTGCGGCAGGTCGATCCCGAAGGTGACGAAGAGCTTGTTCAGGAGCTTGGCGAGCCCGAGCCCGAGGAAGAGCCCGATGACCGAGCCGAGCAGCCCGATCACGAACGCCTCGATGACGACCGACCAGAGCACCTGGCGGCGTGAGGCCCCGAGCGTCCGCAGCGTCGCGAACTCCCGCATCCGCTGCGCGATGGTGATCGCAAGCGTGTTCGCGATCACGAAGGCGCCGACGAAGAGCGAGATCCCGGCAAACGCGAGCAGGATGTACTGCAGGAAGGCGATGTCGAACTCCTTCTTGTCTTCCTTCACCTGAGCGTTCGCGTCGCGCACGGCCGCCGTCGGCGGTAGCAGCGGCTTGATCTCCGAGACGAGCTTCGCGGTCGAGACGCCGGTCTTCGACTGAATTCGAATCACATCGAGCTGACCGGGCTTCGCGAACACCCGCTGGGCGGTCGGCAAGTCGAAGAGGGCAAAGGTGGCGCCGCCGATCGAGCCGACGCCCGTGAGCTCCGCGATCCCGGAGATGTGGAAGGAGCGCTGCGGGCCGACGGTCTGGAGCTCGATCGTGTCGCCCACCGCGAAGCCCTCGCGCGACGCGGTCGCCTTGTCGATCGCGACCTGATCGCCGCCGCTCGGCCAGGACCCAGCGGTCAGCTTCGTCGGGTTGAACTGCTGCTCGCGCGGGTCGACGGAAAAGCCAAGTGAAGGCGCGCCGCCCGTGTCGACGACCTTTCCATCCTTGCCGATCAGCTTCACGTTGTCGCTCGTGACGGATCCGGCGGCCGCGGCGACGTCCGGCAAGGCCTTCACCTCCGAAAGCACGTCTTGCGGGAACGTCGGCGTCTCGACGCCGTTGCCGTTCGTGTTCTTGAAGGCTGCTTCGCCGCTGATCACGACGTCGGCGTTCTTGTACGAGTTGACGACGATCGTGTTGAAGCCGTTGTTGATCGTGTCGGTAAGGATGTAGGTGCCGCTGATCATCGCGACGCCGAGCACGATTGCGATAGCGGTCAGTAGCGCCCGAACCTTGCGGCCCGCGAGGCCTTTCAGCGCAACGGTGACCATCAGCCCTGGGTGAGCTCTTCCATCGCCGCGATCACGGCACCCGGATCGGAGCGCGGCATGTCGCGCACGATCAGGCCGTCGGCGAGGAAGAGAATCCGGTCGGCGATCGCGGCCGCGCGCGCGTCATGGGTGACCATGACCGTGGTCTGGCCGAGGGAGTCGACCGAGTCGCGCATTAGGTCGAGAATCTCGCCGCTCGTCTTCGAGTCGAGGTTGCCGGTGGGCTCGTCCGCGAAGACCACCGTGGGCTTCGAGACGAGCGCTCGCGCGATCGCGACGCGCTGCTGCTGCCCGCCCGAGAGCTCGGCCGGCCGGTGCGAGCGCCGGTCCTGCAGGCCGACCTTCTTCAGCAGCTCCTCGCGCCACTCGCGCTCGGGCTTCTCGCCCGCGATCGTCAACGGCAGGACGACGTTCTCCTCAGCCGTCAGCATCGGCAGCAGGTTGAAGAATTGGAAGACAAAGCCGATGTGCTCGCGCCGAAGCTTCGTCGTCTCGGTGTCGTTCAGCTTGCCGAGGTCGTTTCCCGCGATCCAGACCGACCCACTGGTCGGCTTGTCGAGCGCCGCGAGGATGTGCATCAGCGTCGACTTGCCGGAGCCAGACGGCCCCATCACAGCGGTCAGCTTGCCCTGCTCGATGTCGAGCGTGACCCCGCGCAGCGCATCGACGGCCGTGTCCCCCTCGCCGTAGCGGCGGGTCACCTCTCGCGCGGCGACGACGGCGGCCGGCGCCCGCGCGACGACGTCGACTGCTGGTACTGCGGTGGCGGCTTCCATAGCTCTCCCTCTCACTCGACCCCGGTCTTCAATCAGTGTTGCACCGATGCTCCCGGACCTCAACGTTTCTTCGGATACCGTCTAATCGTGAGCGCCGTAGCCCTCGACGTCTCGGCAGTCCGCCGCCGCTTCTCGGCGCTGGACCGGCCGCTCGCCTTCTTCGACGGGCCTGGCGGGACCCAGGTGCCGGACGCGGTCATTGAAGCAATCGCGGGCTACCTGCGGGAGTCGAACGCGAACGTCAGCGGCCCGTACGAGACGAGTCGCCGAACCGAGCTGCTGGTCGACGAGGCCCGGAATGCCGCCGGCGGCTTCCTCGGTTGCCGGCCGGAGGAGGTCGTGTTCGGAGCCAACATGACGACGCTCAACTTCGCGCTCACGCGAACGCTCGGGCGGGAGCTTGCGGCCGGCGACGAGATCGTGGTGACCCGACTCGACCACGACGCGAACGTCTCGCCCTGGCTCGAGCTGGCGCGCGATCTCGACCTCGTCGTTCGCTTCGCGGACATCCGCGAAGACACGACGCTCGATCTCGACGACCTGGCCGCGCAGCTGTCGGAGCGCACGCGCGTGGTCGCCTATCCGTGGGCCTCGAACGCGGTCGGGACCCTGGTGGACGTGGCCCGCGTGGCCGAGCTAGCGCACGAGGCTGGCGCGCTCGCCTGGGTCGACGCGGTGCACTACGCGCCGCACGGGCCCATCGACGTCGCGGCGATCGGCGCAGACGTCCTGATCTGCTCGCCGTACAAGTTCTTCGGCCCGCACCTCGGGGTCGCCTTCGCCCGCTCCGAGCTGCTCGAACGCTGGCGGCCCTACAAGGTGCGCCCGGCCTCCAGCGTGCCCCTCGGCCACCGCTTCGAGACGGGCACGCTGCCGCATGAGCTCCTTGCTGGGTTCGTAGCAGCCTGCGAGTACGTGGACTCGATCGGGCTGGACGCGATCGTGAGCTACGAGCGGGAGCTGGGCGCTCGCTTCCTGTCGGGCCTGCCCGAGTCGTGCCGCCTCCACGGGCTGCCGACGATGGAAGGCCGGGTGCCGACCTTCTGCTTCACGGTCGAGGGCTTGACGCCACTCGAGGTCGCGACCCGGCTGGGCGAGCGTGGCTTCGCCGTCTGGCAAGGGAACTACTACGCCGTCGAGGTGATGGAACGGCTCGGGCTCCCGGACGGCGGCGTACGCGCCGGGAT
>Ga0307313_10000114_pt1 | contig 12595 bp, 10 predicted proteins | sample ER_DNA_203_FD_194510 | JGI IMG/M metagenome (GOLD analysis project Ga0307313, IMG submission 194510) | Bulk soil microbial communities from the East River watershed near Crested Butte, Colorado, United States - ER_DNA_203 | ecosystem: Environmental > Terrestrial > Soil > Floodplain | place...
CCGACCGTGATGGTCGAACCGCCCGACGACTCGGACCTCCCGGTGATCTTCCTGGTCGAGGTGCCCGAGGAGAAGGTCGTCAAGAACCGGATGCACCTCGACCTCCAAGCCGGCGAGGAGCTGGAGGCCGAGGTGGAGCGGTTGGAGGGGCTGGGGGCGTCGATCCGGAACTGGGCCGAGGGGGACGGCGGCATGTGGTGCGTGATGCTCGACCCGGAGGGCAACGAGTTCTGCGTGATGCCCCCGGACGACGACGTCGCCTGAGGGGGTCTAGAGCTCGGCGAGACGCCGGCGGGCGCGATCGACCAGCACGACCGCGCCCTTCCGCCCCGCGCGTTCGACGGCCAGCTCGAGTGCCGCCCGTGCCTCCCGAGGGTCGCCGGCCGCGATCGCCACATCGGCTCGGTCCCAGCACAGCAGCCATCGGAGCAGGAACTCGTCGGTGGTCTCCGCCAGTTGGACCGCTTCCCGGATCAAGCGGACGGCGTCGTCGATGCGGCCCTCCCTCGTCAACAGCTTCGCCTCGACGGAGCGCCACGAGTACTGGTTGATCGCATCATCGCTCGCCGACATCTCGCGACACTCGGCGGCGTAGCGACGCGCCTCGTCGAATCGCCCGACCAGGTAACAGGACACCGCCCGGTTGACGGCCTGGGTCGAGGCGTGGGCACGGTCACCGTACGACACGAGTTGATCGTAGCCGCGTTGTGCCCAAAGCTCGGCCGCAGCGTGATCACCCGCGAGCGTCTCCAAGCGCCATGACGCCTCGTAGGCACCGCTTGGCACCCGGCCCAGCAGCTCTCGGGACACGGCCAGCTCCTCGTCGCGAAGCCGGCGGGCCTCATCGAAGTTCCCGCGGAGCGCGTATACCGCGCTCGTCAGGTCGAAGGAGATCAGGCGGAGCGATGGGTAGACGGTGGCACGCGCCTGCAGTTCCTCGACGTCCTCGAGGATCTGGTCCGCGGACGCCGGCCCCAGAGCTCCCCCGATCGCTCCCGTCACGAGGGCGATCCGCTCGAAGGTTCCGTCACCTGCTGCCTGCGCGTGGGGGACGGCGCGAGCACAATCCTGCCGCGCTTCCTCGAAGCGGCAGGCGTTCCAGTGGATCTGCGAACGACAGACGTACGCGATCGCCAACCCCTGATCGTCGGCCCACGCCTCCAGCTGCGGCAGCACTTGATCGAGCAAGGCGGCGATCGCGTCGGAACCGCCCTCGGGCGACACCAGCCATCGCGCGAACGTCGCGCCGAGCGAGGCATGGGCGATCGCTCGCTCGTCGCCGGTCGTCTCGGCGAGCGCGAGCGCTTCGTCGAAGGTCTCGGCCATCTCCGTCGCGCGATCCGCGTCGCCCAGGATCCAACCGAGCGCCATGAGATCCCATGCCCGCTGTGGATCGTCGGGAGCGCGGAGCGCGGCGGCACGGCGGGACAGGTTCTCGGTCGCGGCCGTGTCGCTGCGCGCGATCGCCCGCGACACCGCCGCCGACAGCCGCTCGGCGGCGCGCGCGGCGAGGTGGTGCGATCGCTCGTCGTCGGGCCCGAGCTCGCCCCGGTACCGGTACGCCTGTTCGAGGTGGAACCCGACGAACTCGTCGGCGTCGGCCATGTCCGGGCGGGCCGCGAGCCAGTCGGCGAGGCGCTCGTGCAGCACGGCGCGCTCCTCTTTGGGGAGCATCTGGTACGCGGCGTCCGCGAGCAGCCCGTGGTGGAACCGGAAGGCCTCTTCACCAACCAGGTCGGACGCGGCGGGACGAACCAAGTCGCGGCGGACCAGCTGCTGGACCAATCGGCCGGTGTCGTTCCGCTCGCCCTCGGGGCCGAGCTCACGGATCGCCCCCAGGTAGAAGACCTGTCCGACCACCGCGGCCCGCCCTAGCAGCGCGCGCTCCGCGTCATCCAGCCTATCCAGACGCGCGGCCAGCAGCGCCTGGATCGTCGGCGGGACCGAGACCCGTTCGAGATCCGTCGCCGCGACCCAACGATCGCCCTCTCGACGGATCACGCCGTCGTCCACAAGCATCGCCACCGTCTCCTCGGCGAACAGCGGGTTGCCTTCGGCGGCGTCGACGATCCGCGCTCGCGCGGAACCATCGACGCCGCCGACCAAGTTGTCGACGAGCCGCTCGGCCTCCTCGGGCGACAGCGGTTCCAGCGCGACCGTGGTCGCGTGGAGCTTCCCGCCGCCCCAGTCCGACCGGGTGTCCAGCAGATCCGGCCTCGCCATGCAGATCACCAGGATCGGAGCGTCCCGGCTCCAGTCGGTGACCTGATCCACGAGGTCGAGCAGACTCGGCTCGGCCCATTGAAGGTCGTCCAGCACGACGACCAACGGTCGGGTGGCGGCCAGGCCCTCCAGGAACCTGCGGACGGCCCATCCGACTTCCTCCGCAGGGAGCGCCAACCCTGTCTGGCCGCCCACGAGCTGTGCGACGCGGGTCGCGACCTCGGAAGCCGACGGGTCATCCGGAAGGAGGGGGACGATCGAGCCGGCGACGTCGCCGGGGTCGGCTCCGACGACGTCGCGCACGATCTCGACCAGCGGCCAGAAGGTGATGCCCTCGCCGTAGGAGAGGCATCGCCCGCGGACGATGGTCGCCCGCTCCGCGAGCGACCCGAGCGCCTCCTGGACGAGCCGGGACTTCCCCACGCCCGGGGGACCGAGGATCGTGAACAGGTGGCAGACGCGATCGGCGACGACGTCCTCGAACGCCTGGAGGAGTTGCGCGAGCGGACGCTGGCGGCCGACGAGCGGCGAGTCCAAGCGTCGCGCGATGCCCGCCGCCCCCGCGTGAACGGCGAGGAGCCGGTGGGCCGTGACCGGTTCGGATTTGCCTTTCAGCTCGAGGGGTACCACGGCTTCGGTGACGACGGCGTCGCGCACCAGTCGGAGCGTCGCGTCGGCGATCAGGACCTCCCCCGGCGTTGCGGCCTGCTCCAGGCGCGCCGCCACGTTCACCGCGTCGCCCGTTACCAGCGCCTGGCGGGCACTGCTCTCGCCGGCGACGACCTCGCCCGTGTTGACGCCGATCCGACAGACGAGTGTCGCGCCATGGTCGCGCTCGAGCTCCTTGTTGAGGAGACGGAGCGCTTCCCGCATGTCGCCCGCGGCGCGAACGGCGCGGAGGGCGTCGTCCTCGTAGGTGGTGGGGATACCGAAGACGGCCATCACCGCATCGCCGATGAACTTCTCCACGGTGCCGCCGTGGCGTTCGATCGCTTCGGTCATCGCCGCGAAGTACCGGGACATCACCCGCCGGACCGCCTCCGGGTCCAGCCGGTCCCCGAGCGCCGTCGACCCCGTGACGTCGCAGAAGATCACCGTGACGGTCTTCCTGACCTCCCCGGCAACGGTCGGTGCGGACTCGGGGAGCGGACTACCGCAGGCGTTGCAGAACCTGGCTCCGTCCGGGTTCTCGGCGCCGCAGTTCGGGCAGGCAGCCATCACCGACCAAGTCTAGAAGCCTAGAACAGGCCGACGGTCCTGCCGTCTGCGTCGATGTCCACGCCCATGAAGTTCGGGGTTCGGCCCAGCCCCGGCATCCGCTGCATCTCGCCGCACAGCGCGACCACGAACCCGGCGCCCGCCGCGGGGACGACGCCCCGAACCGGCAGCCGATAGCCCCGTGGCCGGTTCAGCCATGTGGGCTCGTGGCTGAGCGACAGGTGCGTCTTGGCCATGCAGACCGGGACCGTCCCGAAGCCCAGACGGTCCATCCGCGCCAGATCGATCTCGGCTTGAGGGAGATAGTCGACGCCGTCGGCGCCGTACAACGTGGTCGCGATCGCGTCGATCTGTTCCCGAAGCGTCGCGCCATCCGGCGTGAGTTGGTGGAACGAGCTGGGACGTTCGCACGCGGCGATCACGGCCTCCGCGAGGTCGACGGCGCCCTTGCCTCCCTCGGCGAAGCCACGGTTCACGACCACCGTCTCGGCGCCGGCCCCGGTCGCGAGCTCGTGGATCAGCTCGAGCTCGGCGTCGGTATCGGTGGGGAAGTTGTTGATCGACACGACGCACGGCAGCCCGTAGCGGCGGATGATGCCGATGTGCGCCTCGAGGTTGTCGATGCCCCGGCGGAGCGCATCGAGGTCCTCCGAGCCCAGGTCATCGAACGGCATGCCGCCATGAGATTTCGTCGCGCGGACCGTCGTGACCAACACGCCGGCCGACGGGACGAATCCGCAGAGACGGCACACGATGTCGCAGAACTTCTGGAAGCCGAGATCGCTCCCGAACCCAGCCTCGGTGACGACGTAGTCCGCGAGCTTGAGCGCGATCCGGTCCTCGATGATGGAGTTGTTCGCGTGGGCGATGTTCCCGAACGGCCCCGCGTGGATGAACACCGGCTGATGCTCGAGGGTCTGCACCAGGTTGGGTTCGATCGCGTCGCGCATCACCACGGTCATCGCGCCTGCCACCCGGAGCTGGTCGGCGATCACGGGCTCCCCGTCGTACGTGGACGCGACGACCACGCGACCCAGGCGCGCGCGGAGGTCCTGCAAGTCCGACGCGAGCGCGAGGATCGCCATGATCTCTGACGCCGCCGTGATCACGAACTCGTTCTCCCGAGGGATCCCGTGGGCCTTCCCGCCCAACCCGATGACCGTTCGGCGAAGCTCGCGGTCGTTCACGTCGATCGTGCGCGGCCACGTGATGGCCTGAGGGTCGATCCCGAGCGGGTTGCCGTGGAAGATCGAGGCGTCGATCGCCGCGGCCAGGAGGTTGTGGGCCGCGGTGACCGCGTGGAAGTCGCCGTTGAAGTGGAGGTTGATGTCCTCCATCGGCACGACCTGGGCGTAGCCGCCTCCGGTCCCACCGCCCTTGATCCCGAACACGGGGCCCATCGACGGTTCGCGGAGCGCCAGCGCGACCTTCTTCCCGAGGACGCCCAGGCCCTGCGTGAGCGAGATGGACGTCGTCGTCTTGCCTTCCCCGGCCTTGGTCGGGGTGATCGCGGTCGTGATCACGAGCTTGCCGTCGGCACCCTCGCGGAGGCGGTCCAGGATCGAGAGCGCGACCTTCGCCCGGTAGGTCCCGTACGGACGCAGCTCCTCCGGCAGGATGCCCGCCGCCGTGGCCACATCGACGATCGGCTCCATCGACGCTCCCTGGGCGATCTCGAGCCCGGACTTCATGACGGGACGCACTCCTTCTCCGGTGATCTCCGGACGATAGCGCAGCGGCGTCATGGTCCGGTACGAGGAGCGATACTGGGGAGATGGCCGTCTCCGAACCGCTGCGGAAGAACGTCACACCGGTGCGTGTGGTCGCGCTCCGCGACGGAACTCGGAGCGAACGCGCCGACGCGCTCGCCACCGAGGAGCCGATGGAGATCCGGGCACACGGACCTGGCCAGGAGGCGGTGCGCGTCGCGGTGACGATGCGGACGCCCGGCGGTGACTTCGAGCTCGCCGTTGGCTTCTTGTTCACCGAAGGCTTGATCCAACCCGGTGATGTCCGGCAGGTGGCGTACTGCGACGACGTCGATACGGAGGATCAGCGGTACAACGTGATCACCGTCGCGCTGGCGGAGCGGTTCGACGAGACCGTCCTGCACCGGAACTTCTTCGCGACGTCGTCCTGCGGCGTGTGCGGGAAGGCGGCCCTCGAAGACGTGGAGGTGCGATGCGCGCCGATCCCGCTCGGGTTCACGGTTCCGGCGGGGACGATCGTCGAGCTCCCGGACCGGCTGCGATCGGCGCAACGCGTGTTCGACCGGACGGGCGGGCTGCACGCCGCGGGGCTGTTCTCGGGTGACGGCGAGCTCGTGAGCGTCCGTGAGGACGTCGGCCGCCACAACGCGATCGACAAGGTGATCGGTGAGCAGCTGCTGACCGGCGCCGTCCCGCTCTCCGATCGCATCGTGCAGGTGTCGGGACGGGTCTCGTTCGAGATCGTGCAAAAGGCGGCCGTAGCGGGCATCCCGATCGTGAGCGCGGTCGGAGCGCCGTCGTCGCTGGCCGTCGATGCCGCCGACCGGCTCGGCGTCACGGTGATCGGGTTCGTCCGTGACGGCCGGTGCAACGTCTACGCGCACGCCGGGCGCGTGACCTGAGATCGCCGTGCCCGTCCGCTGCCCCTGGGCCTCGACGAACGATCCCGAGTACCTCGCGTACCACGACGAGGAGTGGGGTGTGCCCGTGCACGACGAGGCTCGTCTGTTCGAGATGCTCAGCCTCGAAGGTGCGCAAGCCGGCCTCTCGTGGTCCACGATCCTGCACAAACGCGAGGGATACCGCCGAGCGTTCGCGTCGTTCGATCCGGCGAAGGTCGCTCGGTTCACGCCCGCCCGCGTGGAGCGCTTGCTGAAGGATCCGTCCATCGTTCGGAACCGCTTGAAGGTCGAGTCCGTGGTTCGGAACGCAGCGGCTATCCGCGCGCTGGGGGCCGACGGTCCGCTCGACACGTTCCTGTGGTCGTTCGTCGACGGGACCCCGATGGTCAACCGATGGAAGGGGATGGGCGACATCCCGGCCGAGACGCCGGAATCTCGATCGATGTCCAAGGAGCTGAAGCGACGAGGTTTTCGCTTCGTTGGACCAACCGTGTGCTACGCCTTCATGCAGGCATGCGGCTTGGTCAACGACCACGTGGCATCCTGCTTCCGGTGGGCCGAGATCCAGGAGCGGTAGGCGGACGGCTGGCCGGTCTGAACCTCCGACCCATCGAGGTCCCACCTAGCATGGATACCCGGATCTGCAGCCGCTCTTTGACTCCGTTACTGCCCTCTCGGACCGCTTGGAGGATCCGATCGAGATCCACGGCACCGATCTCATCGCCACCATCGCCATCGCGTTGGGCGGCGTTCGTCGCCGGCTACCTCGCCCGGCTGGTAGGACTGCCCTCCATCGTCGGATACCTGCTCGCGGGCGTCGCCGTGGGTCCGTTCACGCCCGGGCTGGTCGCAGATCCCCATGAGGCTCAACAACTCGCGGAGATCGGGGTTGTCCTGCTCATGTTCGGCGTGGGACTGCATTTCAGCATCAAGGATCTGATCGGCGTTCATCGCGTAGCCGTGCCGGGTGCGGTTGTGCAGATCGCGATCGCCACTGCGCTGGGAACAGCCGCGGGATCGTGGTTCGGCTGGAGCTTTCGCTCATCGCTGGTCCTCGGACTGGCGATCTCTTTTGCCAGCACAGTAGTCTTGTTGCGCGCACTGCGACACCCGACACCGAGGAGCGACAGACTCCGAACCGGGCAAAGTGGCCATCGGCTGGCTCATCTTCGAGGATCTGTTCACGGTTGTCGCGCTGGTGCTCCTGCCGGTTATCGCCTCTGCAACAGACACCCAGCACGTGGGTACGACATCGCTCCTCGAGACGGGGGTGACGATCGGCGCGGCGCTCGGCAAGGCCGTCCTGCTCATCGCTTTGATGCTGGTGGTGGGCTCTCGCGCGCTCCCCTGGGTCCTGACGCGAGTCGAGGGGGAGGGCTCACGCGAGCTGTTCACGCTTGCCGTCTTGGCGACGGCCATCGGTATCGCATTCGCGAGTGCTGAGATCTTCGATGTGTCGCTCGCCCTGGGAGCCTTCCTCGCGGGCGCGGTCATGAGCGAATCGCGGATGCGCGACCGAGCAGCCGCCGACATCCTCCCCCTCACGGACGTGTTCACAGTGCTCTTCTTCGTTTCCGTCGGGATGTTGCTCGATCCGGCGATCATCGCCAGCCATCCCAAGGAGATCCTCGTGGTGCTCGCGATCGTGGTCCTGGGGAAGTCGCTCGCTGCCTTCGTCATCGTGGTTGCGCTCCGACGATAGCGGGACGTAGGACGAACCGTCGCGGCCGGGCTAGCGCAGATCGGCGAGTTTTCATTCATCGTGGCCACAGCCGCACACGGGGCGTGCTTCCCGATGAGGGCTTCCAGGTGATCGTGGCGGTAGCACTCCTTTCGATCACGGTGAACCCAGCCCTCTTCGCGCTTACCCCTGACGCTCAGACACGCTCGATGGAGTCAGCCTTGCGTTCGTGATTCGTCTCGAGGCGCGCGACTCGAACGGCGAGGATGCTTCCGGCGAGCCAGGATGTCTCCGCTTAGACGGGGAGCCTCTCGAGCAACTCGTCCAAGAACTCGATCGCCCTCATCGCGTCTGCCGGACTCGGCTCGTTGTCGAGCGACGCGATGAGGTGTTGACGGGCGCTGACCACGGGTACCCGTCGTCCACCACAGCTCTCGAGTAACTCCGACACCGCTTGCTCTCGGTCCGTCTCCGTGCGAGCGAGCTCCAGCGCACGTTCTCTCACGATATCTCCAGTCGTCATCCGGTCCTCCCTCGATCGATCAGACGCGAACGAACTGACGCCCATCGGGCGCTGTTCAAGCGTTGGTCGACGAAGGCGGACCTCGACCGGCGAGGCCCAGCGCGATCGGCCCGGCCGAGAGGATCGAGGGAGAGGAGCGAACGCTCCTCGGCACCGAGAGGGGCGCCATGCCGGGAAGGCTCACCGTCGCGATCCAGATGGCTCGCTGGCCTTCGCCAAGCCTCGGGCTGAACGAACGGAGCGGTCGGTCAGAGGCCGCGCCGAGCACCGATGGGAACGACTCGATCGCTGAGGCGACCGGCGGCATCGAGCTGCCGACGGGATGCTCGGCGCTCGATCGAGGCGCCGCGACCCAACCGAAGAGAGCGAGCGCCAACACGAGGACGGCGCGCCAAGGCGGCCCGTCGAGGCGGATCACGGCTCGAGCGTAGGCGGGTTGGTTGTCCCCTGCAAAGTGCGACTCGTCACGCGTTCGAACCTGCTATCGCTGGCGCGAAGTACAGCGGTGATCCGAGATCTCGAGCGGAAGGTCCCCGTTCCCACCCTCACCGTCCTGGTTCTGGTCAGCGCCACGGTGGTGCTCGGTTGATCCGTGCCCCGTATGCTTGTGCGCGCTGCTGGGCTTCTCCGTGACTTGGGGATTCGAACCCCGCTCGGCCGGCCCCTCGGCCGATCCGCCTGACAGGGCAACCTTCGGCACTCGCCCCGTCCCCAGAACGGCTACCAGCTTCCGCTCGTCCACCTCACTCGGTCATGTCAGCTTCCCAGTTCTTCCCCTGAATCTTCGCGTCCACCTCACGGCGCTCTCGAGCGAGATCGTCCGCGGCTCGGTGCAGCTGCGCAACGTCGAGCGGCGTGACGAAACGAACCTCCGACTTGCTGTACCGGTCTTGGCGGAACGAGGCGTGCTGCGCCGCCTCGCTCAAGATCGCGTGACGGAGCCCGAGCACGTCGCGGTGTGCGAGGGCTTCGGTCATCGTGAGTCCGGGCTCGATCTCGGTAACCACGTTCGTTCGGTTGATCCCGCGGATCAGGCGCTCCAGCTCGGCCGCCATCCGCTCGGCGTCGGCGAGCAGTGCGTTCGGATCTTCGGGAGGAGCTTCTCCCTCTTGATGTCGCGCGGAAGCCGCGATCCTCTGGCGGATCTGCAAGAGCCGCTTCTGGAGATCCGCGCGCAACTGCAACGCCTCGGCAAGCTTCAAAGGTGGCCTCTCGGGAGCGGACCGATCGATGATGGATGCTGCGCGAGGCGACGTCTACCCGCGCATGACCGCCACGGATCGCTCGGCCATGCGGGCGGATCACAGGCCGACTGCCGTTCGTCGTCGTCGGCGCCCTAGAATCGAACCTCGCCGGATGGTCCGGCGGGCAAGGAGATGACGTCGATGGCGATGGCACCGGTCCGGCTCACCGAGCCGATGGTCCGCGAGAACGGCGAGCTCCGCACGGCCACCTGGGACGAGGCCCTCGATCGGGCCGCCTCGGGGCTGCGGCGAGCCATGCAGCGGAACCCCGGTTGGGGAGCGGGCGTGTTCTCGTGCTCGAAGGCGACCAACGAGATGATCTTCGTCGCGCAGAAGTTCGCTCGTCAGGTCCTGGGCACGAACAACGTCGACAGCTGTAACCGCACCTGACACGCGCCAAGCGTGGTCGGTCTGGCCACGGTCTTCGGTGCCGGTGGCGGTACCAGCTCATATGAGGAGGTCGAGAACAGCGACCTCATCGTGTTGTGGGGCTCGAACGCCCGCGCGGCACACCCCATCTTCTTCCACCATGTCCTGCGAGCGCTCGAGCGAGGGGCGAAGCTGATCGTGGTCGATCCACGGCGGACCGAGACCGCGGCGTTCGCCGATCTCTGGCTCGGGATCGACGTCGGCACCGACGTCGCACTGTCGAACACGATCGCGCGGGAGATCATCGCCAGCGACCTGCAGGATCACGCGTTCGTCGCGCACGCGACCGAGAACTTCGAGGAGTACGCGGAGAGCGTCGCGGACTGGACGCTCGAGCGTGGCGAGGGCGTCACCCACGTGCCCGCCGAGGTCATACGTGAGGTCGCGCATGAGTTCGCGAACGCTGACCGGGCGATGATCTGCTGGACCCTGGGCATCACCGAGCATCACAACGCCGTCGACAACGTTCTCGCCTTGATCAACCTCGGGCTCCTCACAGGGCACGTGGGCAAGTACGGGAGTGGCCTGAATCCGCTCCGCGGGCAGAACAACGTGCAGGGTGGCGGCGACATGGGCGCCATCCCGAACAAGCTGCCGGGCTTCCTCGACATCGTCGAGGATCGCACCGCGCGGCAACGGTTCGAGGAGGCATGGGGACGCCCGATCCTGCCGCGCTACGGCTGGCACCTCACGGACATGTTCCACGCGATGGACCGCGGCGAGCTGACCGCGATCTATTGCATCGGCGAGAACCCGGTGAGCTCCGAAGCCGACGCGACCGTGGCGAGGGAGCTGCTGGAGAACCTCGATACGTTGATCGTGCAGGACCTCGTGTTGACGCAAACCGCCGAGATCGCCGACGTGGTGTTTCCAGCGTCCAACGCCGCCTTCGAGACCGAAGGGACGGTCACCAACTCCGAGCGCCGCGTCCAGCGGGTCCGCAAGGCGCTCGATCCGCCCGGGCATGCGAAGGACGACATCTGGATCATCACCCAGCTGGCGAGACGTTTGGGTTACGACTGGGGCGAGCTCACCCCGTTCGAAGCATGGGAGGAGCTTCGGTCGCTCTCGCCGATGCACACGAACATGTCGTGGGAGCTGATCGAGGAGCGCGGAGGCGTCCAGTGGCCGTGCAACGACGACTTCCCCGAAGGGACCCAGTTCTTGCATGCCCGCCTGTGGGAGTTCGACGACCCAGAGAAACAGGGACGGAAGGCGCCTCTCAGTGTGGTGGTCGATGATCCGCCGGTCGACCTTCTGACCGACGAGTACCCGATCCGACTGACGACAGGGCGACGGCTGGATTCCTTCAATACCGGTGTGCAGACGGCCGCCTACACCTCGCCGCTCCGGCGGCCGGAAGCCGTGGAGCTCTCTGCGGCGGACGCGGACGCGCTCGGCGTCGTCGAGGGAGAGCGGGTCCGCGTGTCCTCGCGGCGGGGCGACGTCGAGGCGCCGGTGTACATCTCCTCGGCGCTCCGAGCGGGTCTCGCGTTCATGACCCTGCACTTCCCGGACGAGGTCGAGACGAACCGGCTCACGATCGAAGCGGCGGATCCGAAGTCCGGCACCGCGGAGTTCAAGGCCACGGCGATCCGGATCGACAAGCTGCGCGCGGACGTGTCCTGATGGACCTCCATCTGATGACGGCGCAGCCGACGGACGAGGAACGTCGTGCGGTCGATGCCCTGCTGGGAGCCGCGGTCCCGGTCGACGATCGGGTGGTTCGCGGCGGTCACGAGACCGAGGGTGACCGGACGTTGCTGCTCCCGGCCCTGCACGCCCTCCATGCCGCGGAGGGCTGGGTCAGCGAAGGGGGCCTCAACTACATCTGCGAACGGCTCACGGTGCCGCCGGCCGAGGCGTACGGCGTGGCGACGTTCTACGCGATGTTCAGCGTGCAACCCCGGCCGAGGACCCTGGTGCACGTCTGCGACGACGTGGCCTGCCGGATCATGGGCGGGAAGGAGCTCCTCACCGAGCTCGAGGCGCAGGGCGCCGACGGCGACTGGACCTGGGCGACGAGCCCCTGCCTCGGGATGTGCGAGCAGGCGCCGGCGATCCTCGCGCAACGCGCCGGCCGCCCGGACGTGGCGCTGGGCGAGGCCACCCTAGGGACCGTCCGGGCGGCCGTCGCGCCCGACTCGACGGTCACGTGTGCGGGGGCCGTCACCGCGCCGCAGGCGTGGGACCCCGACGTTCGCTCGAGCCTCCGGCTGCTCCAACGGGTCGGCGAGGTCGATCCGGCGTCGATCGACGCCTATCGGGCGGCGGGCGGCTACTCGGCGTTGCGGCGCGCGACCGAGCTCGGCCCCGAGGGGACGATCCGGGAGATCACCGACGCGAAGCTCCTCGGCCGCGGCGGCGCGGCGTTCCCCACCGGCGTCAAGTGGAAGGCGGTCGCCGAGCAGTCGGTGCGTCCGCACTTCGTGATCTGCAACGCCGACGAATCCGAACCGGGCACGTTCAAGGACCGGCTCGTGATGGAGCTCGATCCGTTCGCCGTGGTCGAGGCGCTCACGATCGCCGGCTACGCCACGGGCGCGGAACGGGGCTACCTCTACGTGCGCGGTGAGTACCCGCTCGCCACGGAACGGCTCGAGGGAGCGATCGCGGAGGCGCGGCTCCACGGCTACCTCGGGGACGACGTGATGGAACACGGGTTC
>Ga0307313_10000122_pt1 | contig 12239 bp, 9 predicted proteins | sample ER_DNA_203_FD_194510 | JGI IMG/M metagenome (GOLD analysis project Ga0307313, IMG submission 194510) | Bulk soil microbial communities from the East River watershed near Crested Butte, Colorado, United States - ER_DNA_203 | ecosystem: Environmental > Terrestrial > Soil > Floodplain | place: USA...
TTCGTCGCTGGTGATCGGCGCGATCCTCGCGCTCATGCTGAAGATGAGTTTGCGTCTGATCGGGCTGATCATGGCCTTCGGCGCGGGCGTGCTGATCAGCGCGGTGGCGTTCGACCTCGTCGAGGAGGCGGCCGACAAGGCATCCGGTAGCGGATGGGCGGTTGCGGGCCTCTTCAGCGGCTGTCTGGTCTTCTTCTTCGGCGACCGACTGATCGACAATCTCGGAGGCAGCCAACGCAAGGACGCCACCGGCGACCAATCGGGTGGCTCGCCGCTCGCGATCGTGCTCGGAACCGTGCTCGACGGGATCCCGGAATCGATGGTGATCGGCCTGACGATCTACGAAGGCGGAGCGGTCGGCGCTGCCTATCTGGCTGCGGTCTTCATCTCCAACCTGCCCGAGGCAATCTCCTCGACGTCCGGCTTGGTCACCGCTGGCTGGAAGCACTCACGAATCATGTGGATGTGGATCGCGATCGCGCTGATCTCGGGACTCGCCTCGCTCGCCGGCTACGGCCTGTTCCAACACTCCCCGCCGAGCACCATCGCCTTCGTTCTCAGCTTCGCCGCCGGGGCGATCATCACCATGCTCGCCGAGACGATGATGCCCGAGGCGTTCGAGCACGGAGGCAAGCTGGTCGGCGTCGTGACGACGCTCGGCTTCGCGGTCGCCTTCACCATTCACACGCTCGATTGACAATGCCCGTCGGGGGCAGTCTGACGCCGTTTTCATCCCAGCTGAGTGACGCCACTGGGTGGCACGGCCCATACGGTCGTTGGTGCTGGGCCGCACGTTTAACCCCTGTGAGGAGTGACACATGACCGTTGCCGACGAGACGCTTCACGCTAGCGCGTAGTCGGTGCCGCCGGATCGACGCCGTTGGTGTGCCCCAGTGGGCCAGAAAGCAAAGCGGCAGGGCGGCTACGAGGCGAAGCGATAGCCGCCGACGACGCGGCGGCGGCGCACTACCGGCTCAGAGCGGCTCAATTTCATGCCAGCGGTATGACGAGGACGGGCGCGCGCTTGCTTAGCCTCGCCTGCGATGCCGTCCAGCTGACCAACGGAGGGGAAATGGCGACGCGTAAGGCTTCGTGCAATTGCGGACAGCTCAGCGTCACGTACGAAGGACCAGACCCACAGCGGGTATCCCTGTGCCAGTGCTACGAGTGCCAGAAGCGGACGGGCACCGTGTTGAGCATGCAAACCCGACTTCCACTCGAGCACGTGACGATAGAAGGCCAATCGAAGACGTGGACGTTTCCCATCGACGGCGCGGAGCCGGCCACGTTTCGCTCGTGCGACAGCGGGGGGGCCACGTATCACTTCTGCCCGGAGTGCGGTTCGACCGTTTACTGGGACATCGCTATCGCACCGGAGTTTCTCGGGATGGGAGTCGGCAGCTTCGCCGATCCGACGTTTCCGCCGCCGATGATTTCCGGCTTCGAAGCGTACGGGCCTGCGTGGACGATGAACGTCTCGGACCTTCCGATGCCGGGAGGCCATCACGACTACGACGGAACCTCACATGGCGGGGCACGGCTGTGAGTGCGCTGGAACAGCGTGACTAGCGGTGGACTAACCCGTTCGGCATCTCCGGTCGGTTTCGTTTGACTTTCTGAGACGTCAAGGGGGTCGCGGCAGACCGCAGGCAGCAGCCGGCGCTCCATGTTGTGGGGCGCATTGGCATCGGCGATGACGATCGAGGGAAGGCGACGACCATGGCGACGAGGACCAAGACGACCGAAAACGGTGGCGGCGGCCCGAAGCGGGTCGCAGCGGCATCGCATCTGTCGGTAGCCGAGCGCATCGCGCGTGGCAAGGCCGCGCGAAAGGAGATGCCGCGGGCTGCTCACGCGGCGTTCGAGTCGCGGTCGGCTCGGGCCGATCCGGTCGAGTTGCTCGAGCGCCAGGCGAAGACGCGGGTCGCGGAGCTGGTACCGATTCGCTACGGGCGGATGCTGGTCTCGCCGTTCACGTTTTATCGCGGAGCCGCGATGATCATGGCCCACGACCTCGAGCCAACGCCGCGGTCGGGGCTGACGGTGCAGTGTTGCGGCGATGCGCACCTGTCGAATTTTGGTGCCTTCGCCTCGCCGGAGCGACGGTTGGTCTTCGACCTCAACGACTTTGACGAGACGCTGCCGGGTCCGTGGGAGTGGGACGTCAAGCGGCTGGCCGCGAGCATGTTGATCGCGGCGCGCGACAACGGCTTTCGGGCCAAGGCACAGGAGCGGATCGTGCTTGACACGGTCGGCGCGTATCGCACGGCGATGGCGAGCTTCGCCGGGATGGCGAACCTCGACGTGTGGTACGCCCATCTCGACCTCGAGGCCGCGCTGAAGGAGTACGGCTCGCAATTCACGTCGAAGGTGGTCAAGGGAACGAAGAAGACGCTCGCGAAGGCCCGTACGAAGGACAGCATGGCGGCGTTCTCGAAGCTCACCCACGTCGTCGACGGGCAGGCACGGATCATCGACCAGCCGCCGCTGATCTTGCCGATCGAGCAACTCGCACCGGGCGAGGACCGCCACGAGCTCTTCGAGCGTTTGCACGATCTCCTGCGCGGCTACCACGAGACGCTCGAGTTCGGCCGGCGCGTGCTGCTGGAGCAGTTCGAGCTGACGGACTTCGCCGGCAAGGTGGTCGGGGTCGGCAGCGTCGGCACACGCGCATGGATCGCGCTGTTGCTCGGCCGCGACGGCCAGGACCCGCTGTTCCTGCAGATCAAGCAGGCCGAGGCCTCGGTGCTCGAGGAGTCCCTCGACCCCAGCGACTTCTCAAACCACGGCGAGCGAGTCGTCGTCGGACAGCGGCTGATGCAGGCCACCAGCGACATCTTCCTCGGCTGGCTGCGCGTCGACGCCGCGCGCGACGGCCAGACTGCCGACTACTACGTCCGCCAGCTGAAGGACTGGAAGGCCTCCGCAGAGATCGAGCAGATGAACCCCGAGGCCATGGCTAGGTACGGCACGCTGTGCGGCTGGACTCTGGCCCGCGCACACGCCCGCAGCGGCGACCGGATCGCGATCGCCGCCTACCTCGGCAACGGCGACACTTTCGACCGTGCGCTCGTCGCGTTCTCCAACGCCTACGCCGACCAGAACGACCGCGACTATCAGGCACTGAAGACCGCCGTCGACGCCGGCACGATCGATGCCCAAACAGGCCTCTGACGTCACCCTACCGACGACGACGGCCCCAACACCGGCTGGCGAGGAGTCGACTGTGCCCTGCCAAATACGCAGCAGCCTGCTGCCAAGGCTTGGGCAGTTCGACCATTGCTCATATCGGAGGACCGGCGCGTTCCCGAACGCCCTCCCAGCGGATCTTCATACCAGCGGGATGATGCCGTGGGGTGGGGTCCTCAATACGTTCGGTCACAGAACCTAACCCCGGAGGGGACCGCAATGCCAGCCACTGCTGCGACCAAGACGCCTGTACCCGCTGCGATCACGACGCCGTCGAGCGTGCCGGCAGGGATCGGGACCCTGGAGTTCACCGACGGCTACCCGACGCGTGAGACCGCGGAGAAGCTGCGTGACCATCTGGACTACCTGCACGGCGTCGAGACGTTCATGAACACCATCCACGGGGTGTCCGTGTTCGCCATCCGGAAGGGGTTCCAGGACGCCGGCATCGCGGAGGGCGACGTGTTGATCTGCTCCGAGCTGATGGACTCCCGGTCGCTGTTCCTGACCCCGAACGCCGACACCGTCTACTTCTGGTCCTTTCACGACCTGTCCCAGGGACCACTGGTGTTCGAAACACCGTCCGACACTCTGGGCCTCTTCAACGACATATGGTTCCGCTGGATCAGCGACTTCGGCCTGCCCGGTGCGGACCGCGGCCAGGGCGGCACCTACCTGGTGGTCGGCCCCGAGTACGACGGCCCGCTGCCCGAAGGTGGCTACTACGTGCGGCACTCGCGCACCAACCACGTGACCTTGATCGGCCGTGCGTTCATCAACGAGAACCCGGGCATGGACCCCGCCCCGACTGCCGCCCGCATCAAGGAGCAGCTGAAGATCTACCCCTTCGCCGCCGGCGGCGTGGGCAGCAGCGTCGGCGCCTACCTGACCGGGAAGGGCCCACTCGGCCAGCCGGCCACCCCCGCGTCGCCCCGGTTCGTGGAGGGGACCGGTCTGGCGATGAACACCGTCCCGCCCAACGACTTCGGCCACTACGAGATGCTCGACGCCTTGGTGCAGCTGGAGCCGGCCGAGGCGCTGGATACCGAGCTGGCCGGTCAGTTCGCCGCCATCGGGATCGTCAAGGACGAGAAGTTCGCGCCCGACGGCCGGCTGCGCAAGATCCTCGACGACGCGGTAGCCGTCGGCAACGCCGCGTCCCGGATGCACGGGATGGGTGCGTCCCCGACCGAGGGCTTCCGCTACTACGACGATGAGAGCGCGTGGTGGAACATGCTGTTCGTCGGTGGGTTCGAGTTCACCAACCCGCCGCCCGAGATCACTCCGGAAGGCGTCAAGCCCTACCCGAACCAGGGCGCCCGCCGGCTGCACTCACGCACCTCGATGTTCTACACCGCCACCGCCATCACCCCCGCCATGTGCATGCGGCTGGCCGGCGTCGGGTCGCAGTACCTCGTCGCCAACGTCGACGCCGACGGCGAACCCTTCGACGGCGCCAAGACCTACCGGGTGAGGCTGCCCAAGGACATCCCGGCCGCGCGGTTCTGGTCGCTCAATCTCTACGACAACCAGACCCGCTCGCTGCTGCAGACCGAGCAGCTCTATCCCCGGGCCGGCAGCCAGGAGTACCCCTCACCCGCCGCGGAGGCCGAAGCCGACGGCTCCACCGTCGTCTACTGCTCGCCCACCCAGCCCGACGGCGTCGCCTCCGGCAACTGGATCCAGACCGACCCCGAGAGAGGCTGGTTCGTCATTCTGCGCTGCTACAGCCCGCTGCAGCCCTTCTTCGACAAGACCTGGAGGGCCGGCGAGTTCGAGCTGGTGAGCTAAACCGCCGGGAATCACGTCTGCTTAAGGTGCGGTAGGCCGGGGATCGCCGCTCGCGACGAGTGGCCTGGGCGCGGCAACATCCGGGGTGTGCAGGGCATCCTGTGATGCCGAGACCCGGACTCCGACCGGTCCCCGGTCGTGGGCATGGATGCCGTCACCGCGAGCTGACGGCGAGACCCGGACGCCCATGTTCAGCGCCCACCTCTGACGTCGCATCATCCACGCCGGTGAACTCGCAGCGCGTTACGCCCTTGCCGGCACGAGCTAAGCGCCACTGCTTGCGAATGCCGCGCGCCTGCTCCGACAGAAGCCGACGTGAACTCCTCAGCGGTCGTGCCGCTCGAGAGCTGCGTCGACTACCGCCAAGCTAGATCGCCGCACAGCCGTCGTGACGGCAAGACCACAGCATGCGAGATCAGCAGCCGCACCAAAAGCGCCCCACACATTTGCACCAACGGATGCTTTCACGGTACTTTGTAGCCGTATGAGGCCGTTGAGATTCCCCGTTGATTTGTCTCCTGCCTTTCTGGGCGGCGCAGCCTAGGACGGCCGCGGCGGTGTTGTCGATCGGCAAGTTGACGGTCGAGCAGTCGCGTTACTACGAGCGCCAGGTCGCGCAGGGTCGCGATGACTACTACTCCGGCCGGGGCGAGTCGCCGGGCCGCTGGACCGGCAGCGGGGCCGAGACGTTGGAGCTTGGCGGTCGCGTCGACGACGACGGCTTCATGGCGCTGATGGACGGTCGTGACCCGGGGACCGGTGAGCGCCTCAAGCGCGTCGGTGGCCGTTCGAAGGTGGCGGCGTTTGACCTGACGTTCTCGGCGCCGAAGTCCGTGAGCGTGCTGTTCGCGATCGGCGAGCCGGGGCTGGCTGGTGCGTTGGTCGCGGCGCACGAGTCAGCGGTCGACGCGGCGCTTGAGTACCTGGAGCGCGAGGCGTGCCGGGTGCGCCGCGGCCGCGGCGGTGTCCAGCGTGAGGTGGGGGACGGATTCGTGGCGGCTGCCTACCGCCACCGGATGAGTCGCGCCGAGGACCCACAGCTACATACCCACGTGGTGGCGGCGAACATGGCCCGCGGCGGCGACGGCCGCTGGACCGCGCTTGATGCCACCCCGATCTACCAGCACGCCAAGGCAGCCGGCTACCTCTACCAGGCGCACCTGCGGGCCGCCGTCCATGAACGGCTGCCGTGGGTGCACTGGGGTCCGGTGCGCAACGGGATGGCCGAGATCGAGCAGCTCGCCCCGGCGGTGTTGCGGGAGTTCTCCACGCGCCGTCGTCAGATCGAGGAGCGCGAGCGCGAGCTCGTGGCAGCGGGCGTCGCGGTCGGCGACGGCGGGCGCGAGGCGATCGCCCATGCCACGCGCGCTCGCAAGCGCTACGGCGTCGACACGGCACCATGGCGTGACGTCGTGCGCGCCCGGGCGGCCGAGCACGGCCTCGGCGCTCCTGAGCTCGCCGCCCTCGTGCTCGGACCGGCGCGGGCACCCGAGACCCCGGACGCGGGGTTGGTGAGCGGCGAGCTGGCCGGCGCGGCCGGGCTGACGGAGAAGCAGAACACGTTCGCCAAGCGCGAGGCGGTGATGGCGTGGGCGGCGGCGCACGGGCAGGGCGCGCCGGCCGACGCAGTCGAGCGCGCCGCCGCGGAGTTCCTCACGCGCGCTGATGTGCACCGCGCCCCGGACGCCACCGAGCGAAGGTTCACAACGAACGATCTGCTCGCCCACGAGCAGGCGATCGTGCACGGGGCGCAGGCACGCCGCGACGAAGGCACCGGCACGCTGGATCGCGCGCTGGTCGACGCGGTGCTCGCGGCTGCGCCGTTCGCGCCGACGGCTGAGCAGGCGGCAGTGATCCGCGGGCTCACCTCGTCCGGGCACGGCGTCGAGACGGTCGAGGCGCTGGCGGGGACGGGCAAGACCTTCACCGCCGGCCTGCTCGCCCAGGCCTACACGGCCGGCGGTTTGCGTGTGCTGGGGACCGCGCCGACCGCCCGCGCAGTGCGCGAGCTCACCGAGCAGGCCGGCATTGGCCAGGCGTGGACGCTCACGCGCCTGGCGCTCGACCTCGACGCCGACGACCACGGCTTCGGGTCGGGTCGGGCGGTGTTGATCGTCGATGAGGCGGGGATGGCGAGCACCCGCGAGACCGCGCGCGTCCTACGCCACGCCCGCGTCGCAGGTGTGAAGGTCATCGCGATCGGTGACTCCGGTCAGCTCTCAAGCGTCCAGGCCGGCGGCTGGCTGGGCTCACTCACCGAGCGCCTGGGCTCGCACGAGCTGCGCGAGGTGATGCGCCAGCGCGACCCCCGCGAACGCCAGCTGCTCTCGCACGTCCATCGCGGCGATCCCAGTGACTACATCACCGAGAAGGCCGCCCGCGGGCAGCTGCACATCTGCGGCGGCGATGCGCAGCACGCAATCGCTGGCGAATGCGCCGCGGTCGCGGCGTGGCGCGAACGGCAGGCCGGATGCCCGTGGGGGCAGGCCGTCCTGATGGTGCGTGACAACCAGCGCCGTGAGCGCCTCAACGCGCTCATCCGCGCCGAGCTCAAGCGCGACGGCCGCCTCGGCGAGAGCATCCACATCGGAGGCCACGAGTTCGCCGTGGGGGATCGCGTCGTCGCGCGTCGCAACGATCGCGAGCGCGCGGTCGATAACGGGATGCGCGGCACGGTGATCGCGGTCGACCCGACCGAGAAGGACTTGCTCGTGCGCACCGACGCCGGGGCCCACCGCCGCCTCGATGCTCCATACGTGGCCGAGCATCTGCAGCACGCGTACGTGCTGACCGCGCACACCATGCAGGGCGCCACGGTGGAGTGGGCGGGCGTCGTCGGTCGCCCGGAGGACTTCACGCGCAACTGGTCCTACACAGCGCTCTCGCGCGCGCGAGCGCCAACCGAGCTGTTCCTCGTCGACACGCAGACCGAACGGGACATCGACCGCGCTGAGATCGCCCCCGGCCAGGCCCGCGGTCTGCGCGACGCGCGAACGCTCATCGACCGCCTCAAGACCGCCATGCGTTGCCGCGACGACGAGGACCTCGCCCTGGACCGCCTCAGCACCGAGCGCCGACGCGGGCCCGCCCGCCCCGAGCCCACCGACGCCAGTGGCGCCGTGGCCCGCCCGTCTGTCGGTGAGCTGCAGGCCGAGCTCGCGCAGCTTCGCGAGCACATCGGCTTCTACCCCGAGCACCTCGTCGACCAGCTGCACGCCGCGCGCAGCGCTCGGGCCGAGGCGCAGCGCGTCGCTGATCAAGCGCGCGCACGCATCACCGAGCTGGAGCAACCCACGCGCGGTGTGCTGCGCCGGCGCGCCGCGGACTCCCCCGAACGCGCGTTTGAGCGCCAACGCCTCAAGCTCGCCGAGGAGGAAATCGCGGTGGCCGCCGGGCGTGAGCGCAACCTCGCGGACAGTGTTCCGGACCACACGGCATGGGACGCCGAACGAGGCGTGTTCCGCGAGCGCGCCGCGGAGCTCGAGGCGCAGTTGTCAAGCCGCCGCCGGGAGCACCTGCGTGTCGCGCTCGAGCGACCAGCTCCGTACCTCACCGAAGCGCTGGGCGCTCTCCCCGACCAGCCACGCGCTCGCCGCACCTGGCAGCAAGCCGCCACGCGCATCGAGGCCTACCGCTTCGACCACGCCATCACGGACGCCCGCGACGCCCTGGGCCCGCCCCCGGCCGACACTCGTCAGCGCACGCATTGGCAACACGCGCGCCACGACCTGCTCCGCGCCCAGCGTGACCTCGGTCGGCGCATCGACCGCGGACCCTCGCACGAGCTCTGATAGCGACGCGGACGTGATCTGCCGTCGCGATTCACGCCGAGGTACCACGCCCAGCCTGCGGCATGGCTCCCCGTTACTTGCCCTCATCTAGTGCGTCGGCCAACTGCGAGGCGGCATCGGCGACTGCGTTGTAGCCGTCCACGACGTCGGACAGGCTGTCGCCCGCGCCGGCCTCGTTGAGCCGCTCCACCGCCGCGCCAAAGCGCGTCCAGAGTTCATGGGGGCCGCGACGCCCGGTCCCCGTGCGCAGCTCGTAGGGCGGACGCGCCCCGCTCGGAGTCCGCGATGGGCCGCCACGCCAGGGCCGGCCTCGAGCGCAAGCGCGTGAGCGTCGCGCATCGCCGCCGCTGCCACCGACAGCTCGTGCAAGTCGATCGCGGAACCCTGGATCGGGGGGCGCCTGCTCATGCGCGCGCATCGCGCCCGCCCACGACGCCTGCGCCTCCTGCACCGAAGCCCACGCCCCGCGCTTGGGACCCTCGGCCTGGGCTCCGGCTTGCTCTCTTGGCACCTCGCTCACGCAGCCGTCCTATCGCACCCGACCACCGGGGCGCGACGCGCGTCGCCCATCAATGCGCTCCTTGCGATGAAACCACCAGGTCGCCAACACCCACAGACGGGCACACACGGATGGCTGGTTGTAGCGTCCCGGTTCGGGACAAGGGGATCACGATGACGCCGAATGCCGACGATCCGGAGTACCTGAAGGTCGAAGAGGTCGCCGCGCGTCTGAAGCTCAAGGAGAAGACGATCCGCGACTGGATCCTGCGCGGCGAACTGCCCGCCTACAAGTTGGGCAAGGAATGGCGCATCCGCCGCGACGACTTCGATCAGGCGATGCAGGCACGCCGCACCACCGCAGAGCCCGCGCAGACCGGCGGTCTCTGGGATCCGGGCGATCCCGAGTAACCCCGTTCGGGCTGGTTTGTCGCTAGCGATCGTTTGCAACCTCTGAGATCCGTATATATCCTTCAATACCCGTCCAGGGGTATTCGATGATGCGTAACTCCTCATCCGTCAGAACGATCTCTCGACCGCAGTTCGCGTGGCCACGCCGCCCGTGATGACGCTCGAGAACCAGCACATCGAGGGCCTGGCCCGTCGCGTCGGAGAACCCCTCGAGTCGATAGCACGCAAGCTCCTCACCGCACTGGACCTTGCTCGTCGCGGCGGGCGAGATGCCCCTTCGAGAGGCGGAGCGCGCGGAGCGATGGACGCCCGAGAGCAAGCTCGAACGAACCGATCAGGCCCGCCACCCTCGCATCTGGCGCCGATCACCGTACTCATAGGGCGCACCACCCGTCCGCTCATCCGCGAGCCGGCGGCGCGCGTCCTTGGTCTTCCCCTTGGTCTTCATCCGCGCACACTGGCGCGGTGGGCAAGCCGCGGACGCCTGCTCACCATAGATCTCGCCGGCACGGTGCGGACTCCCGTCGCAAAGATGCCGCGTGTGCAGCCGCTCGCGGGGCCTCGGAGGACCGCGTGAGCGATGCGCGCAAGGTCGTCCCGCTCCGGCCCACCACGAGTCGACCGCAGTCACCGCCGGAGGTGTCGACGATGAGTGAAGTCGTACGCCTGCCCGTTCGGCCGTTTCCGGGACGACTCCTCACGAAGCGACAGCTGGCAGCGGAGCTCGGACGTTCGACCCGCTGGATCGAGCTTCGCATGCGAGAGGGTATGCCGGTCGCTCCCCGCGCCGGGCCACGCGAGCATGCGCGCTTCGATCTGACGGCAGTTCGCGCATGGCTTGACAGCCGGAGCGTTACGCCCAGGCTTCCCCTTGAACAGCGCGTCGAACGACTCGAGCGCGAGGTGAGTACGCTCGTCGCGGAACTGAAACGGGGAGCGGGCTGATGTCGATCCGCAAGCGCGGGAACAAGTTCACCGTCAAGGTCTACGACCCGAAGACGCCGGGCAACCAGCGGTGGATCGGAACGTTCGCGACGGAGGAGGAGGCGCGCGACGCCGAGCGCGCGGCGACCGCAGGGATCACTCCGGCGGCCCGGGCGCGCACAGTCGGCGAATGGTCGAGCGTGTGGCTGCGCGACTACGCGCGCTCCGCGCCGGCGACACGTCGCACGTACGCCTACGCCGCGAAGCAGATCGTGGCAGACATCGGTGACCTCGTGCTGGCCCGAATCGACCGTCCAACAGCCCGCCGCCTCGCGCGTCAGTGGCCGACCAACACCGCTCGCGTCGCTCGCACGATGTTCGGCGACGCTGCCAGGGACGGCCTGATCGCATCCAACCCGTTTACCCAGCTGCGGCTCGAGACGCCGAGGGGGCGCAAGGATCTCGACGCGCTCACCGAGCCCGAGATCCGTGACCTGGCCGAGGCTGCCGTCGCGGCGCTCGGCGAATACGGGACCGAGTTCCGCGCGCTGATCATGTTCCTGGGCTACGTCGGCTGCCGCCCCGGCGAGGCGTGCTGCATACGCCGAGCAGATGTCGACGTCGAGCGCGCCGAGTGCACGATTCGCTTCACGGTCGACGGCGAGGGCGGCGAGAAGCCGCCGAAGAATGGGAAGCCGCGCGTCGTGACGCTTCCGCCGCCAGCGCTCGCGGTTCTCGGTGATGTGCCACCCCGGCTTGATAGTCCGTATCTGTTCCACTCGGCCCGAGGTCGACGGCTCTCCAAGGGTTCGCTGTCCTACGCGTTCCGAGTCGTCCGGCAGCGTTGGGGCAAGCGCGACAAGCTCGAGCTCTACGAGCTGCGCCACGCGTGTGCGACGCTGCTGATGGAGCGTGGACTGCCGCCGCATGTGGTCGCCAACCAGCTGGGGCATACGGACGGCGGCGCCCTGGTTCAGCGGCTGTACGGGCACCCGTCGGAGCGCGGGATGCGCGACCAGGTGCGCCTCGCTTTCGGCGGATGGGGTGCAGATGGGGAGCAGCGGCGCGACGAAGCGCGTGGAAATGGCGGGGTTTCGCGCCCTCTATAACCCGCCGTCTCCACTGAAAGCCCCGCTCAAGCGGGGTTTTCTGCGTGTGAGGGTCGCGAGGTCCCTTGCTCCAAGGCGCGGCCTGCGCGAGACTCGCGCCCCATGACCACTGCTGAGTCGGGCCTCGCCAGTGCGTTGGTGGACGCGATCCTCGCGCAGGACGTCACGCGCGCGGTCGCTCTGCTGCATCCCGACGTCAGCTTCCGGGCGATGACGCCGAACCGCTTCTGGGAGGCTGAGGGGGCCGCGGGTGTCGAGGCGATCTTCCGCGAGTGGTTCGAGGATCCCGACGAGGAGATCCACGGGGTCGAGGCGACGGAGCCCGTCGCGATCGTGGAGACCATGCGCGTCGGGTGGCTGGTGCGGATCAGCGACGCCGACGGCCCGCACGTCTTCGAGCAGCAGGCCTACGTCACCGAACGCGACGGGCAGATCGACTGGATGCGCGTGATGTGCAGCGGGTGGATTCCGCTGACCGAGTCCTCCCCGTAGCCGCTCGGCGTCCGCCCACGAAGTTGCTTCGGTA
>Ga0307313_10000123_pt1 | contig 12239 bp, 10 predicted proteins | sample ER_DNA_203_FD_194510 | JGI IMG/M metagenome (GOLD analysis project Ga0307313, IMG submission 194510) | Bulk soil microbial communities from the East River watershed near Crested Butte, Colorado, United States - ER_DNA_203 | ecosystem: Environmental > Terrestrial > Soil > Floodplain | place...
GCCCCGAGCACGAAGAGCGCCGTGCGTCCCCGGCTCGGCCGCTCGACCGTCTTCGCGAGACGCACATAGCCGTAGACGGCGCCGATGGCCAACGCTAGAAAGAGCGGCTCGAAGCTGAAGGAGCTCGCTGCGGGAGCGTTCACCGCGACCCGTGGAGCGCCGGCCCCCGGAGACGGCCGCGCCGCTCCTGCAGGTAGGGCCGGAGCAGGAGCGCCACGCAGATCCCGAGCGTCAGCAGCTGCTCGACCATCATCACCACACCGGCCAGCCGCTGGTCGGTCAGCGGCGAGAGCCCGAAGAGGCGATCGGGCTGCGCGGCGTAGCGCGGATAGGCCGCGCCCGAGCTGAAGAGCAGCACGTCCACCAGCGGTTGCGCGAGTGCGAGCATCGCCAGGGCGAAGAAGACGCGCTGCGGGCGGCGCAGGCGCCCGTGCCTCGCCGGATCGACGAGCTGCGTCCAGGCGAGCGTGCCGGCAACCACGAAGCTCAGGTGCTCGAGGTCGTGCACGAGCGGGTGCGCCGCGGCGTAGTCGTACGCAGAGGGCACGTGCCAGGCGACGATCGCCACCGCCCAGAGGCCGAGGCTGACGAGCGGCCGCAACAGCACCGAGAGGAACGCGCGCAGCGGGCGGAATGCGGCGAGCGGACGCAGTACCGCCGGCGGAAGCAGGAAGAAAAGGAGCGGTCCCCGCACGGCGGTCACAAGCAGCGCAGGCGCAGCGTCGCCGATCAGGACGTGCTGGAGCATGTGCGCCGAGAGCAGCTCCTCGTCGCCGACGTGGTCGAGCGGCGAGAGGAGCGGCACGACGAGCAGCGCCAGGCCCGCCCCGAAGAGCAGCGCCCGCGTCCACGGCACGTGCTCGGCACGCCGCCGGCGGAGGCGCACGAAGGCCTGGACGAAGAGCACGAGCGCCAGGGCCGCGCCGATCAGGACCATCGGCGGCGTCTCCCAGGTCGCGGTTACGTGCGCGCTCGGCAAGGCGCGGTCAGGTTAACGACACCTCTCGTTTGACATGGCCTCGTACGCGTCGCGATCCTGCCTGCGGATGGCGCGTTTTCGCCTGGCCCTGCTCGCCTGCTGCGCGCTCCTCGTCGCGGGCTGCTCCTCGTCGCAGCCGAGCGTCCCGACGATCGCTCCCGCCCGCACCTACGACCTCGCCGGCTTCCGGCCGCTCCAGGTGGCCAAGCCCGGCGCCGTCCGGCTTTCTTTCACGATCAAGCAGCCCTCCGGCGAACCTCTCACCGCGTACAAGCGAGGGCCCGGCCCGCATACCGGCGTGCACCTGATCGTCGTGAGGCGCGACCTCGGCGTCCTGATCCACCGCCATCCGCCGATCGGGCCCGGCGGACTGATCGAGGAGACGATCAGGTTCCCGAGCCCCGGCCCCTACCGCGTGCTGGTGGACGCCTACCCGGCGAACACGCGCAACTTCCAGCTGCACCGCGACATCCGCGTCGCGGGGCCCTACCGCCCGCAGCGGTTGCCGCAGTTCGACCCGGTCGTGACCCGCGACGGCTACCGGATCGCGCTCGCCGGGCCGAGGACCCTGCACGCAATCGAGCCCGCCTTCTTCGTCGCGACGATCACCGATCCGCAGCGCCGGCCGGCGCAGTTCACGCCCTGGTTTGGAGCCCTGGCCCACGCGATCTTCTTCCGGTCGGGCTCGCTCGACTACTTCCACACACACGTCTGCGGGCCAGCGACTCCCGGTTGCACGAGCGTCTTCGGCGGCTCGAAGGTCACAGGGAGCTCGACGACCCCGGGCAAAGCGCGCGTCGGCGTGCTGCTGCCGGTCGCCGGGACCTGGCGGCTCTTTCTTCAGTTCCAGACGAACGGCCGCATCATCACCGCGCCCTTTACCCTTCGGGTCCGATGAGACGACGGGGTCTGCTCTGGTTCGGCGCGGTCGCGCTGCTCGTCCTCGCGACGCGCTGGCTCACCTACGCGCTCGCCGGGCCGAGCCCGCTGACGACTCGTTTCGAGGCATCGGCCGGCGGTGCCCGGTTCGTCGTGGTGATGCTCGTCTCGCTCGGACTCGCCGCGGCGGTCTCGCTGTCGGCGCTCTGGCTCGCCGTGCTCGGGGTGCGGGAACGACAGCGCCTGCGGCCGGAGCGGGAGCTTCCGCGGATCCGCCTGCGTCGCCTTGCTCTTCGCGCGATCGTCCTCACCGTCGCGAGCTCGCTCGCCTTCGCCCTCTTCGAGTCGTGGGTGCACTGGCGCGCCGGGCTCGGCTTCCACGGGCTCGCGTGCCTGTTCGGGCCGGTACACCGGAACGCCCTGCCCTTGCTGGCCGCCCTCTCGCTGCTGGCCGCCGCGCTCGCCGAGGCCGCTGCGCACCTCTACGCCTGGATGAAGGCGACCGTGCGGGCCTTGCTCGCCCCTGCGCTCGAGCTCGCGTGGGCCGCGCTTCCGTTCGCCCCACCTCCGGGCCGCCTCTCCCCCGCGCTCCTCGCGCCCTCGGCGCGGGCACGCGCTCCGCCGCTACCGGCCTAGCCCGGTAACCGACGAAGCGAAAGGAGATTCCATTGAGACAGGCATTGGTGGCCGCTGCGGCGGCTGCGCTCGCGCTGGCGCTCGCCGACGCGGCGTCCGCCCACGCGATCATCGGCCCGCCGGTCGCGAAAGCGAAGGTGGCGCAGCAGTTCACCCTCTCCGTCCCCACCGAGGAGGAGGGCGCGACAACCACGACGATCGAGCTGACCGTGCCGAGCGGCTTCTCGATCGACTCGTTCGAAGCCGAGCCCGGCTGGAAGCGAACCGAGCAGGCAACCGGCTCCGGCGAGACGAAGACGATCCAGCAGGTGACCTGGTCGGGCGGGAAGGTGCCGACGGACGAGGACGCGGTGTTCCGCTTCAACGGCAGCGCGGATTCGAGCAAGACGTACACGTTCAAGGTCCGGCAGACGTACTCCAACGGCAAGGTCGTGGACTGGACGGGCTCCGAGAGCTCCGATACGCCGGCGCCGACGATCGAGACCGTCTCGTCGTTCGGCGGCTCGAGCTCGACGCTGTCCATCGTCGCGCTGATCGTCGGCGGCATCGGCGTCCTGCTCGGGATCGTGGGCCTGACGACGAGCGGCCGGCCGATCGCGTGAGACGCGGGGCCCTGCTCGCTCTGGCGGCTGCGGCGGCACTTGCGCTGCCGGCAGCCGCCTGGGCCCATGCGGGGCTCGTGCGGACCGAGCCGTCGGCGAGCAAGACGGTCAACTCGCCGCCGCCGCGCGTGCTGCTGACCTACACCGAGCCGATCGAGGCGCGATTCGCAATCGTCTCGGTGACCGACGCGTCGGGCGCCCAGGTGACCTCCGGGCCGCCGCAGAGCGCACCGGGAGCGCCGCAGACGCTGATCACCCCGTTACGGCGCGTGCCGGAGGGCTGGTACCTCGTCTTCTGGCGCGTGATCTCGGCCGACGGCCACCCGGTGCGCGGAGCGTTCACGTTCGCGGTCGGCCCCAACGCCGGCCCGCCGCCCCAGTTTCGGGTGCCGTCGCTGAGCGAGACGGCGACGACTACGCGGCTGCTCATCTCGCGCTGGGTGGTGTTCCTCTCGCTCTTGACGACCCTTGGGCTGTTCGTGCTGAGAGCCCTGGTCGCCCGGCCGGTGGTGAGGGTCGTTTCCGGCTGCTCGCTACGTCCGCTGTCGATCGCCTTCGGGGCGGCGCTCGCTGTGGCGCTGGCGGCGATTCCCGTCTACGTCCTGCTGGCGACGGCGCAGTTCACCCTGCGCTCGGCGTTCGATCTCGGGGCGATCATTCCGGCGGCGAGGGCGTCGGCATTCGGCCGCGACTACCTCGAGCTCGAGCTCGTGCTCGCACTCTTCGGGCTCGCGGCCTTCATCGCGCTCGTCCTCGACCGCCCTGAGCGGCCACAGCGCTCGGTGGTTGAGCTCGTTGCGCTGCCGGCCGCGCTCCTCGCCGGAGGAGCCGCGCTGGTCCTCCCCGCGCTCGCCGGGCACGCCGGCCAGAAGTCGCCGCGCGGACTGGCGCTGCCGCTCGACGTCGCGCACCTCGGCGCAGCCTCGATCTGGCTCGGCGGCCTGATCGGGCTCCTGGTGTTCTGGCTCTCGGTAGGAGCGAAGGGACGGATCACGGCCCTGGCGTACGTCGTCCCGCGGTTCTCGGCGGTCGCCTTCTGTTCTGTGCTTGCGCTCGTCGGAACCGGGGTCGGCCAGTCGTTCCTCGAGTTGCCGACTCTCGCCAGCCTCTGGCAGACCTCGTACGGCAAGGCGTTGCTCGTGAAGATCGCGCTCCTCTTCGCCGCGCTCCTGCTGGCCGGGGTGAACCTCGCGCGGACCAAACCCCGGCTCCAAGCGGCCGGCGCTCGTCCGGCGCTCGGGCCCAGCGCGGCCGTGCTCCTGCGGCGCCTCGTTGAGGGCGAGATCGTGTTCGTCGCGGCGGCAGTGTTCGCAGCGGCGGTGCTGACAAGCCTCGCGCCCCCCGCGACCGCGCTCGCTCGCGTCAAGAACATCGCGGCCCGCGTCGGCCCCGGGCCTGTCTCGGAGGTGGTTGCCAAGGGGCCATACAAGCTCCTTGTCGAGGTTTCGCCAAACCGTGCCGCAGTGCCCAACACGTTTTCGGTGGCGATCACGCGCAACGGCCGGCCGGTCCCCGGCGCGCAAGTGGTAAGCCGCTTCGAGATGCTCGACATGGAGATGGGCGAGCAGAGCTTCCGCTTCCCCGAGCGCACGCCGGGGGTGTTCGTGAAATCCGCGCCCGCGCTTGTGATGGTCGGCCATTGGGCACTCCAGTTCGAGGTGACCCCGCCGGGCGCGCAGCCGTTCGTCGTCACGCTCCTCGACAAGGCTTCCGGATGAGCGTGCGGGCGCGCCTACTGCTCGCGCTCGTCGCCCTCGCGGCGGCGGCGGTCGCCTGGTTCGTCGTGCTCGAGGCGATCCGCAGGACCGTCTAGCGCGGCGGCCGAATCGTGAGCGGCCGGTCGAACTCGAGGTAGCGGTGTCGCATGAAGTGCGCCGCGGCGGTCATGCGCAGGCGCAACGTGCGGTAGGTGCGCCGGTCGATCCAGGCGGTGAACCAGGCCGGCGTGGTCGGGTTCACGAAGGAAACGATCCAGACCGGCCGACCGGCGACCCGGCCGCTGCCGAGAACGTGCGCGTTCACCGCCACGTGGCCCCAACTCGGCTGCGGCACGCGGAGCGCAGGGATCTGCTCCGAGCGCCGCCAGGGAGCGCCGGGCCGGTCGCGGTCCCAGCGCCGTTGCCCGATGATCACAGCCGACGCGCCGCCGCGGATGTCGTAGGTCACCTCGTTCGGCGCCTCGAGGCGCCAGGTGGTGAGCAGGCCGCCCTCCGGGCCCGAGCGGAGCGACTCGACGTAGACGAGGCTCGAGAGGCCGCTGAAGACGCGCGCGGCCCGTGCGACGATTCCGGCCGCAGGTCGCGATTTCGGTGGAATCACGAACACGACGTCCCGGCCGGGCAAGACGACCGCGACGCGACGTAACGCACTCCGAGGCGCGGAGGCCGTGTAGCAACCGGGCCCGCAGGGCCGTGCCAGAAGCGAAGCGGCTCCCACGCGAAACGAGAGGGGCAGCCCCGACGCCGCGTCTCCGCTCGAGCCGAGCACCGTCGCCGTCAGCCTTGGCCGCGCCCCCTGCCCGACCGCCAGCGCGACCGCGCGGGTCCCGGCCTCCTGCGCCAGCACCAGCGCGCCCGGTGGCGGAGGCGCTATGGCCTCCGCCGGCTTCACTCGGGGTGTCTCGACGAGCGAGCCATGGCCGGAATCCAGCCGCGTCAATGCCACCGCACCGGCGACGAGCCCGGCCACGAGCACTGCTCCGGCGCCGACCAGGGCGCGCTGCGTTCCCTTGCTCACTTCAAGAAAGCTAGCGGCGGACATTGGTAACGTCGTGGGGACGTGCTGTTCCGACAGTTTGTGGACGACGACCTCGGCTGCGCGTCCTACCTGATCGGCGACGAGGCAGCCGGCGAGGCGGTGCTCGTGGATCCCGCCTACGCGATCGAGCCCTACCTCGAGGAGGCCGAACGGGCAGGCGTGCGGATCGTCCGCGTGCTCGAGACCCACACGCACGCCGACCACGTCTCAGGGCACGGCCGGCTGGCGCTCGAGCACGACGCGGCGGTGAGCATTCATCCCCTCGCCGAGCCGGCCTTTCCATTCGATCCCGTCGAGGACGGACAGGATGTCCAGGTCGGCTCGCTCGCGATTCGCGTCCTGCACACACCCGGCCACCGGCCCGAGCACTGCTGCTACCTGGTCGAGGGCCACCTCCTGACCGGCGATTCGCTCCTGATCGGCGACGCTGCTCGGCCCGACCTGGCGATCGAGGCGCGCGAGGGCGCGGAGGATCTCTACCGTTCGCTGCAGCGCCTGGTCGACCTGCCGGGCGACACCGAGATCGACCCCGGGCACACCGGCGGCTCGCTCTGCGCGAGCGGCATCAGCTCCGACCGCACCTCCACCATCGCGGCGGAGCGTCGCACGAACCACGCGCTCGCGCACTCGAGCCAGCAGGAGTTCGTCGCCGCGTCAGCTTCGATCTCGTCGCCGCGGCCGCCGACTGTTGAACGTGTGGTCGCGCTGAACCGCGGCCCATTCCTCGGCGCGCCGCCGCCGCTCGAGCCGCTGGAGTCCGTGCGAGGCCAACTCCTCGACGTGCGGCCCGCGCACGTCTATTCGGAAGGACACGCTCCGGGCGCGCTCAACGTCCCCGTCGACGGGCCCTCCTTCGGCACGAAGTCCGGCTTCATGCTCGACCCGGAGCAACCGATCTCGCTGCACGCCTCCTCGCGCGAGCAGGCCGCGCTCGCGGCTGAGCGGCTACGGGCGGTCGGGCTGCTCGACGTCACCGGCTACCTGCTCGAGCTGGAGACCCCGGAGCGGCTCGATCCGATCGGCCTCGACGAGCTCGAGGCGCTGCTGGCCGACGACGCGGTCGAGCTGCTCGACGTGCGGGAAAAGGACGAGCGGGACGAGGGGTACATCCCCGGCAGCCGGCATATCCCCTACCGGCTCGTGCGCGCCTACCGCGACGAGCTCGAGAACGGCCGGCTGGTCGTGACCCTCTGTTCGTCCGGCGCCCGGGCAGCCGTTGCCGCCAGCGCGCTCGCGGTCGAGGGCGTCCGCGCGCGCCCCGTGTTGGACAGCGGCATGGACGAATGGCAGGCGCGCGGCAACACGGTCACGGCCTTCCGCCGTTGCGGCGGCTCAGGCTGACTCGGCCAGCAGTGCCTCGGCCTCGGCCGACCAGGCGGTCGCGCCCAACTTGGCGAACACGGGGAGCGCGAGCCTGAGCTGCCGGTCAGCTTCGCCGCGGTGCCCCTCCCGAACGAGCTCCCCTGCGGCACGCAGCCGCGCGTACGCCTCGTCGGGGACGGAGCCGATCTCGGCGTAGCGATCGGCCGCCCCCGCCGGGTCGCCGACGACGACTAGGCGGGCAGCTTCGTGCCATGGCGTCTGAGCCCGCCCCCGCTCGAGCGCATCGGCGAACTCACTGCTGCGACCAAGCTCACTGAACGCCCAAACGCCGTCCACGGACTCATGCCCCGGAGGAACCCCCTGGGAGCGCCAGGCGTCGAGCAGCTCGTCCGCGAGGGCGTTCGCGCGCTCGCGGTCGTCGACCGCCAACCTCGTCCGCGCTTCGAACGCCAGCGCTGGATCAAGCGTCTGCGGATCACGGGCTCCGCGGGCCGCGTCCGTAGCTCGTCGTGCATCGGCTAGCGCAGCCGTCACGTCCCCGCGCGCGAGTTGAATCGTCCCGCGGATGTAGCGACAAGCCGCCTCCATGTAATGCGGCTGGCCGGCCTCGACCTCTTGGATGAATTCCTCCGCCGTGGCGAACGCCTCGTCCCAGCGGCCCTCCCAGTGACAGTGGAAGGCGTGCTCCGCGCGCTGCCAGCGGATGAAGCCGTCGAGCCCGAGACGGTCGGCAATCCTGCGGCCCTGCTCGTGCAGCTCGCCGGCCCGCCGCAGGTCGCCGAGCAGAGCGGTCATCCACGTGAGGTTCGCGGCCGCCGAGGCTTCCTCGTGCGAATGGGCCGCCGCCGCGATCGCAACGGCCTGCTCGAGATCGTCAAGCCCTCCCGGATCACCGGTGTGAATCCTCGCAACGCCGAGGGTGTTCAGGTTGCGCGCCCGCGTGGCGTCGAGCCCGAGCTCCTCCGCCAGCCCCAGCGACTCGGACCCGAGCTCGATGGCCCGGTCGAAGTCATTGCCCATCATCGCAATGCGGGACAGCTCCTGGAGCACGTAGGCCTTCTCGGGCGACGGTCCTCGGTCCTGGACGAGGTCGAAGGCGCTCTCCAGGTGTCTGACGGCCTCGTCGCGATCGCCGCGGCCCAACCAGATCCCGCCGAGTAGCGCCTGCGCCTCCGCCGAGGCCTCGGGGTTCCCGGCCTCGAGGAGGCCGCTTGCCGCCTCCTCGAGCACGCTGTCGTCGAGGCTGACGTCGTCGACGCGGCTGCGGGCGTAGGCCAGTAACAGCCCCGGGCGATCGTCGTCGTCCGACGGCCAGAGCTCGAGGGCGGCTTCGTACAGATGCGCGGCAGTGGGGAATGCCCCGAGCGCAAGGGCGCGGTCGCCGGCGTCACGGGCTGCCAGGCGTGCGCGTTCAAGCAGATTCGGCCCCATTACCTGTCCGGAGACGCGCCGGAGCCGTAGTGCCTCGAGGAAGTGATGCGCCAGCATCTCTGCATGGTCCTCCGGGCGGCCGAGTTGCTCCATCCATTCCGCTGCCCGCTCATGACGCTCCGCTCGGGCGGCCCGGGGAATCTGTCCGTACGCGACGTCGCGGACGAGCACGTGGCGAAACGCGTACTCCTCGTCCGCGCCGACCGAAGAGCGGCGCTCGCGACGGACGAACTCCTTGCGCACGAGTGTGTGAAGGGCCTCCTCCGCCTCGCGCAGCTCGCGCCCGCCGACCGCACTGACCGCCCCAAGCCAGAAGACCTTTCCCACCACGGCGGCGTCCTGGAGGAGCTGCTTCTCGTCGGGGGAAAGCCCGTCGAGACGCGCGGCGATGATCCCCTGCACGTTCTCCGGCAACGCCAGCTCTGCGCCTTGCGGTGTCTCGGCGACCAGCCGCGCGAACTGCTCTGCATAGAGGGGGTTCCCGCCGGCGCGCGCGAGCAGCGTCACCTGCAGCTCGGCGGGAATCACGGCCCGGTCGAGCAGGTTCGCGAGCAGACGCGCGGTGTCCTCGTCTGAGAGGGGCGAGATCGAAAGCGTCAGTGCGTTCGGCTTCCCCCCGCCCCAGCCCGGCCGCCGCTCGAGGAGCTCCGGACGAGTGACGCACACTACGAGCAGCGCCACTCCAGTCCCCCAGTCGACCAGGTGGTCGACGAAGTCGAGCAGGTCGTCGTCGGCCCAGTGCAGGTCCTCGAAGACGAGCACCGCAGGCCGTTGCTCGGCAAGCGCTTCGAAGAACTGCCGCCAGGCGGCGAAGCGCTCCGCCCGCTTGTCGCCGCCGACCTCGCCTTCGGCCACGATCCCCACCAGAGGGCGCAGGTTCTCCAGCACCCGCTTCGAGTCTTGTGCGACCAGGGCGGAGACGGCTTCGACGAGCTTCCGCTCTGCCTCCTCCGGCGTGTCGGTCTCGAAGATTCCCGCCTGCGCCTTCGCCATCTCGGCCAGAGCCCAGTACGTCACGCCGTCCCCGTAGGGAAGCGAGCGGCCCTGCCGCCACGTGATCAGCTCGGGCTGAGCATCGACCGCGCGCGAGAGCTCGTAGACGAGACGGCTCTTGCCGATCCCCGGGACGCCGACGAGCGTTACGAGTTGTGGCGAGCGCTCTTCTATGGCCCGGGTGAGCGCGTCGGTCAGGAAATCGAGCTCGCGCTGCCGCCCTACGAGCGGTGCGCCCTCCTGACCGAGGTCGACGCCGAAGCGTGAGCGTGCCTCCCGCGCCTCCCACACGCGGACCGCTTCCGACTTTCCTTTTGCCATCACCGGATCGGCCGCGCCGTACTCGATCGCCCGGTGCGTTGCGCGCTGCGTGCTCTCGTCGACCAGGATCCCGTTGACGGGCGCAGCGTTCTGAAGGCGCGCAGCCGTGTTGACCACGTCGCCCGCAACCATGCCTTCGCCCTCGGTCGTGCGTGCGTCGAGGGTGACGAGCGCCTCGCCCGTCGTCACCGCGATCCGCACCTGGAGCCGCCCGTCCTCGACGATCGACTCACGAATCGCGAACGCCGCGCGGACGGCCCGCTCGGGATCGTCCTCGTGCGCCACCGGCGCGCCGAAGACCGCCATCACCGCGTCGCCGATGAACTTCTCGACGGTCCCGCCGTGGCGCTCCAGCTCTTCGCGGAGTTGGGCGTAGTACGGCGAGAGCGTCGCGCGGACATCCTCGGGGTCGAGCTGCTCCGCCTGTGAGGTGAAGCCGACGAGGTCGGCAAAGAGAATCGTGACGACCTTGCGCTCCTCGCGCTGGGCGGGCGCGGGAGCAGCCAGCGAGGCGCCACAACCCGAACAGAAACGCGAGTCGTCCGCGTTCTCGCGGCCGCACTGCGCACAGACGAGCACCGCGTTACCTGATCCGCTCGACCGTGTAGCCGAGGCTGCGCAGGGTCTCCAGCAGCACGGCGCAATGGTGCTCGTCGCGCATCGCCAGGGTCAGCTCGATCTCGCTCTCGGTGACAGGCACGTCCATGCCCTCGCGGTGATGCTCGACCGAGACGACGTTCGCATGCTCCCGGGCCACGAGCGAGAGCAGCTTGATCAGCTCGCCCGGGCGGTCCTGGAGGCGGCTGCGCACGACCAGGTAGCGGCCCGCAGAGGTGAGCCCGTGCCGCATGACCGAGATCAGGACCGTCGGGTCGATGTTGCCGCCGGAGAGGATCGCGACCGCCGGCCCCTCACCGCCGGCCTTGCCCGAGAGCAGCGCCGCGACGGCCACGGCCCCTGCGCCCTCGACCACGAGCTTCGAGCGCTCGAGCAGGAGCACGATGGCGCGGCAGATCTCGTCGTCGTTGACGCTGATCAGGTCGTCGAGCACCTCTTCGAGAATCCGGCCGGTCCGCTCCCCGACCTCTTTGACGGCGATCCCGTCGGCGATCGTCCACCCGTCGAGTCCCGCCTGCACGCCGACGATGCGGGTTTCGGGCTTGATCGCGCGCAGCGCCAGCGCGATCCCTGACGACAGCCCACCGCCGCCAACCGGGATCACGACGGTCTCGAGGTCCGGCACCTGCTCGCCGAGCTCGAGCCCGATCGTGCCCTGGCCGGCGATCACCTTCTCGTCTTCGTAGGGGTGAACGAACGTGGCGCCGGTGGACTTCGCATGTGCGATCGCAGCGGTCAGCGCCTCCTCGAAGGTCCCACCGCTGAGCTCGGCCCTCGCGCCGTAGTTCTTGGTTGGCTCGACCTTGGCCATCGGCGCGTCCTGCGGCATGAACACCGTTGCCTTGACGCCGGCCTCACGAGCCGCCCACGCGACGGCCTGCCCGTGGTTCCCGGCGCTCGCCGCGACGACGCCGGCATGCCGCTCCGAGTCGGTCAGCGTCGCCAGCTTGTTGACGGCACCGCGGATCTTGAACGAGCCCGTGCGCTGGAGGTTCTCAGCCTTCAGCGAGACCCTGCGCCCGGTCATCCGCGAAAGCGTCTCCGAGCCGTAGACCGGCGATGCTCGCACGATGCCCTCGAGCCGCGCTCGCGCCTCTTCGATGTCGCCCAGGCTCGGGGTGGTCTTAGTCGCCATATCTCTGTTCGCCGGAGCCAGACTGAAGTCAGGCACCGGAGAGCTTGAACACCTTCCTCAGTATCTCCCGCACGGCCGTAAGCGGGTCGAGCGCGCGGCTCTGCACCTCGTCCAGCAGGCGCCGCAGCTCAGGATCGTCCGCGACCGCGCGCTCGAGGTACGCCTTCGCCCGGGCCGAGGCGACCGCGAAGACCTCGCCGGCGAGGTTCTTGCGCCGCTGCTCCTCGAGCAGGCCTTCCGACTCGAGAAACGCGCGGTGTGCCTCGACCTGCTCCCAGAGCTTCGGCACGTGCTCGGCGCGCATGGCCTCGGTGAGCACGATCGGCGGCTTCCACGCCCGCTCCTTGTCCAAAGAGAGCACCGAGCGCACTTCGTTCAGCATCGTCTTGGCGGCGGGGTGATCCATCTTGTTGATCGCGATCACGTCGGGGATCTCCATGATTCCGGCCTTCAGCGCCTGGATCGAGTCGCCTGAGCCGGGCATCAAGACGAGCACGACGGTGTCGGCGATCCCGATCACCTCGACCTCGCCCTGGCCTGTGCCGACCGTCTCGAGGAAGACCAG
>Ga0307313_10000132_pt1 | contig 11975 bp, 22 predicted proteins | sample ER_DNA_203_FD_194510 | JGI IMG/M metagenome (GOLD analysis project Ga0307313, IMG submission 194510) | Bulk soil microbial communities from the East River watershed near Crested Butte, Colorado, United States - ER_DNA_203 | ecosystem: Environmental > Terrestrial > Soil > Floodplain | place...
GGAGCCGACAGCCGGAATACGGCGAAGCAGATTCCTGGCCTGGTACCAGTCCAGCACCGGGGCGGTCTGTTGCCGGTAGGCGCTCAGCCGGGTCGCGAGGGCGGCGGGGTCATCATCCGCCCGCTTCTCGACCTCGCGCCGCTTGGCTAGACGGGCCATGAGCTCGTCGTCGCTCACATCGAAGAACAATACCGCGTCCATCCGGCGCCCCTGCTCCCCCAGCAGCCGCTCCACCCCTTCTGCCTGGGGGATCGTCCGAACGACGCCATCAAAGATGACGCCGTTGGCCGCTTCCGCCCTGGCCAGCTGTTCTCGTACGATTCCGAGGATGATGTCGTCGTCGATGAGGTGGCCGGCCTCCATGATCGCCTTGGCCTTTTGGCCCAGGGGAGTCCTTCGCGCGACGGCGTCCCGCAGCAGATCGCCTGTTGCGAATTTGGGAAGGCCGCGGGCTTCGGCAAGCAGAGCGCCCTGGGTTCCCTTCCCCGCGCCGGGGGGGCCCATTAGAAGGATGTCCATGTGGCTCCAGAAAAGCGTAAGCGGTAAGCGGTGAACGGTAAGCGGGGCGATCCGACAGAGGTTCTACCGGCCAGCCCCGCTCACAGCTTACCGCTCACCGCTCACGCGGTTTCTACATATACCGCTGCTGCCGTCCGCGGAATTTCACCCGCCCGGTCTTCATGAACCCGTCGTACTTCCGGAGGGTACGGTGCTGCTCCACTTGGGCGATCGTGTCGAGGAGGACCCCCACGACGATCAGTACGGAGGTGCCACCGAACTGCGAGGGAACGTGTACCCCCTTCGAGACCAGGATCGGGATCAACGCCACGAACGCGAGGAAGAGGCCGCCTGGAAGGGTGACCCGTGCCAGCACCTGATCGATGTAATCCGCGGTGCTGGCGCCCGGCTTGACCCCCGGAATGAAGGCACCCTGCTTCTTGAGGTTCTCGGCCAGGTCCACCGAATTGAAGATGATGGACGTGTAGAAGTAGCTGAAGACCAGGATCAGCAACGCGAAGGTGAGATCGTACGGCAGGTTCCCGGGGCTGAAGAACCCGGCGATCTCGGTCAGGATGGGGTTCTTGGTGAAGCTCGCCAGCGTGCCCGGTACGATGATGATCGTCTGCGCAAAGATGATCGGCATGACGCCGGCGGTGATCAACCGGATCGGGATGAAGGTCTTGGTTCCTTCGCGCACGCGCCCCCGGCCCATGACCTTGCGTGGGATCTGAATGGGGATCCTTCGCGCCGCAATCGTCATGGCCACCACCGCGGCCACCACGCCCACCAGGATGCCCAGGAAGAGCACTGCACCCAGCGGGGTCACCACGCCACCCTTGATGAACTGGATCAGGTGGATCGTGCCGGGCCACAACCGCTCCAGGATCGAGAAGGTGATCAGCAGACTCATGCCGTTCCCGATACCCCGCTCGGTGATCTGCTCGCCCAGCCACATCACGAAGATTGCCCCGGTCGTGAGCGTGACTACCATGATGAGGCGCGACCAGAAGCCCGGCGTCGGGACGGCGCCCGGGATGGACTCGGTGAACAGGGCGAAGGTGTATGCTTGCGAGAGCGAGATGAACACGGTGAGATACCGCGTCCACTGGGTAATTTTCTTCTTGCCTTCCTCGTCCTTCTGCATCTTGCCGATCGATGGCGCCACGCCGCCGGCCAGCTGGAAGATGATCGAGGCCGAGATGTACGGCATGATCCCAAGCGCAAATACCGTGGCCCGGGAGAGCCCGCCACCGAGCGCGTCGTACAGCCCGAAGAACCCTGCGGCGGCGGAGTTCCGAATGAAATCGGCGAGCGCCGTCACGTTGACGCCCGGGGCAGCGATATGCGCGCCGATCCGGTAGATGACGAGGGCGAGCAGGGTGAAGAGGAGCTTTCGCTTCAGCTCCTCGTCCATGGCGAGATTGGGGACGCGCGGTGCGGACACTTACGCCTCGATCTTACCGCCGGCCGCTTCGATCTTCGCGCGTGCCGACGCGGAAAGGGCAAGGCCGCGAACGGTGTAGGAGCGGTCGGCCTCGCCGGTGCCGAGCAGCTTCACCTTGGAGTCCGGCTTGCCGATGAGGCCGGCGGAGTACAGCGTCTCAGGGCTGATATCGCCGGCGCTCACCTTCTTCAGGTCGGTGAGATTCACCACCTGAGTCTCGATCCGGAACGGGTTGGTGAACCCGCGCTTGGGGAGACGGCGGTACAGCGGCATCTGACCACCCTCGAATCCCGGGTTGGTGCCTCCTCCGGTGCGAGCCTTGTGGCCCTTATTACCCTTGCCCGAGGTCTTTCCCAGCCCGGAGCCCGGGCCGCGGCCGACCCGCTTCCGCGCCTGAGTGGAGCCCGGCGCCGGCGTCAGGGTGGACAAGGTCAGCCTCACGGGCGCGGTTGTCGTATCCGGTCCGGAGCGCTTGGCCCGGGACCGCGACTCGCCGCGGCTGGTGCTTGCCTTCCGGGACGCGCTCGGGCGTGCTGCTTTCTTTGCCATCAGCTCTCCTGCGCCGGCGTCACCTCGACGAGGTGTCGCACCTTAGTCAGCATTCCACGGATCGAGGCCGTGTTCCGGACGTGGACGACCTGCTGGTGATGTCGAAGCCCCAGCGCCCGGAGCGTCCGCCGCATCGTCTCGGGGTGCCCGATCTCCGATCGGATCTGCTTCACCGCGAGCGCGCTCGCCGCGTCCTCGCTCGGTATGACCGCCGCGTGATGGGCGGGGCCCTGCCGCCCGACTACCGGGTTCCGTCCCATCTCAGCTCCTCTGCCGTGGCTTGTACGGGATCTGGTCTACCTCGATCCCCCGCTCGCGCGCGATCTGACGGACGGACACCAGCGCCGCGAGACCATCCATGGTGGCTCGCACCATGTTGTGCGGGTTGGTCGAGCCGAGACTCTTCGTGAGAATGTCGGTGATGCCGGCGCACTCGAGCACCGCACGCACCGGCCCACCCGCGATGACCCCGGTGCCCGTTGCGGCCGGCTTCATCAGCACCCGGCCGGCCCCGTGCTCCCCCACCACCTCGTGAGGAATCGTCGAGCCGGTCCGGGGCAGCTCGATCATCGAGCGCTTGGCTGCCTCTACCGCCTTGCGCACCGCTTCGGAGACCTCGTTCGCCTTGCCGGTCGCAATGCCGACCTTCCCCTTGCCGTCGCCGACCGCCACCAGGGCGTTAAAGGAGAACCGGCGTCCGCCCTTCACCACCTTGGCCACCCGGTTGATGGCAATGACGTTCTCGACATGGTCGCTGGGACGGTCCCGATCGCCGCGATCCCGCCGCGGTCCGCCACGACCCCGGTCACCCCGCTCGCCACCGCGCCCACCCCGGCCCCGGGGCCGGTCGGTGCCTGCGGGCCGTTCGGCCGCTGCGGGACGCTCGGCGTCCGCCGCGGGGGCCGCGGCCGGAGTGCCGGCGTCAGCCTGCGGTTCGCCTACTCCACCTACGTTCTCTTCTACCATCTAGAACTCCAATCCGCCTTCGCGGGCGCCGTCGGCGACGGCCTGCACGCGACCATGGTAACGATAACCTGCCCGGTCGAACACGACTCGCTTGATTCCTGCCGCCGTGGCCTTCTCGGCCAGCAGCTTGCCGGTCCCCTTGGCCCGACCGACCTTGCCCGCACCGTCCACCTGGATCCCTTCGCTCGCATCGCACACGCCTAGAAGGGTCACGCCGAGCTCGTCGTTGACCAGCTGGGCGTAGATGTGCTTGAGCGACCGGTAGACCACCAGCCGCGGACGCGCGGCCGTACCGTTGACCTTGCGCCGGACCCGGAGGTGACGGCGGTAGCGCAGCTGCTGGCGAGACTTGGGCGCGTGAATGGTGCGCATGATTACTTCGCTCCCGTCTTGCCGGCCTTGCGGCGAACTTGCTCGCCCACGTAGCGAATCCCCTTGCCCTTATACGGCTCCGGCGGACGAACCGATCGAAGCTCCGCGGCTACCTGGCCGACCAGCTCCTTGTCGGCGCCTTCTATCTTGACGTTGACGTTGTTGTCCACCGAGATCTTGATCCCCTTCGGCGCCTCATACTTGACCGGATGGGAATAGCCCACGATCAGGTTGACCCCGTATGCCTTGGCCTCGGCCTTGTAGCCGACGCCCTGAATTTCCAGACTCTTGCTGAACCCTTTGGAGACCCCGTCCACCATGTTCTGGACCAGGGTGCGGGTGAGGCCATGGAGCGCCTTGTGCTTCTGCTCGTCGCTGGGTCGGGCGACGGTGAACTGATCCTTGTCGAGCGCCAGTTGCATCTCCTCGTGGAGGGTGCGGCGCAGCTCCCCCTTGGGGCCCTTGACCGCCACGGTGTGGTCCTCGAGCTGGAGGGTGACGCCCTTGGGGATGGTCACCGGCTTCTTGCCAATGCGTGACATGATGCCTCCTACCAGACCACGGCGAGCAGCTCGCCGCCGAGGTTGGCGGTCCGCGCCTCGCGGTCGGTCATCAGACCCCGCGGGGTCGAGACGATGGCCATGCCGAGTCCGTTCTTGACCCGGGGCAGCTCGCGGCACTTCACATACCGACGGAGGCCGGGCGTGGACACGCGGCGCAGCTCGCGAATGACGGGCGTCTCGTCGTGGTACTTGAGATACAACCGCAGCACGCCATGAGCGCCATCATCGAGGACCTTGAAGTCCGCGATGTAGTGATTATCACGCAGCAACCGGGCGACCTCGCTCTTCAGCTTGGACACCGGCATATCCACGCGCCGGTGGCCCGCCGAGCAGGCGTTCCGGATTCGGGTCAGCATATCCGCGACGGGATCTGTCAGGCTCATACTTCCTCGTTCCCCTTACCAGCTGGCCTTGCGCACGCCCGGGATTTCCCCCTTCAAGGCGAGCTCACGGAAACAAATACGGCAGAGGCCGAACTTCCGCAGGACCGCGCGGGAACGACCGCACCGCTGGCAGCGGCGCACCCCACGGACCTTGAACTTCGGCGTGCGTTTGGCTCTTTCGATCCAGGCTGTCTTTGCCATGTATCCTCAACTACGTGAACAGTGAACTGTGAACAGTGAACGGGGGTGAGGGGCTGGGCCCGTTCACCGTTTACCGTTTACCGCTCACGCTTTTTTCTTACGCGACGCGTTGCGGCGTCTCTCCCCGAAACGGCCATCCGAGCTCCCGCAGGAGTCCCATCGCCAGGTCGTCCCGATCGGTGGACGTCACCAGCGTGATATCCATTCCGTGGATCTTCTCCACCCGGTCGTAGTCGATCTCCGGGAAGATCAGCTGTTCCTTGATCCCGAAGGTGTAGTTCCCCCGCCCGTCGAAGCTCTGGTTCGGGAGCCCGCGAAAGTCGCGAATCCGCGGCACCGCGAGGTTGATGAAGCGGTCGAGGAACTCGTACATCCGGGCGCCGCGAAGCGTGACCGTGGCACCCACCGGCATGCCGGCGCGGAGCCCGAAGTTGGCGATCGCCTTCTTGGCCTTGGTGACCACCGCCTTCTGTCCGGTGATCAGGCCCAGCTCCTCGACCGCGGCGTCGAGCTGCTTGGGATTCTTGCTCGCGTCTCCCATGCCCACGTTCAGGACGACCTTCACCACCCGGGGCACCTGGTTGGGGTTCGCCAGCCCGAATTCCTTGGCGAGTCGCGCCCGGATTGTCTTCTCGTAGTACTCCTGGAGCCTCGGCGTCCCCTCGACGGCCTTCGGCGCGTGATCCACCGCGGCGGCAGGAGCCTTGTCCTTGCCCTTGCCGGGCGAGCCGCCCGGGGCTCCCTTGGGCGCGCCGCCCCCCTTGGGTGCGCTGCCCTTCGGGGCGCTGCTCTTGGGGGCCTTTTCCTCTGTCTCTGCCATGCTACCGGTTCCTCGGGATCGGCTGGTCCGACTTGACCGCGATCCGCTCGACTGTCCCGTCGGCGTCCCTGCGACGCCGTACCCGGGTGGGTTCTCCGCTCTTGGGATCGATGAGCATTGCCTTCGAGTGGTGAATCGGCGCCGCAAATTCCACGATGCCGCCCTCGGCGGTCTGGGTGGCACGGCGATGCCGCTTCACCACATTCACCCCTTCGATGGTGATCCGTCCGGTCTTGAGATTGACCTGGAGCACCCGCCCCTGCTTGCCCTTGTCATCTCCCGAGATCACCTGCACCGTGTCGCCCTTGGTGATGGTCAGACGCACCCGCACCGGCGGCTGGTGGCGCACACGCTTGGCCTTCTTGAACACGAGCGGCTTCATGCTACAACACCTCCGGCGCCAGTGAAACGATTTTCATGTAGCGCTTCTCGCGAAGCTCGCGGGCGACCGGGCCGAAGATGCGCGTGGCCCGCGGCTCCCCCGCATCGTTGATGAGCACGGCGGCGTTCTCGTCGAACCGGATATAGGAACCGTCCTTCCGCCGGGTCTCCTTCACGGTGCGGACGATGACGGCCTTGGCCACGTCGCCCTTTTTCACCTGGCCGGTCGGGATCGCGTCCTTGATGGCGACGACGACCGTGTCGCCCAGCCCCGCGTACCGGCGCTTGCTGCCGCCCAGTACCCGGATGACCAGCGCCTTGCGAGCGCCCGAGTTGTCCGCGATGCGGAGGATCGACTCTTGCTGAACCATTTCTGCCTCGTCTGGGGAGCCTTATCTACTTCGCTCTCTCCACGATCTCCGTCACCCGCCAGTTGACCGTCTTGGCCAGCGGTCTGGTCTCCATGATCCGCACCGTATCGCCGGTCTTGGCGCCATGGTCGTCCCGCGCCTTCACCTTCTTGGTGCGGGTGATCTGCTTCCCGTAGACCGGGTGGGCGTAGCGACGCACCAGGGACACGGTGACGGTCTTCTCCATCTTGTCGCTGGTCACCACGCCCATGCGGACCTTGCGCTTGGTGCGGGCAGCGGCGTCTGTCTGTTCGGCCATGTTGAGGTCCTTAGTCTCTAGTCTCTAGTCCCTAGTCACGGCGTCGCGGTCTGATTGCTCTCGACTGACGACTGATGACTAGCGACTCGCTCGCGCAAAATCGTCCGGATCCGCGCGATATCGCGGCGGATGGCCCGAAAACGCATCGGGTTCTCGATCGACTCCGTGGCCGAGCGAAAACGCAGCCGGAACCGCTCCTCCGTCAGCTCGGTCAGCCGGGACTCGAGATTCTCGACCGACATGTCCCGCAATTCATTCGGCTTCACGGCCTAGATCTCCTGACGCTTGATGAACCGGGTCCGGACCGGCAGCTTGGCCGCCGCCAGCGCCAGCGCCTTCTTGGCCAGGTCCTGGCTGATCCCCTCGACCTCGAAGAGGACCCGGCCCGGCTTCACCACCGCGACCCACCCCTCGGGATTACCCTTGCCCTTGCCCATGCGGGTCTCGGCCGGTTTCTTCGTGATCGGCTTGTCCGGAAAGATCCGGAGCCACACCTTGCCGCCCCGCTTCATCTCCCGGGTCATGGCGACGCGGGACGCCTCGATCTGGCGGTTGGTGACCCACCCCGGCTCCAGGCTCATGAGCCCGAACTCTCCGAAGGCCACCGTGTTCCCCCGGGTGGCGATCCCCTTGGTCCGCCCCTTGAACTGCTTGCGAAACTTGATTCGCTTCGGCGCCAGCATCGACTCAGGCTCCCGTGCTGTAGGTGCGGCCCGACATGTCCTCGACCACTTCGCCCTTGAAGATCCACACCTTGATCCCAATGGTGCCGTAGGTGGTCTTGGCCGTGCTGGTCGCGTAGTCGATCTCCGCCCGCAACGTGTGCAGCGGTACCCGTCCCTCGTGATATCCCTCGGTGCGCGCGATCTCCGCTCCACCCAACCGGCCTGAAGCGCGCACCTTGATGCCCTGGGCGCCCATTCGCATGGCGCTTTGAACCGCGCGCTTCATGGCCCGCCGGAATGAGATGCGCTGGGTCAGCTGGTGCGCGATGTTGTCGCCGACCAGCTGGGCCGACAACTCGGGCCGCTTGATCTCCTCGACGTTAATCGCCGCTTCCTTGCCGGTGAGCTGGGCCAGCTCGTCTCGAAGCTTGTCCACTTCCGCGCCCCGCTTGCCGATTACCACACCCGGGCGCCCTGTGTGAATCGTGATCGTCACCTTGCCCGGACGCCGCTCGATGTGCACCTCGGAGATGGCCGCGTGCCCCAGCCGGGTCTTGAGGTACTTCCGGATCAGCTCGTCCTCCTTGAGCAGGGCCGGCATCTCCTTGGTGGCGAACCACCGGGACGACCACTGCTTGACGATGCCGAGCCGGAGCCCGATCGGATGCGTCTTCTGACCCATTTTACTCGCTCTCCTTGGTCTCCACGTGGATCTCCACGTGGCTGGTGCGCTTCTTGATCGGGGTGGCCCGCCCCTGCGCCGCGGCCGTGAACCGTTTCAGCGGCTGCCCGCCGTTCACGATGGCCTTCTTCACGAACAGGGCATCCGGGTCGAAGCTCTCGTTGTCCTTGAGCGCCTTCTGCTCCGCGTTGGAGACCGCCGACTTGAGCGTCTTGGCAATCTGCTTGGCCGCGAGCTTCTTGTTGAACTTCAGAATGGCATACGCCTCGTTCACATCCTTACCCCGGATGAGGTCGATGACGAGCCGCATTTTTCGGGGCGACTGGCGCACCAGCCGCTGAATCGCATGGCCGCTCATGGTCACTCCGGCTTGGCCTTTTTGTCGGCCACGATCTTGCCGCTGTGGCCCCGAAAGAGCCGCGTGGGCGCAAACTCACCGAGCTTGTGGCCCACCATGTTCTCCGTGACATACACCGGGACGAACTTGTTCCCGTTGTGCACGGCAAAGGTGTGGCCCACGAACTCCGGGAGAATCGTGCTCGACCGGCTCCAGGTCTTCACCACCCGCTTCTCGTTCTTGCTGTTGAGGACCTGAACCTTGGTCATCAACGCCTCCTGAACGAAGGGGCCCTTCTTTACACTGCGCGCCATGTCTACTCTCTGATGTTGGTTACGAGTCGTTAGTCGTTAGTCATTAGTCGTTCTAGTCGTGGCTGGCGTCTAGAGACTGGGCACTAGCGACTAGTGACTACGTCGTCGCCTTCCCCCGCTTGCGCCCGCGAACGATCATCTTGTTGGACTGCTTCTTCCGATGCCGCGTCTTCTTGCCCTCGGGCTTGCCCCAGGGTGATGTCGGCGGACGGCCACCGGAGCTCTTGCCCTCGCCACCGCCGAGCGGGTGGTCCACCGGATTCATGGCCACGCCGCGGACCTTGGGCCGCTTGCCCAGCCACCGGCTCTTGCCCGCCTTGCCGACCGACAGCAGCTCGTGCTCGGCGTTGCCCACCTCGCCCACGGTCGCCAGACACCGGCCGTGCACCAGCCGCATTTCGGACGAGCGGAGCCGGATGGTGACGTAGTCGCCTTCCTTGGCCACCACCTGCGCGCTGGACCCGGCGGTACGGGCGAGCTGGCCGCCCTTGCCGATCTTGAGCTCGACGTTGTGCACATTGGTGCCCAACGGAATCTCACCCAGCGGCAGGGCGTTGCCGTTCCGGGTATCCGACCCTGGACCGGCGATGACCGTATCGCCCTGCGCCAGTCCCTTTGGGTGCAGGATGTATCGCTTCTCGCCGTCGGCATAGACCACCAGCGCGATCCGGGCGCTCCGGTTCGGATCGTACTCGATCTCGGTGACCTTCCCGGGAATGCCGAACTTGTTCCGCTTGAAGTCGATCTTCCGGTACTGCCGCTTGTGGCCGCCGCCGCGATGCCGGCTGGTCAGATGGCCCTGGTTGTTGCGGCCGCCCGTCCGCTTCCTCGGCTCCAGCAGCGACTTCTCCGGCGTCAGCCGGGTGATCTCGTCGAACCCGGATACCGAGCGAAAGCGAGTGCCCGGCGTCATCGGACGAAATTGTTTGATGCTCATCTCAGCCCTCGAACACGGCGATCGAATCGCCTTCCTTGAGCGTCACGATCGCTTTCTTCCAGCGGGCCGTCGTCCCGCGGGTGCGACCTCGGGTGATCTCGTGCCGCCGCATCTGCATCGTGCGGACGTCGGTGACCGTCACGCCGAACAGCTTCTGAAGCGCGTCCCGGATCTGGTACTTGTTGGCCTCCGGGTGCACCTCGAAGGTGTATTCCTTTCTGGTCTGATACGCGGCCGAGCTCTTCTCGGTCACCACCGGCCGGACGACCACCTGATGCAGCGTCGGCATTACTTGGGCCCCTTCTTTTTCGGAGCTGCCTTCTTTTTCGCAGGCTTATCCGCAGACTTCTTCGCAGTAGTTTTTTTGGCGGCCTTGGCCTTGACCGGCTTGGCTTTCGCCGCGGACTTGGCTTTGGGCGTCTTCTTCGTCGCCGCAGCCGTTCCAGCCCTTCCCGTCTTAGCCGTCCTCTCCGCCTTCTCCGCCTCGGTCTCCTCCGCCAGCGGCTCCGGCATGACCCCGGTCAAGGCGCCTTCCTCGACCACGACCGCCTCGCACCACAGGATGTCGTAGGCCGACGCCTCGGGATACGCCATGACCTCGACGCTCGGCAGGTTCCGGCCGCTCAGGTACGCGTTGGGATTGTGCCCGGCGGTGAGGACCAGGGCCTTCCGGCCATCGAGGCCCAGGCTTCCGAGCAGCCCCGCGAGCTGCGCCGTCTTGGGGCTGCGGAACGCAAGGCGCTCGATGACGTGCAGCGCGCCCTCCCGGGCCCGGGCATTCAGTGCGCTCTTCCGGGCGAGTTGCCGCACCTTGCGCGGGATGTCGGTCCGGTAGTCACGCGGCGTCGGCCCGAAAACCACGCCGCCGCCCCGCCACTGCGGCGAGCGGATCGAACCCTGCCGCGCCCGGCCGGTGCCCTTCTGCTTCCAGGGCTTCTGGTTGCCGCCGGAGACGAAGCTCCGGCTCTTGGTCATGTGAGTGCCCTGACGCTGGTTGTTCAGGTACACCTTCACGGCTTGGTGCAACACCGGCTCATTGACGGTGCCGTCGAAGTAGTCCGCCGGCAACGCGAAGTTGGCGTCGCGCTTGGCTCCGGCCGAGCTGTAATGCGGGGCCTCAATCATGGCGGCTTGGCCCTCCCTGTTTCGCTACGGTGACGATTCCGTTCTTCGAGCCCGGAATGGCGCCCCGAACGAACAGGAGATTCCGCACCGCATCCACCTTTACGACCTTGAGTCCGAGCTCGGTATGGCGCTCGGCCCCCATATGGCCCGGCATCCGCTTCCCCTTGATCACCCGCGACGGATCGGTGCCTGGACTGATCGAGCCCGGCTTCCGGTGCCGGGTGTTGCCGTGGGTGGCCGGCCCACCGTGGAAATGGTAGCGGTGCACCACGCCCTGGAATCCCCGGCCCTTGGTCGTGCCGGTCACCTTCACCAGCTCGCCCGGCGCGAAGATGTCCACCTTGACCTCGGCTCCCGGCGCGGGCGCCTCGCCATTCACGGTGAAGACCCGCAGCACCTGGGGTGCCGTCTCGAGCCCGGCCTTCTTGGCGTGGCCCAGCTGGGCCTTGCTGGTTCGTCCGGCACGGCGAGCGCCGAAACCCAGCTGCACGCCGCCGTCACGGACCTGCACCACACGGCAGGGCCCGGCTTCGATTACCGTCACCGGCACCGCGGTGCCGTCCTCCGCGAACACTCGGGTCATTCCGAGCTTGCGGCCGATCAGTCCCATGCCCATTGGCTACTCGACCTTGATTTCGACGTCCACGCCGGCCGGCAGGTCGAGCTTGGTCAGCGCGTCCATGGTCTGCGGGCGGGAATCGTTGATGTCCATGAGCCGCTTGTGCGTGCGGAGCTCGAATTGCTCACGGCTCTTCTTGTCCACGTGCGGGCTCCTGAGCACCGTCCACCGCTCGGTCTTTACCGGCAGCGGAATGGGGCCCGACACCTGCGCGCCGGTCTTCTCCGCGGTGCGCACGATGTCGGCCGCGGCCTGGTCGAGCACGACGTGGTCGAATGCTTTGAGACGGATTCGGATTCTCTGGGCCATCTGTAACTCGCTTTCGCTCGTGTCAGGAGTCTGGAGCTAGGAGTCAGGGTCGTCGGGTGAGTTCCCGACTCCTGACTCCTAGCTCCCGACTACTTCAGAATCTTGGTGACGACCCCGGCCCCCACGGTCCGGCCGCCC
>Ga0307313_10000134_pt1 | contig 11906 bp, 9 predicted proteins | sample ER_DNA_203_FD_194510 | JGI IMG/M metagenome (GOLD analysis project Ga0307313, IMG submission 194510) | Bulk soil microbial communities from the East River watershed near Crested Butte, Colorado, United States - ER_DNA_203 | ecosystem: Environmental > Terrestrial > Soil > Floodplain | place: USA...
GTACCTGATCGCCGCCACCGAGGAAGATGCCGTCGGCCTCGCGCACCATCTGCGCGATGCGCTCGTCCTGCGCGGCGTTGCGGTTGTCGACGAGCGGAATCTCGACGTTCGTCGCGCCAGCGGTCTTGAGGTCGCTGCGCCAGGCGAGAGCGGCACCCATCGGGTCGGCGCTCGCCGTCGTGAAGCCGACGATACGGCCACCTTCGTTGCCTTTGCTGCAACGCACGAAGGTGCCGAGCGCGTCGCCTTGGGCGCTGCATCCGCCGCCGATGAGGACGAGCGTGCCACTCGCCTCGCCGGCGCGCCGGCCGCCGCGCGTGGGACTGGGTCGCGGAGCGCCGTTTCCATTGCCCGAGCGATTGGAGCCATCGCTCTGCGGAGAGGCGGCCGCCATGCCGGACGAACTATCGGGTTGGTCTGCTGCTGACATTCAGTTACGGGTGCGAAGAGGTTTCGGTCGCTGAGGTGCGCCGCGCCGTCGATTCCTGCCAGAGCTGCGCCGCGAGCGCGGCGGCAACCTGGGCCGCCGGCGGCGCGTCGCCACGCAACGGGCCAGCATCGGTGCGTTCCGCATCAGTGTCGAGAATGATACGTCCGCGCTCCACTAGAGCGACGGCTCGGGCGAGCTTCTGGTCACGCAGCGTCACGTCGTCGTCGGTGGCAAAGATAGCGACGCGACAGTGCTCGTCGCGCGCGCGGTCCTGCACCTCCCACGCTTTTGCCGGACAGACGACGAACCCGTCGCGGCGCACTTCGTCGGCGACGACGGCGACGAGACGGCTCGCCCGCTCCAGATCCTGATAGCGCTCGGGCACGTCGGTCAGCGTCGTGTCGAGCACGATCGCAAACTCCGAGCGCGAGTAGGGAAGTCCCGCCTGCAGGATGTACGACGGCGCGACGTCGATGATCAGCTCCTCCTCCCCGATACCGCGCTTGACCAACTCCTCGCGCGTCTCGCCCCGCGCGTCGCCACCAGTGATCCCGCAGAGCACGCGCTGCCTGAGCGGCGGAACGTCAGGCAGCTCGGCGAGCGACTGCAACTCGGCGATGTAGGGCTCGACTGTCTCGAGCGTGCCGGCAAAGGCGCGCTGCACCGTCTCGAGGGCGAGCGCCGCCGCGCGCAGCCCGACCTGCTCGTGAATGCGCTCGAAGATCAGCGTGTACTCGCTCTCGACGTCGCCGCCGCGAGTGCGCCCATAGCCGACCTCGTGACCGATCATCGTCTGTAGCTCGAGCGCGACATGCTCGACGATGTGCGCGGCGTAGGTGCCGCGGCGCAGCCGGAGGACGAAACCACCGCGCTCCCCGATGCTGCAGCGATGCTCGATCAGCCCCGGCATCGCACCGACGAGCGCGTCGGTGAAGCCCGGAACGTCGGCCGACGAGATGTGCTCGTACGCGCCGACGCTGAGGTCGAGACGCACGACGGGATCGCGCAGCCAGTAGTTCGCGCCACGCGTCGCGTGGAGCGTCGTCATGCGGATCTCCGCCGCCGGGTCAGGACGCTCGCTCTCGGCGAGCACCTCTGTGTGAGCGGTCACGTCGGCCGCGCCTGTTGCGCGCTGAGCAGCTCGAGCACGCCCGGGACGTCGTCGACGAGCACGACGGCGACGTCACCTTCGGTGAGCATCGAGATCGCCTTCGAGACCGCCTCCAACTCGTCGAGCATGACCTCGGTCTTCTCGCGCGGCAGGCCGCCTTCGCCGAGCCCTTGAATCATCAACTCGGCGATCGCTCCGTCGTCGCGGCCGCGCGTGTCCTTGTCTTCCTTCACGATCGCGTAGTCGAGCGCCGCGGCGGCGAGCCTGCCGACGATGCGGATATCGTCGTCGCGACGGTCGCCCGGCGCGGTGACGACACCGATGCGGCGGTGCGCCGGCATGTGGGCGATGAAATCCATCAGGCCCTCGACGGCCGCCGGATTGTGCGCGTAGTCGACGACGACGCGGTTCGTGCCGAACCGGAGGACGTTGAGGCGTCCGGGTGTGAGCGACGGCGACGGGAAAAAGGAGAGCAGTCCGGCACGGATGTCGTCGTATCGCATCCCCTGCACGTACGCGGCACAGATGGCGGCGAGAACGTTCGAGCACTGGAATCGCGCCGCGCCGCCGAGCATGAGCGGTACGTCGCGGACAGCAGCGATCGGGATGCGGAGTCGTCCGCGACGGATGACAAAGGTGTCGCCTTCGACGCGGGCACCGATGCCGCCGTGCGCGATGTGGTCCTCGAACAGCTCGTTCTGGCCGTCGGCCTGCGTCGAGAAGAAGACGATGTCGGCGGTCGTCTTCTCGCGCATCGCGGCAACGAGCGGATCGTCGGCATTGAGGACCGCGTGGCCCTCGCGCTTGCAGACGGCGGCGACGACCGACTTCACGTCGGCGAGCTGTTCGACCGTGTTGATGCCGCGCAGGCCAAGATGATCCGCGCTCACATTGAGAACGATGCCAACGTCGCACTCGTCGAAGCCCAGGCCAGCGCGCAGAATTCCGCCGCGCGCCGTCTCGAGTACGGCGACGTCGATCTGTGGATTGGAGAGGATGATGTTGGCGCTGAAGGGGCCCGTCATGTCGCCCTCCATCACCATGCGATTCTGGAGGTAGACGCCGTCCGTCGTCGTGAAGCCGACCGTCTTCCCGGTATGGCGGAAGAGGTGCGCGATGAGACGCGTCGTCGTCGTCTTGCCGTTGGTGCCGGTGACGGCGATGACAGGAATCGTCGCCTCTGCGCCCAGGGGATAGAGCATGTCGATGATCGGCGCGCCGACGTTGCGCGATGTGCCCTCGGTAGGATGCGTGTGCATCCGGATGCCGGGAGCGGCGTTGACCTCGATGATCACCGCGCCGTTCTCGCGGAACGGCACCGAGATGTCCGGCGTTATGACGTCGATGCCGGCGATGTCGAGGCCGACCGCGTCAGCGGCCATCTCGCACGCCGTCACGTTGTCGGGGTGCATGTCCTCGGTGCGATCGATCGACGTGCCACCGGTCGAGAGATTGGCCGTGCCGCGCAGGAGAACGCGCTGACCGCTCTCCGGGATGCTGTCGAGCGTGAGTCCGCACGCGGCCAGGATCGACTCCGTGAGACGGTCGAGCGGGAGGCGAGTGAGAATGTTGCGGTGACCGACGCCGCGCCGCGGGTCCTGGTTGCCGCGCTCGATCAATTGCCTGACGGTGCTCTGCCCGTCGCCGATGACGTGCGCCACCACACGTTCGGCGCAGGCGACGACCTTCCCGCTGACGACGAGCACGCGATGATCGGCGCCCTGCGCGAACGTCTCGACGACGACGCGCCGCCCGAGCTCGCGAGCGTTAGGCCAGGCCTTGGCGACGTCGGCCTCACTGTCCAGGCGGCCCGAGATCCCTCGGCCATGGCTCGCATCGAGCGGTTTGAGGATGACCGGGAACCCGATCTCCTCGGCGACGTCGACCGCGGCCTCGAGCGTCGTCGCGACGTCACCCTTCGGCACCGGGAGGCCGATGTTCCCCAGCACACGCTTCGTGTCGTCCTTGTCCTGTGCGATCTCGACGCCGATCGCACTCGTGAAATCGGTCATCGTCGCCTGGATGCGGCGCAGGTTCTTGCCGAGGCCGAGCTGGACGAGCGAGTGGTTGTTGAGGCGCCTGACGGGAATGCCGCGGCGGCGCGCCTCTTCGACGATCGCCGCCGTCGAGGGGCCAAGGCGGACGTCGGCGTAGAGGTCCTGGAGCTTTTCTATGATTTCGGCGATCGGCACCGGTTCACCAACAAGCGTCGCCCGGAGGATGTCCACCGCGTCGCGCATGCTCTGCAGGCCGACCTCTTCCTCCTCATAGGCGACGATGACCCACCACACACCCTCGTCGCCGCTGGCGACGACACGTCCGAACGAGACCTCAGCGCCGGCAAGCGTCTGCAGCTCGATCGAAACGTGCTCGAGGATGTGCGGAATGTGCGTGCCCTCGCGGAGCCGCTCGAGGAAGCCGCCCGTCTTTCCGCGTGTGCAGGGATGCTCCTCGAGCGTCGGCAGGCAGTCCACCAGACGGTCGCAGAAGCCCGGCACATCGGCCGATGAGACACTCTCCAGGGCGCCGAGACGGATGTCGCAGGCGATGACGGGCGCGAGCCGCCAGTGGTTGGGGCCGCGCAGCGCGCGCAGCCTCGTCATGCGCAGCTCGGCCGGATCGACGGCTGGCGCAGACACGGTAACGTGCAGAGTCTCGGTCATGCGTGTGGTACTTGGGTCGGGCGGCAGAGGGAGGGCCGCTGGCGATCTCGGTGAGCGCGATGCGTCTCGCGCGAGGATCAGGTGGCAGGAAGCATACCCTGTAAAGCGTGATATCAGGGCAATCATGTAAGAACGGAGAGCCCTTCGAACCGCGCGCGGTGTCTACAACCGGGGGTGGTCAGCCCTCGGATACACGAGCGCCTGGAGCAACAATTTCAAGTCACCGAGAACTGACCGCTTCAGGATGTACTGAATGTCGAGCAGCAGCCGATCCCACGGCGTCCTTGCGCCGAACATCTGAGCGGGCCCGGTCATCCCGGGCCGAACAAGCAGGCGGGCGTAGTACTCGGGGAATTCGCGCAAACACTGATGGAACACCTCCGGCGACTCCGGCCGAGGCCCGACGAAGTTCATCTCACCGCGAACGACGTTCAGGAGTCCTGGCAACTCCTCGAGTGCCGTGAGTTGCAGCCAACGGCCGACGACAGGCGTGTATGCCTCGTCGATTCCCGCCGATCGTTTTCGGCTGACATCAACCCGAGTTGAGCGCGTTCGGAATCGATGCTGAAGGAAGGATTTTCCGTCCTTGCCCAAGCGTGTCACGCGCTGGAGCACTGGCCCACTGGAGGTCACCTTCACCAGCAACGCGACCAGCGACATCACCGGTAGGAAGAGCAGGAGCGCGCCAGCAGCCACGGCCCGATTGAACATTCGACTGGCAATTGATTCGTTCGCGCTCGATGGCAACCGGTGAAGTGGCCCTGTCGCGAGCGGTACGCTTCCGAGTACTTCCTCAGCGAAGCTGGAATCGTCCGTGCTTCTTGTAGTGTCGGGACGTTGCCCGCCTTTGCGCGTGCTCATTTGTTCGCCCTATGGAGTCGCTGCCGCCTGTGCGTAAGTAGATCGATGACCAACGAATGAGCAATTTCTAATTCTCCGGCTGGGCGGTCACGCCTTCTGTACCTCCATCGTCCCCTCGCTCATCACGACGCTCGCCCCACCGACACGCACGGCCGTGACCGCACCGTTCCGCTTGTCGACCTCGATCTCGAGGATGCTCGGGCGGCCCATCTCGAAGCCCTGCTCGACAACCCAGCGTAGCGTACCATCCGTGGTCGTATCGCGCGCCGCGAGATAGCCACCGAGTGCGGCGCACGCCGAGCCCGTGGCGGGATCCTCCGGCACCGAGACACCAGGCCCGTACATGCGCGCACGGATGTCCGAGCCCTCACGCTCCGGGTCGCGCGAGAAGACCATGATGTCCCTCGCCCACGCGCTGCCGAGCGTGCGCTCCCAATGGTCGAGCCGAATGCGCGAGCGCCCGACTGCGTCGCGGTCGCGCAGGGGGACGAGGAGGAAGGGAAGTCCGCAGCTCACCGCCTGCGGCGCCCACTGCGCGCCGATGAGGTCCTTCGCCTCGAGCGACAGGATGTCGGCGAGTGTCTCGCGCGCCGGCGCCGGCGGCCCGACCTCCGGCAGTTTCGCCGCCGTGAGCTGAGCGAACACCGGCTGGCCGTTATGCGCCCGGATCATCACCGGCACAGGGCCGACGTTTTCCTCGAAGACGATGTGCGTCTCGCCGCCATTCAGCGGAATGTCGCCGATCGCCGCGAGGACGTGCGCGGCGCCGACGGTCGGATGCCCGGCGAACGGAATCTCCCCGGCCGGCGTCCAGATGCGAAGCTTGCGCGTGTGGCCCCTCTCGGGCGGGAAGACGAATACCGTCTCCGAGAAGTTGAATTCGCGCGTGACGTTGAGCATCTGCTCGTCATCGAGGCCGCGCGCGTCAGGCAAGACGGCGAGCTGGTTGCCGCCGAAGGGCTTGTCGGTGAAGACATCGGCCGTAATGAATCTGTACTTCATGCGTTAGGAAACGAGGGACGAGAGACGAACTCCAACGAGGAACGTGGAAGGAGCCGACTGCCGGACGAGGAACGAAGAAGTTGCTCCGAGATCACATCGACGAGGAACGAGGGAAACTGCCTAACCACTACCGACGTGAACGCAGCCGGACCTCAGGTCGGACAGGACTCGCCGGTAAGAGTTGACCAGCGTCGTTCGTCCCTCGTTCCTCGTCGATGTGATGGTAGCCCTACTTTCTCGTTCCTCGTTCGGAAGTCGGAGCCTTCCACGTCCCTCGTTGGAGTTCGTTCCTCGTCCCTCGTTCTCGTTTCACAGTCCCGAAGCTCCCTCATTCTTCGGCCAAGAACGGGTACTTGTACTCCGTCGGCGGTACGAAAGTCTCTTTTACCGCCCGCGGACTCACCCACCGCATCAGGTTGAACTTCGACCCTGCCTTGTCGTTCGTCCCCGACCCGCGCGCTCCGCCGAACGGCTGTTGTCCTACCACCGCGCCCGTCGGCTTGTCGTTGATGTAGAAGTTCCCGGCAGCATTCCGCAGCGCCATCGATGCCTCGCGCAGCGCGCCACGATCGCGGCTGAACACCGCTCCGGTCAGAGCGTAGGGCGAGGTCGCGTCCACCTGCTTCAGCGTGTCGCTCCACTTCGCATCGTCGTATACGCTCACCGTGACCACCGGTCCGAATATTTCCTCGCGGAGCAGGCGGTAGTTGGGGTCCGCCGTCTCGACGAGCGTTGGATGAATGAACCAGCCCTTCTTTCCGTCGGCCTTGCCGCCAGAGAGGATCTTCGCGTTGTCCTTCGCGTCGCCGAGGTACTCGCTGATCTTCGTGAACGCCTTCTTGTCGATCACGGCGCCCATGAAGTTCCGGAAGTCGCGCACGTCGCCGACCCGAATCTCCTCCATGATCGCGACGGTCTGGTCTCGCACCTCGTTCCAGATCGACTTCGGTACGTAGACGCGGCTCGCCGCGCTGCACTTCTGTCCCTGGTACTCGAAGCCGCCGCGCGCGATCGCGACGGCGACTGCCGCCGGATCCGCGCTCGCGTGGGCGACGATGAAGTCCTTGCCGCCCGTCTCGCCGACGATCCGCGGATACGAGCGATAGTTCGACATGTTGCCGCCGATCGTCTTCCACATCGAGTTGAAGACGGCGGTGCTGCCGGTGAAGTGGAGGCCCGCGAGGTCGCGATGCGAGAGCGCGACGTCGCTGATCATCGCCGCATCGCCCGGCACGAAGTTGATCACGCCCGGCGGCAGACCCGCCTCCTCGAGCAGCTTGAGCGTGTAGTACGCGCTCACGATCGCCGTCCCGGCGGGCTTCCACAGCACCGCGTTCCCCATCAGCGCCGGCGCCGTCGGTAAGTTGCCGCCGATCGCCGTGAAGTTGAACGGCGTCACGGCGTAGACGAAGCCTTCGAGCGGGCGATAGTCGAGCGTGTTCCAGACACCCTGCGAGCTGATCGGCTGCTCGCGATAGAGATCCTGCGCGAACGCGACGTTGAAGCGGAAGAAGTCGATCAGCTCGCACGCGCTGTCGATCTCCGCCTGATATGCCGTCTTCGACTGTCCGAGCATCGTTGCGGCATTCAGCGTCGCGCGCCACGTCGTCGACAACAGCTCGGCGGCGCGCAGAAAGACGGCTGCGCGATCTTCCCACGGCCAGTTCGCCCATTCGAGCTGCGCGCGGCGAGCGTCGTTGATGGCCATCGTCACGTGCTCCTTCGACGCCTTGTGCCAGTCGGCGAGGACGTGCGCGTGATCGTGCGGCATCGTGGCTTGTACCATCTCTCCCGTTCGGACTTCCTTCCCGCCGATGACGAGCGGAATCTCGATGCGCTCGTCGGTCATCGACTTGAGGCGCGCCTTGAGCTCCTTCCGCTCGGGCGACCCGGGAGCATACGACTTCACGGGCTCGTTGACAGGCGGCGGCACGTGTCGCACCGCTGTGAACCCTGTCAAACCGACGCCCGGCTGGGACGTGTTAGTCGATGCGGCGGCGCTCTTCGTGGCGGCCTTGCCGGATTTCGAGATGGTTGGTGCTGCCATGGTACGACCCCTCCCCTTCGAGCGTGATCGGCCGCGGTTACACATGGCGACCGATCACGAAAGCTACGCCGCGCGCCCGGCGCGCGGCAGTTAGTGCGTACGGCTATTCTCCCTCATGCTCGATGCCGCAACGCCGGTGAACGAGCCGGTGACAGCTCCCGGATATCACCGCGTGTGGCGGGCGCCCGGCGAGATCCATCAGCTTGCGCCCCTCGTCGCGATGCTCGCCGTCGTGGCTACGCTCGGCTGCGCGCGCGAGGAGCCCGTGGAGTGGGGCTCGCCGAGCAGGGAGCGAGCGGATACGCTCCCCGGTCGGTTGTCCATCGACGCCGCCGGCCCGCTCCACTTCGTGAACGTCGTCGCGCCGACGGATCCTTCGTTCACTCCACCTGCCGGCGCGTGCCGCGGATCGCTGCGCGTCACCTGGAGCGGCAGCTCGGGCGCCGAGCGCTACGCCGTGTGGTGGTCGTCACGGCCAGACTCGAGCGCGGCGCTGCTCGGCGCACGCAGCCTGGATGGTGGAGCGACATGGAGCGCGCCGCTCCCAGTCGACACGCTCGACCGGTCCGGCGTCGGCTGCAACCGTCCCCCGCCGGCGATTGCCGCCGACTCGCAGACAGGTTACGTGCATGTGGCGTACGCCATGCATGCTCCGGAGGGCACAGGAGTCTTCTTCGCTCACGCGATGGACCGTGGAACGATGTACCACGCGCCCGTCGCGATCGTGTATGGCGATCGTCTAGTCGACGTCGACGTAGCGGCGCTGCATGACACGGTTGCAGTCGCATACACGGATCCCAGCATGCGCTACCCGCACGTCGGTCTCGCTCTCTCACGCACATTGGGCCACATTTTCGAGGTGCGAATACCGACAGTGGCGCGAACGGGGAGTGGCAACGCTGGCGCATCGTCGCCCGCGGTTGCCCTCGCGCCGGGACGAATCGCCATCGCCTGGATCGAGCGCGAGATCGCGGGTCCGCCGACGCTCGTCACCGTTGCCGGCCGATTGCACCTCGCGGGGGCGCGATGACAGGCGACGGGAGTGGCGGCGCCGCGAAACCGAAGGCGCCGCGCGCGCTGATCGCCGACGACGACGAGATGATGCGGCTGCTCATCGAGACGATGACCACTGAGAGCGGCTACGAAGTGGAAGTCGCCGAGAACGGTGCTCGCGCGTGGGAGGCGTACCAGCGCGACCGGCCGACGCTGCTCATTCTCGACTGGCAGATGCCGGGCATGGATGGGCTCGAGGTCTGCCGTCGCGTCCGTGCGGCAGATCCGTCGCGCGCGACGTTCGTCCTCATGATTACCGCGCGCGACTCGGACACCGACCTCGCGCGCATCCTCGACGGCGGTGTCGACGACTATCTCTCGAAGCCGATCAGCGCCGACGCGCTACGCGCGCGGCTGGCGATCGCCGAGCGGCGGATCGCGCTCGAGACGCAGCGCCGTGAGGCAGAGGAGGAGTTGGCACGGGCGCGGTGGCTGGCCGGCATCGGCGAGACGACGATCGCCGTCGAGCACGAGATCAACAATCCGCTTGCCGCGCTGCTCGGCTCCGTCTCCCTCCTCCAGATGTCGAATGCACTCGAGAAGCTCAGTGCGGAGGACCGGGAGAGCGTGGATGTCATAACGAAGCAGGCGCGACGAATCGCCGCCGTCGTGAAACGGCTGTCGAAGCTCCAGAATCCGCGCTCGGTCGAATACCTGCGCGGGTCGAAGATGATCGACCTCTCGCCCGGCAACACAACGGAGGGCGACGAAAAGTGAGCACCGCCCGCTACATCGGTGCTCATACGATCGACAACGGCGGAATCGACATGGCGGTCAAGAGGGCCGCCGCGACGAAGATGACGGCACTCCAGATCTTCACCGCCGTGCCGAAGTTCTACAACGAGAAGATGAGCGTGCGCCCCGAGCGTGCCGAGCGGTTCAAGAAGGCGCTGCGCGACTCGGGCATCGCTCCGCGAAACGTGATCGCGCACGGCGCCTACGTGCTGGGCGTGGCGACGCCCGACCCCGACAAGTGGGCGCGAGCCAGCGCCGGTCTCGCCAAGGAGCTCGAGCGTGCGACGACGCTCGGCATCGGCGCGGTGTGCTTTCACTCCGGCGCGGCGACCGACGGCGACCGTGAGGCAGCCGCCAAGCGGATCGCGAAGGCGATCACCAACGCCCTGAAAACGGTCGACAGCGAGACGCGGGTCCTCGTCGAGAATACCGCCGGCGCCGGGACGACAATGGGGCGCACGCCTGAGGAAATCGGGTTGATCCTCGCCGATGTGCCGGCATCGCTGCGCGCGCGCACGGGCTATGGTCTCGACACCTGCCATCTGTTCGCCGCCGGCTACGACCTGACGATGGGCCCCGACGCGCCGGCGCTGATCGTCGACGAGTTCGAGCAGGCGACAGGCGAGGCGCCGTCGTTCTTTCATCTCAATGACAGCGCGGGCGCGCTCGGGTCGAACACCGATCGCCACCAGCTGATCGGAGAAGGGAAGATCGGCGCGGAGCCATTTCGCTGGCTGCTCGCCGACCGCCGCACCGTCGGCGTTCCCCTCGTGCTCGAGACACCGCAGCAGAACTACGAGATCGCGGACGACGACCCGTCGCCCGATCCGTGGGACGAGAAGATGGTGCGCTTGCTCACATCGTTCGTCGGCGACGCGTAAGTATTTCGGGAGCCGCGTTCTCCCATTTCGTCAATTCTCAGAGGGAAAATCGCTCGCCGGCCCAAGTCGAATGCCGCCGATGCTCGCCTGTGCGCCGTGAGAACGTGACCGTGAACCAGAGGGGAAACAGGGGCGCGGCACGCTTTCTCCAGAGGGAAACTCGCCGCAGAGGCCGGTGGAAAAACTGAATTCACCGGCGTTTTCCCAGGAGAAAATACGAATTCTCCTATGAGAAAACCGTAAATTGGCTATTGCGCCCTGGGCGCGTGTGTGTAGTTTGTGCCCGTCGGACAGGTATTCCTTCCGCGAAACCGGACTCCGATCATCCACAGGAGAAACCAGCATGGCAGCCAAGAAGAGGGGCGGTGCGAAGCGTGGCAAGAAGCGCGGTGCGAAGAAGAGCGCGAAGCGCGGTAAGAAGAGAGGCGCGAAGAGAAGCGCGAAGAAGAGCAGCCGCCGGAAGAAGGCGAAGCGTTCTGGCGCGAAGCGCACGCCGAACGCGGCCTTCATGAAGCCGATGCAACCGTCCGAACAGCTTTCGACTGTCGTCGGCAGCGGCATGATGCCGCGCACCGAAGTCACGAAGAAGCTGTGGCAGTACATCAAGCGGAAGGGCCTGCAGGATTCGAAGAACCGCCGCATGATCAACGCGGACGAGAACCTCCGTCCGATCTTCAAGACGGGCCAGGTGTCGATGTTCGACATGACCAAACTGGTCAACAAGCACCTTTCTTAGTCTCGCAAGGGGCTGTGACAGCGAGGGGCGGGCCATTCGGCCCGTCCCTCGCTTGCATCTCAAACATGCGATGGTCATCCCTACCGGAACTACGGTATTCGGGAATGACGCCTACGCGTCGGTCAGCAACGCGAAGTATCCCAACATCTCGTCATCACGACTCTCCCGGAAACTGCGGGGATCAAGCGAACACGCGACAACGGCGCGGGTATGTGACAGCAGCCGTAGGTCTGCAGTAGATTGCTCACTCGTCGCGGCCAGGTGCGTGAGTCACAGTACATTGTTGGCGCGTTCGTCGTAATTCGTCGTAGTTTCGCGATCGTCAGGCACCCGGGAGGCTATTCAGCCTAGCGGAGCGTCCCGGCGCGTAGGCGTCATTCCCGATCC
>Ga0307313_10000166_pt1 | contig 11217 bp, 9 predicted proteins | sample ER_DNA_203_FD_194510 | JGI IMG/M metagenome (GOLD analysis project Ga0307313, IMG submission 194510) | Bulk soil microbial communities from the East River watershed near Crested Butte, Colorado, United States - ER_DNA_203 | ecosystem: Environmental > Terrestrial > Soil > Floodplain | place: USA...
GTCGCCTTGAATGATTGGAGCAATCTCGGGGGTTAGTGGCTCGACCGTTTTGCTCCTTCGCCCGCGCCTTCGAACTTCCTGACCAAAACATCGTAGAACTCCTCGTGCTCCCGGACTGCGACCGGGTCGACCTTCGCCAGCCCGACTGCGTCGATACGGCCGACCCGGAAGTCGAGACGAGATCCGCGAGCAGCACGCGACCCGACACTGCCCCTTACGGCATCCCGAGCGACGCGAAGAGCCTTCGCGCGGCCGACTGCGCCGCCTCCGCCTCGTCGGTTCGGCCACGTGCGAACAAGCACCGCTTCGCCCCCTCCAACGCGTGCGCTCGTTCGAACGGATCGCCGTAGCTCTCCCATGCAGTGGCGGCCTCCCGGAACAGCTGCAGCGCGCCCTCGACATCGCCGCGCTCCTCGGTCAGGAGCGCTCGCCCCGTCAGGATCGCGTCCTTCGCCCTCGTCACGAAGACCGGCCGGTCGCCAAGGATCCGTGTTGCCAACTCGACCTCGCCGTTCGATAAGCAGATGCGGAGCATCTCAGGCGATTGGAGCTCTCGGTACTCGGTGGGACCGTCTTTGGTGGCGTCGTCGAACTCCTTGACGTATCCCAACGCATCGGCTGCGTTGCCCCGCGCCTGCTCGCCGACCGCCGCGGCAACGAACGCCGGCGCCTGCACTTGGAGATCCCCGATCTGACGGGCAACGGGCAATGCGCGTTCGAGGAGCTCGTTGACCCCGGACTCCTCGCCGCGATGGGCGAGCACGCGAGTGCGATAACTCAGGCTCACGGATCCGGCGATCGTGTCGCCGTGTTCCTGCGCCCACGGCAGGGTTTCCGCCGTCCGCGCGAGGAGGACGTCCCATCGTCCCGCGTCGTAGAGCAGCCACAGCGATTCGGCTCGCGCCCACATGCCCTGCCCCTGGATCCCTCGACGGTCGCACACGTCGATCGACGCCTGATTCAGCTCGAGCCCTCGCCCACACCCCTCGGTCACGCCAACCCATTCGCTCAGGTACGAATAGGACTGTGCGAGGTGAAGGCCGTCCCCCGTGGCCTCCGCCCGGCGCAGCGCTTCCTCGAGATCCTCCAGCCCGTTGAGGTCGCCGAGCTCGCAACGGCCGTTCCCCCGGATGTGGAGGGTCATGATCGCGACCGCGTCGTTGTGGGGGAGCGAGAGGGCGTGGTCGGCCCATCGCAGCGACGACGCGGAGTGGCCTGAAAACATCTCGTCCTCCGCTCTACACGCATACAGCTCAGCGAGCACCGGCGTCGGCTCGTCCCCCTCCAGGAGCTCGATCCCGCGGTCGATGTTCGCCCGGGCGGCGTCTCCGTCACCGCGGAAGCCGAGCTGGAAGTAGAGCCTCCGCATCCCGATTGCGGCCTCCTGGCGGTCGCCCGCCGCGAGCGCCAGCTCGACTGCCTCTTCGTAGGTGCGCACGGCCCCATCGACGTCGAGCTGGCCGGACCGCCAGCCGAGCTCCCCGGCTCTCCGCAGGACCCGCGGCCGCTCCGGTCGGCCTGCCGAGGTCAGCTCGAGCGCACGGCGGAAGTACGTCGCGGCCTTAGCCGCGTCGAGCGGCGTCTGGCGTTCGCCGGCCAGCAGCAGGAACCGCCGGGCATCGTCCTCGAGCGCGGACAGGTCTTCGGGCAGATCCGCGGCGCGAGCGAGTGACAGCGCCTCCGTCGTGTGGTGGGCGAGCAACTCGGCGCGGTCCTCAAGACGGTCGCCGGCGGTCGACTCCGGCTCGATCCACCGGGCGGTCGCCGCATGCATCCGGGCCCGCTCGGCTCGGGTGAGCTCGGCGTAGGCGACGTCTCGAACGAGCGCGTGCCAGAAGCCGAACTCGGTGTCGCCTTCCATCGTGGAGGGTGACACCGGGCGACAGAATTCCCTCCGCACGAGCTCGGCCAAGGTGGCCTCCAGGTTGTGGTGCTCCCCGAGGGAGGCGATCGCACCCGCCCAGAACGTCTTGCCGACGACGGAGGCCTCCATCAGCACCCGTTTGGGCTCAGGGGGGAGGGCGTCGATCCGCGCAGCGATCAGCGCCTGGACGCTCGGAGGGATCAGGGTCTCGTCCAAGGCCCCACCGGCGATCGGAAGGGGATGTTCGCGGAGCATCGCGGCGACCTGCTCAGCGTAGAGGGGGGATCCTCCGGCGCGCTCGAGCACGACCTTGACCAGCTGGGGGTCGGCCTCCGGGAGGGTCTCTTGGATCAAGGTCTTCAGTTCGGCGTCGGTTAGCGGTGAGAGCGAGAGCACCGTGGAGCGCCGCCCAGGGGGCCAGGACGGGTGGCGCTCCTCGACCTCGGGACGCGCCGTCACGACGACGAGCAGCGGCAGCCCTGCGGTGCGTTCGCTCAGTTGCTCGAGGAAGGTGACGAAGGCCTCATCGGCCCAGTGCAGGTCCTCGATGACGAGCACCGTCGGTCCGGCTGCGGCGATCTGCTCCAGGAAGCGTCGCCAGGCGGTGAAGGCCTCCTCGTGCTGGGGCGGCTCGGTGGTGGTCTCGAGGCCGACGAGGGGCGCGAGGCGGTCCTTGATCCAGGCCCGGTTGTGGGGGTCGGGCTCGGAGAGCGTCCGGTCGAGCTTTCCAGATACCGTGACTTGATCGTCGGTCTCCAAGATCCCTGACTGAGCCTTCACGATCTCGCCTAATGCCCAGAAGCTGATCCCGTCCCCGTAGGGCAGGCACCTCCCCTCCCGCCAGGTGACTAGCTCGGGGAGATGATCGACGTGACGGGCAAGCTCGCGGACCAGACGCGACTTCCCGAGGCCCGGTTCGGCGACGATCGTGACGAACTCGGTCGAAGGGCGGGACCGGGACCGCTCGAAGAGCTGTATGAGCACCTCGAGCTCGAGGTCGCGTCCGACGAAGGGGGTGCGATCCCGCTCCTCCGTGCCGATGCGCGCGACCGGATGCAATGCGCGCCAGGCCTCGACCAGGTTCGCCTTACCTTTGGCCGAGATCGGGGGGAGCTCCTCGTAGACGATCGCGCCCGAGCTCGCCCGATGGGTCGCGGCACCGACGGCCACCCCCATCACGGGCGCCGCCGCCTCCAGACGCGCGGCGGTGTTCATCGTGTCCCCGGTTGCGAAGCCCTCCCCCGAGCGAGGATCGACATCTAAGCGAACCAGGGCCTCTCCAGTGTTCACCCCTATCCGGACCTCGATCTTGAGGTCAGAGGCTGAGACGTCTTCGGTGATCCGGAAGGCCGCTCTGACCGCGCGCTCGGGGTCGTCCTCGTGCGCGAGGGGGACCCCGAAGACTCCGACGACGGCGTCCCCGATGAACTTCTCCACGATCCCGCCGTGGGACTCAATCCTCTTCCGGCAGATCGCCTGGTAGTTGCGCAGGAGGCGGGAGACGTCTTCTGCGTCCAGGCGCTCGCCCAAGGCGGTGGAGCCGACGAGGTCGCAGAAGAGGGCGGTGATGAACTTGCGCTCCTCTCGGACTGGAGTGGCCTCGAGCTGCGTGGCGCAATTCCCACAGAAGTTGAACCCTTCCGGGTTCTCGGTGCCGCAGGAGGGGCAGGTGGGCATGGCGCGAGCCTATGTCGGGTGCCTGAAGCGACTCAAGGGCGTCACTCGAGGACGTCACGGGCTGTGCCGCAGCGTTCGCGGTTGCTTCGGAGCATGTCGGGCAACGCTGCCACAAACGAACGCCTAGCTTGCGCGAGCTAGGTTATCGGACGCGTAGCCTAGTTGCTGCACTCAAAGTACGCCGAAGGTCGCATGTCCGTACTCCCGACCCGTTCATACCCTGGAACCAAACCCGCACCCATTGGGAGGCGATATGCGTAGGTTTTCGGCGCTCGTTGCGATCGTGTCCATCCTCCTGCTTGCCGCGCCCGCATCGGCGATCACCAACGGCCAGCCCGATAACGGAGAGCATCCGTACGTCGGTGAGCTCATCTTCTTCGACGCCGATTTCATCGACTCCCGCTTCGACGATCCGGGCGGCTGGTTCAGCTGCTCGGCCACGCTGCTGAGTCCGTCGGTCGTCCTCACGGCTGGGCATTGCACGTTCGGCGTCGGACGGAACGGTGAGTCGACGACCACCGAGGGCGGGGACGGCTCCGGAGGCAACGACATCTGGTTCGACGTCAGCGAGGAGGCACACTTCGAGGGGTTCCCGGACAGCGCCGATTACGGGCGCGACGAGAACGCGCAGCGCTACCAAGACCGGGCCGCGTTCCTGAACGCGAGCCCGTTCTGGGTCCGTGGAACGTCTCACCCCCATCCCGAGTTCGCGGACGCGCCCTTCTTCATCCACGACGCCGGCGTGGTCGTGCTGAACGCCCCGATCTCGGTCGGCACCTACGGCGATACGCCCACGCTCGACTACCTGGACCAGTACCAGGGTCAGCCGCATCACTTGTTCGAGGTTGTCGGATACGGCTTGACGAAGAGCGGGCCGTTCACGGAGGAAGGCGGCGACGTGCGGCTGAAGGGCGACGTGAAGCTGAACACGCTGCGCAGCTCTCCGCCCGACACGTTCGTCCTACTGTCGAACAACCCAGGCAAACCGCATAGAGGCGGAACGTGCTTCGGCGACTCGGGCGGACCGACGTTCGACGATACGAACTCCAACCTCGTCGTGGCGGTGACTTCGTTTGGCTTCAGTTCGACGTGCTCCGGCGTCGGCGGTGCGTATCGCATCGATCAGCCGGACGACATCGCGTTCCTCGCGGAGTTCGGGATCACGCCCTAACAACCCGGCGCCGAGCCTCCGGATACATCGTAGGGAGGTCGATGATGTCAGCCCAGTCATCGCCTCGCTCGTCGCGGTAGCGGAGCACTTGCGAGGAGATCGCGTCGCGGTCGACCTGGTCGTGGATCAGGATGCAGCGGAGCGTGTCGCGGGCCTTCGTGTCGAGCGTCTCGAGTAAGGCGCGGAGGTCGGCGTCTCCGTCGCTCACATCCGCGGTCGTTTCAACGCATCCAGGGCTTCGTCGGTTGAGCCATAGTCTCTGACACGCACGACCCGCCCGCCTTCAACCGTGAAGACGCTCACGAAGCGATCCAATTCCAGGTGGCCGGCAAGCAATACATGGGACCCCACGCTGAGGATCTGGTCGAAGCTTGCTTGTCCGCCGGAGCTCATGCGCGCTCGGAACATGCGGAACACATCCTCCCGGTTCTGGCAGTCCCGCTGTCCCGGCTCGGCTCCGGTCCACGTGACATCTTCGGCGTAGAGCTCCGCTAGTCGGTCGAAGTCCTCGTCTTCGTAGGCGTCGAAGGTCGCGATCAACGTCCTCACCGATTCGACCGTTGCCATCGCCGCCAAGACTTGCTCTCGGCCCCTTGTGCGTCAACCAGGGAGTCACGTGAGCGTCTGCGGCCACTCGTACAGCTTGCGGCTCCGGTCCCAGGTCTCGAAGGTCGGCGAGCGCACAGACAGGCGTCCCGCCCCGGCCACTAATCGAGCTAGGAGACGCTCACTGAACTCGACGTGGTAAGGAGGGCCTAAGTTCCTCGGCCGTCGCCTCGACGCCGCGGGCGTGCGGAGCGAGGCAAGCCAATCCCAAGGATGGTCGCGCCCTGTACGTGACAGAGCACTCAGCGCAAGCGTGGACGCTGGCGTCGTCTCTCGTCAGGTGGGCCATGCGCGATCCGACTTCACGCGGGACATCTACCAACGTGTTCGGCGCGAGGACGCGCGCGCGGTCGCGGACGCGATCGATTTCGGCGCTGGGCCGGGCACTCGAGACAGAGTCCGTTGACATCGCGCTGACCAAGGAGCCTTCGAAGGTTGCGGCGCTCCGCGCGGATGTTCGCTGACCTGCGTCGACACATGCTCCGGGGGTGGGACTCGAACCCACAACCTACGGATTAACAGTCCGCCGCTCTGCCAGTTGAGCTACCCCGGATCGGAGCGTGGGCAGTCTAGCAGCGGCCTTCCGCGCGACCGCGCTAGGCTATGCGTTCGACTCGTCAGGGGGGATACATGAAGCTCCGCACGCTCATCTTGTTCGGTGCCGGGATCATGACGGGCCTCGCCATCGCTCGGAAGATGCGCGAAGACGATCCGGAGGTACTGCACGGGCCCACCCGATCCTCCGAGTCGGCCAATCCGGCGGTGCGAGCCGTGACATCGCAAGCGCAGCGGGTGGCGGATCGCGCAACCGTGGCGAGCCTGGCAGCGATCAAGCGCGCGCGTGGCGCGATCCGCGATCGCCTCGTCGAAGAGCCGTACGACGACGTCAACTGGAACTGAGACCTACCAGCTGCTCTGCCACGACAGGGAACCGTTGTTGCCCGCGTAGCAGTCCGCCGTCGTTGCGCCCGTGAGCGTTGCGTATCGCGTGTCGTTGGGCGGGTCGTCGAAGATGAAGAAGCATGTCCCCGATTGCGAGAACGCAGCCAGGAACAGGACGCCGGTCGTCGTATCCTTACTGACCGTGGTCGGGTTCGTGCTCGACGTGGTTCCGTTGACCCACGTGATCGAGTTCTCCACGCCTTGCAGCTCCGGGATCGTCGCGTCGAGGTAGCGGTCGTTGGGATCGCGCGCCGAGGAGGTCGCGTAGATCACGCGCCCGGCGGTGAGCGCCATCCGGAGCGAGGCCTTGGCTGCCGCCTCTTCGGCCCGGGTGCGAGCGCCGAGGAAGGTCGGCAACGCGATCGCGAGCAGGATCCCGATGATGAGCACCACGACCATGAGCTCGACCAGGGTGAAGCCGCGCTCGTCCCTCCTCGAGGCGAACCAACGCCGCCCGAGCGGGATCAGGATGGGACGGACCATGCCTGAGCCATCGGCACAGGTTCAGGTCGGGTTGATACCCGTCACCCGGTTAGCCGACAGGATCTATTCGAGGTAGTCGCGCAGCTTCTGCGACCGCGACGGGTGCCGCAGCTTGGAGAGGGTCTTGCTCTCGATCTGACGGATGCGCTCGCGGGTGACCCCGAACTCCTTGCCCACCTCTTCCAGGGTGCGGGGATGCCCGTCGACGAGCCCGAACCGGAGCTGGATCACCTTCTTCTCGCGCTCGGACAGCGTATGGAGGACGCCCTCGAGCTGCTCCTGGAGCAGGATGAAGCTGGCGGCGTCGACGGGGACGACGGCGTCGGCGTCCTCGATGAAGTCGCCGAGCTGCGAGTCCTCTTCTTCGCCGATCGGCGTGTGGAGGGAGACGGGCTCCTGGGAGACCTTCTGGATCTCCCGAACCTTCTCCGCGCCGACACCCATCACCTTGCCGATCTCATCGGGCGTCGGTTCGCGACCGAGATCCTGGAGCAGCTGCCGCTGCACCCGGACGAGCTTGTTGATCGTCTCCACCATGTGGACCGGGATCCGGATCGTGCGGGCCTGGTCCGCGATCGCGCGGGTGATCGCCTGACGGATCCACCAGGTGGCGTAGGTCGAGAACTTGTACCCCTTGGAGTAGTCGAACTTCTCGACCGCCCGGATCAGCCCCAGGTTGCCCTCCTGGATCAGGTCCAGGAACAACATCCCCCGTCCGACGTAGCGCTTGGCGATCGAGACGACCAGACGGAGGTTGGCCTCGATCAGCTTCTTCTTCGCGAGCTGACCGTCGCGCTCGACGCGGCGGCAGAAGTCGTCCAGCTCCTCCTCGGTCTTCGGGCGGAAGCTCTTCGGCATCTTGTCGCGGCCGATGCCCTCGACCTTGCCGAACGCCGAGAGCTGATGCTCGCGGATCTCCCACACCTTCTCGACGAGGAACTTGAGGACCTTCGGCTCGGGTTTGATGTCTTCCGCCAGCTGGTGCTGCATGGCCGTCGACAGCTCCCCCGCCTCGATCCGTCGCGCCAGGTCCACCTCTTGGGCCGCGTTGAGGAGCGGGACCTTGCCGATCTCCTTGAGGTACATCCGCACCATGTCGTTCGTCGGTGCACGGAGGAGGTCGACCTCGATGCGGACCTGGGTCGCGGCATCGGTATCGTCACCGGGAACCTCGATGACCTCGATGCCCTCGGTTGTCAGATGCTCTTGGATCTGGGTAAGGAACTCCTCGACCTGTTCGGGCGTGAAGTCTTCGACGGGGACCGCCTCGAGGAGGTCCTCCGACGTTACGAATCCTCGCTCGCGTCCCCGGGCGACGATCTGTTCTTTGACCTCGTCGATCCCGAACGGCTCACGAGCAGCCGCGGGTTCGCTCACCAGGCTTCCTTCGAGATCTCGGGCACGACCGCCACAGTGTACGGAACGGGCGGGGGGACGACCGGTCCCGAGAACAAGACCCTCAGGCGCGCGCCGCTCGATCACGCTCCAGTCATCGGGTGCGGCGACCGCATCTAGGACGGACAGGCTTTCACGCATCGGGGTGCTCCTCCAGCAGGGGCCGCAATCGTTTGCGAGCGGCGCTCAGATGTACGTGAACTGTCGCTCGGCTCGAGCCGAGGATCGCCGCGACTTCCGTGGTGGGTCGGTCCGCGTAGTCGTGCAGGACGATCGCGAGACGTTGCTGTGGGGGCAAGGTCTTGAGTGCATCGACGAGGTCTCGAACGGGATCCGGGATCGAGTACGCGACGTCGCACGCCCGCGAATCCGATCGCCTTGACCGCTCCTTGAGCAGCCCTTTCGCGATACGGAAGCTCGTTGTCCAGACCCATGCCGCCGGGGATCGGATCTCATCGCCGTGGGCGAGCGCCTGTGCGAACGCCTCTGCGCGGGCTTCGTTCGCGACGTCCGCATCCCCTGCGAACGCGAGGAGGGCACGCCAGATCCGCGCGCCATCGGATCCGAAGAGCCGCTCGAGCTCCTGCCGTCTCTCGGTCGTTGTGTCACTCATCGTCTCGATGTATGGGCGCCTTCGCACCCAAAAGCTGTAGAGACGTCGTGCACCCTTTGGCGAGGTCTAAACCTCTCCGTGGAGACGTTGACGGATGCGTCTGAGCTCACCATCGACCTCCGCGAGGTCGCGGAAGCGTTCCTCCCACGCGGGATCGACCGTCGGGTTCAGCTTCTGCAGCTCCATCCGGATGCGATCGCTCCGCGACTTGAGCAGGAACTCCTGGAGCCGTGCGAGCACGCCCTCGGTGTACTCGGGCGTCCTGTCTCCTTCGAGCGGCTCCACCACGAGGGAGGCGATCCTGCCTGCGAGCTGTGGGTCGGGGCCGCCGACGATCGCGCCGACGTCGCCGTCCGCATCCCGGAGCGCAACGAACAAGCGCCTGCTGGCAGGGGTTCGGAAATGCTCCTCGGTCAAGGTCTGCACGGTCTCGCGGAAGGTATCGACGTCGCCGGCGAGGAGTTTCAACATCTCGCGCTCCACGCGCTCCTGCGCGGTGGTGCGCTTGATCGTCTTGGCCACCTCGGAGGGCTGTCCGCCCGGCCGCCGCTCCAACGACTGCAACACGCTCGACTCCGACACACCGGCGAGGTCGGCGAGCAATCCCGCATACTCGCTGCGTCGTACCGGGTCGGCGAGTTGCTGCAGGTAGGGCAACGCGGCTGCGACCGCCGCAGAGCGGCCTTCGACCGTCCCGAGATCGTGTCGTTCCACCGTCCTTCGGATCATGTACTCGACGAGTGGGCGAGCGTGGGTCGCGGCGGCGCGCACCCCTTGGGCGCCATGCTTCGCCACGAACTCAGCCGGGTCGAGCCCTTCCGGGATCACCATGACCACGGCTTGGATCGGGAACGCTTCCTGGAACGCGGAGGCACGCTCGGCCGCCCGCGCGCCCGCCTCATCCGAGTCGAACGCGAGCACCGCGCGTTCGGCGAACCGGGACAGCAGCGCGAGATGCTTCTCGCCGAGCGCGGTCCCGCACGTCGCGACCACGTTGTCGATCCCGGCCTGCGCCAGCCCGATCACGTCGGTGTAGCCCTCGACCACGAACGCTTCGCCCGAGCGCGCGATCGTCGACCGCGCGCGATGGAGGTTGTACAGGATCTCCTGCTTGCGGTAGATGGGCGTCTCCGCCGTGTTGAGGTACTTGGCTTGGTCGCTCGCACGAGGATCGCTCGGCAAGACGCGAGCGCCGAATCCGATGTTGCGCCCCTGCAGATCCTCGATCGGGAACGTGATCCTGCCGCGGAACCGGTCGCGAACCGTTCCGTCATCGCCCCGCGTCGCGAGCCCTGCTTCCAAGAGGATCTCCGGGGATAGACCGGAGGACCCGACGAGCCGCCGGAGGAGGAAGTCGGCGTATCCGGGCGCGTATCCGATGCCGAACCGCTCGATGGCTTCGGCGGTGATCCCCCGCTCCGTTACGTACGCCCGCGCGTCTTCGGCTTCGCGTCCTTCCGCGAGCATGGTCCGGTACAGCGCGGCGGCCTCTTCGTTCGCCCGGTAGAGGGTAGCCCGGCGCTCTGCCGCGCGGCGCTCCGCGAGCGAATCACCCTCGTAGCGGAGGTGGACGCCCGCGGTCTGAGCCAGCCGTTCGATCGCCTCGACGTAGGAGAGGTGTTCGAGCTCTCGGAGGAACGTGATGGCGTCCCCACCCTTCCCGCATCCGAAGCAGTAGAAGACCTGCTTCGACGGCGACACGCTGAACGATGCGGTCTTCTCCTGGTGGAACGGACACAGTCCGCTCAGGGAATCGTGTCCGCTCTTCTTGAGGGTGAGGTAGTTCCCGATGAGCTGGACGATGTCCGTCCGCTCCTTGACCGCGTCGATGTCGTCTTGCCGGATCCGCGCCACGCCGCTCCTATCGCGTTACAGGAGCCAACCCCGGGGAAGGAAGAGCCGCTCGTACGTCCGCAAAGCGTACCGGTCCGTCATGCCGGCGATGTGGTCGGCGACCCGGGTGGTCAGGTCGCCGGGGGCATGCTGGTGCTCCGCCGGAAGCTCGTCCGGATGCTCTAGGTAGTACTCGAAGAGATCCCGGAGCAGCTTGACGGCCTTGTCGTGGTCCTCGTGCGCTCCTTCCCGGAGATACACCTCCGCGAACATGAAGTCGCGGAGATCGTCCAGCGCCCGGAACACCGGCGAGGACAACCGGATGTCCGGCTTCCCGTCGCTCTGCTCGACCAGGTCGCTCACGAGGGTGTTGATCCGTGCCGAGTGCGTCCGACCCAGGACGTCCAGGGGCCCCGCCGGCAACTCGTCCGCCCGAAGCACGCCGGCCCGGATGGCATCGTCGACGTCGTGGTTCACGTACGCGATCCGGTCGGCGAAGCGCACGATCTTGGCTTCGAGCGTGGACGGGGGCGGCATCGACCAGGGATGGTGCAGCATCCCGTCGCGGACCTCCCACGTGAGGTTGAGCCCCCGCCCGTCATCCTCGAGGTATTCCACGACGCGCAGCGATTG
>Ga0307313_10000183_pt1 | contig 10753 bp, 11 predicted proteins | sample ER_DNA_203_FD_194510 | JGI IMG/M metagenome (GOLD analysis project Ga0307313, IMG submission 194510) | Bulk soil microbial communities from the East River watershed near Crested Butte, Colorado, United States - ER_DNA_203 | ecosystem: Environmental > Terrestrial > Soil > Floodplain | place...
GCGAGCGCCGGGTAGATCTCGATCTCGTCGAGACCCGCACCTTTAGTTCAAGAGTCGTCTACCTCCGCTACCGCGTGGCGCGCTAACCCAGACGGCGGCGCGGCCCGCAGCGAAGCGAGGACACGCGCCGGCTGGCCGGGCGGAGCCCGGCCCTTGATCTGAAAGAGCCGGATTCAGCAGCGTGCTGCTGCCTGTAATTGTCCTGTCGCGGCTGATGCTTAACAGTCCTGTGTCAGCTGATGCTTAACACCTGGCCGTGATCGGCCGATCCTGAGCGGTGTCGTGGCGCCGTGGCTCGGGAGGCCGGAATGGCTCTGGTTGTGTTGTCGAAGGTTGAGCAGCGGTTGGACGCGGTGCGGGCGGTGCTGGCTGGGGCGTCGGTGACCGAGGTCGCCGCCGTGGTCGGAGTGTCGCGGGTGAGCGTGCATGCCTGGTTGTCGCGGTATCTGGCCGAAGGTGTGGCCGGATTAGCGGACCGATCGCATCGGCCGCGGTCGTGTCCGCATCAGGCCGGGGAGTCGGTGACCGTGCTGGTCGCCGAGCTGCGGCGGCAGCATCCACGGTGGGGGGCGAAGCGGATCCGGCTCGAGTTGTTAAGAACCCGCCGGACGGGATGACGGTGCCGTCGACCTCGACGCTGAACCGGATCCTGGTCCGGCAGGGGTTGGTGGTGCAACGCAAGCGGAAACGGCCGCGGGAATCATTCACCCGCTGGCAGCGGCCGGGGCCGATGCAGCTGTGGCAGCTCGACATCGTCGGCGGGGTGATGCTGGTCGACCCGGTCACCGGGGCGGTCCGCGAGGCCAAGGTGGTGACCGGCGTCGATGATCATTCCCGGTTCTGTGTGATCGCTACGGTGCTGGAGCGGGCCACCGGCCGGGCGGTGTGTCTGGCGTTCGCGGCGGCGCTGGCGAAGTTCGGAGTGCCCGAGGAGGTGCTCACTGACAATGGCAAGCAGTTCACCGACCGGTTCGGGAAGGGCGGGGAGGTGTTGTTCGACAAGATCTGCCGCTACAACGGCATCACCCACCTCTTGACTCAGCCGGCGTCGCCGACCACGACCGGCAAGATCGAACGGTTCCACCTCACGCTGCGCCGCGAACTGCTCGATGACCATGATCCGTTCACCTCGGTGGAAGCAGCGCAGGCCGCGATCGACGAGTTCGTCGCCCAGTACAACCGTGACCGGCCGCACCAGGCGCTCGACCCGAAACGGCCGGTCACCCCGGCCGACCGATTCACCGCAGTACCGCCGGCTCAGCGGGAAGTGTTGCCGGTCTGCTGCCCCCGACGTTGACTGCCGCGCCGGCGGTATCCGCCGATCCAGTTTCCGACAGCCTGGACGACGGAGCGGATTCGTCGGCGGACGGGTCGCCGGCCGGCTCACCCTGGGCGGGTGGACCGGTCGAGTTCGACCGGATCGTCCCGGCCTCGGGGAACATGGCCGTGGCCGGCCGGCAGTTCTGGCTCGGCCCGATCCGGTCCGGCCAGACGGTCCGGTTCTGGGCCAGCGTCGAGGTGATCCACCTGATGATCGGCGGCGTCCGGATCAAGTCGGTCCGCTCCCACCTGACCACCGCCGACCTGGCCGTGTTGGCCGCCGCCGGCGCGGTCAACGCTGGACCGCCGCCCCTGCCCGTCGAAGACGGTGAGGCGGTCGAGATCGAGCGGACCGTGTCCCGGGGCGGGACCATTGCGATCGGCGGCACCGTGTTGCTGGCCGCGGAGATCCTGGCCGGCCGCCGGATCGGTATCCGGATCGAACCCGGCACGTTGATGATGTTCGACCTCGACAGCCGCGAACTTCTCCGCGTCCGACCGAACCCGCTGAACTACGCCAAGATCATCCGGCTCCGCGGCGTCCGACCCGCCGGACCGCCACCCCGGCCGTCGATCGAACCCGTCCGCGCGCAACGACGGGCCTCGAACAGTGGCGTGATCATGATCTGCGGCCAGAAAATCGCCCTCGGCCGAGTCCACGCCCACCGCACTGTCACCGTCCACGTCTCCGAGACCACGCTTGCCATCGAGCTGGCCGACGGCGACACCCGCGTCGTGCCACGGACCACCACCCAGCCGGTGCGTAACATCAAAGCCAACCGGCCACGACCGGCCAAACCCCAAATTATCTAGGCCAGACGTAAAGGATCACCTGGCACAGATCCGTTAAGCATCAGGTGCTTCTAGACAGCTGCTGCCTGTAATGCCGCCGCGCGGAGTGCAACCTCATGTTCTGAGCACCGCGATTTGACGACTGAGGTGTGCTATCGGCCGGGCGCGGACGGCCCGCTGGGACGCCGTTCGGGTCGTTGGTACGCGCGCTGCCTGACGTCCCTTGGACTGAGTGCGGTGCCTCCTGCGTGTGGCTTGCCGGCCCTCGCATCTGCGGGAGGGTTGGTGCCACGCGCGATATCCCGGTCGAGGCGTTGTTTCCACAGGGCCGGAAGCATTTCGAGCTGAGTTCCTCCGGTTGGTCGTGGATCTTGGGGATTGATGCCGTTGGCGGCCCGCCATACTGCAATGTCGCCGACGAGGGCGGTGCTCGGGTGGCTTCCCGGTGCAGCCCATACTGGGGGGCCGCCAATTTGGTAGGCATGATCTTGGATCTGGTCGGCGAGGTCGGCGACCAGCTGAGATCGCTTTGTCAGGTAGGGCCCCCAGCCCGGATGGCTACGGAGCGTTTCTGGAATGCCCGGGAGCCAAGGCAGCGGACCTGGGTCGACAGGCGCCAGCTCTGGGAGGCGCCAGTCCAGGACGGCGGCCATGTCGCCTGCAGTTCGGAGGTCGCGACCGGCGGCCGCTGTCGGCAGGTGGCGGAGTGGGTGCTTACCAGTTTCGGCCGCGAGGGCGAGCAGATGTGCCCGCAGGGTCGGCCAAGCGGGTTCAGTGGTGAGTCCGGGAATGTACTGATCGGCTTGGTCGATCTCTGCGACGCTTTGGGGTCCGACAAGCTGCTCGGCTGCGACGTGGAGGCCGCCGGCGTAGCGCCGGACCGCCTGGAACAGCCGGGCCGCTGGATCGTTGAGCTCACGCAGCACGGTGCTGGCGGAGACAGGCGTTTCATCGCGGCCGAGGATCTGCTGCAACGTCTCGCTTGGCGTGCGGGGTGAGATGGCATCGGGTCGGATGATGCTGTGCGGGTCGCCGTCGCCGACGACCTGCAGGTACAGGTGGTTGGCGGCCCGGCCGCGGGTGAGCATGGTGTACAGCTGCTGCCGTGACTCCTGCCCGGTGACCAGGCCGTGCATCGTGTCGGCGGAGACGCCTTGCGCGGAATGGATGGTGGTGGCATAGCCCAGACCGGTCGAGGTCTGGACATAGCCGGCTGGCAGCCGGACGGTCAGGTGGCTTCGGTTGTGTCGCACGGTCAGGTCACCTTGTTTGGTGACGAGGGTGATGGTCCAGCGGTCCCCGTTTTTCACCCAGTCGGTCGCGGTGAGGCGGAGGCGGCGGTCGTTGCGGCGGGTGATGATCACATCTCCGACGCTGGCCCAGTTCCCGTCGGCCAACGGCACCTCGGCTGTGGCTGTGGAGTGATCGAGACGATGCTCCCTGGCACGGCGGTTGAGTTCGGCGACCAGCTGCCGGGTGGGGGCGATCATGATCGCGTCAAACCCCGCCGCGCGATCGGAAACCCAAGCGCTGAACGCATCCTCGGTGGCCTCTTGGCCACCTTTCCCATGAGAGGGCGTCGCTGAGTCGAGTCAGCGCCTCCCGCGAAACATCTGAACTGACGTGTCGTATACGTCTCCTGTGATCGCAACACCCGCGTGACCCGCCGTCGGCAACCGTGCCGGCTGCCTGAACCTCACGCCTGATGCCCTTGATGCGCCCAACGTTCACAGCAGCCGGGGTTACCGGGTCAGTGGCCGATCGGTGCGCACGGCTTCCACCACCTGGTCAATCGCCGCGCTGGTCACTTGCGCGTCCTCCTGGTCTGTCTGCAGTGTTGAATGTCCTGCGTCTTCAACCACGACGTGGGTGCTGTCGGTGGACAACACGGCCAACTCGTTCTGTAGGTTGTGCCAGGTGCGCTCGAACTGGATTCGGGACGTTCCCGAGACTCCGGCGGCGAAATCGCGGCCATGATCGCCCGCGCTTAACACCACCAGCGGCCTGTCGCCCAGACCCCCGGTGGCGCGCACTTGCGCATCCCGGTCTGGCGCGAGCATCTCCTGACCCCAGGTCACCCTGTACCGGGTCGAGCGGAAATATGCTTGCTCCTCCTTACATTGCCGCGCTGGTAACCCGCACTCGGCCATATCGCCACCGGTCAAGCGGAAGACTCCGAGCCGCGTCAGGAATGTCATGGCGCTCACCTGCCAGTTGGGCGGTTTGAGCGTCGCCACCACTTCCGGCGGGAGGCGGGTCCACATGTCCGGGTGGGACGCGTCGACCAAGACCATGCCCTCCACCTCCTTCGGGAACCGGGCAGCATACATTCGCACATACAGGCCACCGAACGACTGCCCCACCAACACGTACGGGCCATCGATCCTGGCATTGCCGAGCAGGGTGTGCAGTTCATGGGCGATCTGCTGAGGGTCGCGAGGCTCGGGGCCTGGCTGACTCCAGCCGGTACCCGCCCGGTCGTATGTGCACACGCGCGTGGTCTTCGCGACCTCCGGCTGCACGTTGGCCCAGTCGGCCGACATGTTGCCCAATCCTGACTCCAAGATCACCGTCGGGCTGCCCTGTCCAACGCAGTCGACGTGCAAGCGGTGACCGCCAATGTCCACCATTTCGCCGGGAGGAGGATAGGCGCGTTGGTCTATTTCCGTGGCGACTGCCTGGTAGACCGCCCCGATAACGGCTAGCGCGAGGACCCCGGCGATCATCCACACGAGCCCACGTCGGATCCAAGTCCCCAGCCCTCTCCTTGGCTGTGTTCCTTCTGACTGCCGCTCCGTTTGGCGGGACCTGGTTGGGGGCAGACTTACCGGTGTTGTGACACGAGGTCAATCCCCGATCCTGCGGATGTGGTCGCCGCGCCTGAGGTCCGCTTCCGCGGGCGTCGACTCTGTCCCGCCCCTGATGAGGACGACGTTGCGGAAGACGATCGGAACCGTACGGACCTGCTCATCGAAGTCCGGGCTGTCCTGCACTTGGAAGTGCAGGTGCGGCACCAACGAGTCTCCCGAGTCCCCGACCGCGGCAATCTGCTGGCCGAGCCGTACGCGCTCTCCCTCGCTCACCCGAGCGCTTCCCTGCTGGAGGTGCCCCAGCACGGCGTAGCGCCCACCGCCAATATCGAGGAGGATGTGGTTGCCATAAGAGGGCTTCTGCCCGGTGTTGCCGACGGGCTCGTCCGGATGGACGTCGCTCACGCTGACGACCGTGCCATCGGCCGGGGACAGCACGGGCTCGCCGAAGCCGTACCAAGCCTCCTCCCGCTTCCGATCGCCGTCGTGGCCGCGGCCCTCCTCGTCGAGCCGCACGAAGTCGACGGCGTTGCTCACGATGGGAGTCCGGAAGTGGTGGCTGATGAGCGTGCTGCGCCCGCCTGCGAGCATCGCCCACTCGCCGGCCAGCGGTGGGTCGACGGCAACCGGGTCGGCCGGCGGGGTGTAGATGCGCACTAGTTGGATGGCGAGGAAGACGGTGCCGATGGCCACCAGGACGTTGCTCGCGACCTGCACTCGGCGGCGAGGGATGAGCGCAAGCGCGGCCATCACGAGCGCCCCGGCGCCAAGCGAGATCACGAGCGGTTGGTAGGGGATCCGGTCCGGCAAGGGCAACGATAGGACGAGTGCGACAAGGGCCGGGACCAGCGCGAACGTGCCCGCCAGGATGGCGGCACCGAACAACGCCCAGAACAGCCACTGGTTTAGGCACTGCAGCAGGTAGGGCCGCAGTTCACGGCGGAAGGGATGGCGAAGGAGCCCATACTCGAGTCCTCCCCGGCGAGCATGCCACGCCCTCGACACCACCGTCACGAGCGAGACGGTGAGAACCAGCAGGGCAAGGGCCTCGGGCAAGAAAGTGAGCCGGTAGGCACCGATGAGGAAGAGCAACCCCAAGAGCGCCAGCAGCGCGTTGACCTTGCCGAGCGCGACCGGGCGGCTACTACGTCCCTTCTTGCCCTGTTCGGTCTCTGTCCTCCTCGGGTTCGTCGTCATCATCTACTCCTTCCGGGATAGGCCTCCGTGTGTCCCGGCCGGAGACGGCGGCTGCGGCCCCAGGCAGCACTCAGCGGTGGGAATCGCTTCACCACGCTCGAAAGAGGGGACATCATCTGAGATCCTCCTTTTCGGTTATCCATTCGAAACGTGGAGGAAGCTGCCGCGGGTTTGCCAAAGACCTCTTGCGCAACCTGCGCACGAGGTACAGGATCACCGCGTCGCTGACCGCCGGGCCGGCGTGGAAGGCAGCAAAGTTAGCCCCCCGGCCCGCACCGAAGTGGTGTAGCGATGATCAGCAGCTCGAACCGTCATGCCATCACGGTCACAGAGGACAAGCTGGGTCGGATAGCCAGACCGCCCCGTGAAGATAGGCCGGTTTTCTTGCCAGTCCACGGCACGGGCCCGACGGTCCGTCAGACGTAAGGACTCACGAAACGTTCCTGGCGTCACGTCGCTGTTCAGCCACTCCGCCAAGCGGACCGTTAAATGGGCGGGTCATCAAAGATGGCTATGCGAGAGCGTGGAGATGCGACGCGAGTTCAAATCCCGCCAGCCCGACAACGTGCGGCCTGGCGACCCTGGCGGGTTTGTTCTGATGCTGCTGGTTGGCCTGCTCCTACATGGCATCTGCTACGACTTCTTCTCCGCCGGGGACCGGTTACGTAGCTCAGCACAAGTCACGTTGGCGACTTACGGTGTGGAAATCCTGATTGGCTCGCTGGTGTCTGGGCCCATCGTTTACTTCGCCAGCAGCTAAGTGGACATGTCTCAGGCGAGTGCCACGTGACACCTCGACTTTCCTCATCCCTGACGGGGTTGGAAATCACGAGCGCGCCATGCGAGTGGGGCGAACTACGGACCAATTACGGACCACGACGGTCGAACTCAGCGCAGATCAACGGTCAACCATGGACACCGGCGATAAATGGTTCACGCTCGACGACCCTGGCGGCACGATCTGGGGGTCAAGGGGTCGTGAGTTCAAATCTCGCCAGCCCGACCGAACAGTCCACCCCCAATCTGACGTAGTCGATGATCGGCGTGGCCGATGGTGGCCATCTTCGTACCCCAGCTGGTCCAGCGTCGTCCGTTGGAGCGAGGTGCCGGTTTGGTCATGCATGGGTGCATCATCTGTCTGTCCCGGAACCTTGGGCTCGGTCGTCATCGAGCTCGGTGAGCGTCAGTTGGCGTCGGTGGTAGTCGAAGTGCTGGGTTCCGTAGTGGTAGACGTCTTGAAGCGTCATCGTTTTCCGGAAGAACGGGTCCCATCCCGGCGGGAAGTGCATCTCGCGCCGAAGGGCTACCTCGGTCTCGGCCGTGAGGTGGCGCTGCAGGGCCTTGATGCTGTGGTCCATCATCACGTGCATCCGCCGGCGAGTGAGCACCGTGCCACCGCCCCAGGACCCGAGATAGTTCACGACGTGGAACGGCTTGGTTGCCGCATTGAGCACGGTTGCGAAGGTTCGGCTGACGTGGCCGGGTTGACGGCCAAAGAATCGGACCAACGGCAGGAGGCGGCGAACGATCAGGTACCCGAACAACATGTGGAACAACAGCTGACGGTTGTTCCAGCGTGTGCCGTCGGAGCGGCGGCGTAGGTCGGAGGCGGTGGCGTCTCGGAGTAAGGCGTGGAACGTCTCGCACGCCAGATCCATCTCTCGATGGATCTCCGACCGGCTGGGCGTCCCCAGCAAGTTGTCCCCTGAGCCCATAGGCCTCCGCCCTGACCGACTGAGTCCATCATCCGCCAGCCGGTCGACTCGCCGTTATCGATATGTCGTCCTTGTCCAGCTTTGCGGGCGGCGGTGACCGGTAAGAGCTTTCGAGCCGGGCATGCGCAAGCAACGCCGGAGATCGCCATGCCGGAATCCCAGGTTGTGAGGGTGTTGGCCGCCGGCGACATTCGACGGCCAACAGTCGGGTCACTCTCAGCAGCCGCAGGGGCAGCTGGGGTCGTCACAGTCCGGATCGCAGTCGCACGAGACAAGTTGTTGTTTCAGCACGGTTCTGGACATGGCACAGTCACCTCCCTTCTTCGGGTGGGCACCAGCGGCCTGGCGAGGGTGGTGGACAGTCTCCGGCTGGCAGCGCTTCAACCATGGCGACCATCTGGCCACGGAGCGCAGTCAACCGAGCCAGCTCGGCATCGAGATCTGCCAACCGACGGCGCAGGAGCGTTTCGGCTGGTTCGCATGGGCATTCGCCTGTGTCACGAATGGCCAGCAGGTTCTTGATATCGAGCAGTGTGAGGCCGAGCCGCTGGGCTCCCTGGATGAATTGCAGCCGGTCCACTGCTGCCGGGTCGTAGATGCGATAGCCCGACGGCGTCCGCTCTGGCGGCACGAGCAGACCGATCTTCTCGTAGTAGCGAATTGTGTCTGAGCCCATGCCGACGGCAGCGGCTAGTTCGGCTACACGCAGCCCCCGGCGAATGAGCGAAGACGTTGCAGTCAGTCGTGTGTCTGCTGCTGTAGCCATGCAGCAAACGCTAAACCTTGGAGTCGACTCCAAGGTCAAGTGCCCACTACAAGAGTCTGAAGACTCAGCCGGCAATTGCGATGGCCACTAGTGAGCCTGCTCGACGATCTGGGAGCTGAGTGCCGAGCATTTCCGGGCAAGCGGGGAGCACTCCACGTTCCAAATTCGAGAAAGCCAGAACGTCTAACAGGAAGCCAGCGGAAACCACCCAGATCGCCAGCTGAACGTGCAGGACCTCAGCTGTCTTCGAGAGCCCTATCTCCGATTCTGTCGCCTCGGGAGGAGGTCTGACCCGCTACTGATGGCGCACACCTTGAAGGCTGACAGCAGCAGCAGCACGAGCACAGGGACCAGAACAGTTGACGGCACGGCGGCCGAGCAGAATACCTCCCAGCAGGGTGCCAGCGATCGAACCGAGAGCCATCGCAATGACGAACGTCGAATTGTCCTTTAGCGTCCGAAAGCTGTTGTCCCGGCTGTAGCGAGCGAAGGCAACGAGCATGGTGGGCAACGACACCGCAAGCGAGAGACTCCCGGCCAGTTTGATGTCCAGGCCGTAGAGCAACACGATCGTGGGAATGAGCAACTCACCGCCGGCGACGCCCATCAGAGCAGCCACACCGATACCAGCCCCAACTGCCACCCCAGCCACGGTGCGAGGAATCATCTACAGCGATAGCGCCGCCACGGGAGTGAGATGGGTGAAAGCAAGAGCGGCCGCAACCAAGACCAGTAGAACAGCAACGACCCGGTACAGAGTGGTCGAACGCATCTTCGTGGCCCACGTTGCGCCTAGCCAGGCGCCGACGAGGCTTCCAGCGAGCAGGTTGGCAATGACGTAACAGTGCGAAGCCACATGCTCGTAAGGGATCGACAGAAGTCTGGCCGGCAGCGCAGTGGTGACCACGATGAGGCTCATGGCCTTGTTCATGATCACCGCGTGAAGCGCAACGAAGCCAAAGACGCCGATCAACACGGGCAGGCGGAACTCAGCGCCCCCCAAGCCGATAATCCCGCCCAACAACCCGACGACGCCGCCAGCCAGGAATGCAAGAGGCAACTTGCGGTGAGTCGGAGCGGCCACCAAAGGCGACGGTTCCTGGCGGATGGTCATAGGCGCAAACCTACGGCGGGCCACCGAGAATGAAGCAGCCTTGGCGTGAGCTAGTGCGCAGCGGTATCTACCGGGCCAGCACCAGGACCATGTCCCTATGGCATGGAACCGATGGAAGGTAGAAACCCTGGGCTTGCCCATCAACGCTCTGGCGCTCTTGATCCTCAAACACTTCAAGGCGGTCAACGTGTGGAACTGGCAGAACTGGATGCGAGAGTCCGAGCAGCAGGGGACTGCACGAGATCAATGGTCGACGCTGTGTTGGCCGACGGCTGCAGATGGCTGATGGCAGACGCCTACTCGTGCGAGGCCCGTCCCAGACCTCGGCCGATGCCTACTGAGTCTCACGCCTCGGCCGGGAGGCCCTTCACTTCGGTGCCTCATCAGCGGGCTGGTTCCAACCAGCACCTGATAAGCCTGATCGACCTCCAGTGTGAGCCTAACGAGTCGATCGGCTGAGGACGAGGCTGATTACCAAAATGCTTATCAATCCCCTCGCAAAGTCAGGGTCAACAGCGGACGCGGGTGACCAATCGCCAGGTTCAGGGCAGGTCCACCACACAGGCCGACTGTCGATGGCATGGAAGAGATCAGGGTTCGAGTCTTTAAGCTTCATCTTTGCTCAACATGAAGAATTGCTCCCACTTCCTTTCAAGATCATATTCCGTCAAGATTCCGTCACTCGTTGAGAACTCGTGAGTAACAACGAGCAATGCCGAGCAGTGAAATACCTAGTGAGAAGGGGTTTCGGGAGTATTGCCCCCAGTGGGAAAGCCCTGCGGAAAGTTCGAATCCAACACCTGCCACATAGCAGGAGTCCCTTATACAAGGGAGTCCGAGTCTCACCCGTGGCTCGCGTCGGTCATTTGTCGGTCACTCAGCCACGCGCCGTCGATTGCCCGCCGCATGCGGTCTCACTGTCCGGCATTGGGTGCCCGTACGTCTTGAGTACGAGAGTCGCATCCTCATGGCCCAACATCTCGGCAAACGAGATCACGGACTCGCCAGCGTGGAGCAGCACACTCGCGAAGTGGTGCCG
>Ga0307313_10000188_pt1 | contig 10676 bp, 10 predicted proteins | sample ER_DNA_203_FD_194510 | JGI IMG/M metagenome (GOLD analysis project Ga0307313, IMG submission 194510) | Bulk soil microbial communities from the East River watershed near Crested Butte, Colorado, United States - ER_DNA_203 | ecosystem: Environmental > Terrestrial > Soil > Floodplain | place...
CCTCTCTGCGGTTTGTGTCCCGTTCGTGATCTCTGCCCCTCGGCGCTGATGTGATGTGCCCTGGGTCTCCTCACCCTGCAAAGATTCTTTCCACGTCCCCTGCAACGTTTCGTTCCACTCTCCGACCGAGGGACTGACCACGAATCCATAAAGCATTGTGGTGCAATGGCATGGGTCCGTGGCCCGAAGGCTGCCTCAGCAGTACGCAACCCCTCGACCGGAAGACGCCATGAAGCACCTTCGTATCGCTGCATCGATCAGCTTCGCCGCCCTGCTCGGATTAGCCGCCTGCCGTGACGTGGTCGCTCCGCAGACCCCGCCTCTGGCACCTGCCCCGAACGCCCTGCTCGGGATCATCCCAATCCCGATCCTCGATCCGATCCTCGCGCAGATCCCGATCCTCGGCAAGCTGCTCGTGCCGGACACGGTCGTGGTCGTGCAACGCCTCGTGCCACTGAGGTATGACATCACGCAGACGAAGTTCATCGGATCAGGGGGCGGTCAGATCAGCATCCCAGCCGCCGGCGTCACGCTCGTCGTCCCTGCCGGCGCCGTCGACATGCCGACGCCGATCACCATGACCGCAGTCGCCGGTCGCGGCCTCGTATACGAGTTCGGTCCGAAGGGTATGACGTTCAAGAAGCCGCTCACGATCAAGCAGGACTTGACGGTCGCCAGTCTCGACCCACGGTTGCTGTCCCGGATGAAGTTCAACGGCGGCTACTTCAAGTCGCGGGGCGATCTGCTGGGCGGACTGCTCGGGATCGTGTACGAGCTGCTCGCCGCCAGGACCAGTGCAGACGGTAGCATCGTCGAGTTCAACGTCAACCACTTCTCCGGATACTTGATCGCGGTGGATTTCTCCGAGTAGTAACGCGCACTTCGCGTTAGGCATCGCCAGGCGCCGCACGAATCTGCGAGCGGCCCACTCCAATTCCTGCCGTCATGCCGCACCCGGTCAACAAGGGCTCGACCGACCCGCGATTGCTGCTCGAGCACGCGCGGTCGGTCGAGCGGGCGGGCCAGACCACCAACGCGGCGGCTCTCTACGACGCAACGCTGGCCGGCCTCGCCGAATCCGACGACGTGCGGCTCCTCACGCTCACGCTGCGCCGGAAGGGCAATCTCCAGCTGCAGAAGGGCGAGACAGCCGACGCCGAAGCGCTCTATCGCGTGAGTCATTCGATCGCCGTCGCGGTCGGTGATCTCGGCGCGATCGCTCAGGCTCTCAACTGTCTGGCAAGCATCGCCCACCGGCGTGGCCAGCTGGTCGAGGCCGAGCGCCAGTTCCAGGATGCCGCCGTCATAGCCGAGCGCGCGGGCGAGCGACGACTGATCGGCATGATCCAGCAGAACCTCGGCGTGCTGGCGAGTATTCGCGGTGACTGGGATGCCGCACTCGCCTCCTATCGGCTCAGCCTCGCCGCGTTCGACGCGTTCGAGGACGAGGAGGCCGCGTCGTGGGTGCTCAACAACGTCGGCAAGCTGCACGGCGATCGGGGAGAGCTGCCCCTCGCCGAGATGTCGTTCGCGCGCGCGATCGCCATCGCCCGACGACGCTCCGATCTGCTCGTCGAATGCGTGGTCCAGCAGAATCGCGCCGAGCTGCTGCTCGTTCAGGGAAACGTCGACGGGGCACGAAAGGCGTGTGCTCGCTCGCTCGACCTGGCGATCGTGCGTGGAGATCACCTCCGTCACGCGGAGGGCCTCAAGCTACGCGCGAAGCTCGAGCGCGAGGAGAAGGAATTCGACCGCGCCATCGCCACGCTCGAGGAGGCGCGTTCTCTCGCTGACCCGACGGAGGATGCGCTCCTCGCGGCGGAGCTGCTCTGCGAGATCGGCGAAGTGTGGCGCATGCGTGGCGAGCGTGCAGTAGCTGGCGCGGTCTGGAGCGAGGCCCTGGCCGCCTTTACGCGCCTGGGAGCCAAGCCCGCGGCTTCGAATGCAGGCCTCCGTCTGAGAGCCATCGAGCGCATTGGCGGCGAAGCGGACACATCAGTGTGACAGGAATCACATGCTTTTGGCGAGCCCAAGCATAATTATAGTCCTCCAATCTTGGGGGTTGGAGCGGGGTGTACAGAGCCGCGGCGTGTCGGGCGCGAAGCCTGACGGCGGCTGACGCTTTCCGAGGAAACGCCGACCATGGACTCGTCAAAACCCCGCCTCACTGTTGAGGCTGGCCGAGCAGGACCCGGCGCCGGGTTCGACTCCCTGGTCGGGCGCAGCCCTGCGCTGCGGCGCGCGATCGATCATGCCCAGATGGTCGCCGACAGCCCACGCACCACCGTCCTCCTCATCGGTGACACGGGCACTGGCAAGGAACTCTTCGCCCGCGGCATTCATTACTCCGGCGCTTCGAGCTCGGCCCCCTTCGTCGCCGTGAATTGCGCGGCGATCCCGGAGTCGCTTCTCGAGGGCGAGCTGTTCGGGCACGAGAAGGGCGCCTTCACCGGCGCTCACGCCCGCAAGCAGGGCCTCTTCGAGCTGGCCGGCGAAGGAACGCTGTTCCTCGACGAGATCCACCAGATGCCGATGGCGCTTCAGCCGAAGCTGCTGCGCGCCCTCGAGTCGCGTCTCGTCAGACCACTGGGTGGACATCGCGAGACGCCAGTGCGCTGCCGAATCATCGCGGCGACGAACACGACGCTCGAGGAATCGGTAACCCGCGCCGAGTTCCGGCCCGACCTCTTCTACCGGCTCAACGTCTTCCGCGTCGACATTCCGGCCTTGCGCGACCGCCCCGAGGACATCGGTCTCCTGGCGACGCAGTTCCTGCGCGAAGTCGCGGCCGAGCAGGGGCGGGGTCCGAAGCTTCTCGCGCCCGACGCGATCGACGCGCTACGCGCGCACACGTGGCCGGGCAACGTTCGCGAGCTGCGCAACGTCGTCGAGCGCGCCGCGATCCTCAGTGGCAGCGAGGGCGCGGTTCGCGCGCGCCATCTCATGATGCAGCTGCCCGCGCTGCGCGCGATCGGCTCCGACGACATCATCGGCGAGATCGTGCTCGCGCGCGGCGGGACGACGCTTGCCGAGATCGAGGCGGAGGCGGTGCGCCTAACGCTCGAGCACACACGGGGGAACCGGAGCGCCGCCGCGCGGATGCTCGGCATCTCGCGGCCGACGCTCGCCCGCATTCTTCGTCCTGCGCCGGCAGGCGGCGCCACGGCGGCCATTCACGTCGAGCGAGGCCGTCCGGAACCGGAGGCCGATCTCGACGACGAGGCGATCGCATGAGTGTCGCGACGCCGCTTCGCGTCGCCGCGATCACCGCCCCGCGGACCGCAGCCGGACCTGCCGAGTCGCTGCTTCGCGCCGCTGACGACGCGCGCGCATCGGGCCACAGGGCGCTGTCCGTCAGTCTCTACGAGCAGGCGCTTCGCTCGCTGTCGGTGGAGGACGGCGCAGCCGCCGCATCGATCCTGAGAGGCATCGGCCGCGCGCACTGGGAAGACGGGCAGCTCGATCTCGCCGTCGACGTCCTCAATGTGGCACTCGTCACAGCCGAAGCATCCGGCGACTCGGCGTGTGCCACCCGCGTCATCAACATTCTCGCGGCCTGCCACTCACAGCGCGGTCAGCTCGACGAGGCGGAGTGGCTGTACACCTCGGCCCGTACGCGCGCCGCGGCGTCGGATGACCGTGCGCTCGTCGCGATGATCGACCAGAACCTCGGCATCATCGAGAGCGTCCGCGGCAATCTCACGTCGGCGCTTCGACACTATCGACGCAGTCTGCGCGGTTATCGCGCGCTCGGCAGCCGTGACGCGCTGGGCCGGCTGCTCAGCAACATGGGAATGCTCTACGCGGCGCTCGACCGTGTGGTCGACGCCGAGCGCTCCTACGCCGAGGCCGCCGCGGTGTGTGACGAGGTTGGCGACGCCGACGCCCGGACGATGGTCGAGGTCAATCGCGTGCAGTTGTGGATCGGGCGTGGGGACTTCGAGCGCGCCCGCGCGGCCTGCGATGCACTGCTCGCACAGGGTGAGGCCGGAGTCGGCGGCCGCGCGCTCGGCGAGACGCTCAAGCTGCGCGGCGTCGTCGCGCGGGAATCGCGTGACCTCGATGGAGCAGAGCAGTTCCTGCAGCGCGCGCTCGACATCGCGCGGCTCGGTGAAGATCCGCTGCTCGAGGCTGAGACGCTGCGCGAGCTCGCCGAGCTGGCGTGCCAGCTGGAACGCAACCGCGACATGCTGCGGTATCTCAGCCAGGCGCACCACCTCTTTGCCCGTCTGCGCGCGCGCCGGGATCTGGCCGACGTCGGCCAGCGCGCGCAGCGCCTCGAGCGGCGTTTCCACGAGGTGGTCTCCAGCTGGAGCGGCTCGATCGAGTCGAAGGATCCCTACACCAAGGGCCACTGCGACCGCGTGGCGCGCTACGCGTGTGCGCTCGCCGAGCGCGCCGGGTTCGACACGATGACGATGTTCTGGTTCCACGTCGGCGCGCTGCTCCACGACGTCGGCAAGATCGTCGTCCCGATCCAGATTCTGACGAAGCCAGGCGCGCTGACCGACGAGGAGCGACGCATCATGGAGCGCCATGCGCTCGCCGGCGCCGAGCTGCTGAGCGACGTCGACTTTCCGTGGGACGTGTTGCCGATCATCCGCAACCACCACGAGCGCTGGGATGGCCGCGGATATCCCGACGCTCTCGTCGGAGATGCGACGCCGCTCGGTGCGCGCATCCTCTGCATTGCCGACGTCTACGACGCCCTCACCACCGATCGGCCGTATCGCAAAGCCTTCTCGATGGAACAGGCGCTGGCCATCATGACGAACGATGTCGGCGCCTTCGATCCCGAGCTACTCCCGGTTTTCCGTGAGTTGATCGCCGGAATGGAGCCTTTTGCCCGCTCCGAAACGGCCGACGACGCGAAGTTGCCGGATAGGCCCGCAACTGCGGAGGCCGTCGCGATGGCGTAACAACGGGGGGTTTGGCGGCACGACGGTACGTATGATGCTTGTGATTTCCGTTCGTCCGAAACGGAGATCGGACGATGCCGACGAACCGGACTGGTAAAGCAGAAGCGCCCGATGTCGGGCAGCCGACCAGCCATATCCCCATGCATCCAATGAAGCGCATCAACTCTACCCTGGCGGTGCTGGCGTTCGCGACGCTGACCTTCGCGACCTCTTCCTGCGTGGACTCGACCGCCCCCTCGAGCGATCGATCCAACGCGACTCACAGCGCCTCGGTGGGCGACCTGGTTGGATCGGGCGGCCTGCCGGGCGGCGGTCTGGGAGATGGTGTGGGAAGGCTCGTCGATACGACAGTTACGGTGTTGCAGCGCCTCGTTCCTCTCGCTGCCGACATCACCACCAGCGCCGTTATCGACGGCGAAGGCGGATCGATCGAGATTCCGGAAGCGGGTTTCCGCCTCGACATTCCGAAGAATGCCCTCAACGAGCCGACCACGATTACGGTCACCGCGGTGCAGGGGTCGGCTGCCGCGTACGAGTTCGAGCCGCAAGGTCTCGCCTTCGACAAGCGGCTCTTCATCACGCAGGACCTGAGCGTGACGGGCGCGATATCGAATCTGCTCGGCACCAACTTCACCGGGGCGTATTTCCAGTCCCGCGACGAGATCTCTCCGCTCGGTTCGGCAACTGTTCACGAGTTGCTGCCGACGAGAGTTGACTTGTTCCTGGGCACGGTCGAGTTTCCGATCAAGCACTTTTCCGGATATCTCGTCGCCGTCGACTAGAGGGGTCTACCAGAGGTTTTTTTCGTGACATTGCGAGTGCGCGCATGAGCTCATCCGCGCGCGAGGCCGAGCACTCGGTGCTCGCGCATCTCGGACAGGCTCGTGTCGCCGAGCGTGAAGGCTATGGCGGCGATGCGCTCGACGCCTACGACGCGGCGCTGGCGCAGCTCGGGTCAGACGGCGATTCCGACCTGATCGCCAGCATTCTGCGCCGCAAGGGCAACGTGCATCTGCACCGCGGCGAGACCGCTCAGGCGGAGGCGCTCTACCGCGAGAGCCTGGCGCGCTGTGAAGCCACTGACTGCATCAGCGGCATCGCGAGCGCCCTCAATTGTCTGGCGACAGTAGTTCAGCGACACGGAGAGCTCGACGAGGCTGAACAGCTTTACACACGCGCTGCCACCGCCGCCGAGGACGCCGAGGAGACCCGGCTCACCGGCATGATCCGTCAGAACCTCGGCATCCTCGCCAGCATACGCGGCGATTGGGTCAGCGCGCAGGAGGCCTATTTGCGCAGCCTCGCCGCTTTTGACGCGATTGGCGATGATGAGGCGGCATCGTGGGTGCTCGCGAATCTTGGACGACTCTACACCGAGAGTGGTCAGCCGACTCAGGCGGAGGAGTCGTTCGGCCGCGCGCGGACAATCGCGCGCACACGCGGCGACACACTCGTCGAGTGCCTCGTCGAGCAGAATCATGCCGAGCTGTTCGTGCAACAGGAGCGTTATGAGGAAGCCACGGCCGCGTGCGACCGCGCGCTCTCGCTCTCCACTCGGCGCGGCGACCTCCTGCGTCGTGCGGAGACGCTCAAGCTCCGTGCGCGCATCGAGCGCGTGCGCCAAGACTATGATGCTCTGATCGGGTCGCTCGCCGAGGCGTGCGAGCTCGCGCGCGTCACCGAGGACCACATGCTCGAGGCAGAGTTGCTCTGCGAGCTCGGCGAGATCTGGCACTTGCGCGGGAATCACGCGATCGCCGACGCCGTGCTCAGTGAAGCGCTCGAGGCGTTCACGCGCGCGGGTGCCGGACGCGCCGCCAGCGACGCCGCGGCACGTCTTTCGAGTACGCGGCGGGCCGACGCGCAGGGCGACAACGACGCCGAACAGCGCGCGCCGCAGTAGGTCCAGGCATTCCTGAGATACGCGCCGGCGTGCGGCGCGTCCGCGGTTGCGCCGGCGACTCGTCGGCGCGAACTTTCGCGTTCAGGGAGTGCAGTCCATCACCGGAGAGGAGATCGTGGGAAAGCAGGCGACATTCGAGACCAACAAGGGAACCATCGTCGCGGAGCTGTACGACAAGGACGCTCCGAAGACCGTCGAGAACTTCGAGACGCTCGCCAACAAGGGGTTCTACGACGGCGTGAAATTTCACCGCGTCATTGACGACTTCGTCGTGCAGGGTGGCGATCCGCTCTCGCGCGACCTTCCGTCCGGCGACCCGCGCGTCGGAACGGGCGGCCCGGGCTACAAGATCAAGTGCGAGACACAGGGGAACCCGCGGAAGCACGAGGTCGGGTCGCTGTCGATGGCCCACGCCGGCAAGGATACGGGCGGCAGCCAGTTCTTCATGGTGCTGAGCGAGAGCAGTACGCGTCACCTCAACGGCGTGCATACTGTCTTCGGCAAGATCACGAAGGGACTCGACGTGATGAAGAAGATCCAGAAGAACGACGTCATGAATTCCGTTCGCGTCGCCTGACGCGGCGCCACGATCCGAGCGAGCGAGGACGAGCACGATGGCACCACCACTGCCGGGCGACAAGCGGGCCGGTTACATGGGACTGATCTTCGGCGGGATCGCCGTCTTCCTCATCGCATGGGGAATCGTGCATCTGACGAACAAGAGCTACGAAGGAGAGAAGGCGCACGAGGCACCGGCGACTACGGAGGCGGGGCACTAAGCCGTTCGGGCGCACTTTAAGGAGCACGTGCCGGGCGACGCAGGAGAATGCGTCGCCCGGTTCGCGTTTGGGGCTTCGTAGTTGGGCGTTGGATTTCGAACGTCGGAGTTCGGACGAGGGACGAGGAACGAACCCCAACGAGGAACGTGGAAGGACCCGACTGCCGAACGAGGAACGAGAAAGCTCCTCTGAGATCACATCGACGAGGAACGAGGGAAACTGCATCGGTGCTGTGCACCGGCTCGCAACGTCAGACCCGGCGATCGAAGTAGACGCGAGGCAGACGAGCCAGCCGGCGAGACGGCTGACTGGCGTCGTCCTCTCTCGTTCCTCGTCGATGTGATGCTGGCCTTGCTTCCTCGTTCCTCGTCCGGCAGTCGGAGTATCCCACGTTCCTCGTTGCGGTCGTTCCTCGTTCCTTGTTGCAGTTCGTTGCTTGTCCCTCGTCCGCGCGAAGTCGTCCCAGCACAGCGCACGGGAACCGGTACCCGCCCTCCCCGCGTTATCCCCTTCGATGCCCACAGACCTCCCAGGATCGTCTTGCGGAACTGCCGGGCTCGCGATATGTTACTGACTGACCGGTCAGTAACGCGCCGGCGGCGGCGTACCGTTCGCGTCGACCGCCGGCGAACCACGAAGTGAGATGGCAAAGCGATCCACGACATCGGTAGCCAGTAAAGCCCGTCCCCGCGCGACGAACGCCAAGGGGCGGGTCGGTAGTGCACGCGTGACGACCGCGCCTCGCCGGCGCCACCCCGAGTCGCGTCCGGGCCAGATCATCGAAGCCGCGTTGGAAGTCTTCGGCGAGCGCGGGCTCGCCAACGCGCGGCTCGACGACATCGCCAGGCGCGCCGGCCTCGCCAAGGGCACGATCTACCTCTACTTCCCGAACAAGGAAGAGCTCTTCCGCGCCGTCATCCGGTCGACGGTCGTCACCGCCATCGACCGCGCCGAAGCGAGCACCGGCGACATCCCGCCGGAAGCGCAGCTCGATGCCTTCATGCGCACGCACTGGGCGTTTCTTCGCTCACCGACCTTCGAACGCCTCTACCGCCTCATCACCGGCGAGCTGCACAACTTTCCAGAACTGGCGCGCTTCTACGCCGAAGAAGTACTCGTTCGCGGGCTTCGGCTGATGAGCGGCGTGATCAAGCGCGGCATCGCTGCCGGCGTCTTCCGCCGCACCGAGCCCGAAGCCGCCGCACGAATGATCTTCGGCTCTTTCGTCTCACATGCGATCTGGCGCTCGCGTCCGACCGTCTTCACGCACATCGCGCATCTCAGCGACGAGAAGGTCTATGCGCAACTGTCGGCGCTCATCCATGCCGCGCTCCGGCCCGACGATCAGGCCGTACAACCGCGTCCGGCGTCTCGGGCGCCGCTTACCCCGATCGGGGAATGAAGAGACCCCACGACCCGGAAAGCGATCCCATCGCCGCACCATGCCAATTTTCAGGCTCATGACTACGCCTCATCTTCCGGCTGCCGCTTTCGCGCTGCTGCTTGCTCCACTGCTCTCCACGGCCAACGCCCAGGTCGCGCGTCCCGCGCCAGTGCCTAACGCGTCGGCCGATTCGGTCGCCGCGACATCGATCGGACAGTCCGTCACGCTCACGCTCGGCGCCGCGGTCCGTCTCGCCGCCCGACAGGGGCCGGTGGCCGAAGCAGCCCGCTTCCGCGCCGATCAGATCCGGGCGCGCGTCACACAACGCCGCGCCGCGCTCCTGCCCGACCTCTCGGCAAGCGCGGTGCGCAACGGCCGCACGTTCAACACGGCGTCATTCGGGATCTCATTTCCCTCGGCGCCCGGCCAGCCACCACTCTTCGATCCTCGCGGTGAGGTCGCGGGTCCGGTGACCCTCACTGACCTCCGTGCGCGCGGATCGGTCGACCTGGTCGATCTGGCCGCCCTGGTGCGCGTGCGCGCCGCGCGGACCGCCGCCTCGGCAGGTGACCTCGACGCCGAGAATGCGGCGGAGACGGCGGCGTCGCAGGCGGCGGGTGCGTACCTGCGCGCGCTACGCGCGGACGCACAGCTACGCGCGCGTGGCGCCGATTCGACGCTCGCCGAAGATCTGCTCGGCATTGCACGCTCGCAGCTTCGGGCGGGAACCGGCACCGCGCTCGACGTCACACGCGCCGAGTCGCAGCGTGCGGGTGTCCGCGCGCAGCTCATCGCGGCGCGCTCGGAGCGGTCGCGCACCCGCCTCGACCTGCTTCGCACGCTCGGGCTTCCGCTCGCCACGACGCTGACGCTCGCCGACTCGCTCGACCACATGCAGACGGCTGACGCGCCGCCGAGCGGCGACGTCGCGACGGCGCGCGCACTTGCCAACCGGCCGGACCTGCGCGCCGCAGACCAACAGCTTCGCGCCGCGAAGCAGGGCATTCGCGCCCTCCAGGCGGAGCGCCTTCCGACGCTGAGCGCATTCGGCGATCAGGGCGTGATCGGGCAGGGTGCCAACCGTTTGCTGTCGACCTATGACTGGGGCGTTCAGGTCTCGCTGCCGCTCTTCGACGGCTTTCGACGTGAGGGCCGCATCGAGGAGCAGCGGGCCGTTGCCGGAGAAGCGGACGTCAAGCGACGCGATCTGCGCGCGCAGGCGGAAGTCGAGGTTCGCGCGGCGCTGCTCGACCTCACATCGGCACGCGAGCAAGTGGACGCGGCGCGCGAGCGCCTGCGACTCACGGAGCAGGAGGTGTCGCAGACGCGCGAGCGGTTCGCGGCCGGCGTCGGCGGCAACGCCGAAGTCATCACAGCCTCCCTCAGCCTGAGCGCGTCGCGCAATCAGCTGCTCGACGCGCTCACGCAGTACCAGTCGTCCCGTGTCGCGCTCGCTCGTGCTCAGGGCGACGCGCGCACGCTTCCATAATGAATAGTTGCCGTTAGGCTACCGCCTACCGCCCACCGCCTACCGCCTGCATTTCAATGGCAAATAGAAAACGCATCATCCCGATCGTCGCCGTCCTTGCCCTTCTCGGACTCGGCTGGGCCGCCCGCCAGTGGTGGTACGGCCGCACGCACGAGTCCACCGACAACGCGCAGGTGGACGGCCATCTCATCCCTGTGCTCGC
>Ga0307313_10000189_pt1 | contig 10617 bp, 10 predicted proteins | sample ER_DNA_203_FD_194510 | JGI IMG/M metagenome (GOLD analysis project Ga0307313, IMG submission 194510) | Bulk soil microbial communities from the East River watershed near Crested Butte, Colorado, United States - ER_DNA_203 | ecosystem: Environmental > Terrestrial > Soil > Floodplain | place...
TTGTGATTGCCAAGTAAAGCTGAGCCAGTACGAGCAATGCACAACTGACTAGTACCGCCAGAGGTGCGAAAACCGGCGCTTGGTCGCTGCCGGCCTTCGCACGCGCGTGTGGTGTCATGGCCTCCCCAATCGCGATCATTGCAGGCTGACTGACGCCTGAACAGAGTTGACATTGAAGGTCGCCCGATAGCCATGTGCATCCCCGACCCCCAGAGAGTCCAAGGTCCGGCCACACTAGGGGTGTGCATGACGAGACCAATGTCTTTGGTGCCGAACTGCAGACCTGCAGTACCGACCCGGTCACGGGCTTCTACCGTGATGGTTGCTGCAGCTCCGGACCTAGTCAGGCCGCGCATCTGGTGTGCGCAGTGGTCACCGCGGAATTCCTCGAGCACCAGCGCAGGGTCGGCAACGACTTGGTCACACCAGCGCCCGAGTATGGCTTCCCAGGCCTTCAACCTGGTGATCGGTGGTGTGTGGTTGCGCAACGTTGGGCTGAGGCCAATGAGGCCGGCGTAGCTCCGCCGGTGGTACTGGCTTCTACCAATGTTCGAGCGCTGGAGGTGATCGACTTGGCCGTGCTGCAGCGGTACGCGGTTGATGTCCCCGAGGACCTCAGCTCACTGGAGTGAGCGGTCGACAGCCTGGCTAGAGCTCAATTGCTTGCGACGGTCAGCTCGTCAAGCAGCCTCGCGAGCTCGCCAGGTCGGGCTAGGAACGGTGAGTGAGCGCCGGGAATCTCAGTGAGGTCGACACCGAATCGAGGCTTCGTAACCGCTCGGCTGAACTCGATGGTAATCGCGGCGTCGTCCACAGCAGCGATGGCTGCGCGGGGAGTGTTCGGCAGTTGGGTCAAAGGGTAGGGACGATCCCAGAGGCTGCGCGAGTTCTGAGGCCGCAACCGCTCGAAGGCCCACGCCGCATCCTGCGGATCGCAGTCGGCGTAGAAGGTGATCCGCGCGGACTCGAACGTCCGGAACACGCTCGACCCGTCACCGAAGGCGACGGTCTGGTAGGCCTCAGGCCGACCCATGGGAGGCGCATCATCCCACGGCCGACCGTTGACATTGGGAATCAGGCCGCAGAGAGTCACCAGCATCGATACAGGCCGCGACGCCGCCACAAGCGGCAACACCATCGCTCCGAGCGAGTGCCCGACTAGGACGGCGTCTTCCACGTCTGCCGGGTACGAAGCAAGGACGACATCGGCATATTCCTCGAATGTCGCATCACCGTCCTCAACGGGCAGGTCCATGACGACTGACCGGTGACCTCGCGCCTCCAACTCAGGCTGCAGCCGGCTCCAACACCACGCGCCGTGCCATGCGCCGTGCACGAGAACGAAAGTGCTCACGGTGCAAAGTGCCGATCCACGTCGAACAGTATTCCGACGTTCCACAGCCCCAGCCGATCAAGGCTGGACTTACACACTGGAAACTTCACCCTAGCTGCGGCCTCCCAACCCGGCTCACGCCTGCGTCACGGATCGCAAACTCAGCTGGAGTGAGGTTTCCAGGGAATTTCGTACCGCTGCGGTCCGACTACTGCTGCATAATCGAGCCCGGCGCAGAGCGCAAAGGCCCGACCGGTCGTCGGCTCGATGTTGAAGGAGTGTCGTGTTCGTCGTTCATGCCTGCTGGCTGGGCCTGTCGACATTGCGCCTGGGCGGGTTGGGAATCTGGGGTGAAGACTCATCCGCACCTACGACGCCGCCACGCCGGCCGGGCCGGGCGCCGCGCATCCAACCGCATCCGTACGCCGTCACACATGCCGAACTCATAGCGCTACTGCCTCCCGTCGCGTGGAAGGCGGCCATCGAAACCGTCACCCTCAACCTCCCGACGCGTGGCGGCGGGCCGGTCGCTTCGCCCGAACTGGTCAGGGACGAGATCGGCGAGGCGAGCGGGGACCTGCGAGCCGGACTGTGGCAAGTCCCCGACCTGGAGCTCGAACCCGATCTGGCTTTCGCCCTACTGCGCAGCCTTGACGGAGAGGCGGCCGCGTTCGGGCCATCGGTTGTCCACCTGATCAAGCTCGCCGGATTCGCCGCGGACCTGGTCGCGAGGGGACGCCTGCTGCCGGCGGTGCTCTCCGATCCGCCTCGTGCCGTATGGCGTCCAGTGATCACCGGGCCCGACGCCGCCTGGACGCGCATCCTGGCGACCTCGATGCCGCCGCCGCTGCTAGCCGCGAGTACTGGCGACGGGTTAGCCCTCTGGTCCGATGCCTTGGACGCCCTCGTGGACGCCGCCGCGCGAGCAGCGCTCGACTCGACCCGGCGGACACTCGGAAGGGCGGGTACGCCCGCAGTCCGAGCGTGGCTGTCCGCACTGACCGGAAGCGAGCGCAGCTTCGTCGCCGACCCAGAGGCGCTCGCGACACTTACCGCGATGGTCGCCGCCTGGCAGCAGGACGCCGTGTCGGGCCCGGTACGCGCCTGTTTCCGACTGAAGGAACCAATCGATGGCGGCGAAGACTGGCAGGTGCGGTTCGGGTTGCAGGCCGCGGACGAGCCGAGCCTGTTCGTTGACGCGGACGCGGTCTGGCGTTCCCGCGGGAAGAAACTGCCCGCGCTGGCCCGTCATGTGCAGGCACCGCAGGAGACCTTCCTGGCCGAGCTGGGCAAGGCCAGCCGGCTGTATCCGGAGCTCGACAGCGCCTTGCGCAGCCCGCGGCCGCTCGGTCTGTCTTTGGACACCGAGGGTGCGCACCAGTTTCTCAGCGGAGTCGCTCCCGCACTGGCCACGGCCGGGTTCGGCGTACAGCTGCCCGGGTGGTGGACCAAGCCGTCCTCTCGGCTCGGCCTGACGGTAACCGCCTCGACGCCGTCCCAGCCGGGGCGAGTGGCGGCCGATGCGACAGTGATCGGCTTCGACTCGATCGCCGCGTTCCGCTATGACCTTGCTCTCGGCGGTGAGGCGCTGACCAGCGACGAGCTGGCGGAACTCGCCGAACTCAAGGCGCCCATGGTCAAGCTGCGCGGCCAGTGGATCGAGCTGGATCCGCGACGGCTCGCGGCCGGCCTCAAGCTCGCCGGACAGACAGGCGACGCCCGGGTGGGTGACCTGCTACGGCTCGGGCTGGGCATCGATGCAGCGCCGGACGGCCTGCCGGTCGCGGGAGTCGAGGCCGATGGTTGGCTCGGCGAGCTGCTGTCCGGACACGCGGAGCACAGAGTCGCCGCGGTGGATACTCCCGACTCCTTCCACGGGCAGCTGCGCCCGTACCAAACCCGCGGCCTCGCGTGGCTGGACTTTCTCGGGCGCGCCGGGTTGGGCGGTGTGCTCGCCGACGACATGGGCCTGGGCAAGACGGTGCAACTGCTGGCGCTGCTCGCTTACGAGCAGAACGGCGGGCCGCCCAGCTTGCTGGTCTGCCCGATGTCACTGGTAGGCAACTGGCAGCGCGAGGCGGCCCGGTTCACCCCGCAGCTGCGCATACACGTCCATCACGGCGCGGAGCGTGCCCGCGGGAGCGGGTTCACCGAGGCGATTGCCGGCTGCGATCTTGTGATCACCACGTACGCGCTCGCCGCTCGAGACGCCGCCGATCTCCGCAAGATCACCTGGCGGCGCGTGGTCGTCGACGAGGCGCAGGCGATCAAGAACGCGGCCACCAAACAGGCCACCGCGATCCGCTCGATCCCAGCGGGAACTCGGGTTGCTGTCACCGGAACTCCGGTGGAGAACCGCCTCGCCGACATATGGTCAATTCTGGAGTTCGCCAACCCTGGATTGCTCGGATCTGCGGCGGCATTCAAGAAGCGCTACGCCGAGCCGATCGAACGTCGAGGTGATGACGACGCCGCGGATCGGCTCCGACGCTTCACTGGGCCGTTCATCCTGCGCCGCGTCAAGACCGATAAGTCGATCATCGCCGACCTGCCGGAGAAGCTGGAGATGGACCTGATCTGCAACCTGACTGCCGAGCAGGCTGCGCTCTATCAGGCCGTAGTCGACGACATGCTGGAACGCATCCGTACGGCGGAGGGAATCGAGCGGCGCGGACTGGTTCTGGCCACAATGACCAAGCTCAAACAGGTGTGCAACCATCCAGCGCACTTCCTCCGCGACGGGAGCCGGCTGGCCGGGCGTTCAGGCAAGCTCGAACGGCTGGACGAGATTCTTGATGAGGTAATGGCGGTCAGTGAGAAGGCGCTGCTGTTCACCCAGTACGCCGAGTTCGGCGCGCTGCTGCGGGGACATCTTGCTGGTCGGTTCGGTCGTGAAGTGCTGTTCCTGCACGGTGGCGTTTCGAAGCCGGCTCGAGACGCCATGGTCGCCCGGTTCCAGGCTGCGGACGCGTGGTCGCCACCGCTATTCGTCCTGTCCCTCAAGGCCGGTGGGACCGGGCTCACGCTGACGGCAGCGAATCACGTCGTACACGTGGACCGCTGGTGGAATCCGGCCGTCGAGGATCAGGCCACCGATCGCGCATTCCGGATCGGACAACGCCGGGCGGTGCAGGTACGCAAGCTCGTCTGCGCCGGGACGGTGGAGGAGAAGATCGCGGCGATGATCCGTGACAAGCGCGGCTTGGCGGGAAAGATCGTCGGCGCCGGCGAGCAATGGCTAACCGAGCTGTCCACCGGCCAGCTCGCGGAGGTGCTGCGGCTCGAGGCGGGTGCAGTCGTCGAATGATCATCAGCGTGAGGTCTAGTTCGGGCGTGGTGCGTCGCGGGCGGAGGAGGACCCCATGAGCCGGTGGTACCCGCCGTCGCGGCCGCGGCCGGTCGAGAGCGGACTCAAGGCTCGCACCAGTCGAGGAAAGATTGGGTCCACGTGGTGGTCGCGGCGTTTCATCGACGTGCTCGAGTCGTTCGCCATGGGCAGCCGGCTCACGCGCGGCCGGACGTACGCGCGTAAGGGGCAGGTCATCTCGCTCGACGTGCTGCCAGGCGCGGTGCGCGCGATGGTGCAGGGGTCCCGAGCCCGCCCGTACCGAGCCACGATCGGCTTCGCCGTATTTCCTGAGCTGGTCTGGGCGAAGGCCGAGATCGCGCTGTCGAATCAGGCACTGCCCAGCGCCAAGCTCCTGGCAGGCGAGGTTCCGCCCGAGCTCGAAGAGCTCTTCGCCGCCGTGGGTGCGCCGCTGTTTCCGCGTACGATCGACGAGCTCGACATGCGGTGCAGCTGCCCGGACTCGGAGGTGCCGTGCAAGCATCTCGCGGCCACGTTCTACCTGCTGGCCGAAGCCTTCGACGAGGACCCCTTTTTGATCTTGCGCTGGCGAGGCCGCGACCGGGAGGCCCTATTGGGCCGGCTGCGCGAGCTGCGTGCCGATGGGACGGGCGGCGGTATGCCCACCGATTTGGCCGACCAAACGGCTGCGGCGGCCGGCACCGCACTCGCACTGAGCGGCCTGACCTGGCCCGGGGATCCATCCGATCGCTTGCATCGTTTTTGGCAACCTTCCGCTCCGCTGCCTGCACGACCCGCGATCATGAACGTCGAGCCGGACCTGCTGCTCCAGCAGCTTCCGGTGCCTGATGCAGCGTTGGGCGGGCAGGCGCTTCTCGACCGGCTCCGCGTCGCGTACCAGAAGTTCGGGGGGGTCGAGTGATGCTGGAAACGCACGCCTCGAAGATGAGCCTCGACACTCGCTCTGCCCCACTCAGGCGACCAAGGGCGTGATCTTGTCGAGCTCGTCGCGGTGCGCCTCGAGCTGAGTGTCCAGGTCGTAGCGAGTCTGCAGGTTCATCCAGAACCGGTCCGACGTTCCCAGCGCCCTGGACAGTCGCAGCGCCGTATCCGGGCTGATCGCCCGCTTACCGTGCACGATCTCGTTGATCCGACGCGGCGGCACACCGATCGCCTGAGCCAGTCGGTACTGGCTGATCCCAAGCGGGATGAGGAACTCTTCAAGCAGAATCTCACCGGGATGAATCGGTGCGTGTACGGTACCCATCGCTCGCTCCGCCTTTCAGTGGTAGTCCGTGATCACGACGTTGGTAGGGCCTGTGGAGGTCCAGGTAAAGCAGATCCGCCACTGGTCATTGATCCGGATGCTGTGCTGTCCGGCCCGGTCGCCGCGCAGCTGCTCAAGCCGGCTGCCCGGTGGCACCCGGAGGTCATTCAGCGTCTCCGCCGCATCAAGGATCAGCAGCTTCCGGTTCGCGATTCGCTGCAGATCGGACCCGAGGCGACGTACGTGCTCCCGTCGCCAGACCCTCGCAGTGTCAGCGTCCCCGAACGACTGGATCACGATACCTCCAGCATAACGCGTCGCGTTAATAACCTCTAGCGTTATGGATAGTGCACCGCCCTCGAGTGCGCACCAGCGCCCATCCGCCGCGGCGGAGGTGGGCAGTCGCTGCGCTCTCGGCAATGTGATCGCGAGCTGGGCCTCGCCCTTCCAGACGCCAAATGGGTATGGCGACGACAGCGTGCCGTGGATGGTGATAATCATGGCCGATCAACTTTGAACATGATCATGGCCGCGACGGCGGGCCATTCGGCCTGTTCTCGGTCTGGCTCAAGGTGGTGCTGCCCCTCGAGTCAAGAGCGGTAACGAACGACACGCTTGGTGGGTGCAGCTCAGCTTCCCTTACTCGAACTGCGCACCATCAGGAGGTAGCGCGGAGACCAAGTAGTTAGTGCTGAGTAACCGCCAAGGCCTGCAGCGAAGGCCATCTGGCCACAACCATCGGATGAGTGCCACATTAGGTAGGTGCCAAACTGAGTTGGAGGAGGGCGCCGATGGGCATCTTTACGAGGGGCTTCGGTGGACGGAGGCGTGACAGCAACCAGCAACTGCCGCCCGGCCAGTACCTCACCAAGGACTTCCCCGTGCTCTCGGCGGGGCCCACGCCTCGCATACCGCTGGACGCCTGGGAATTCACCGTCACCACGGAGCTGGGCGAGAGTTATCGATGGAGTTGGACTGAGCTGATGGCTCTGCCCTCCGAGTCGATCACTGTCGACATTCATTGCGTAACGCGTTGGTCCAAGCTGGGCACGGCCTGGCGCGGTATCTCCCTCGATACCCTGCTCGCCGACGTGGAGACTGGCGCAGACTACGCCCTGGCTCACAGTTACGGCGGCTACACCACGAACCTGCCGCTAGAGGATCTGCTCGACGGCAAAGCCTGGGTCGCCTATTCCTACGACGGGGAGGAGCTCGCTCCCGAGCACGGCGGACCCGCACGGTTGCTGGTACCGCATCTGTACTTCTGGAAGTCGGCCAAATGGGTCCGCGGCATTGAGCTGATGGATCAGGACTCCCCCGGCTTCTGGGAGCAATTGGGATATCACGACTACGGCGACCCATGGCGCGAGCAGCGGTATCAGGGGGACTGAAGGTCCGGCGCGGCTGGCGCGCCGCCCGCGTCGTCGAGCGGCGCACCGAGACGGCGAGCGCCAGCACGCTGGTTCTTGAAGTGCCGGAGTGGCCCGGGCATCTGGCTGGCCAGCACGTCGATGTACGCCTCACCGCGCCCGACGGCTACCAGGCGGCTCGCAGCTATTCACTTGCCGCGCCTGCCAGCGGCGACCGAGTCGAGATCACTGTGCAACGGGTGGCCGACGGTGAGGTATCGAGCTACCTCGCCGACCAGGCCAGATCCGGTGACTCTGTCGAGGTGCGGGGGCCGGTCGGCGGTTGGTTCGTGTGGAAGCCCGAAGACAACAGACTTGTGCTGCTGGTGGCAGGTGGCTCCGGCGTGGTACCGCTGATGGCCATGATCCGGTCGCGCGACGGAGCCAGTCACGCGCCGTTCCGCCTCATCTACTCGGTGCGTACTCCCGAAGATCAGATCTACGATCAGGAGCTTCGGCGTCGCGCCATCCGGGACGGTGGGCTCGACGTCACCGTCATTTACACGCGGACCGCGCCAGAGGGTGAGCAGCGGCCGGTCGGGCGGATCAGTGCAGATGATCTCCTCTCACACGGCTGGCCCGCGGATGTGGAGCCGACCTGTTACGTCTGCGGGCCGACCGCATTCGTTGAGGCAGTCTCGGATCTGCTGGTCGCCCTCGGGCACGACCCGGCCAAGATCAAGACAGAGCGGTTCGGGCCAAGTGGCCCATGATCACGAGGTGGCGATGAGATGAATGAGCAGACAGACGGCGTTGCGGTGTACGACGGCAACACACTGGCGGGTCCACTCTCGGAGGTGTTCGCGGTCGAGTTGACCACGGCGGTCGGCCGATGCCGCAGCTGTGGTACGTCGTCCCAAGTGGCCACCTTCCAGGTGTACGGCCCCGAGCCCGGGTTGGTTGGGCGCTGTCCGCATTGCACGGACGTGTTGATGCGGCTAGTCCGTACGCCGGATGCATTGTGGTTGGACCTCAGCGGGGTCTCCGCGCTGCGAATCTCGATGTCAACCGACTCCGCTGGCAGTTAACGACTAACGGGTGCCTTGCGAGGGAATTCGACCCTCGTCTGCCCCATCCTGAGACGGCAAAGTTTGGGCAACCAAGATCAGCAACCAAGATCATCTGTGGCTAGCTGCGGATCTCGCCGAACCCCAGCCTTGCCAGCAGCCCGGCCAGCAGGGCGGTGCGGGGGACGACGCTGTCGAGGTCCAGCCACTCGTCCGGGCCGTGAGCGTTACCGCCCATCGGGGCCAGGCCGTCGATTGTGGGCAGCCCGGCCGCCGCGGTGGTGTTGGCATCACCGGCTCCGCCAGTGGACGCCTCGCCGACCTCAAACCCGAGGTCACGGGCGACCCCCTGGGCCTCGGCGACCAGCGCAGCCACGGCCGGCGTACGTTCCATGGGCGTATGGCGGTGGGTCGGCAGCAGCTTGGCGCGGGCGCCCGGCACCGTGGTCACGGCCACGATCCGCGCCACCTCGTCCATGGCCTGCTCGAGTCCGGCTATGGTCGCCGCTCGTACCTCGACCTGCATGACCGCCCGGTCGGGGACCACGTTAATGCGATGGCCGCCCCGCAACACCCCGACGTTGCAGGTCACCCCCGGCCAGCGGCCGTTGAGGGCCTGAAGCGCAACCGTCTTGTGGGCCGCCTCCAAGGCAGCGTTGACGCCCTCGGCGGGACGGACCCCGGCATGGACGGCCCTGCCCTCGACCTCGATGGTGAACGCCGAGATGCCCTTGCGCGCCGAAACCAGCGCGCCGTTCGTCCGGGCCGCCTCCAGCCCCACGGCGATGTCGTGCTCAACGGCCAGGGCCTCGATCAGTGGGCGGCTGAACGGCGAGCCGATCTCCTCATCGGGCGAGCAAGCCAGGGTGATGGCGGCGAAGTCGTCGAAGCCGGCCAGATTGCAGAGAACCTCGACCGCCTCGAACCCGCACACCACGCCGGCCTTGTCGTCGGTGACTCCAGGCCCGAAGGCGCGCCCGCCCCTAGCCCGGAACGGGCGCGCCGCAGCCGTACCCTCGTCAAACACCGTGTCTATGTGGGCCAGAAGTAGCAGGCGCCGCCCGCCCTCGGCCACCGGCCGGCCTCCGGTGCGCCGTCCGACCACCATGTCGCCCAGCGCCGGCCCCACCCATTGCCGGTCCGGGCGGTGGCGGTGTCGCTCAACCTCCCAGCCGCACGCTTCAAAGCGGGCCTGGCACAAGTCGGCGACTCGGTTCACGCCCTCGGCTGTGAAGGAGCCAGAGTCGATGTTGACCAGCTCTTCAATCCGGGTCAGCAGGTCGTCGAATCGCTCCCGGAGCGGCGTCAGCAGGCTGGATGGTTCGGTTCGAGGGTCGGCCCCGGTGGCTGCCTGCTCGCCCATGGCGGAACCTTATCCGACCCGTACCGACGAGAGGGCTAGCCGCAGAGGCTGATGATCAACTCGACAGCAAGCAGCCAGGTCGGCAGCCACCATGCCCGTCCGGAAGCTCACGAGCGCGGATCAGGTGCCAGCGCTCGGCGGCAAGAAGAGGCGCAGGTACTCCGACCAGTCCGGCGGCCCGAGCTCGAGAACAGGCCGGGGCAAGTGGATGTCGTCCTAGCTGAACCTGCGCCGGGATCCGGCCCTGGCGGCCCTGGAAAGTTCGTCGATCGCCGCAACGTCTTCGGCCGTTAATGTGATTCGAGAACCGGCCGCGTTGGCGACGATGCGCTCGCGGCGTACGGACTTGGGAATGACCACGAAGCCGTGCGCTACATGCCAGGCGACGATCACCTGGGCGGTGGTTACGTCGTGCCGCGCGGCGATCGAGACCAGCGCGGGATCGCTCAGATTGCTCACCTTGAACGGGCTGTACCCCTCGAGTACCACCCCGCGCTGCTCAAGCCCAGACACCACAGCGGGGTCGTAGAGCGACGGACCCCAACGGATCTGGTTGACCTCCGGCACCACTCCGGTCACCTGGCTCAGTTCGTCGATCTGGCTGAGCGAGTAGTTGCTCACGCCGATGGCTCGTGCCAAACCGTCCTGCCGCGCCTTGATGAGCTGTTCCCATACTCGCGGTGCTGCCAGACCGTTGGGCGGCCAGTGGATCAGCCACAGATCGACGTAAGTGAGGCCCAGCTTCGTCAGGCTCTCCCCCAGCGTGCGACGCTCGCGACCGGCGTGCGCGGGTGGCAGCTTTGTTGTCACGAACACCGATTTCCGAGGCAGCGCAGCCGAAGCCAAGGCTTTTCCGATGCCTGCTTCGTTGTTGTACATGGTCGCCGTGTCGATGTGCCTGTATCCCGCTTGCAGGGCATAAGCGGTCGCC
>Ga0307313_10000195_pt1 | contig 10522 bp, 10 predicted proteins | sample ER_DNA_203_FD_194510 | JGI IMG/M metagenome (GOLD analysis project Ga0307313, IMG submission 194510) | Bulk soil microbial communities from the East River watershed near Crested Butte, Colorado, United States - ER_DNA_203 | ecosystem: Environmental > Terrestrial > Soil > Floodplain | place...
TTCACCGTTCGCGGCGAACACGACGCTCGCGCCGCCCTGGGCGGCGCGCGCTTCGTGTTCGCCGCGATCCGACCGGGCCAGGAACGCGCGCGGACCTTCGACGAAGAACTGCCGCTGAAGCACGGGGTCCTCGGGCAGGAGACCACCGGGCCCGGCGGCTTCGCGATGGCGATGCGCACGATCCCCGCGATGCTCGAGCACGCGCGGACGATCGAGCAGGTCGCTCCGGATGCCCTGGTCGTGAACTTCACGAACCCGGTCGGGATCGTCACGCAAGCCCTGAACGATCACAGCGCCATCCGTGCCGTCGGCGTCTGCGACGGGCCGGTCTCGATGAAACGGAGCGTGGCGACCTTCCTCGGCGTGCCGGGCGATGATGTCCACGCGGACTACTTCGGTCTGAACCATTGCGGATGGATCCATCGGGTCCTGGTCGATGGCAAGGACCGGCTGCCCGAGCTGCTCGATCGCTACAACGAGCTCCGCGCGCACGACCGTCAGTGGCGTCTGTTCGACACCGAGCTCGTCACGAGCATCGGCATGCTTCCGATGGAGTACCTCTACTTCTACTACTACCGCGAGGAGGCCGTGGAGAACATCCTGCGGTCCGGCGGCACCCGGGCCGCGCAGATCGCGGGGATCAACGACGCGCTCTGGCCGACCCTGCGTTCGCGCGTCCACGCGGGCGACCCGGCGGGTGCGGCGGAGGTGTGGACCCGGGCGATGGAGACGCGCGACGAGACGTACTTCGCGCGGGAGCGCGGCGAGTCACTCGCGGCGCCCGCGACACCGGTGGTCGACGACGAGCTCCTCGAGGGCGAAGGGTACGCGGGGGTCGCGACCGCGGTGATGATCGCGGTGACCCAGCGGCGGAAGGTGCCGCTGATCGTGAACGTCCCCAACCGCGGCGCGATCCACGGCCTCCTGGACGACGACGTCGTCGAGGTCACCTGCATGATGGACGAGCACGGCGCCCACCCGCTGGCCCAGGGACCGATCCCCCAGGCGGCGCAGTCGTTGCTCGCGCAGGTGAAGCTGTACGAGCGGCTGACGGTGCGAGCCGCCGTCGAAGGCTCCTACGACCTGGCGCTCGACGCACTGCTGGCCCATCCGCTGGTCGGCTCCTACCCGCTCGCGCGCTCGATCCTGGACGACTACCTGGCGGCTCACACCGCGTACCTGTCGCTCGTCTGAGCGCGACCTTCGGCTCGGCGAGCCTCCGACGACCGAGCGACTACGCGTTCGCCGCTTTCGCCATGATGGACCGGCCTTGGAACACGGCGCCCTCGGCGATGACCAGTGCCGTGCAGGTGACATCGCCCTGCATCCGTGCCGCCGGGCCGAGTTCGACCTTCTGCTCGGCCACCACGTTGCCCTCCACGGCCCCGTGGACGGACACGCTCTTGGCGCGCACGTCACCCTTGACCTGGCTCTGGGCGGGGAGCTCGACCGAGCCCGGGGCGATCAGGTTGCCGTTCACCCGCCCGGCCAGGTTGATGCTGCCCGCCTTGATGTCGGCCTCGACCTCGCTATCCGGGGCTACGGTCACTTGGCCCTCTACCGAGATCTCGCCCTTGATGCGCCCCGCGATCCAGAGGGATCCGGTCGTGACCAGGCTCCCCTCGACCTGGGCCCCCCGGCCCACCACGGAGACGTCCCGTTCATCTCGCTCGCTCATGCCCGGAATCTACGGCATCGCCGAGCAGTGAGAGCATCGACCCATGCGGGTGCTGGTGTCGTCGGGGGAAGGACTCCACGCGTTCGATGACCGAGGGGTGCCGGCGCCCGTGCAGCTCGAGGGTCGTGCGGTGACCACCCTCGCGCCGCACGGACGGGATCTGTGGGCCGCGGTCGACCGGTCCGAGCTCTGGCGAGCGAGCGACGACGAGTGGAGCCACATCTCGGATCTCGCCGATCGTCGGGTCGCCTGCATCGCCGCAACCCGCGCCGACGTGTACGTGGGCTCGTCCGAGGCTCGCTTGTTCCGCGTCGCTGGGGGTGGTCTGGAGCCGATCGCGGCGTTCGACCAGGCGGAGGGCCGGTCCACCTGGTACACGCCGTGGGGCGGGCCACCCGACACCCGCTCGATGTCGGAATGGGACGACGACCTCTACGTCAACGTGCACGTCGGCGGGATCCTGCGGACCGACGACCGAGGCGAGCACTGGACGCCGACGATCGACATCGACGCGGACGTCCACCAGGTCGCGACGGCGGAGGGCCTCGTCCTCGCTGCGTGTGCGGGCGGGCTCGCCGTCAGTGAGGATCGCGGGACGACGTGGACACTTCGGACGGACGGCCTCGAGGCGCCGTACTCCCGGGCGGTCGCCGTCTGCGGCGATGCCGTCCTCGTGTCGGCGTCGGGCGGACCTCGCGGAGGGCGGAGCGCGGTCTACCGGGGGATGCTCGCGGGCGGAGGGTTCGAGCGATGCCGTGACGGTCTGCCCGAGTGGTTCGACGACAACATCGACAGCATGTGCTTGGACGCGCTCCCCGACGGCCCGTTCGCCGCGTTCGGAACGTCGGATGGGCAGCTGTTCGGCTCCCGGGACGCCGGGTCGTCCTGGACCGAGCTCGCGTCGGGGTTGCCCGTCGTCCTCCGCGTCCTCGTGTTGCCTTGAGGAGCCTCGGCCCGACGATCAGCAGCGGAAGAGTCGGATCGCCCTGCTCGGGGCGAACTTCGCATCGCCTGGGTAGGCCGCCAGGATCTTGCAGCGACCGGCCTTCGGGCGCCCGAACCTCGTCGCGTAGCGGCTGTCGGTGAAGCCGTCCCCGTTGACATCTGTTGACCCGACGAGGAGCGAACGCTTCGTCCGGATGCGGACCCACGCCCCGTTGTGCCTGCGGAACAATCTGACGATCACGTGCTTGCGTCCGCGAGCCGGCGAGACGCGCCCATGTACGGCGACGAGTCCCTTCGCCGCGCGGACCTTGGCGATCGTCGTCTTGGTGTCGTCGTTCACGATGGTACCGGTGGCTTGGCCGGTCGATATGGCCGCGCCGACCGAGGGGTTGAGCAGGCCGAGGAAGAACGTCTCGTTGTGTTCGAGGAGGCCGTCGCCGTTCACGTTCACGTCGACCGTGCCGATCGTCTGGTTCGTTGCGAACGCGAGGTTCCCGGACGCCGCCGCGTAGTCGGATGATCCGGACGCCGTCCCGTCGCTCGTCACGTAGTCGACGTTCACGGCGGTCGTGGTCTCGCCGCTCCGCGTCACGGTGAACGTGAACGTCGTCGTCCCGCTGCCGGTCTCGCGTTGCTTGAGACCGGTCACCGTCAGCACCGCCGAGCCGGGGGGGATCGGGTCATTGTCGACGATGCTGACGACGTCCGTGGCGTTGCCGAGCGTCGCGTTCACGGCAGTCGAGAGATCCACGTCGAACGTCTCGTCTCCCTCCGTCGCGTTGTCGCCGATGACGGGGATCACAACGACCTTCTCGGTCTCTCCCGGTGCGAACACCAAGGTCCCTGCGTCGGGCGTGTAGTCATCGCCCGCCGCCGTCGCCGTTCCGTCGGCTGTCGTCCAGTCCACGGAGACGTTCTTGCCACTCGCCGTCGAAAGGATTACGTCGATCGAGGCGAAAGACGTATCACCGGTCTGGCCTTCCGGAACGGAGGTGGACGCGCCGGCCGCCACCGTGGGAGCTGGATCGTCATCGTTGATGGTGGCTATGCCCTGGCCGTCAGAGATCACTGCTCCCTTCGCACCGGTGAGTTCGAGGGAGAACGTCTCGTCCGGCTCGTCGATCGCATCGGAGACCACGGTGACGGCGACCGTTCGCGTGAGCTTCTTCCCCGCGAACTTGACCGTTCCGGATCGTGCGAGGTAGTCGGCGGGACCCGTGGCGGTTGCGTTGGCAGTCTTGTAGGTGATCGTCGACCTGCCCCGCTTGTCCTGTGTAAGCGTGAACACGGCCGTCACCGTGCCGCCGGTGCCCTCGCTGAAGCTCACGTCACCGACCGAGACCGACGGGAGGGTTGCTGCTGAAACAGTCTCCCCCGAGACCTCACCTACCGCGGGTACGAGCGGGAGGGAACAGATCGTCGTGAGCGCGAACGCGCGGGTGAGGCGGAACCAGCGTGACGTGGGCATGCTTGCTCTCCTGCGGGACGGGTACGGGTCCGAGGATACGGTGCGGCTGAACGCGGGACCAGCACCTTCGGCCCTAGGCGCTCGACACCGCCCGTCCCCCATCCGGAGTCAACGGCTCGCGGATCGGATGGCCGCTTCTTGGTAGTTCGCACCTACCCCGACCGGGGGCCGCGGGCGTCGCTTCTGCGCTCAGAGGGGTTCCACGATCCCTGCCGGGCGAGCTCGGCGAGCGCGGTCGAGCCTTCGGACGGCTACCGGCGATGATGTTCCCGCCCAGAGCAGGAGGAGCCAACGATGCGCATGACCCGTTCGAACCCACCGACCGTCGCACCGCCGATCGGGAGCTACTCGCACGCGGTCAGGGTGGAGACCCCGGACGCGGTCTGGGTCTACATCTCGGGGCAGATCGCCCACGACGCCGACGGGAACCTCGTGGGCAGCGGCGACCTCCCGGCCCAAACCGAGCAGGTGTTCCGGAACCTTGCTGGCGTGCTCGAGGCCAACGGGGCTTCGTTCGACGACGTCGTGAAGATCCAGACCTTCCTGACGACGATGGACGGGCTCCAGGGCAGCCGAGACGTTCGCGCCCGCTATCTGCCCGACGAGCCGCCCGCGAGCACCGCCGTACAGGTCGCCGCGCTGATGGTGCCCGAGGCGCTGATCGAAGTCGATGTGGTCGCAGCGCTCCCGGCGCACGGCTAACCGAGGGTTTCGCGTCGATCGGCAGCGCCGGCGAGGAACTCGATGACGAGCTGGTTGAAGCGGTCCGGCTCCTCGAGGTGGATCATATGGGCCACCCCTGGGAACGCGACCACCTGAGCACCCGCGACCGACGCTGCCAGGTGCCGCTCGGCCTCGACCCCGCCCGCCTCGTCAACCTCGCCGATCATCACCATCGTCGGGACGCGGACCTCATCGAGCCTTTCCGCGGCCGGCGGGTCCAACGCCTGCGGCTTGCCCTCCGCCTTCTCGGCGCGGTAGTTCGCTTCGATCCAGCCGAACACGGTCCGGCGGAGCTCCGCATCGATCCGGCCCGACGGTTGACCCCACCCGTCAACCCACAACCTGGTCTCGAGCTCAGCCAAGGCGCTCCACTCCTCGGCATCCCATAGGTGATCCATCTCGTCGAACGCCGCGATCACGTCCGGAGGTCGTTGGGCTTCGTAGCCGCCGATGCCGCCGGCGACGCTGACGAGGGCATCCACGCGGTCAGGGCGTGCGATCGTGAGATCGAGGGCGATCGACGCGCCGCGGGACTGGCCGACGACGTACGCAGACCGTGCCTCCACGTGGTCGAGAACGGCGACGGCGTCGTCGAGGTTGACGAACGCCACGTCGTCGGTCTGCGTGCGCCCGAAGCCACGGGTGTCGTAGCGGATCACGCGGTAGCGCTCGGAGAAGGCCGGGACCTGCCGATCCCACATCCGGAGACTGCCGAGCCCACCGTGGATGAGCAGGAGCGGATGCCCTTCGCCGTCGACCTCGACGTAGATCCTGCCGCCCTCGAGTTCCACGAAGCCCGACGTGCCCATCCCTCAAACCTAGCGGAACGATCGCTCACGCCTCGTCCGGCAGCCCCTCGAGCCGATCGAGGAGCGGGACCTGCGCCGGAATGATCTTCGTCCGCGCCGCCTCGAGATCGAACCAGTCGACCCGGTCGATCTCGGGGAACGCGCGACGGCGACCGGACCGGGGTGGCCATTCCATCTCGAAGGTGTTGCTCCGGGCCGTCGCCGGGTCCAGGTCACCGGCGAGCGCCCACGCGACCACGGTCTTCCCGCCCTTCTGCCGGATCTCACCGAGCTCGAGCATCGTGCCCTCCGGCGGTTGCGACCCGGTCTCCTCGGCGAACTCGCGACGAGCGACGGCCTGCAGATCCTCGCCGGGATCGGTCTCGCCCTTCAGCACCGTCCAGGACCCCTCGTCCTTCTTCGTGAAGAACGGACCGCCGGGATGGCCGAGGAGGACCTCGAGGCGCCCTTCCCGCTCGCGGAAGAGCAGGATCCCTGCGCTGAGACGGGCCGAACCCTTCGAGCGATCCATCGCCGGTCAGGCCCCCGCGACGCAGAACGCGGTGACGGAGCGGTACGTCGGCACGAACACGCACCCCGGCGCCGACGAGGGGCTCGCGAAGTGCGACACCTCGTCCATCGGCTGTCGAACGACCTCGCTCCCCTCGGCCGGGTCGAACCCCAGCAACTCGGATGAAGAGAGATCGACCGTCCACACGAGACCTCCCGCCACGATCGGCGGGCCCGCGTCGAAGGCGGACGAACGCCAGACCTGGTCGAAGCTCCGTCCATCGTCGGCAACGCGCAACGCGACCAGTCCGTCGCTGCAGGGGACGTAGATCGACCGACCGTCGTGGGCCGTACCGCCGAACGAACCGCCGCACACCGGAGCCGAGGAGAGCTCGCCCCCGATGCCACCGAGATCGTTCGCGTCCAGCAGATAGCCGACGCCACCCTTGCCGATCTGGAAGACCCGGCCTCCCGGCAGCAGCGCCGGACCGACCGAGCCGAGGTCCACGTCGCCGGTGTTGAGTGCGGCCCAATCCTCGGGCGCGAAGAACCCGAGCTCCTTCAGCCGGGGGGAGAGCTCGATCACGCTGTCGCCGAGGTCGAAGGTGTCGGCGGAGAAGCTGTTCCCGGTCGCGACGAAGAGGTTTCCGTCGCGGTCCACCGCCGGACCCGAGGGAGCCCAGATGCCTCCTGCGTTCGTCGTCGGGACGCGGTAGTCGAGCAACGGCCCCGAGCCGTCGGCCGCGAGCGCGGCGACCCATCCGTGATACGACCCGCAGTCGCCGAACAGACCTCCGTACGCTACGTAGACGGAGCCGTTCGCGAGCGTGAGGGCCGACCGGAGCTGCTGCGTGCGGGGATCCATGCCGGGCGGATCGATCGGACGATGCCAGAGGACCGCGCCGTTCGACGTCCGGAGCGCGAAGAGCTCGTGCTGGGCGGGGGCCAGGAACGCGGCGACGTAGAGGAGGCCGGCAGCCGGGTCCGCGACGGGCGTCGCCGTGATCCCCGATGTCGGCGTGATGTTGCCGCACGGGAGCGTTGCGCTGTCGACCGGCGTGCCGAGATGCCGGTGCCACGCCACCGCTCCGGTCTCGGCATCCAGCGCGTACACGGTGTCGTTCTCCGTCGCGGTGATGACGCGGGCGCCGATCGCGAGCGGCTCGGCGTAGACCGTGCCGTCGAGCTGCGGCGACGTCCAGGTGTGCCGGACGCCGGCCAGCGACGGCCCGGCCGCGACCCCGCTCCGGGTCCCATCGCCGTGGTAGGTCGGCCACCGTCCACCCGCCGGCCCGGATGGGCCGGCGCTGGACGGGGGCGTCGAGCTCGTGGGCGAGGATGCCGGAGTGGTCGTGCTCGTCGCCGTACAGGCGACGAGCACGACCACCGCCACCAGCGATCGTCGGACCGGCCGCATCTCGACATCTTCCCTGTTAGCGTCGAACGGTGGGTTCACGCCCCCGCTCCACCAGCATCGCCCTGTTGCTCCTCGCGGTCGCGGCGTGCACGTCGACGGTCACCACGGCCGAGGCGCCGTCGCCGCAACCTTCGGCATCGCCCTCGAGCAGCGCATCGACGGGCCCGGCACCGAGCCCCAGCGCGTCACCATCACCCGACCTCGTCGTGATCCGCCCGCGCGAGAACGGCTCGCTCCGGATCCACGGCACGTATCCGCATGCTCCGTCCGAGTGCCGGCATCCCGAGCAGCCGCGACTGGAGGCCCGCTACCCGGGGATGCTCGCGGTGCGACGCGCGAGCGACGGCACGCTCGACCTGACGGTTACGCTGCCGTTCGAGCGCTACCTCGAGGGGATCGCGGAGGTCCCGCCCACGTGGCCGACCGCGGCGCTGCAGGCGCAGGTGATCGCCGCGAGGAGTTACGCCCTCGCGACCACCGGATGGAACGGTCCGCAGGGCGCAACGCTGGACACGCCGATCTGCTCGACCACGTCGTGTCAGGTGTTCCGGGGGATCCCCGTGACACCGACGCCCGGCATCCGGCGGTGGAACGCGGCGGTGAACGCGACGGCCGGGCAGGTCCTTCAGGACGGCGGCCGTCCGATCGAGGCCGTGTACTTCTCCACCTCGAACGGGCACACGTACGGCAACGACCAGGTGTTCGGCAGCGCCCCCTTGCCGTACCTGCGCCCCGTCGTCGAACACGACGACGGGGCTTCGCCAACGTCGCACTGGCGCGCGACGTTGCCCTTCCCCGACCTCCAGCGGTTCCTCACGCGTGCCCAGCTCTGGCCCGCGGGCGAACGGATCGGCTCGGTCACCCGAACGGGCGGATCGATCGTCGTGACGGGTGGCGGCACCTCGCGCACGATCGACGTCGGAACGTTCGACGGCGCCGTCAACGAGTGGGCTCCGTGCCTCTTCCCGGGCCGGTACCCGGGTCCGAGCAGGTACGGGTCCGCGCTCCCGACAACCGTCCCGTCGGGGTGGTACGCGGTGTCGGGTACCGGCGGGCGCGCCATCGTGACCGGACGGGGATGGGGTCACGGCGTCGGCATGGTGCAGTGGGGGGCGTACGGGAAAGCCCGCCTGGGGTGGTCCGCCGACCGGATCCTCGGCTACTACTACGGCGGCCTGCAGCCGCAGCCGTTCCCCGAGCCGGGGTTGATCCACGTGCGCGTCGCGACGGGTCTGACGTCCGTCTCGGCGACCCCGTCGGCCGGTGGCGCCACCGTCAACGGTCAGCATGTGAGCGGCTCGATCGTCGTGCGCGGCGGCGACCAGCTGCAGGTCTCGGATCCGCCGGCGACCGGAAGCTTCGAAGGCTCGGTCGCGCCGATCGGGCCAACGCTCCGCGCGAGGCTCATCGGCCGCGATTGGCACCCCGGCTGCCCGGTCCCGATCGATCAGCTGCGCCTCGTGCGCGTCAGCTACTGGACGTTCACGGGCGACATCCGCCGCGGCCCGTTGGTCGTGAACGAGCGAGTGGCCGACGGCGTCCTGTGGGTGTTCCATCGACTGTTCGACGCGCGGTTCCCGATCCACCGCATCGGCCTGCCGCCCCGCTACCGACCACCGCGACCATCGGACTGGTACAACACCCGCGATCTGAGCGCCGCGTTCAACTGCCGGCCGGCGACGGGCAACCCCGGAACGCTCTCGCAGCATTCGTACGGATGGGCGATCGACGTGAATCCCTTGGAGAACCCGTACGTGGGCACCGACGGGAAGGTCCTGCGCCGCGCGGCGAAGCACCACCTGGATCGGACGCGCCGGGCTCCCGGCATGATCCATCCGGGCGACGTCGTCGTGCGATCGTTCGCAGCGATCGGCTGGAGCTGGGGCGGCGACTGGCAGACGATCAAGGACTACATGCACTTCTCGCTCACGGGACGGTAGGGTCCGCGCGATGATGGACTGGACCACGATCGCCTCGCTGGCGACGGCGGGCGGGACCTTGGTGCTGGCGTTCGCGACCTTCGCGGCCGTCCGGTCTTCGAACCGCTCCGCTCGGTTGGCCGAATACGCGATGCAGATCGGGATCCGCCCGCTGCTGATGCCTTCGCGACTCGAAGACGTCGCGCAGAAGATCATGTGGGGCGACGAGCACTGGGCTCTCCTGGAGGGAGCCGGCGCGACGGTCGAGCTCGCCGACGGGAACGTGTACCTCGCGATGTCGCTCCGCAACTCGGGCTCGGGGATCGGCGTGATCCATGGATGGCACCTGGGGCTGCACGACCCGCATACCCCACATCCGCATGCCGAGCCCGACGAGTTCCGCCCCCAGCTCCGCGACCTCTACGTGCCCGGGGGCGACATCGGCTTCTGGCAAGCGGCGATCCGCGACCGGGACGATCCCGAGTACGCGCCGCTCGTCGAGGTCATCGGGTCACGGCGCATGTTCGTGGTGGAGCTGCTGTACACCGATGACGAGGGCGCTCAGCGCGCGATCACCGCGTTCCTGCTCGCGCCCGGCAAAGAGCGATGGCTGTGCTCGGCGATCCGACATTGGAACCTCGATCGGCCCGATCCCCGTTGAACTTCGCGCCCGGCGCCCTTCCATATCGGGTACGCTGTCAGGGACACATCCTGCGGGTCTCGACCTGAGACACGCCGCGACGACGTCTCGCGATCCCTCGCACGTTTCGCCGTTCCCCGGCGCTCCTTGCGCGGTCTACCGCCGGGCTCTCGACGCGCCCGAGCACCGCCGATCCACAGGAAGCGAAGGAACGACACGTGCAACCAGCTATGACCGAGCCGCAAGGGCTCGGAAGCACCACCTCTCCCACGTTCAACGAGCTCGGCATCTCCGAACCGGTGACACGAGCCCTCCGGATGCGAGGGACCGAACGACCCTTCGAGATCCAAACCCTCGTGATCCCCGACGCCCTCGCCGGACGTGACGTCCTCGCGCGCTCGCGGACGGGATCGGGGAAGACGCTCGCGTTCGCA
>Ga0307313_10000196_pt1 | contig 10490 bp, 9 predicted proteins | sample ER_DNA_203_FD_194510 | JGI IMG/M metagenome (GOLD analysis project Ga0307313, IMG submission 194510) | Bulk soil microbial communities from the East River watershed near Crested Butte, Colorado, United States - ER_DNA_203 | ecosystem: Environmental > Terrestrial > Soil > Floodplain | place: USA...
GGACGGCGTCGCCACCTCGCTCCGCGCGGCTGGGGCGCCGCTGCGCGGCGCGACGGACCATGGCCGAGAAAGGCGTATCTGCTCCGCGAGCGTCGGAGTCGCGCCGCTGGCGTTCGGAGGAGTGATGAGCGAACACGCTTTTCGTTCGCGAAGAGCGACGACGACGGCAGCTCTCCGGCGCGACGTGCGCGAGCGGAGCACAATAAAGGGATGTGTCGGAATATCCACCCTTTGCATAACTTTGAGCCGCCGGCGACTAGGGCTGAGGTGCATGATGCGGCCTTGCAGTACGTGCGGAAGATAGCGGGGACATCGAAGCCGTCAAAGGCGAACGAGGCTGCATTCAATCGGGCTGTCAGTGAAATCGCGCACGCCACCCAGCACTTGTTGGAGGACCTTGTCTCAACGGCGCCGCCTAAGAACCGCGACCTGGAGGCAGCCAAGGCCCGGGCGCGATCGGCCAATCGCTTCGCCACTGCCTGAGGCGACGACCGCTAGGAGGTGCGGTGATGCGCGGCACCACGCCTACCAGTTGATGTGGAGCGGACGCCCCTCCTCGTAGCCGGAGTTTGACTGCACGCCGACCACCGCCAGGTCGTGGAACTCCTCGAGGTTGGACGCCCCGGCGTAGGAGCAGCTGCTGCGCAGGCCGGCCACGATGGAATCAATCAGATCCTCCACGCTCGGACGCTCCGGATCCAGATACATACGCCCCGTCGAGATGCCTTCCTCGAACAATGCCGCACGCGCCCGATCAAAGCCTGAGGAGTCCTTGGTGCGCATCTTCACCGCACGCGCCGAGGCCATCCCGTACGACTCCTTGTACATCCGACCTTCCGCGTCGGTCATCAGATTGCCGGTACTCTCATACGTCCCGGCGAACCACGAGCCGATCATCACGCTGCTGGCCCCCGCCGCGAGTGCAAGCGCGACATCACGCGGGTGGCGTACGCCGCCGTCAGCCCAGATTGATCGCCCTGCTGCACGCGCCGCATCGGCGCACTCCAGGACAGCGCTGAACTGCGGCCGCCCGACGCCTGTCATCATCCGAGTGGTGCACATCGCGCCCGGACCGACTCCCACCTTGATGACATCCGCGCCGGCGCCTGCCAGGTCATTGACTCCGTCAGCTGAAACCACATTGCCGGCGACCAGCGGGACTCGGCGTCCTCCGGTGTCCGCCAATCGGTCCCGCACCTCACGTACCGCCTTCAGAGACTCCAGCATCCGCTCCTGGTGACCGTGTGCAGTGTCAATGACCAGCACGTCGATCCCAGCGTCGAGCAACGCCTCGGCCCGAATAGCGACATCGCCATTGATCCCGACCGCCGCGCCGATCATCAGCCGCCCATCTGGATCCAGAGCCGGGCTGTACAGCGTAGAGCGCAGCGCGTGCTTCCGCGTCATGACGCCGAGCAGCTGCCCGTTCTCCACAACAAGCGCCACCTCGAGGTGCCGGTGAGTCAGCTCGTCGAAAATCTCAGTCGGCGGAGAATCCGGAGTGATCGTCAACAGATCGCCGGACATCACCTGGTGCACCTGGGCGAATCGATCGACGCCGGCAGCCTCGATCTCGCTAACCGTGCCGAGCGGCTGACCATCTTCCACGACCACAGCGAGACCATGCGCCCGCTTGGGGATCAGGGAGAGCGCCTCGCCTACGGTCGTGTGCGGCTTCACCGAGACCGCGGTGTCATAGACCGGATGCGATCGCTTGACCTTGCCGATCACCTCGGCGACGACATCGGTCGGAATGTCCTGGGGCACGATCGCGAACCCCCCGCGGCGCGCCACTGTCTCAGCCATGCGCCGACCGGAAATCGCGGTCATGTTCGCTACGACCATGGGCAGTGTGGTACCGATTCCGTCTGTGCTCCGCAGGTCCACGTCAAGCCGCGAGGCGATTGCTGAGCGTCGCGGCACCATGAAGACATCGGAGTAGGCCAGGTCGTACGGCGGCAGGTTCTTGAGAAATCGCACGTGCACATTCTCACCGCCGCGCCACAGTTTGCCTATTCGCCGCTCGCGAAATCCTGCCGCTAACGACTGCTGCTGGGAGTCGTTTCCGGTGCCGTGGTGGCTTGGGCCTCGGGTGTCGGTTCTGTCGTCGTTTCCGTCTCTGTGGGCTCGGAACTGGCAGCTTCGCTGGGTTCGGTGGTGGGTGTTTCACTCTTGGTGGTTGTCGCCTTGTTCGTCGGCTCCTTTGACGGTGCCTTCTTCTTGGTGTCCGACTCCTTCGCGGGCTTGCCCTCGCTCACCTGCTGGATCGTGGTGCCCTGACCTCCTGAGAGGGCGTGACCAGTGACCAGCTCGAAGGTGGTCAACGCGACGGCCGCGATACCAAATGCGGCCAGGGCCGCGACCGCGACACGCTTCCAACTCAGCTTCGGGCGACGTGGGGGCGGCGATGGATCGCCATTGGGTTCCGGTGCCACAAGGTGGCTGCGCTGGCCCGCAACATGACCTGTGCTGTCCGGCAGAATCTCCATCACGGTGGGGTCTTCGACCTCATTCGGCTGCCCGGTCCAGAAGACGGTCTTCACCTTGTCATGCGTACGGCGGATGGAAGCCGTATACAGCGAGCCAGCGACAGCCGCGATGATGCTGGCGAGAGCCGCGCCGATCACCGTGCCAGCCACACTCAGCTGAGAACCCAACGCGGCAGCCGTCATGGCGGCAAGTGCGCCGCCGACGACCTGGGTAGCGGAAAGATCGAACTTGTTGCCCTTGGCCTTCTTGTCGCCTGCTTGGCTCCTGGTCCCAGACTCGGCCGTACGGTTCGTCAGCTTTTGGTTGTTACTCATGTCCTCATCGCGTCAACTCGGGCGGCATGACCGCCAGGCGGTCTCGTCCAGACGCGTCAACGCCTGCTAGCTCCGGATCATTGCCAGGTTCTACGAAGAGTGATCAATGCCACAATCCTCCCCCATTGGACGGTAACGCGGGGCGCCAGCCGCCGTAGGTCTGCACAGCTTCATTGCGCTCTGCATAGGTTGCAGAGTGTGCAGACAGACACGAACCAACGTACACATCGGTTCCTGAGAAAGGAGCGGCTGGGTCAGAGAGTGGGATCCGCAGCGAGCGGAGCGAGCAATTCAACACCGCGCAAACACCGACAGCGCCCGCGGATCAGACAAGAAACGCGAGCGCAGCGGAAGGGTCTGGCTACTTCGCCAGGTGGTGCTCTTCCTCGGCTTCGATGGCGTGATGCTCACCATCGCCGACGATCATCGGGTGCAGATGATGATGTTCAGCCTCTTCGATCTCTGCCCGGGTGGGCCGACGCAGGGTGTCCATGAAGTAGAAACGGGTTGCTTTACGGCGGAGCTGTTCGCGCTTGATTTCCTTCTCCGAGAATCCGTCGGTGTCAGGTGCCGGCAGCAGAGCGGGAATGTCCTCGTGCTCCGTCAGTGCGAACGCTTCGCCCTCACTGATCGGCCGGTGCCGCTCCGAGTACTTTCCTGAAGGAGCGCGATCGATGACACCGGACTCAGCGCCGTGGAGCATCCGGTCGCGATCGGAGCGCTGCAATCCGATGCAAATCCGCTTCGTGATCAGGAATGCGAGCACCGGTGCCACGAACACGGCTACCCGCAGGAAGTAGGTCACCGCGTTCAGTGACACGTCGAACTGTGTGGCGACCAGGTCGTTGCCACCCCCGATCCACAGCATCGCGTAGCCGGTCATTGCTGCTACTCCGAACGCGGTGCGTGTCGGGTTGTTGCGGGGGCGGTCGAGGACGTGATGCTCGGACTTGTCGCCGGTGACCCAGGCCTCAATGAACGGGTAGATAGCCATCAAGCCGAAGAACAGCCCCATCAGCCCGAGACCGGGTATTGCCACGTTCCACGACCAGGTCGTCGATCCGATGTGCCATTCCCAGTTCGGCATGAGACGAATGCCGCCCTCGACAAAGCCCATGTACCAGTCAGGCTGTGAGCCCGCAGTCACCTCGGCCGGGTTGTAGGGCCCGAAAACCCAGACCGGGTTGATCTGCATCGTTGCGCCCATCAGTGTCAGGACACCGAAGACGATCAGGAAGAACCCGCCGGCCTTGGCGGCGTACACCGGGAAGACCGGATAGCCGACGACGTTGCCATTGGTCCGGCCAGGGCCGGAGTACTGGGTGTGCTTGTGGTAGACCACCAGCGCTAGGTGAGCCGCAATCAGCCCCAGGAGTATGGCAGGGACCAGCAGGATGTGCACCATGTACAGCCGAGGGACGATGAGCTCGCCCGGGAACTCACCGGCGAAGACGAAGAACTCGGCCCAAGTTCCGATCAGCGGAATCGCCCGGATCAGACCGTCAACGAATCGTAGGCCAGTGCCAGACAGCAGATCATCCGGCAGTGAGTAGCCTGTAAAGCCGTTGATTATGCCGAGGGCGAGCATGGCCACACCGATCAGCCAGTTGATCTCGCGCGGCTTGCGGAACGCGCCGGTGAAGAAAATGCGCAGGCTGTGGGTGAGCATTGCGGCGACGAAGACCGCGGCCGCCCAATGGTGCATCTGCCGCAGCAGCAGGCCGCCGCGAATGTCGAAGGAGAGGCCAAGGGTCGATGCGTATGCCTCCGACATCTGCAGTCCGCGCAGTAACTCGTAGCTGCCCTGGTACTCGATCTCTGCCATCGACGGCTTGAACCAGATGGTCAGAAAGATGCCGCTCAGAATCAAGACGATGAATGAGTACAGCGCGATCTCACCGAGGAGGAACGACCAGTGGTCGGGGAACACCTTGCGCAGGAACGGACGGCCCAATCCGGCAACGCCGATCCGATCATCGAGCCACTTGGTAGGCCCGGCGGCTAGCTTGAAGACAGGCCCCAGTTCCTTCTTGGGAGTCTCCGCCCGGACGGACGAATCGTCATTCACTGTGGTGGCTGGCTGGGCCATCAGTTATCGCCTACCTTGAAATCTTTCCGCGAGTCCCGCTCGAAGAAGCTCGGTCCGGTCGGGACATCGAATCCACTACGGGCGATGATATAGCCTTCGGCGTCGGTGGTGATCGGCAGTTGCGGCAGCGCGCGTGCAGCGGGGCCGAATACCACCACTCCCGAGTTGCCTAGATCGAAAGTCGACTGGTGACACGGGCACAGCAGGTGGTGCGTCTGTTGCTCCCACAGGCTGATCGGGCAGCCCACGTGAGTACAGATCTTGGAGTAGCAAAGGATGCCGCCGATTTGCCAGTCCTCACGCGAGGGAGGGATCGTGATCGTGTTGGGATCCATCCGGACGACGATGACTGCCGCCTTGGCCTTCTCTATCTGGTACTCAGATCCCTCGAGGTCTTGGAGGTTCGCGGGCTCCGCGTTGACCAACTGGCCGATCTCGATGTCCTGAGGCTTCATCGGTTCGAAGGTGACGTCGTGAACGACCCGCACGCCCGGGGCCCAGATGGTTGTTTCGATCGTCTCGGCCCGCTTCTTCTTGGTAGGCCATGGGCCGAGATCTGCGAGCCCGACGATCATGGGCAGCAAGATCGTGGCGAGGGCTGCCAGCAGGGTACGTCCGATGATCTTCCGCCTGGTGAGCTTGGATTCCTCGACGACCTCGTCCAGCTCGGTCAGCATGTAATTCTTGTCGTCATCGCTGGACGCTGCGCTGTGCCGGTAGTCGATCCTTTCCTCGTCGTCCATGAGCTTCCGAGCCCACTGCACAGCGCCAACGCCGAGGAAAAGCAACGCAAGGCCGAATGTCAGGCCGAGTAGCAGGTTTCTGCTGTTGGCCCGCAATGGACCGAAGTCGATCCACGCCTCGCCGGGCACAGCGAAATAGACGACAGCAAAACCGATTGACAGCAGCGGCACCAAGCCAAAGAAGGTGGCCACCTGACGGGTTGCCCGGTCGGCAGCCTTCTCGTCGACATCGGTAAGCCGTGGCAGGTGCTCCTCCAGTCCTGGATCGGGGACCGGGTATCGCTCCTCGTCGACTGTTGCAACCTCGGTGCCGGGCTGGCCGTGGGAAGTATCGTCACTCATTTGGCTTTCGCCCCTCTGGCTGCGATCCACATGGCAAAGAAAATTAAGCCGCCGACGCCGATGATCCAGGCCCACAGACCCTCACTCACCGGTCCGAGGCCGCCGAGCGCCAGACCGCCGTCGGACGGCCGCTCGTGCAGGGAGTTGAGGTAACCGATGATGGCCCGCTTGTCCTCCGGCCGCAGCACTTCCTCGGAGAACACCGGCATTTGCTGTGGCCCTGTCAGCATCGCTTCATAGACCCGCTGGCTGTCGAGGCCGATCAGCGGCGGCGCGTACTTGCCGTTGGGTAGTGCACCACCTGCGCCCTCGAAGTTGTGGCAGGCGGAGCAATTGGTACGGAACAGCTCACCGCCGCGCGCGAGATCCTCTGCGCTGAGGTTCGCCGTGTCGTAATTAGCCGGCTCAGGGATCGCCGGGCCTGGGCCAAGCGACGCCACGTAGGCAGCAAGGGCTGCGATCTCCTCTTCGGTGTAGACATTCGGCTTGACAGGTGCCTGCTCACCCGGCCTGGCCATCGGCATCCGCCCCGAGCTCACCTGAAAGTCCACCGCCGCGGCGCCAACACCGGTGAGCGGGGGGCCCTGGATGGTCCCGCTGATCTGGCCCTCACCGTTCAACCCATGACAAGAAGCGCAGCCGACGGCGAATAGTGCCTTACCCTCAGCGATCTGCTGGCTGTTTCCCGTGTCCGCCGACACCTGGGCCGGCGGCGCGATCACGCTGTAGAGCGCGCCCATCATGAAGAGCCCGAACACCAGCAGCAATGCCTTGGCTGCCGGGTGTCGGCGCCGGGAAGACAGGAGTCGCACTCGGGTCCCTCTCGTGTCCTGATGCAGGTGTGGGCCAAACAATATTCAGTTGTCCTGGACCGGAAACGGATGCACCGGCCCTGATGGTTCCGGTGCCTATTGCAGGATGTAGATGACGCCGAAGAGCGCAATCCACACCACGTCCACGAAGTGCCAGTAGTAGGACACTACAACCGCGCTGACTGCCTGCTCGTGAGTAAAGGTTCGAGCCAGGAATGTGCGGCCCAACAGCAGCAGGAAGGCGATCAGGCCACCGGTCACATGCAATCCGTGGAAGCCCGTGGCGAGGAAGAAGACCGACCCGTAGACATTGGATGAAATGGTCAAACCCTCATGGAACAAGGCGGCGTACTCGTAGGCCTGGCCGCCAACGAAGAACGCCCCCATAAGAAAGGTCAGCGTGTACCACTCCCGCAGTCCCCACCGCCGAAGGTTGAACAGTCCTCCGGCTCGGGAGACTTGGCCCCGCTCGGCGGCGAAGACACCCATCTGGCAGGTGAAGGAGCTCGCGACCAGCACGCTGGTATTGATGATGGCGAACTGGATGTTGATCAGCTCGGGCTGACTCGTCCAGAGCGGCACTGTCCCGGTCGCCGCGGCTTGGGAGTTGGTCACGTTCCGGATGGTGAAGTAGGCCGCGAACAGAGCTGCGAAGAACATCAGCTCCGAAGCCAGCCAGATGATCGTGCCGACGGCCACCGGCTCGGGCCGATTTTCACGACCACGCAGGCGCGATAGCGGGATGGGGTGCAGCGCGCCCTCCGGCATCGTCATGGATCCAGAGACTGCGTGTGTGTGCATTGCCACGTGGTCATTATTGCCGTAACCCGTGCTGAGGTCACCCCACGGCACAACTTTGTTATCCCGAGTCGCACGCGTTTGTTATCCCAAGTCGTAAGCGGTTCAACAGGGATTGCTGCCCTTCGACAACCCGAGGGTGGGCGCTTCGGTGCCAATGCGGTGCTGGCAGAGCCCGTCGGCGAGCCGACACTAGGCTGGGAGCGTGTTCACCAGGTTCGCCATGGTGCTCGTACCGCTGCACGCCACACCCACCAATCAGCCGCCCCCGCTGACGCCAACTCGGTTACTGACCGAATGGAGTTGGGAGTGGTCGATGGCGCTCGGCATCGCCATTGCAGGGGGGCTCTACATTGCTGGCCTGGTCGTGCTGCATCGCCGAGGCGATCACTGGCCTGTGCCGCGCAGCTTCTCGTTCCTGCTCGGTGGACTGGGGTCGATTGCATTTGCCACCATGTCGGCACTGGGTACCTACGACACGGTGCTCTTCAGCGTCCACATCGTGCAGCACATGATCTTGATGATGGTGGCTCCAATGTTCCTCGCCTTGGGGGCGCCGATCACCCTTGCGCTGCGGACGCTGCCGGCTCGACCGCGCACCATGCTGCTCGCCGTGTTGCACTCACGAGTGGCCCGAGTACTGACGTTCGCGCCGCTCACATTGGCGCTGTTTATCGCAACCCCGTTTGCCCTGTACTACTCACCGTTCTATGAGGCCTCGCTGCGCTCCGGCTTCTGGCATGCGTTTCTGCATCTGCACTTCATCATCATTGGCTCGCTGCTGATGTGGCCGCTGATGGGGATCGACCCCGTTCCCGGACGAATCAGCTATCCGCTGCGGCTGCTGATGCTGTTTCTGATGCTGCCCTTCCATGCATTCCTTGGCATCTCGATCATGAGCTCGACCGTGCTGATCGCAGAGAGCTGGTATCTCGCGTTCAATCGGACCTGGCAGCCCAGTCCACTAGATGACCAGTACCTCGCTGGTGGCATCTTGTGGGCTTCTGGAGATGCCCTGGCTCTGCTCATGCTGATAGCGCTCTTCGCTCAGTGGTACGCGCACAGCCAGCGGGAGGCTCGGCGCGAGGACCGTCGGCTTGACCGACTGGAGGCGCGAGCGCAGCAAGCAGCGACAGCGCCCGTGGGATCACGCGATCACGAGGAACCAGCACGCTACGATCAGGCCCGGGCCGGCCAGGCGGCCGAGGCTGAGATGCGACCGGCTGCTACCGGAGGACAACCTGGAGATGATCAATGAACCGCGATGAGGACCCTCGAGATGACGAGGTTCTGACGATCTTGTTGTACGCGTCGGACCGAACGACGCGCCAAGACGTCCGGCTGACGCTGGGGCGCAAGGTGGCAGCCGACCTGCCGCCGGTACGCCTACTGGAGGTGGCGACCCAGGCCGCTGTGCTCACCGCGATGGACGCTGGCGGCATCGACCTGGCGATCTTGGATGGCGAGGCGGTGCCCGGCGGGATGGGGCTGTCCCGGCAACTCAAGGATGAGGTTTTGCGCTGTCCGCCGATCCTGCTGTTGATCGGGCGTCCCGACGATGCGTGGCTGGCGACCTGGTCCCGAGCCGACGGCGCCGTATCGCACCCGGTCGATCCGCTCCGACTGCCCGCTGCGGTAGCTGCGTTGCTGCGTCCTCAAATGTCGACTGAGACAGCGGTCGCGCGGACGACCCCCGTGAGCTGACCGGTGGCGATCACGATGAACTGGCCGGAATTGCTGAGTGCCCTGGTGCGGGGCGAGGACCAGCCGGCCGAGGCCACTGCCTGGGCAATGGGACAGATTCTGAGCGGCGACGCGACGCCTGCGCAGCTGGCGGCGTTCGTCATTGCCCTGCGGTGCAAGGGCGAGACGGTCGAGGAGCTGACCGGCCTTGCCGACATGATGATCGAGTTCGCAACTCCGATAGAGATCGGCGGGCCGGCGGTCGATATAGTCGGCAGCGGCGGCGATCGGTCGAACACTGTCAACATCTCGACCATGGCCGCAATCGTGGCCGCCGCAGCGGGCGCGAGGGTCGTCAAACACGGCAACCGGGCGGCGTCGTCGGTGTGCGGTGCCGCCGATGTCTTGGAGGCGCTCGGCGTGGTGCTCGACCTGGCACCCGAGGCTCAGCAGCAGGTGGTGGACCAGGTTGGTATCGGGTTTCTGTTTGCCGCGCATTACCACCCAGCGCTGCGGCATGCGGGACCTACCCGACGCGAGCTCGGCATACCGACGACGTTCAACTTCCTGGGACCCTTGGCGAACCCGGCCCAACCCATCTCCCAGGCGGTCGGCGTGGCCGATCCCCGAATGGCTGACCTCATGGCCGGGGTCTTTGCATCCCGCGGCAACTACGGCCTTGTCCTCCACGGTGGCGACGGACTGGACGAGCTGACTACGACGACAGCCTCCACGGTGTGGGTGTACGCCGATGGGGAGGTCGAGCGGATGGAGCTGGACCCATTGAATCTAGGTGTGCCGCGGGCCAGCCTCCCGGACCTGGTCGGTGGAGACGCGACGGCCAATGCGGAGGTGGTGCGCGAGATGGTCGCCGGCAAGCCCGGTCCTATTCGCGATGTCGTTGTGCTCAATGCTGCTGCCCTGGTCGCGTACGGCAAGCCCGCGTCGCGTCGGCTCGAGGCTGACTTCGCCGACGAGCTGGAGCGGGCACGGTCGGCAATCGACTCGGGTGCGGCGCAAGCCAAGCTGCAGGAGTGGATCGAGGCCACTCAGTCCGTTCGCTAAGGCTCAGCGAACGGTGAATGTCTGGAGTGCGTCGCGGGCCTGGCGAGCGATGTCGGAGGCGGCGTCATTCGGCACCGAGCTGGCCGCCATGATCAACGATCCGTCGTCAAGCCTGACCAGCAGTGCAGTGACGGTGTCGTAGCGACTGGGCAGC
>Ga0307313_10000197_pt1 | contig 10476 bp, 6 predicted proteins | sample ER_DNA_203_FD_194510 | JGI IMG/M metagenome (GOLD analysis project Ga0307313, IMG submission 194510) | Bulk soil microbial communities from the East River watershed near Crested Butte, Colorado, United States - ER_DNA_203 | ecosystem: Environmental > Terrestrial > Soil > Floodplain | place: USA...
TGGAGACACCGGCCGCGCTGAAATGTCATTCAGAGTGAGTTCTGCGCCCGGCTGTGCTCAGAATGTCGTGATGACCGGCCCCTGCTCGAAGATGCGCCACGGATCGAAACGCAGACCGTCCGGCTCTGTCCCTTCGAGGAAGTATTCGACATAACGGCGCTCGGGTGGCGTCGACGCGTCGGCGACCATCCCAGTCACGCGGTCCACCTCGCCGGAAACGAGGCCGGCCGGCGGCTCCCAGGTGCCCGTCTCGCGGCCCGCGTACCAGCGCTGCATCATGCTGCCGAAGATCGGCGCGGCAAGCGAGCCACCGGCGGCGCCGGGCGTGATCATCTTCGGCCGGTCGAAGCCGAGCCATACCCCGGCGACGACTTCGGGCGTCATGCCGATGAACCAGACGTCGGTGTTGTCGTTTGTCGTGCCCGTCTTGCCGGCGACGGGAATCGTGGCCGGGAGATATCGCCTAACGGACTGCGCGGTGCCGTGCTCGACGACGTCACGCATCATGTCACGGACGATGAAGGCGACGCGCGGATCGAGGACGAGCGACGGCGCGACGGGCTTCGGGGCCCACACCGTTCGGTTCGCACGATCCTCGACGCGCACGACGAAGCGCGGCTCGACAGCCGAGCCGAGGTTGGCGAACGCGGCGTAGGCCGTCACGAGCTCGATCGGGCGGAGCGACGAGGCTCCGATGGCGCTCGACGGGACGATGTCGATCGGCGACTGGACGCCCAGCGCGTGGGCGAGCGCGGCCACGGAGTCCATTCCGAGCCGCTGTCCGAGCTGGACGGCGACGGGGTTGCGCGAGCGGGCCAGCGCTTCGCGCAGCGTGAGCTGGCCGAGGAACTGTCCGTCGGAGTTCTCCGGCTTGTATATGTCGCCGTTAGGCAGGGTGATCGCCAGCGCCGTGTCCTGGACGAGGGCGGTCGCCGGCGTGCTGTCGGCGACGGCGAGCGCGTAGACGATCGGCTTGAACGACGAGCCGGGCTGGCGGACGGCGTTCACGGCGCGGTTGAACGGGCTCTCCTGATAGTTGCGGCCCCCGACGAGCGCCCGGACGTCGCCGGTGACGGGATCGAGCGCCACGACCATCCCCTGCAGGTAGTCGCTGCTTCCCTTGGGCCGGTTCGTGTAGGTCGCGTGCTTGTAGCCCGGGCGCATCTCGACGGCGGCGGTCCCCTCGACGAGCGCGACCGTCGCCGCCCGCTGGAGCGCGGGGTCGAGCGTCGTGTAGACCTCGTAGCCGCCGTTCATCACCGGCACGCCACCGCGCTCGGCCTGCGTGCGCACGACGTCGACGAAGTAGGGAGCGGTGGCCGACATGCCGCCGTTAGGCACGGTGACGACCGGCTGGCGCTGGGCTTCCGTGGCCTGCTCCCTGCTGATGTAGCCTGCATTGGCCATCGCCGTCAGGACGAGATTGCGGCGCGCCTTGTTGCGATCGGGAAAGCGCCCCGGATCGTAGTCGACGGGACTCTTCGGGAGCGAGGCGAGGGATGCGGCTTCGGCAATCGTGAGCCGCGCCGCCGGCTTGCCGAAGTAATGGCGGGCGCCGGCCTCGATGCCGTACCAACCGTGGCCGTAGTTGATCTGGTTGAGGTACGCCTCGAGGATCTGTTCCTTCGTGTAATGCCGCTCCATCTCGCGCGCCGCTTCCTGCTCGCGGATCTTGCGGCCGATCCTCTTATCGCGCCGGTCGACCAGGTCCGGATGCATGTTGCCGACGAGCTGCTGCGTGATGGTGCTCGCTCCGCGTGGGTCGCCCAGGGCGGCGTCCTTGATCGCGCCCATGACGCCGACGACATCGACACCGTTGTGCTGGTAGAAGCGGTGATCCTCGATCGCGACGAAGGCGTGTCCGACATAGCGAGGCAGCGTCTTGATCGAGACGCTGGTGCGCCACTCCTTGCCGATCTCGCCAATGAGCGATCCGTCGCGCGCGTAGACGAGCGACGACTGCGGCGGCTGGATGAGCTGCCACGCTTCGCCGGACGACGGCGCTGGTTGCTGAGCGGGTTGCTGAGCGGCGATGTGGGCGGTCGTGCCAGCGAGCAACGCGAGCAGGAGCGCGGGACGTGCGAGGGACATGAGTAACGTGGAAGTTGGCCGGCAGCCGACGGAGCCGGCGCTTTTCGTACATACACCGGGGTCATGGAAAAGATAATGGCCCGCTCCGAGAGACGGTCGGCGTGTGCTCTGCGACACAACCGGGTTGCCCCGCTTCCTGCGCCCCCTCAACTTTCATTCATGTTGCGTCCCGTACACCTCGCTGTCGCCCAGCTGAAGCCGCGGAAGGGGGCATACGCCCACAACCTCGAGCGTCTGGGCGAGCTGTTCGCGCGACTCGACGCCGAGTCGCCCCGGCCCCAGCTGCTGCAGCTACCGGAGACCGCGCTGACCGGGTACTTCCTCGAGGGCGGCGTCAGCGAACAGGCGCGGACCGCCGGCGATCTCGCACGGGACCTGGCGCGCGTCTACGCGAAGGCGGCCCCCGGATCGACGCTCGACGTGGCGATTGGGTTCTACGAGGTCTGGGAGCATAAACTCTACAACAGCGCGCTGTACGTCACGCTCGGCGGCGCCGAGCCGGTCATCCATCATGTCCATCGCAAGGTTTTCCTGCCGACGTATGGACTGTTCGACGAGGAGCGGTTCGTGGAACGTGGCCAGACGATTCGGGCCTTCGATTCCGCGATCGGGCGGGTGTGCATGCTCGTCTGCGAGGATGCGTGGCACTCGTTGAGCGGCACAATGGCGGCGCTCGACGGAGCGGAGCTCGTGCTCGTGCATGCGGCGGCGCCGGCACGCGGCGCGTGGCGGGACGACGGTGTGCCCGGGCCGGCGAGTCTCGCGAGATGGGAGCGCCTGGTTCGCGACATCGCAGACGAGCATGGCGTGTACGTCGCGCTGGCGCACCTCGCGGGGAGCGAGGGCGGGAAGATCTTCGCCGGTGGGTCGGTGGTCGTCGGACCGAAAGGGGACGTCCGCGTGCGAGCGCCGCTGTGGGACGAGGCAGTGGCGACGGCGACGATCGATCTCGGCGACCTGGCGCGAGCGCGGGCGGACCTGCCGCTGCTCGCGGACCTCGAGACGATGATGCCGCACCTGACGGCGAATCTTTCGCGCGTGATGTCGCGCGAGGAGCCGCGGTTGGCATACGATGGCGGCTGCGAGGATGGCGGGGAGGAGAGCGGTGCGAAGCGGGCTTCGGCGCGGGGGGCCCCCCCCAAAAAACAACATCGCTCCGACGCTGCACGCGACCAGAAGCCTTCCGCTTCGGGTGATGGCGGATCCTTCCGTATTCTTCGCGCTGACGCTAACGGCGGCCCGCCTCCACTCGAGATCGATGCGACGCTCGTCGAGCAGTGGCTCGTTCACTTCCTCCGCGAGGAGTTCGCCACGCGACGTTTCCAGTGCGCGGTGATCGGCATCTCCGGCGGCGTCGACTCGGCGGTCACGGCCGCTCTCGCGGCGCGCGCCATCGGCCCGCAGAATGTGATCGGCGTGCGCATGCCGTATCGGACATCGAGCCCAGTGAGCTTCGAGCACGGCCAACTCGTGATCGACGCACTCGGTATTCAGGCTCGCACTCTCGACATCAGCGCCGCGGTCGACGGATATCTCGCCGCTGAGCCGGACGCCGATGCGTCGCGCCGCGGCAATGTCATGGCACGGACGCGGATGATCGCCCTCTTCGACCTTTCGGCGAAGCACAAGGCGATTCCGCTCGGCACAGGCAACAAGACCGAGCGGCTGTTTGGCTACTTCACCTGGCACGCCGACGATTCACCGCCGGTAAACCCGTTAGGCGACCTGTTCAAGACGCAGGTGTGGGCGCTCGCCCGACACCTCGGCGTACCGTCGGACATCGTCGACAAGGCTCCGACCGCCGATCTCGTCGCCGGCCAGACGGACGAGGGAGATTTCGGAATCAGCTACGGCAAGGCCGACCAGATTCTCAATCATTTCCTCTCCGGCTACGCGCCGGAGGACGTCGTGGCGCGCGGCTTCGCGGCGCAGGACGTCGAGCTGGTGCGGCGGCGGCTGGAAGGCACGCACTGGAAGCGCCGTTTGCCGACGGTCGCCATGCTCAGCCACAGCGCGATCGGCGAGAGTTACCTGCGTCCTGTCGACTACTGAAAAGAATTGCGCATCGGCGCAGGAATCGGGTGGGCAGCACGGCTAATGGGCTGTATCATGAGGTCGAGCCACAAGCGGCTCGACCTCATTTTCGAACCGTCCCACACCTGTCCTGCCATGTTGCGCACCGACTACGACCGTATCGAGCGAGCTATCATCTTCCTCGACGAACACGCGCGCGAGCAGCCCTCGCTGGCCCGCGTGGCGTCGGAGGTTGGATTGAGCGAGTCGCATCTTCAGCGGCTCTTTACCAGATGGGCAGGTATCAGCCCGAAGCGCTTCCTGCAGTTCCAGACGGTCGCGCACGCGCGGTCGCTGCTCGCCGAGTCGCACTCGCTGCTCGACGCCACCTACGAGTCCGGGCTGTCGAGCGCGGGTAGGCTGCACGACCTCTTCGTGACGATCGATGCCGTGACGCCGGGTGAGTTCAAGCGCTCCGGGGACGGGCTAACGATCGAGTGGGGCGCGCACGAGACGCCATTCGGCGAATGCGTGATCGGGGTGACCCCGCGCGGCGTCTGCGGTCTCAACTTCGCGCTGGCCGATGGTACGGCGGGCGCACTCGCACGCCTCGAGGACACATGGGAAGGCGCGCGCATGATCGAGAACCCGCAGGCGACCCGGTACGTCGTCGAGCAGGTCTTCGGCGAGGCGAGCGGACCGCGCGCGCCACTCGCGGTGCTCGTGAAGGGAACGAACTTCCAACTCAAGGTCTGGGAAGCGCTGCTCCGCATCCCGCTCGGTGCCGTCGCGACGTACGAGGACATCGCCATGGCGACCGGCTCGCCGCGTGCCGTGCGGGCAGTGGGAAGTGCGGTGGGACAGAATCCGGTGAGCTACCTCATCCCCTGCCACCGTGTCATCCGGAAGACCGGCGCATTCGGCAACTACGGCGGCGGCATCGCGCGTAAGCGGGCGATGCTGACGTGGGAGTCAGCGCAGCGAGAGACGGCGGACGTTGGACAGCTGGCCGTCGCGGCCGGCTGACGCAACTGCGAGAGTCGTTTAGGAGAACGAGCGGCCGCCCGTGAGGCGGCCGCTCGCTCTTTCGCTCAGGCAGCGAGGGGCCGGGCGAGCGCGAGGCTTACGGCGCGGCGTGCCGTGCGCTTGAGGGCACGGTGGACGGCGCGGGCGTAGCGGATGAAGTTCGCGCCCGCCCACGGATAGCGCACGAAGAAGTCGGTCGGGAGCATGTCTCCCTTCAACATGTTGCAGTGTGCACACGCGGCAACGAGGTTGCCGGGCGCATGGCAGCCGCCCCGGGCCAGGGGATGTACGTGGTCGAGCGTCGCTATCTCGTATCCGAGGGGCGCCGCGCAGTACACGCAGCGGCGGCCGCAGTCGCGCATCGCGGCGTGCTTGTACGCGCGCTTGGTCGCGGCGGCGCTGACGCCGCGAGCGCGGCGGGAGAAGGTGCGCGGAAAGCGCGGGACCGACGTGCGGTGTTGGCTCGGGGTGTGTCGCGGCATTTCACCACGGGGTGCGGGACGGGTGACGTGGAGGGGGGGAAAAACAACGACGCCCCGCGCCGGGATGTGATCCCGGAGCGGGGCGTATTGCATGGGCGGCGAAGCAGCAGCGCGGGCACGAGTTGCCCACGCCTTTCCAGTCGATGTTGAGGATCGCCGGTCGCTTCGTTCATCCGCCTCCGATCGCTGCGCGGTACTGCTGACCGCTACTGCGCTAGAGTGCACCCGTCATGCCAATCGCGCTAGGGGCGATGGCGACGGAAATGGTCGCATAGGCTCCATAAATACAACGAACGAGCGGGGCGCCGGTAACGCCCCGCTCGTAATGGCCATCACAGCGTCAGCCCGCGGCGATGCGAGACGATATGAGCGCCGGGGGGGTGTAGGCGCGCATCGGATCGCCGAGGGCAGCAATGATACGCGCCGCGCAGGCGTCGAGCTGCATCCGGTTCGGCATCTCCGAGTCGGGGAATGGCAGCTTCACGTCGAAGCCGTCGCCGGCGAAGCGAGGGATGACGTGGACGTGATAGTGGAAGACGTCCTGGCCAGCGGCCGCCCCGCTGCTGACGATCATGTTCGTACCTTCCGCTTTCGTCACCTGGCGCACGGCCGGCTCGACCTTCATCGCCACCTCGAAGAGGTGCAGCGCGAGCTCCGGTGGGATGTCGGCAAGTGACTCGTAGTGCGTGCGCGGGACGACGAGCACGTGACCCGAGTTCACCGGTTGAATGTCCATGAACGCGAGTGCGCTCGAATCCTCGTAGCAGACGCTGACTTCGGCGGCGCCGCGAATGAGATCGCAGAAGGTGCAGGGTCGTTTCGCCGTCGGCATATGAGCCTCGGAGAGTTGGGTAACCGGCAATCGGTGGGCAACAAGGAGCACGGGGAGTGCCACCGCATTGGGGCATTCGCCGTGGGAGTTCGCGGAAACCGGCTACTCGCGACGTGGCCCCAAACGGGTCCGGATGCCGGGAGCGGCGCGAATCGGAGGCGCCGATGCTCGCAGCGCGACCGGCGTCGCTCCGGAGCGTTTTGCGGCTATCCCGGACTTCCCTACGAACAACGTCAGGCTGTCGGATGCGAACAGTCTGGCGACGTCGCTGGCAAGAATGGTCGTCTTCCCATCCGCAACGCCGGTGATGACGACGTCGCTCCTCGTCAGATCCTTGTCGAAGATCAGCGTGTCCCTGTCGAACCTGGCGATTCCGAGCGGGTCGGAAAGCACCACGAGAACCGGGGCGACCGACGCCACGGACAGATAAACGCTCACCCGAGCGCCATCGGGCCCGATCGAAATTGTGTCGGCGGAGAAGCTGATCACCCTCGGCGCGTTGTCGCTGACACTGATCCGGGACGTATCGCTCTCCACGCCACGCACGGTCGCGTAGATCCCGCTGGTGCCGAACGCCTTTGCGTGCACTTCCCCGATGCTGTCGACTTCGACCACTCCCTGCCCACCCTTCCAATTCGCTTCAGCCGGACTGAAGGACATCGGCGCGCGATTTCCGTCGAACAGGCCGAGCGTTAGGCGCGCACGACCTTCGAGACCAAGCACGAGAGTGTTAGGCGAGACCGTTGCCGACTTGGCGATCTGGCTCACCGTCAGCTCCGAGCTTCCGGAGACAGTGTCGACCGTCGCCACGATCGGCGTCACGCCGTTGCCGACCGCGCGCACCACCAATGAGTCGCCATTCGCGAGATCGATGACACCGACGGTCGCATCGCTGACCGTCCAATTGAGTGCCGGAGCCGGAATCACCGATCCGCGAGCGTCGAAGACCATTGCGTGGAACGTCCACGTCAGCCCCAGGGCATCAAGTCGCGTGGGCGCACTCACCTGCACCTGCCTCGCGACTTGCGTGACGGAGACGAACGCCGAATCCGACGTGCCACCAGCCTCCGTGACGACGACGAGCGCGTTGCCGACTCCGATCGCGGTGACGAGGCCGAAGGGATCCACCGATACGGACGTCGCACCCCCAATGACCGAATAGCTGTAGGCACCAGCGACAAGAGTCGAATCGGGCGCGTATGAGCGCGCGACGAGCTGTACACGATCGCCGAGGGAGGACAGCTGCACGCTCGCCGGCGAAATAACCGTCCGTGCGATGCTGGCCGCGGCCTGCTCGACGCGAACTGTTGCCGTCGCAGACACACCCTCCGACGTCGCGGTTATCGTTGCAATCCCGACCGCGAGTCCATTCAGGGTGCCGTCGGTGGCGATACTGGCGATGAGCGGATCGGAGCTCGTCCAGGTGATCGTCCGTCCGGTGAGCGGATTGTTCTGTGCGTCGCGCGGTTCAGCTGAGAAACGCGCCTGTTGGCCGATGAGGAGCGCGAGCGTGTCGGGGACGATGACGATGCTGGCGATCGGAATCGGGGTGACGACGACGACGGTCGTGTCGGACTTTCCGCCACTACTGGCGACGATCCGCGTCGTGCCTCCGCTCACGCCGAACACCTGACCGAGCGCGAGGGTCGCCGCACCACTCGAGAGAGCTTGCTGTTGCGCGGACCCGCCGATGACGCCGACGACAGTGGCGATCGCCGGGTCGAGCGACGTCCAATCGACGGGACGACCGAGTGACGCCCCGGTCGCGCTGCGCACGTCTGCGGAGACCGTTGCGAACTGCCCGGGCGTGAGATGAAGCGAGTCGGCGTTGAGCACGACCGACGCGACTTTCAGCCTGATGGGAACAAGCACAGAATCCGCCGCGCCGTTGAAGGCGCGCCCGACGATCCAGACGTCGTTTTCGATCGCACCGCCGAACACCGTCGCGGTCGATGGACCGCGTGACGAGATCTTGGCGAGTGTCGTATCGCGCGACGTCCATCCGACGTACAGCGGTACGATGCGCTGCTCGAAGCTGTCGTAGCCGACTGCCGTAAGGGCGAGTGAGTCGCCGCCGAGGAGCGCGGTATCGGAGAGCGCGACGGAGAGGAAGCGAACGGCCGTATCGGGCGCCACGTACTGCAGCACGCTAAACAGCGGCTCGTTGCGGCCCGGACTCGCGATGACGTCACTCGAGGACTTGAAGAGCGTGTCGCCGGCCGTGTCCGTCGCGGCGAGAGCGAGCGTGTAGCGCTGCGAAGCTCCCGCGAACGTGATGTCGAATGTGAGGACGGCCGTATCGCGGATGAAGGGCGCTACGATGGTGTATGCTCTGCCGCCACCGACAGGCGTCAGTGTGCCGACAACCTTTTGCAGCGAAACAAAGCTCGGGCCGCCGCTGAGTGCGGCGCGTTGCAGCTGCGGCGCGACGGCGAGCGACAGCTGGTTCGGCAGACCTGGGGCGAGGGGATTGGAATCGCGGCAGGTGAGGCTGGAAAAGGCCAGCGCCAGGACTCCCGTCTTGCGTAGGCGCGAAAGCGATCGGGAGTGAAGACCAAGGGTCGACATGCACGTGGGCTGGCGGGACGCGAACAGAATTCGATCTTCGCGGAGAAGGGGTCTCCGCGAATACATGGAATGACGCGGGTGAGCGGTGGTGGGTCACCTGTCCGGAACGGCGGCGACCGGGTGCCGGTGATCGAGGCTGCGGGGTCAAGCGACGATAGGGACAGCCACGGGCGGTTGCCGTAGCATGCCTCACAGAGTGCATGCTATCTTCCGATCCTGACGCACGTTCCGCCTTCTGCCGCATCCCAGACGATGGCTACCCAGACACGAGCCGAGCGCAAGAGCACCGCGGGCCTCAGTCGCGACAAGCTCCTCGCCGCCTATCGCACGATGTACCTGTCGCGCCGCCTGGACGACAAGGAGGTGCAGCTCAAGCGGCAGAACAAGATCTTCTTCCAGATCTCCGGCGCGGGGCACGAAGCGGTGCTGGCGGCGGCTGGAATGGTCTGCAAGGCAGCGTACGATTGGTTCTACCTGTATTACCGCGACCGCGCGCTCTGCCTGCAGCTCGGCGTGACGCCGAACGAGATGCTCTACCAGGCGGTCGGCGCGGCTATCGACCCGAGCTCCGGTGGTCGGGAGATGCCCAGCCACTGGGGGCACAAGGATTTCAACATCGTCTCGACGTCGTCTCCGACCGGCACGCAGTTCCTGCAGGCCGTCGGATCGGCCGAAGCGACGTTGCGAGCGAAGCTCCTCAAGATCACCGAGGGTTTCCACAGCGATGAAGTCGTCCTCTGCTCGACCGGCGAGGGCACGACGAGCGAGGGTGAATTCTGGGAGTCGCTGAACACGGCGGCGAACCTGAAACTGCCCGTGGTCTACCTCGTCGAGGACAACGGCTACGCGATCTCCGTCCCGGTCGAGGTGAACACCGCCGGCGGATCGATCTCCAAGCTCGTGCAGTCGTTCCCGAACTTCTTCATCGAGGAAGTGGACGGCTGCGACTTCCTGGCCTCGTACGAGACGCTCAAGCGGGCTGTCGACTACGCACGCAAGCGGAAGGGTCCAGCGCTCGTGCACGCGAAGGTAATCAGACCCTACTCGCACTCGCTGTCCGACGATGAGACGATGTACCGTCCGACATCGGAGCGTGAGGCGGACGCCGCACGCGATCCGCTGACGCAATACCCCGCCTGGCTCATCGCCGAGGGACACGCGACACAGGACGAGATCGACGCGATCAAGGCCGAGGCGGACGTGACGGTGCAGGCGGCGACCGACGACGCGTTAGGCCAGCCGCAGCCCGGCGCGGACACGGTCTACAACTACGTGTATTCGCCCGACGTCGATCCGACGAGCGAGCAGTTCGACACCGAGGACGATCCGCAGTTCAGCGGCGCGCCGACGACGATGGTCGACCTGCTCAACGCGTGCATGAAGGACGAGATGCGCCGCGACCCGAAGATGCTCGTCTTCGGCGAAGACGTCGCCGACGTCTCACGCGAGGAGAATATCGGCAAG
>Ga0307313_10000203_pt1 | contig 10389 bp, 8 predicted proteins | sample ER_DNA_203_FD_194510 | JGI IMG/M metagenome (GOLD analysis project Ga0307313, IMG submission 194510) | Bulk soil microbial communities from the East River watershed near Crested Butte, Colorado, United States - ER_DNA_203 | ecosystem: Environmental > Terrestrial > Soil > Floodplain | place: USA...
GCAGGGTCAAGGAGCCTTCCCACGTCTTGTTCTGCAGCGAGCCAGCGTTCTGCCACTGGGTCGGGAACCCCGTCGACACGGATACCGGGGCCGGCAGGATCTGGTTCTTCGTCGTCGAGTTCGCGAAGGTGACCGTCAGTCCGTACTTGCTCAGTATCTCGAGGTCGCCGCTCAGCTCGACCTCGGTCGAGACTTCGGGCTTGAGACGCGGATTGCCTAACGCTACGGCGTTCAGCGTGCCGCCGGCGCCAATCGTATACTGCTCGTACTGCGCGACGTAGGGCGGCGTGTTCCCGGCCGATCCGACAGACGCCTTGAACGTCAGTCCGCTGATCGCCGGTGCTGGCCACCACGGCTCGCGCGCCATGAGCCACGCCGCCGACGCGCGGCCATACGTCTGGAAGCGGTTGTCCGCGCCGAAGCGCGAGCTGCCATCCTCACGAACCAGGAGATCGACCGTGTAGCGGTCCCAGATGTCGAAGAAGGTGTTGCCGGCAATGCTCACCTGCCGCGTCGAGTTCTTGACCGTCGGAATGCGGATGATGTTCGTCGCATTCGCGCCGACTGGCACGCCACTCACGCGTAGCTGGTTGGCCTCCAGCAGGCGCCGGTCGAAGTCCTGCTCCTCGTACAGTCCCCTGATGTTGAAGCGCGCGTTGACGTCCTTGAGGACCTCGCGATGTGCGGTCAGCTGAGCGCTGGTGTTGATCGCCTGCGTGTTGTCCACGCCGTTCAGAATCCGTCCGTTGTTCGTTGCCGCATCGGTGTTCGTCGTGCGGAAGTTACGGTCCGAGAACTGTTGATAGTTGAGGTTCAACCGGTCGATGCTGAAGTTTGCCTCGCCGTCCAGCCAGTCGAGAGGCGTGTAGCGCAACGTGCCGCCAGCCAGGTAGCGGTAGCGGATGTCCTCGCGCTTGATGTTGGCAAAGCTGTACAGCGGGTTTTCGTTCTGGACGCCTCCCGAGCCGAGGTTCGTCCGAATGTATAACCGGCCGTACTGGTCGTGCTGCGTGATGTCGACGATCGCAGGCGTGCGCGTTAGGCGGAAGAAGCCCGCGCCTCCCTCCTCCTGGTTGCTGCCGTCCTGATTGCTTCGGCTCAGGTAGGAGTTCGCCCCAAACGACCACTGGTCGTTGATCTTGTGGTCGAGGTTCAAGCGGCCGTTGAGGCGGTCGTAGCCCTTGAGGCCCTGAATCGCGCCGTCCTGCTCGGTGTAGCCGACGCTCGTCCGGAACGACGTCTGTCCGAAGCGGCCGGCAAGCGAGATATCGTTGATCGTCACCGGCTTCGGATCGACCAGTTGCTCCACGGCATTGTATGTCTTGCCGGGAAACACACCTGTCACGAACGCGCGGCGGAGGATGTCGCCGGTCGTGACGGCGCCCGGATCGATCGGGAACGACGGCGGCGTTGCGGCAAAGTCGCCTACCGTGTTGTTGACGCGCGCCTGCTCGATGTGATAGTCGATCGTCCGCGTGCAGAGGCTGTTGGTCGCGTACGAGTCGAGGACGCAGAAGCGCGTGCCCGTCTCGTCGAACAGGAACGCGTTGTACCGTGCGATGCCGAAGTCGCTCTCGATGTCGTTCAGACCGAGCTCGGAGCGGACCGTCGTGCTCACGCCGTCGCTACCGCTCTTCCCCTTCTTGGTCGTGATCTGGATGACGCCGGCCGCCGCGCGGGATCCGTACAGCGATGATGCCGCCGCGCCCTTCACGACCTCCACGCTCTCGATGTCCGACGGATTGATGTCAGCGAGGCTCGAGCCGAGGATGACGCCGTCAACGATGTACAGCGGTTCCTGACTGCGCCCATTCGCGTTGATCGACGTGGGGCCGCGGAGGATCACCTGCGGCGCCGTACCTGGACGTCCGCTCGTCGACGCGATGTTCGCGCCGGGGACCTTACCCTGCAGCTGGCTGAGCGGGTTGACCGCCTGCACTGGCATGTCCGCCGAGTCGACACGCGCCACGGTGAACGGCACCTTCGCTCGCTCGGTGCCCGCCGTCACCCCCGTGACGACGACCTCCGACAATCGCGTCGGGTCCACCGCCAGCGTGAAGTCGACGGTCTGCGGACCGGGGTTGAGCGTGATCGTCCGCGTTTGCGGCTGGTATCCGATGAAACGCGCGCGCAGCGTTACCGGCTGCCCTCTTACCCGCGCCGCCGGTACGAGCAGCGTGTAACGACCCTCGTCGTTCACGAGTACGCCGGCATTCAGATCGGTAATCAGTACGGACGCGCCTACCAGCGGCCGGCCGCCCTCCGCCGTTACCTTACCACTGATCACCGTAGCTTCGCCCTGCGCATTCGCTTTGCTGGCGACGGCTGCGGCGGCCACGATGAGTGCTGCCACGATTCGAAACTTTGAGCCCATCGACATCGCGCCCCCTCACTAAGGAGTGGTGGTCAGTTCATCCCTTGAGTCGATTGAAATGCAGAACCCCCCACATGGCGGGGTACGTCACGAGCTAGATGACTTCCGACAACACATTTTCTCGCATGTGTTTCCTCCGGTTGATGGTCGCCTCGACGCCGGGAATGGCTCAACCGCCAGCCGTTTAAGAAACAAACGGTTTGGCGGTTGGCTGTGTAAAATTGTCTCGCGGGAGTGTGTCCCCGCACCTCAGCGGTGGCGTGACTTGAACGCTCACTCAGCAACGGCGCAACGCGCCTTGCTCTAGACTGGGGAACGATCTCGGGGGGAGTCGCGGCTGTGACCTGAGCCGCTTAACGCGACTATAATATGCGCGTCTCCGACCTGTCAAGAAGAGGTAAGGCTTCGGTATTGACTGGGTTCGGGAGCCCCCGACCGGGAGCGTCGTATCAGTGTCGGCCGCGTCGGCGGTCGGCGTCGAAGCGGAATTGCATCTGCACGATCTGGCGTACCCGCTTTCCCTTGGACAAGCCCGGACAGAAGTGCGCCTCCCGCAGCGCTTCCTGCACCGCGCGCGCGAACAAGGGGTGCGATGACGACAGCACCCCAAAGGTTTCCGCCTCGACCATCCCGCTGCTGTCGACGACGAACTCCGCGATGACGATCCCGCTCGTGCCCGACGCGAGCAGCTCGGGCGGGAACCCGACCCTCATCCGGGTCGCACTATCAAGCTGCGCGGACACGTCGACGTCGGCGGCCGTCAACACCGATTGCTGGGCGTGAAGTCGCTCGAGCTCCTCGACAGTGGCGACGATCGGTCGGCGTCGCTCCTCCGTGTCCGAACCGCGCGACCAGAGGAGCAGCGTCCCGCACCGCGCATCGTCGCGCATCCCCTGGTAGCGGAACGGGGCACCGCTCGCCGTCGCGTAGAGCTCGATGCCTTCGATCGTACGCGGCGGAAACGAGTTGATGTCGACCTCGCCGGCCGGCATCGGCATGCCATCGAGCCAGACGAGTGGCGGGCATCCTCGGCCGCGCAGGCGGATTCGCCCACGCACGACGTCCACGCCCGGCGCCTTGCGAAGCACGTCGCTCAGCTGCCTCGGATTGCCCTCGTCGATCATCTCGCGCGTGATGAAGAAGCCGCCTGTGTTCGACTCGAGGCGCTCGAAGTATCCGGCGAGACGACCCGTGTGGCGCTGGCGCTCGGCGCGCACGACTACCGATTCGAGTGTGTTCGCCGCGGCTCCGAGACGGAAGACAGCTATCGCCGGCTGTCCTTCGATGATCGCGACGTGGAGCGTCTCTGGACGAAAACCCAGGCGCCGCGCCTCCAGGAGCAGCGGTCCTAACGGCAGCGGCGTCAGTCGGAACTGCCCGTGCTCGTCCGTTCGCGTGCTCCGCTCCACGGTCAGGCTCCGCACCTCCGCAGCGACGAGCAGCGTGCCCGATGAATCGGAGACCGAGCCGACGACGGAACCATTCCCCGACTGGCCACGCACGCCCGCCGGCCAGGTCGCGAGCAGGGCGCACGCGCAGAGGGCGGCGTGGCCGTTAGGCAGCAGGAGGCACGCTCTCGCGGTCATTTTATCATCGCCGCTCCGAGGATCCAGACGGCCATCACGAAGCCGATGCCGACCTTGAGCGCCGCCGCGGTCACGCGTCCGAGCAGCGCACCGGTCGCAACCTTCGCCGCCGGCCCGGCGCGCACGCCTCCGGCGAGCTCGAACAACAGCGCCCCGGCGAAGGCACCCAGGAATGACCCGATCATCGAGCCGATTATCGGAAGCGGAATTCCGGCGAACGCACCCACGACGCCACCCACCATCGCGCCCCACCCTGCACGCTTCGACCCGCCGTAGCGGCGCGCGTACCTGCCGGCGAGCATGAACTCCAGAATTTCGCCGATGATCGCGAGCACGCCGACGATGACGATGCTCACCCACCCGATCGACTCGTGCGTCATCGCCGCGTAGGCGACGGCGGCGCCCAGCATGACCCACGTCCCGGGTAGCCCGAGCGGGATGAGCAAGATGCAGCAGAAGAGCACGAACCCCAGCACCAGAATACCCATCAGTCGATCTCCCGTGCAGCGGCGGCGAGCAGCCGCGCCATGTCTTCGACGCCCTCCCCGCGAAGCGCGCTCAGATCGTCCGCACCGCGATGGATGCGCGACAGTGTGGCCAGCGTGCCGCGGCTCAGCGTCACCGCGTCCCAACCTGCACTCGCAAGCGCTACGCCGTCGGTGAGCACGCCGGGAATCGTCGGACCGGTGCGCACAACCGTCGCGACCGCGCGTGCGGCGCGCAGCACCGCGGCGCGCGCGCGCCCCGCGCGGCCGTGCACCATGCAGAGCACTGTTCCGCGATCGTCGACGCCGTCCACGTTGAGCGCCACTCCCCGCCCACGTCGAGCGGCGAACGCTCGCGCGCCCGCCATCCCCAATTCCTCGGCGCTCGTCAGCGCGATTCCGATCGCCATCTCGCGTGGCAGCATCGCGGCGGCTCGGAGCACGGTGACGACACCCGAGGCGTCATCGACCGCGCCTGGCGATCGCGTGCCCACTGTGCTCGCGATGACCGGCAGCGATGCCATCACTCCGACCAGTGTGACGACGATCCACGCGCCGGCGCTCGGGTCTACGCCAAACGCGCCCGCTACGCTCAGACTCGCGAGAGCGACGAGCGCGATCGCCGAACCGGCAATTCCCGCGACGCGGCCGAGCATCGGCACCGGCTGCGACTTGCTGTCCAGGTGCGCGACGAGCCACACTCTCGGTGCGCCGCGTATCGCGACGAGGTTCGACGCGCTCGCGCGCAACCACGGCAGGCCGAGCACGCCGCGTCGCGCCATCCAGGTGGCCGCCGCGCCAGCGGCGACCGTCGTCGCGACGAGCATGGCGAGCGCGGCGCCCGGGTGATCTCTCAGCCCGAGGGTGCCGGCGGCGACGGTCGTTAGGCAGGCGACCGCGCCGGCAGCGGGAGTCGCCCACTCACCGGGGAAACGCGAGAAGTCGAACGGCTCGTTGGCAACGGCGAAGCCGAGCGACCGCAGCTCCGCCGCGCAGTAGGAACGCGCCGCCGACTCGGCGTCGCTGCCGGCCGGGCGTGGCGCGCGCGCGATCGCCTCGAGAAGGCGGCGCGTCGCGGCGCCGCCGACATCAGGCAGCGAGGCCCGGCTCCGCGCGCCGCAGCAGCTCGGCGACGCGCGCCTCGTCCGATGGCGACAACGGAAGTAGCGGCGACCGCACCGGACCGCCCTTCATGCCGACCAGGTCCATTGCCGTCTTGATGCCCGCGACGCCAAGTCCGTTGACGATCTGCGCGGCCAGCGGCGTGAGCTGATCCTGAGCCCTGCGCGCCGAGGCCGCGTCACCGCGCGCGCCGCCGACTTGACCCTCATAGACGCGCGCCGCGATCCGTCCCGCGAACAGCGCGACGCCGAGAATGCCTCCTCGTGCTCCGCGCTGGAGCGCTGGCTGGAACGTCGTGCCGCTTCCCGTCAGTACGGTGAACTCGGGCGACTGGGCGAGGTCGATGTACTTGCCGAGCAGCTCGAGATCGCCCGAGCTGTCCTTGATGCCGATCACGTTCTTGTGCTTCGCCAGCTCGGCGACGAGCGGCGGCTCGAGGACGAGATGCGCGTACTTCGGGATGTTGTAGAGGATGACGGGCAGCGGGCTCTGATCGGCGACGCGGCGGAAATGAGCGAGCAGGGCCTCACGCGTCATCGCCGTGAGATAGTAGTGCGGCGAGATGACGAGCACTGCATCTGCCCCGCGGCGCTCCGCTTCGCGCGCGCGGCCGACTACGACGCGCGTCGACTCGCCGCCCACTCCGGCGATCAGCCAGCGATCGCGCGGAACCTCGCCACGCGCCCACGTCACGAGATCGCTGCGCTCTGACTCGTCGAGGAGCGCGGCCTCGCCCGACGAGCCGCAGACGACCACGCCGTGCAGACCCATCGCCAGGTGACTCCGCACGTTCTCGACGAACGCATCGCGGTCGAGCCCTTCATCTTTCCAGAACGTCGTGACCACAGGGCCGAGCACCCCGCCTAACGTACCCGCATCGAGGGATGGGGACATGTCTCGCTGGCTACGGGTTGAGGAAGTCCAGACCGCCGGCGAATACATCCGGTGGCGCGCTCTTCGGCGCGGCGCCCACCGTCGGCGCACCGGGCTTCACCGGCGCGCCCGGCTTCCCTGGCCCGGCCTTGGATGTGCCGCCGAGCGTGCGCATCTGGAGATCGAAGTCGCTCGGGTTCGATGCGGCCGCGTGCGCGACTTCGTACGATACGTCGCCCGACGCGACGAGGTCCTTGAGATGCTGGTCGAACGTCTGCATGCCGTACTGCTCGCGTCCTTGTGCGATGTAGTCCTTGATCTCCGGCATGCGGTCGCCGTCGATGATCAGATCGCGGATCGTCGGCGTGACGATCATTACTTCGCACGCGGCGGCGCGCCCCTGGCCGTCGGCGCGCGGCAGGAGCCGCTGCGAGATCACGGCATGGAGCGATTCCGCGAGCCGGACGCGGACGATCGCCTGCTCGGCGGTGGGAAACATCGCCGTGATTCGCATGATCGTGCTGATCGCGTCCTGCGTGTGGAGCGTGGAGATGAGGAGGTGCCCGGTCTCGGCAGCCTTGATCGCCGTGTCGATCGTTTCGGCGTCGCGCATCTCGCCGATCATCACGACGTCGGGATCCTGCCGCAACGCGGCGCGCAATCCCATCTTGAAGCTCTCCGTGTCGACGCCGATCTCGCGCTGCGTCAGCGACGATTTGATGTCGCGGTGCAGGAACTCGATCGGGTTCTCCAGCGTGACGATGTGGCGGTTCTCGTTGGTGTTGATGTAGTTCACCATCGCCGCCATCGTCGTCGATTTGCCCGAGCCGGTGACGCCCGTGACGAGCACCATGCCGCGCTCCGCCTGCGCGATCTTCGACAGCGCGTTAGGTAGCTTGAGCTGCTCGATCGTCGGCACCTCGAACGGGATGACGCGCATCACGATCGCGAAGCTCGACCGCTGGCGCAGGATGTTGACGCGGAATCGCCCGATCCCGGTCGCGCCCCAGGAGCAGTCGTAGTCCGTGATCTTGTCGATCCGCGCGCGGTCGTCCTCGTTCTGGATCAGCCGGAGGGCAATGGCCCGCGTCTGCTCGGGCGTCAGCGCCTGCTTCGTCAGCGGCACCAGCTCGCCATGGATGCGGGCGCGAAAGACATCGCCGGCCTTGATGTGCAGGTCGGAGGCGCCGCGGTCGACAGCGGCCTTGATGATTTTTTCCATCTTCTCCTAGTATCCCGCGTGCTTGTCGACGACGTTCAACATCGGCTTACCGGCGGCGTAGCGCGTCCAGTTATCCGCGAACAGATCGAGCTGCCGCTCCCAGAAGCGCCGCGGCGACACCGCCGAGACATGCGGCGTCAACAGCACCTGTCGAAGCTGCCAGAGGCGACTCTCCGGCGCCAGTGGCTCACTCGAGAACACGTCGAGCACCGCGCCACGCAGCCGACCAGCAGAGAGCTCGTCGGCCAGCGCGACCTCGTCCAGTAGACTGCCCCGCCCGACGTTGGCGACGATCGCATCGCGCGGTAACATCGCCAGCCGCTCTCGCGTGAGAAGTCGTTCGGTCGCCGGCGTTGCGGGAGTGGCCAACACTACGATATCGGCAGCGGGCAGTTCTTTCTCCAGTGCGTCCGGCCCGACGACCCGTTCGATGCCCGGCGGGGCTCCTAACGCCGGGCGGCGGCGCACTCCCACGCATCGCGCACCGAAGTGCGACAACCCGCTCGCGATCGCCTGGCCCAATCCTCCTGTCCCGATGATCAGCGCCTGGCAGTCGGCAAGTTCACGCACTGTCGAATCGTCGCCCGTAAATGGACGCTTGTCCCACACGCCGGCGCGGTGTTGATCGACGGCGATGTCGAACGACCGCAAAAGGAAGATGACACCGGCGACGACGTGCTGCGCGATCGGTGGCGCGTGGATACCCGCCGAGTTCGTGAGTATCGCGTCGGAGGCGAGCATTTCCGGGAAGAGCGCGGCGCCGACACCGGCGGCGGCGGAATGCACCCAGCGAAGCCGAGGAGCGGCGACGAAGATCGCGCGCGACACGCCGAATCCGAAATACACTTCCGCGTCGCGCACGGCGTTCAACGCTTCCGGACTCGGCGCCGTGCCGCCATCGCCGTCGGACACCGTCGGCGAATCGACGAAGCGGACTTCCCAGCCGCCAGGCGCATTAGCGAGCAGTCGCTTGCGGCCTGAGGCGGGGAGCGACCAGTTCCGCGATGTCGCGGCGAGGTCCAGGACAGCGATGCGGTTCGGCGATCTGCTCACGCGTACTCGAGATCTGTGCTCACAAGTCGTTCCGCTGCCGTGTCGATCGATCCGCGTGACGCGATTTTCTTACACGCTGGCGACGCCAGTCACGCGCCGGTCAATCGAACTGCACGCTGAGTACGTCGTTTCGGCGCATCAGCGCTCCCGACACGATGTCGTACTGCCGCGCTGGCCCGACCAGCTTCAGCTCGTACGTGCGGTCGTCGGAGTGCTCGTATACAGACTTGGATAGTACCTGAACGCCGGCCGAATTGAAGATCTGTTCGAGCTCGTCGAACGATGTGCGCGGCAAGACGCGCAACGTCCCGCTGATCACACGTCGCGTCGCGAGAAGACGCTTCTCGGCTTTCCCCAGGCCGTAGAGCACACTCGTCACGATCAGCGCCGCGCCGCATGCCTCGTAGTAGCTCCCGCTGCCGATCGTCAGCCCGATCGCGGCGACGACCCAGATCGTCGCCGCCGTCGTCAGACCAACGACGGTGCCGCGCGCCTGGAGAATTGTTCCGGCGCCCAGAAAGCCGATGCCGGAGATGACCTGGGCGGCAAGGCGCGCCGGGTCCCCGACGCGCGCACCGGTATCCGTGATGCCGATGCGGATCGAGAGATCCATCAGCATCGCCGAGCCGACGCAGATCAGGATGTTGGTGCGGAGACCGGCGGGCTTCCCCGACAGCTCGCGCTCGAGGCCGACGAATCCTCCGAGGAGGACGGCCAACGCAAGCTTGGCGAGGAGGTCGAGCCGAAGCGCCGTTACGACGATGCCGGCCGACGGGAGGTCGGCGGTTCCAGGCGCGGAAATGAGTTCGAGAAAGAGCAGACGAGCTCCTCCCGCGCGAGACGCCTATCCATTCCCCAGTTCGCGAACTTCGTCAGGCGAGGTCTGCGGCGACGAATCGCCGTACGAGATGCTGCGTGCCTGCTCTTCGAGCTGGGAGATCGTCGCCTCGTCGGGCTCAGTCGGGGTGGCGAACTGGCGGAAGACCGTGCTTCCGCACCTCTCACATGTAATGGACGACGGAACCGCCGTATCGAAAAACTGCTCCGCGCCGCAGGTGATGCAGACCATCGTCACGAGGCCTCGCGGCCCGGAGTTGCTCGCCATTTCGTCCTCCCGAGGGTTCACACCAAGACTAAGCAAGTCCCATGCGCTCCTTGACCTCGCCCATCGTCAGCCGCGCCACGCCTCTGCAGTGCTCCGCTCCAGCAGCCAAAGCCTCGTCGACGATCTGTGGACGGTTGCCAATCTCCTCGGCGCGGCGCCGAATAGGCACGAGCTCCTGCTCGATCGAGCCGGCGAGCGCCTTCTTGCAGTCGATGCATCCCCAACCCGCGGTGCGGCAATTGACGGCCACCGTTTCGACGAGAGTGGGTGGGCTGAACGCCTTGTGCAGATGGTAGATGTTGCAGATTTCCGGCGTTCCGGGATCGGTGCGCTTCTGTCGCGCGGGATCGGTCACCGCCGGGCGCAGCTTCGCCCAGATTTCCTCCGGCGTCTCGAGCAGGCCGATGGTGTTCCCCAACGACTTCGACATCTTCGCCTGGCCATCGAGTCCCATGATGCGACGGCTCGGCGTCAGCGCCGGTTGCGGCTCGGGAAAGTAGTCGGTTCCACCGCCATACAAGCCGTTCCAGCGTCGGGCGATCACGCGCGAGAGCTCGAGATGCTGGACC
>Ga0307313_10000212_pt1 | contig 10170 bp, 9 predicted proteins | sample ER_DNA_203_FD_194510 | JGI IMG/M metagenome (GOLD analysis project Ga0307313, IMG submission 194510) | Bulk soil microbial communities from the East River watershed near Crested Butte, Colorado, United States - ER_DNA_203 | ecosystem: Environmental > Terrestrial > Soil > Floodplain | place: USA...
GCTCAAGAGGCTCGTCGTCGTCCCGCTCGCGAGCGTCGTCAGCTCCACGAGCGCGATCGCCGATGGTGACCTGAAACGCCGTGTACCAGACGCGGCGACGCAGGAGCTGTCGACGCTTGCCGACAGCGTCAATCGGATGACCGATCACCTGCTCGCCGAGCAAGCGCATCGAGTGCGCGCCGAAAAGCTGGCCGGCATCGGCCGCCTCGCCGCCGGCGTCGCCCACGAGATCGGCAATCCGTTAGGCGCTATCAACGGCTACACCTATCTCCTCCGCAACCGCATCAATGGAGATGCGAAGGCCGCCGAAGCGCTGGCCGGAGTCGAGCGCGAGAGTGCCCGCATCGACCGCATCGTCAAGAGCCTGCTCGACTACGCGCGCCAGCGGCGTCACACGCCGTCAGGGCGCATCGACGTCAACGGCACGGTCGAATCCGTCGTCCAGCTCCTGCGCGATCAGGGCGTGCTGCGTGACGTCGAAATCGCGGTCTCGCTCCATCCGTCCGCGCCCTTCCTCGCCGGCGAGCGCCACGAGCTCGAGCAGATGCTCGTCAACCTCCTGCTCAATGCCGTCGACGCCATGAAGGGAACGGGTCGAGTCGCCGTCGTCACACACGCCGTCGCCCGCAAAGCGCTGGAGCAGAGTACCTCCCGGCGGGGTGACGATCCACCCGACCATGTGGTGCCTCGTCGCCCCGCGCCACGCGTCAGGCATTGGCTCGAGAGGACCGAACCGCCGCACGACATCGTGAAGCTGATCGTCGCCGACAGCGGTCCGGGAATTCCCGACGAGGACAGCGAACGAATCTTCGAGCCGTTCTATACGACGAAGGAGCCGGGCAAGGGAACCGGTCTCGGGCTCGCCATCGTTGCCCGCGTCGTCGACGACCTGCGCGGCATCGTCTGGGTTCAGCGTGCCCGCGAAGGCGGGGCGGCGTTCCACCTTCTCTTCCCGACATTCGAGGCGCGCGAGTCGATCCTGCGCAACATCGGAGAGCGGTCGCTCGCGAGGCCCGCATGAGAATCCTCGTCGTCGACGACGAAGCGGGACTTCGCCAGACGCTCTCGCTGATCCTGCGTGAAGAGGGTCATGAGGTCGAGGCGGCGTGTGACGGCGAGGCGGCACTCGCCGCTCTCGCGCGTGAGGACGCGACGATCGTGATCTGCGACGTCCGAATGCCGAAGGTGGACGGCCTGCTCTTTCTCGAGCGCTACCGGGCCGCGGCTGGCCGTGGCCTCGTCATCGTCATGAGCGCCTACGGCGACGACGAAGCGGCGCTCGAGGCGATGCGTCGCGGGGCGTATGACTACATCCCGAAGCCATTCCGCGCCGATCAACTGCTCCTCGTCGTACGCAAGGCGATCGAGCGCGAGCGGCTGCGCTGGGAAGTCGAACGCCTCAGCGAGGAGCTGTCCACGCTGCGCGGCGCCGACGGTGTCGTCGGCCGCAGCGCCGGACTGCGCGAGGTCGTCGCCATCGCCCGCAAAGTGGCTAAGCATCCCAGCACAGTTCTGGTTACCGGGGAGAGCGGCACCGGGAAGGAGCTCATCGCGCGCCTCGTACATTCGGCGAGCCCTCGTTCCGAGCGCGCCTTCGTCGCCGTGAACTGTGCCGCAATTCCCGACGCCCTGCTCGAGAGTGAGCTCTTTGGCCACGCGCGCGGCGCCTTCACGGGAGCGGTGCAGGAGCGGCGCGGCCTGTTCGAGGAGGCCGACGGCGGCACGATCTTCCTCGACGAGATCGGCGAGCTGCCGCTCGCGCTCCAGGTCAAGCTCCTGCGCGTCCTGCAGGAAGGCGAGATCCGGCGCGTCGGAGACAACGCCCCGCGCACGGTGGACGTTCGCGTCGTCGCGGCGACGTCGCGCGATCTCGAGGACGAAGTCCGTCAGAACCGCTTCCGCGCTGATCTCTACTATAGAGTCAACGTCGTGCAGCTCCATCTCCCGCCGTTGCGCGATCGCGGCGAGGACATCGCCGAGCTGGCGAAGCACTTCGCGACCTTCCACGCGGCGCGGTTAGGCATCGCCAGGCCGACGCTCGCCGCGGCGGCGCTCCGCGCGCTGATGGATTACTCGTGGCCCGGCAACGTGCGCGAGCTCGAGAACGTCATCGAGCGAGCACTGGTGCTCGCCGAGAATGGCGCGATCGGTCCCGAGCAGCTGCCGCCCGCTGTCCTCGGTGTCGTCGCCCCAGCGTCCGCTGGCGCGATCTTCAACGGCACCGGCGCCGACGGTGATCTCTCGGTCAAACGGGGGACGGAGACGCTCGAGCGCACGCTCATCAAGCAGGCGCTCGACCGCACCGGCGGCAACCGCACGCGTGCCGCGCAGTTGCTCGACCTCTCCCACCGCGCGCTCCTCTACAAGATCCGCGAGTACGGCCTCGACCGGAACGCCCCCGACTCGGACTGAACGAGTCCTCCAGCTACGCAAGAAGTTGCAATTCCGAAACTATTTGCGTGGTCGGGCGTCCCTGAAGAAGGCGCAAGTGATTGCAAATGAATGACATGCGCCGTGGCATCAGTCGCGCATATGGAAGTGCTCGGTAAACCCTCGAGGTGGGACATGACTGGTCAGCGGAAAGGATTCACTCTCATTGAAATCATTACGGTGTGCGTCATCATGGGCGTCGTCATGATGATGGCACTACCGAAATACGGAAACATGAACGACCGCAATCAGATCCGGTCGGCGAAGGACGGCCTCGCGGCGCGCATTTCGGCGGCGCGGGCAGCGGCGGTCGCCTCAGGCAAGCCGGCGATATTCTCGCTCGTCGGGGATACGATGCGCGTCACGTTGACCTCCAACGGCGTGACGACGACAAAGGGCGCCGATGTGAACCTGTACAGACAGTTCGGCGTCTCGATGACGTCCGGAAATGCAACCGTACGATTCGACGGCCGCGGGATGGCCAACCAGGCCGCGCTCAAGCTCAAGTTTACTCGCGGAACGCTGTTGGATTCTCTTTGTGTCTCGAAGCTCGGCCTCATCAACCGTCATGGGTGTGCGCAATGACAAAGCAGATTGAATCGAAGCGCGACGGCTTCACGCTAGTCGAGGTCATGGTCGCCATCGTCATCCTGGCGGTCGGCATCCTCGGTCTTGCGGCGACGGCGTCGGTCGTCACCAAGCAGATGACGGGTGCCGTCCACCAGAGCGTCGCCGCGAACGTCGCCTACTCACGCATGGAGCACATTCGCAGCAGCGATTGTCTCGTCATGAAGGATTCGACGTCCGGTTCGGCCGTCACACGCAACGTCTCGGAGCGCTGGGCGATCGCCGTCGCGCCGACGAAGCAGGCGCTTCTCGTCTACGACACGATCACCTACAAGATGCGCGGCAGCGATCACAAGCAGGTCTTCCACTCGGAGTTCCCATGCCCAGGACTGTTATGAGCGCGCGCAACCGCGGCGGTTTCTCGCTCGCCGAAATCATGGTCGCGCTGGTGCTGCTCGGCATCGTCTGCGGCGGCATCATGACGGTCATCATGCGCCAACAGACGTTCTATCGCAGCGCGACGGACGTCATCGACACGCGGCAGCAGATCCGTCAGGCGACGACCGTCATTCCGGTCGACCTGCGCGGCGTCTCGTCCGTCGGCGGTGACATCCTCCAGATGACCGACTCGGCGCTCGACGTTCGGTCGAACATCGGCAGCGGCCTCCTCTGCTCGCACACCGCGAGTCAGATCACGGTGCCGCCGGAGAATCTCGCCGGAGGAAAGGCGTTCACGTCCTTCCTCACCAAGCCACAGTTGAACGACGTCGCGATGATCTTCAACGACAGCACGCCAGGCAACCAGGACGACACGTGGCAGATCGTGTCGATCACTGGCATCGATTCGACGCTCGTCGGCTGTACGAGCTTCACCGACATCGCGGCCGACGCGACCAAGTATCGCTACGTCTATAACGTCACTCCGAATCTGAGCTCACTGATCGTGAATGGTGCGCCGATCCGTTTCGCGCGGCGCTCGAAGTACGCGACTTACCAGTCACCGTCCGACAATCTCTGGTGGCTCGGCTATCGGGAGTGCCGTGGCGACGGCTCTGGTTGCGCCGCGATTCAGCCGGTGAGCGGACCGTATCGGCCTTACGTCGCCAACGACACGGTGAACAGCGGGATCAGCTTCGTCTACCGCGACGTGGCGAACAACGTCACCAACATCCCGACCAACGTCGCGCGCATCGAGCTCTTCGTTCACGGGGAGACGCAAGCTCCCGTGTCGTTGGGTGGCGGCACGGCCGTCAAGTACAAGGATTATCAGAAGGTCACCATCGCGATCCGGAACCGGCAGTAACGGTCAGGTCGCTTCACGCTGGAGAATGTATATGCCCAAGTTCCTGAAGCAGAACCGGGAAGGAATGGCACTCGCGATGGCGATGTTTGCGATCGTCGTGATCGGCGCCTTGATCGCTGGTGCGTTCTTCGCCTCGACGCAGGATTTCCGCGTCGGTCGCAACTCACTCGTCGCTCAGCGGGCCTTTTCGGCCGCCGAATTCGGGTTGAACAAGACGATGGCCGAGTGGGAGACGAAGGACAACCTCGGCATCCTCACTGGCGGCGACAAGACGATGAACTACGCGTTCGCCGACGGCGGCGCGGCAGCGGTGCGTATCACGCGCGCCAACGATTACACGTACTGGATCGTGTCGGAGGGAAGCGCTGGCGTCAGCACGCCGGTCGAGACCCGCCGCCGTACGAGCGCCGTGCTGCGTCTCGCCTACCCCGCGGTCAAGGTCGGTGGAGCGGTGACGCTCGCCGGCGGTGGCCAGATCAAGGGAAGCACCCAGATCTACGGCGACAACAAGTCGCCAACTGGGTGGGACTGCGCGAATTACCCGGGTCGCGACACGACGGCCGTAGCATACGCGCCGGGAACGACCGTGACGATCCAGAAGGCGTCGAACGCCATCGGCACTCCGCAGTCGTATGCCGATCCGAACGCGGCTGACGACGGCACGTATGTCAAGTTCGGCGACGAGTCGTGGATGACGCTGACGCAACAGGCCGACGTCATTCTCACTGGCAGCGTGGATCCGTTTCCAGTCGGCGATGCAACGACCTGTAACCGCAGCAGCACCAATTGGGGCGAGCCGCATCGCGCTCCGATGGTGGGGACTGTGATCGGCTGCTCGAGCTATTTCCCGATCATCTGGGTGAAGGGCGATCTGGACGTGAACAACGGTCGCGGCCAGGGCATCCTGCTCATCGAAGGCGACATGCGCGTGAACGGCAACTTCGAGTTCGACGGTCTGATCATCGTCAAGGACGACATCCTCAAGGGTAACGGCAATCCGGTTATCACCGGTGCGGTGATGGCGCGTAACGCCAATCTCTTCGACCCCACCACCGAGTTCCTCGGCAACTCGACGTTCCAGTACTCGAAGTGCGCGCTCGAGAGTGCGCTGCGTGGTTCGGCTCGCCTCGTTCCCGCGAAGCAGCGCGGCTGGGCGGAGATGTGGTAGAGCATCACGCCGCGTCGTGAGACGCGGTGCACGACTTGGCGGCGCGCCCGGTTCATCGGGCGCGCCGCTTCGTTTTTAGTAGTTGCTGTTTCTACCGTCTACCGCCTACCGACTACCGTCTGCTGTTACCAATCCGCCGTGGGTTCGTTTGTTCGGAAGAATCTGCCGGTTGGCCGGTCACTGTGACCGCTGGCTGGGTTACTTCGCAAGTAGTAGGCAGTCCATAGGATAGCAGCGGCCGGCTCACCTCGCCGCGAGTATGGGCAAAACGCCTGACTGAGAATCACCAGGCATCCCGCATTTCGCGCGACGAGTCTCCGCAGATCGATTCAGCACGACGTTTCCGCAGCATGCGTGTCGGCGCTGCTTGCCGCTCGCCCCTCGTAACCTCCGCACAACCATGGGCATCTTCGGTCGCAAGAAGACGACAGTCGGACTGGACATCGGCTCTGGCCTCATCAAAGTCGCTGTCATCGACCACTCGAAGAAACAGCCCGAGCTGACGAAAGTCGCCATCACGCCGCTGCTCGCCGACGCAATCGTCGAGGGCGAGGTGATGGATCCGGGCATCGTCTCCGACGCGATCCGCGGCGCGCTCTCTGCCGCGGGCGTCAAGTCGAAGTCGATCGTCACCGCCGTCGGCGGCAGAGACGTCATCATCAAGAAGATCCAGATCGAGCGCGTCAAGGAACAACAGGCGCGCGAGCTGATGCGCTGGGAAGCCGAGCAGCACGTGCCGTTCGACATGGAATCGGTCGAGCTGGACTTCCAGATCCTCGACCCTGATGGCGAAGGCACCGAGATGCAGGTCCTGCTCGTCGCCGCGAAACGCGAGCTGATCGACAACAAGCTCCGACTCCTCACCGACGCCGGCCTCACGCCCGGCATCGTCGACGTCGATGCCTTCGCGCTCCACAATGCGTTCGAGGTCAATCATCCGGACGCGATGTCGGGGATCGTCGCCCTCGTCAACATCGGACACGAAGTCACGAACATCAACATTCTCGATGACGGCATCCCCATTCTCACGCGCGACATCACGGTCGGCACACGCCGTTTCCGCGAGGATCTGCAGCGCGAGCGCGGCGTAAGCGTCGACGAGGCTGATCAACTGATTCAGGGCTACGACCGGTCGCCGCATCTCGATGCTGTGATCGAGAGTCGCGGCGAAGAGATCGCCGTCGGCGTCGAGCGCGCGGCAGCGTTCCTCGCGTCGTCGGCTCGCACCGGTCAGCTGCGCGGCGTCTACACCTGTGGCGGCGGCTCCCGGATTCCCGGGCTCACTGAGGCGCTCGCGAATCGCTTGCGCATCCGCGTCGAGCAAGCCAATCCGTTGGCCAACCTCAAGGTACGTAACGGCGCCTTCGGGTCGCTCGTCACGGACGAGGTCGCGCCGCTCATGATGCTTCCCATTGGGCTCGCGCTTCGCGCAGCCTGAGCTAAAAGGCGACACGGATGATCGAAATCAATCTCCTCCCCGGATCGGGGAAGAAGAGCAAGCGAGGCGGCGGCGGTGCCGGCTTCGACATCGGAGGGGCCATCAAGGGCTTCGTGTCGAAGGTCACCGACCCGTTCCTGCTCTCGGCCGTCGGAAGCGCCGTGCTCGCGGCAGTGGCGATCGGTGGTCTCTACACACACCAGTTGGCCCGCCAGCACAGCCTCGAGGGCAAGGAGCGTCGTGCCGTCCAGGACTCGACGAATTACGCGATCGTCGTCAAGAGCATCCACAGGGCGCAGGCGCAGCGTGACTCCGTGCTGCGCCAGATGAACATCATCAAGGTCATCGACAACAACCGCTTCGTCTGGCCACACGTGATGGACGAAGTGAGCCGCGCGCTTCCGCCCTACACGTGGCTGACGTCGGTGTCGCAGACGAACTCCGTAAGCGTGCCGCAGCCTGGCACGCCGCCGCCCGCGGCCAAGAAGGGGCAGAGCGCCGACAGCGCCGCCGCCGCTCAGCCGGTGCAGCTGCAGTTGATCGGCAACACGGTCGACATCCAGGCGCTCACGCGCTTCATGAAGTCGCTCGAAGCCTCGCCCTTCATCAAGGACATCCAGCTCGTGAAGACGACTTCCATCCTCGTCGAGGGGAAGGAAGTCACCGAGTTCACGCTGAACGGTGTGTACGAGCAGCCGGACCCCGCTCTCGTGCGCCGCGTTCCGATTTCGCTCTCGGTGAGGTAGCGAGACCATGGGAATACTTCCAAGCAGCCAGCGCAACCAGGTTCTTCTGGTCGTGATCATGCTTTCGATCGGCGCGACGTACGCCTTCTACCAGTTCCGCTGGGTGCCGGTGAACGATGCGCTCACCGTCATGCAGACGCATGTCGACTCGCTCGATGTCTGGAACCAGCAGGCGAAGCTCGAGATGTCGAAGGGGACGGAGAAGGAGCTCCTCCAGCAGGCGGCGAAGTATCAGCAGAGCCTCGCCGTGATGCGCCAGCTCGTCCCGACGGGCAACGAGGTACCGACGCTGCTCGAGCAGGTCTCGACGGCAGCGCGCCGTGTCGGCCTCGACGTCGCCGACATCCAGCCGCAACCGGTCATCTCCGGCGAGCAGTTCGACACGTATCGCTACACGGTGCGCGTTCTCGGCGACTATCACACACTCGCCGAGTTCATGACGAACGTCGGCTCGCTGACGCGCATCATCGCGCCGGTGAACGTGAAGCTGACGCTGCCCTCGAATCCCGAGCGCGCGAAGAAGCTCAAGCGCCGCAAGGACGACTCGATCATCGAGGCGCAGTTCGACATCCAGACATATGTCGCCAAGACCAGCGCGGCTCCGCCGGCCTCCAAGCCGACGGCGGGCGCCGCCGGAGCAAACGAATGAAACGGCTCCTCGTAGCGATCGCCATCGCCGGCGCGTCCCACGTCGCGGGCGCGCAGGGCATTCCAGCGTTAGGCGCGGCGAAGCGGGCGGCGAACAACGCTGTCAACGCCACCAACGCGTCGATTTCCGAGCAGACCGGCCAGGCGATGCCGAAGCCGAGGGGCTCGACGGTGAACACCGGCTCGACGGCGCCCGCCACCGGTACCGCGGCGGCCGCCACGGCGAACAATGCCGGGAAGGGCGCGCAGCCCGCCGCTGCGGCCTCCAAGGATAGCGCCAAAACGGCAGCCAAGCCGGGCGCAGACAAGGACGTCGCTTTCTCGCGCGAGGTCTACAGCTACGACGCTGCGGGCCGCCGCGACCCCTTTCTGTCGTTGCTCGCCAGTGGCGATCTGCGTCCTTCTTTTACGGACCTGAAGCTCGTCGCCGTCGCCTATGACCCGACGGGCCGCAAGTCGGTTGCCGTGATGCGCGACATCTCCACGAAAGACCAGTATCGCGTGAAGGTCGGCCAGACTCTCGGACGGATGCGCGTCGCGCAGATCCATCCGAAGTCGGTGACGTTCACGATCGACGAGTTTGGATACAGCCGCCAGGAAATCCTGGCGCTTGGTGATTCTACTACGAGGAATCCATGATGCGTGTCGTGTCGTTGGCCGCACTTTCGGCCGTCGCCCTGTTCTCCGAACCGGCGCGCGCCACTGACCCGGCCCCCCGCAACACCAAGGTGACCTCCGTCAGCATCGTTCCGAACACGGGACGTGCCGAGGTGGTCATCGGCGTTGCCGGCAGCGTCGAAGTCGAAGACTTCGCACTCAATGGACCGTTCCGCATCGTCCTCGATCTGAACGGCGCGACCCTCGGGGTCGCGCCGCGCTTGTATGATCGCGTCGCGCGCGGCGGTGTGAAGAACGTCCGCTACGCCCAGTACAAGAAGGACATCGTCCGCGTCGTGATCGATCTCGACACCACGCGCGAGTACACGATCAGCCGCGGTGAGAAGGACGTTCGCATCTCGATCTCCGGACCGAGCTCGCGCTTCGATTCGTGGCACAGCGCGAGACCGCTCGCCATGATCGCCGATGCTGTCGTGCGCGAACCGCAGGCCGAGGAGGCGCAGACGCGCACCGTGATGCCGGCGTCGAAGTTCGCCGCGCTCCAGCAGTCGACCCAGCCGCGCATCACCGTCACCTATCAGGACGCCGACATCCGCGACGTCCTCGCCGCATTCGCCGCCTTCTCCGGCCGCACGATCGTCGTCGGCAAGGGCGTCGAGGGCAAGGTCACCGCTGAAGTGCGCGACCAGCCCTGGGACGTCGCGATGAACGCGATTCTCCAGTCGCAGGGCCTCGCCGCGGCCGAAGACAACAACGGCATCATAACGGTCGACAGCTACGCGAGCATCATCGCCAAGCAGTCGACCGAGCCGCTCGTCACGCAGCTCATCCCCGTCAACTACGCCCGCGCATCGTCGCTCGTCGAGACGATCACAAGCCTGCTCTCGAAGGACTGCCCGCCGGCGGCGCCAGGCCAGGCCGCGATCACGAGCTGCAACCCGCGCGGCTCCGTGCGCGCGGATTCGTCGACCAACACGCTCCTCGTCACCGAGGTGCCGTCGCGCATCACGGACCTCATCAGCTACGTGCGCGACCTCGACGTCCGCACGCCGCAGGTGGCGATCAAGGCCAAGATCATCTTCGTGAACCGCACCGACATCGAGGACATCGGCGTCACCTACGACCTCGGATCGGGCGGCGCATTCTTCAACAAGCTCATTCCGCGCCCGAGCGCGTTCGAGTTCCAGGACACCAACGGCGACGGCGTGCCCGATTCGCGCGTCCCGTCAGAGTTCTATGATCCGACGACGAC